>Ga0335081_10005343_pt1 | contig 20324 bp, 16 predicted proteins | sample Lox_Sample_35_FD_206713 | JGI IMG/M metagenome (GOLD analysis project Ga0335081, IMG submission 206713) | Soil microbial communities from Loxahatchee National Wildlife Refuge, Florida, United States - Lox_Sample_3.5 | ecosystem: Environmental > Terrestrial > Soil > Wetlands | place: USA... | reverse complement strand
GTCGGCGACGCCCAGCGGCGGGTGACCTCACTCGGCCAGCGCGCCGGGGACATCGACCAGATCGTGGACTTCATCGCCGAGGTGGCGGGGCGCACGAACCTGCTCTCCCTCAACGCCTCCATCATCGCCGCCCAGGCGGGCGAGCACGGGAAGGCCTTCGCGGTGGTGGCCGACCAGATCCGCGATCTGGCATCGCAGATCTCCTCGTCGACGAAGTCGATCGGCGACATCATCCGCTCCGTCCGCGAGGACGTGGACGGCACTGCCACGCTCATCGCCCGCGGGGACGAACTCGCCGGCGCCGGGGTGAACCTGGCGCGCCGCTCCGCCGAGTCCCTGGTGCAGATCCGGAGCGCCACCATCCAGGGGCACGAGAACGCTGCCCGCATCCAGGAGGCGGTGCAGGGGCACGTGGATTCGGCGCGAGCGGTGGCCCGTCTGGTGGGTTCGGTGGGAGAGGGGTCGCGCGCGGTGGCCGACGCGGTGGAACGCATCGGGGCGAGCGTGGCCGCCCTCGACCGGGCCTCGCGCGGCGTGGGCAGCCTCGCCGACCGGGTGCGGCGGGCGCTGGAGGAGGAGGCGGCGCTCGGGCAGAAGCAGATGCAGAGCCTGGAGGGGCTCTCGGGCATGCTGGCGGAACTCGACCGGGCGGCGGGCGGGCACGGCGAGGCGACCGGGCGCGTGCGCGAGTCCCTCCAGGACCTCGGCTCGGTGGTGGCCCAGCACGAGGTGGCGGTGACCGAGCTCGCGGCCCTGGCCGCGCGGCTCGAGGGGCGAACGCGCGCCCTGTCGGAGCGGGTAGGGCGCTTCAAGACCGCCTGAAGGTTCCGCGCCGTCGCGATCCCGCACCCCGGAGGAGAGGACGAACCCGCGGGACGGTCCGCTGCGGGCTCGTCCGCAGGCGGAGCTCGGGGAACGGGCGGACGGGAGGAGCGGTCTCTGGGGGACCGCCCGCCCGTCGGTCGGGCCTTCACTGGGCCATGGGGCGGAGCTGCGGCTTGCCGAGCGTTCCGTAGATCTGGAACCCGAAGGTCCCGTCGCGGTTCTTGCCGCTCGCGAGTGCCATCTCGACCACCGGCCGAAGGCTCGTCGTCCCGCTCCGCTGCCAGAAGCCGTCGCTGAGGCGCAGGCGCGCCCGCCCGGTGAGCGGGGAGAACTCGAACCGCGGCTGCAGCTGCGCGAAGAACTGGTCGGCGGAGATCTCGACGTCGTCGCCGCGCGCCTCCAGCCGCTCGAACTCGGCCCGGGCGCCGTGCACCGCTCCCCGGGCGGTGAGGGTGCCGAGGACGATCCGCGGGACGGTGAGCCCGCCCCCCATGCCCGGGACGGGGATCTCACCTCCCTGGATGGCGGCGTTCTTCACGCTCAGCTCGACCTTGCCGGTGTTCTTCGCGAGATCGGAGGAGTCGACGGTGACGTCGACGTCGGCTGCCAGGGTCCCGGTGAGGTCGAGGCCGGTCGCCTTCCTGAGCGCGCCCGCCTTGGAGAGCTCGATTCCGCTCGCCTTGAGCTGCAGCCGCTGCACGGTCTTCCCCTGCTCGCTCACCCCCGAGACCCGGCCGTCGAAGAGCCTGGCGTCGAACGCCATGGCTCGCCGCCCGCCGAGGAGCGCGAACGGCCGCAGGGAGGCCCAGACCTCCTCCACCGGGATGCGGGTCCCGTCGCGCGTCTGCAGCGTCACCTCGGTGGCGCGGATGCCGGTGAGCCCGGAGGGCTGGAGGTCGTTCATTCGCAGCTGCCAGCCCTGGGCGGCCGCCTCTAGGATGAGCCGCTCCTTCACCGCCTCGGTGGGGAAGGTGAAGTGGAGGGCGAGCAGGAAGGCGACCGCGAAGAAAAGCGCGTAGGCCGCGATCCGCTTCCATCCGCGCAGCTCGAGCTTGGGCAGGGCGATCTTCATGGCTACCCCTTGAAACGCCAGGTGGCGATCTGCAGGGTCGCGTCCACCAGGTTCGGGTCGTCGGCGCGCGTAGAGAGCCGCACCTTGCTCACCTTGACCACCCCGGGACCGCGCTCCAAGGTGTCGAGCAGCCGCGCCAGCTTGGCGAGGTCGATGCGCACCAGGTTCACCTCGACGCTGTCCTCCTCCATCCCCTCCGAGGCGGTCGGGGTGCCGGGCCGGAGGTCGTTCACCTCCACCCCGAGCTGCGTTCCCGCCTGCGACACGAAGCTCATGAGCTGGACCGGTGGCCCGCGGAGTCGCGCCTCCATGCTCTGCCGCTCCGCTCGCGCCTGGCGGTATCCCTGGGTGAGCTTTCCGATCTGCGAGAGCATCTCGGTCTTCGCCTCGATGCGCCGCTCCCGGGCGTCGATGGCGCGCGAGACGCCGGTGCTGACGAGGAAGAGGACGAAGAGCGCGATCGATGCCAGCGCCGCCGACACCATCACCCTCTCCCGGGCCGAGAGCCGCCCGAAGAAGGCCTGCGCCGACGCCCACAGCCTGCGAACGAACTCCATGCCTATCCCTTCTCCGCGGGCGCGGGGGCGCCTTCGCAGGTCACGCTGGAGTCGACGGTGAACTCGAACTTCGCCTCGGCCCCCCGCCGGCGCGCCCCGCCCGAGCGGGCGTCGGCGAAGCAGCGCGAGGCGCGCAGCGAGGACACGATGCGGTCTACGTTCTCGGCGGCGCCGGTGGTCCCCTGCAGGTGCAGCTTGTCGCGGGTGATCTCGATGCGATCGAACTTGAGGGGCACGGCGGGGGTTCGCGCCGCCAGCTCGGCGAGCACGCCGGTAGCCGAGACGCGGGGCACGGAGGCGCCCACCGTGCCCCGGCCGCGCAGCACCGACTCGGCGACGGTGAAGTCGTCGAAGCACTTGCCCACCACCTTCTGGGTCACGTCGCAGAGCGACTGGTCGAGCAGCTTCTCCTGCTGACTCAGCGCCACCACCTTCACCCCGGAGCTCACCAGGGCGAGCAGCAGCACCAGGCCCGCGTAGACGGCGAATCGCGTGAGCTTGTCCTTCGTGTCCTGGAAGCTGCGGGTGCTCGCGAACTCCCCGCGCCTCAGGTTGAGGCGCTGGAAGCGGGCCCCGAGCCAGCCGCGCAGCGCCAGCGAGAGGGGCAGCGCGAAGCGCTCGGCTTCCTCGGCACCGAGCCGCGTGGCCAGCGAGCCCTGGAGCGAGAGCGGCAGGACCGGGATCCCGAGATCGCCCGCGAGCGCCTCGCCCAGGCCCGGGACGGCGGCCGCCCCGCCGGCGAGGCGGATCTGCCGCACCGGCCGGCGGGAGGGGCGGGCGTCGGCGGCGCGCTGGGTGGCGCGCAACTCCCGCACCAGGGGCGCGAGGGCGCGCCGAAGCGAGGGCCCGAGCCGCGGCTCGAAGCCCCCCCCTGGCTCCAGGCGGCCGGTGGTGAGGACGGTCGCGGCCTCGGCCTCGCCGACACCCAGGTCCCGGGCCAGCGCCCGGGCCAGGGAAGACGAGCCGCCGGCGAAGGTGCGCGCGAACAGGCACCTCCCCTCCGAGACGACGCAGGCGTGGGTGCGCTCGAAGCCCAGGTCCACGGCCAGCTCCGCCTCCGGCGGCGCCACCGGGTCGGCCACCGCCCCGGAGGCCCAGAGCGCCGCCAAGGCGGGCGCGCCCGGCACCACCACCGCCGGGTCGACGCCCGCGGGGGCCAGGCCGGCGAGGAGGGCGGCGAGCTCGTCCTTGCGCACCACGCCGACGAGGAGGTCGGAGCGCCCCGGCTTCTGGTCGAGCGCGAGCCAGTCCCAGCAGACCTCCTCCAGGCTGAAGGGGATGGCGGCCTCCACCTCGTAGAGCACCGTTTGCTCGATGCGGCGGGTGTCGGAGAAGGGGAGGGTGACGAAGTGGGAGGGGGCCGCCACCCCGGGGAGCGCCGCCACCGCGGTCTCGAACGTCCAGCCCCGGCCGGCGAGGAGGTCCCGCGCTCCCGAGAGCTGCCGGTCGCGGAGCGACTCCAGCCCCTCGGCGGGCGCCGGCAGCGGCGTCTCCGCGACGTCCACCAGAGTGAACCCGCGGATGGTGGTCTCGAGCAGGACTGCCTTCACCGAGCTCGTGCCCAGGTCGAGTCCCAGGATTCGATGGGCCATCTCAGTCCTCCCGCCAGTGGATGAGCCGGCCGAGATCGTTCGTGAGCGGGCCGGCGCGGCTGTCCATGGTGATGACCGCGTCCACCGTCTTCTCCACCTCGCCGGCGCGGCCGGTGGCGTGGATGGTGAAGGTGCGGGACCGGTCGCCGAAGGGATTGCGGGTGTCGCTGTTCTGGGCCTGGAGGAAGATGGGCTGAACCTGCACGCCCAGCGCCTGCAGGATGCTCGCGAACTGGGCCACGCCGAGGGTCATGAAGGGGAGCGGGCGCACCAGGGCGATGGCGGCGTTGAGCTTGGTCTGGAACCCCGGGTCGAGCAGGGGCGCCTGCGGGATGCCGGGGGGATTCGACATCAGGAGCGCGTTCACCATGATCTGCTCGGGGTCGCTGGTGTTGATGTTGGTGGTGGCGTTCACGTCCGGGTACACGGTGAGGTTGTCGCCGAAGGCGGCCAGGAAGGCGTCGGTGATCCCGCCTACCATGTAGAGCTCGTCGAGCGAATCGAAGCGCGCGTTCTTGGCACGGTACCGGTCCTCTCCGCGGTCGTAGATCTGGTTCTCGTCGCCGAACCCGTTCTCGAAGGGCGCGGCGGGGTTCATGCCGATGACGCTCGTGGTGGCGTCCTCGTCCACCCAGTCCTTCAGGTTCACCGCCACGTCGGGGCGGGTGAAGCGGTTCCCGTTTTCGTCCTCGCGGTCGAAGAGCACGTCGTAGCGAGGGTCGCGGACGGCGATGAGGAAGCGCTGGAGCTGCGGGGCCGCCACCGTCGACAGCCCGGCGAGCTGCGGCACGTTCAGCTTGCGCTCCTCGTCCTCGATCTTCGCCTGGAACCCGCTCGTCGGCGCGGACGCCTTGCCCCCCTTCGAGTCCGCCGCCGGGCGCGACGCGCCGAGCAGCGCCTGCACCGTGATCGAGTCGACCGGGATGATCTCCCAGAGGCGGAAGGAGATGGAGGAGGCCGAGGCGGTCGACGCCCCCTGGCCGCCGCCCAGCCCGAACTGGGAGAGGGCCTGGGCGCCGATGGCTCCCGCGTCGTCCAGCTTCTGCTGGAAGTGGAGCACGAGCCTCGACACGTTGACCGCGCTCTTCGCCATGTAGGAGGCGCGCAGCTCGTCGCGGGCGTTGGTGGCGATCTGCAGCGACACCCGGGTGTTGTAGGCGAGGTCGACCGCCAGGGCGGTGAGGACGGCCACGGTGAGGAGCACGATGAGGAGCGTCGCTCCGCGGGCGGAACGCCGGGCGCCCCGTCGAGGGCGAGCCGGGCGGACGCGGAGAGGCGGGGGGAGCGCGGGAAGGGCCATGGCCTAGAAGTCGAGGGGGCGGATGATGGCGATGCGAGCCTGGGTTTCGAAGCTGCGCTCCCGGCCGTCCGGGAAGCGGAGCGTGAGCTTCATCCTCACCCGCGTCGGCAGGAGCAAGCGCTCGCCGGGGGCGGTCGACCAGTCGCGCGCCCACTCCTGCTTCTGCCAGTCCCAGTAGGTGACGTCGAACCCGGTGACGTGGCGCAGGAGCAGCGCCTTGCTCCCCCCGCGGTCCGCCTCGTCGTCGATGCGGATCTTCTCCCGCCGGAAGAGGGCGTACTCCCCGGGCAGGTCCGGGTCGGCCTCGACCGAGTACTCCACAACCATCTGGTCCGACTCCTTGGCGTCCCGGACGCCCCGCACGTGCGCCATGCTGGCGAAGAGCAGGCTGTCCCGGTCGCCGGCGTCGCGCCCCTTGAAGAGGGTGGGCCGGTCGCGGAAGCGGCGGCGATCGTAGTGCTCGGAGACGAAGGCCGCCGAGACCTCGCGCGACATGCGCGACAGGGCGGTGCGGGCGCCCGACACCCGCTCGTCCTGCTCCTCCACCGCCAGGCGGAGGGCGTGGGCGCGCTGAAACGCCCCGAGCGTCATGGCCGCGACCACGGCCGTGATGGCGATGGCGATCATCACCTCGATGAGGGTGAACCCTCGATGGGATCGCGCGCGCATGGGTCAGTGGGGCTGCTGGGCCGAGGCCGCCGAGGGCGTTCCTCCGAGGCTCGGCATCGCCTGCAGGAGCGCGGCCGCCGCCGTGGTGCCGGAGGCGCTGGAGAGACCCGGCGGGATGTCGGGGTCGGGCCCGTGGGCGCCGCCTGGGGCCTTGGGGTTCAGCACAACCAGGTAGGTGCTGACGTCGAACCCGTGCTCCTGGGTCCCCTCCTTCCAGGAGACCGTGAGCCGGAGCTCGCGCATGCTCTTCTTGATGTCCTCGCCGAAGGCCGTGAGCTGCGTCTGCATGATCCCGCCCATGGCGCCGCCCGGGGCGGCGTTGGCGAGGGCCGAGGTGGGCCCCCCCCCGGTCGCCTGGGAGCCGGTGCCGAGCAGCTTGCCGAGGAGCCCGGCGGTGTCGGCGTCGTCGACGCTCCCGCCCAGGAACACCGAGAGGAGCTGCTCGGCGCTGAGCTTGCTGTCCGGCTTCTTCACGTCCGCCTTCCAGCGGAACTCCGGGCGTCCCTGGTCGGCGAAGGTGCCGTCGCTCGACTCGTCGAAGTCGTGAAACCCGCTGTCCTCGAAGCTCTCCTCCAGCTCCGCCATCTTGCCGCGCGCCAAGAGCGTGGCCACCGAAAGATCGCGCGCATAGGTGTAGTTCCTCACCGCGTTGCCGGTCACGTCGGAGATGGCCATGAGCGCGGTGGCGAGCACCGCGAGGGCGACCATCACCTCGAGCAGGGTGAACCCCGCCGGGCGGGTGCGGGCGGGCGCGCTCACCGGGGCGCCTCCGGCCGTTTATTCACCACGCGGGCGTGCCCGGTCAGGGGCTCGAGCACCACCGTGTAGACGTTGTCGCCGTCGGCGACCCCCACCTGCGCCGCATCGGCCTGTCCCTGGGGAAAGAAGTAGACGTAGGCGAGCCCCTTCGATTGCAGGTCGCGCTGCCGCGGGGTGAGGATGCCGCTGAAGGTCGCCGAGCCGGGAAGCTGGCGGCGGCGCATCTGCCGGTCCCGGAACTCGGCGAACTTCGCCCGGGCGAGAAACCGCCGCTTCTCGGCGTCCCGCTCGTCGGGGAAGCGCCGGGCGAGCTCGGCCTCGTCGTCCTCGGCGGTGCCGTTCTTCGACATCACCGGCTGGCGGCGGCGCCCCTCCTTGCCGGCCGCGGTGCACTCCGCCCACCAGGTGCGCTTGTCGATGTCGAGCGCCAGGCGGCAGGTCTCGTGGCGGAGAGCGGCGGTGTCGTAGAGGAAGCGGGAGGCGCCGGCGATCTCGCCCGCAGCGCTGCGGGCGTTGGTGCCGGTGAACGAGGAGACCGCCGGGGCAGCCGCCGCCACCACCACCCCGATGACGGCCACCACGATCAGGAGCTCGATGAGGGTGAATCCCCTCGGCTGTGCCATGCCGCGCCTCATCCGTCACTGGTTCACGATGTCGGCGTTCTCGCCCTCTCCGCCGGGCTGGCCGTCGGCGCCGTAGCTCTTCAGGTCGAAGCCGTCGGGGTGCACCACTCCCGGGTAGAGGTAGACGTACTCGTGCTGCCACGGGTCCTTGAGGCGTGGCTTGCACTTCCCGGCGGCCACCACCGCCTGGAGCCCCTCCTCGGTGGTGGGGTAGCGGCCCTTGTCGATCTTGTAGAGGTCGAGGCAGTTCTCGAGCGTGTGCAGGTCGGTGCGGGCCTGCTTGATCTTGGCCTCGCCCAGCTGCCCGACCACGTTGACGGCCACGGCCGCGGCGATGAGGCCGAGGATGGTGATCACGACCAGGATCTCGATGAGGGTCATGCCGCGCGCCGCAGCGCGCTGGGCTTGCTTTCGTTTCATGCGACTAGCCTCCGGCGATGGTGTTGACCTGCAGAATCGGCATGAGGATGGAGAACACGATGAAGGCGACGGCGGCACCCATGACCACGATCATGAGCGGCTCGAGGAGCGAGGTGAGCGCGGCCACGCGCGTCTCCACCTGGGAGTCGTAGGCGTTGGCGACGTTGGCGAGCATGTCCTCGAGCTGCCCGCTCTTCTCACCAATTGTGATCATGTGGTAGACGAGCGGAGGGAACTCCCCCGAGCGCTTCAGCGGCGCGGCAATGCTCTCGCCTTCCTTGATGGACTCGCGCGACTGCTCGATCACCGCCGCCAGCCGGGTGTTGCCCACGATATTCTTCACGATGTCCATCGAGGTGAGCAGGGGAACGCCGCTCTTGAGGAGCGTCGCCAGCGTGCGCGAGAAGCGGGCGATGGCGATCTGGCGCACCAGAGCGCCGAAGATGGGCGCGCGCAGCACCATCACGTCCCAGCGGGCGCGCCCCGCCGGGGTGCGGCGCCAGCGCGCGAAGGCGAATCCCGCCGCCACCAACAAGAGCCCGATGGCCCACCAGAAGTCGTGGACGAAGGTGGAGAAGGCGATGAGGAACCGCGTGGTCCAGGGGAGGGCCACCTTGGTGTCCTCGAAGACCTTGGTGATCTTGGGGATCACCACGGTGAAGAGGATGCCCATGATGACCACCGCGATGACCAGCATGGCGGCCGGATAGGTGAGCGTTCCCAGGATCTTGGATCGCAGGCGGGCCTGGCTCTCGGTGAAGTCGGCGAGGCGGTAGAGCACCACGTCGAGCGCCCCGGATGACTCCCCAGCGCGGATCATGTTCACGTACAGGGTCCCGAAGGCCTTGGGGTGCTGGGCGAGCGCGTCGGCGAGCGACGACCCCTCGTTGACCCGCTGCTTCACCGCCGAGAGGACGCGCTTCAGCCGCTCGCGGTCTACCTGCTCCACGAGAGCGGTGAGGGCGTCGACGAGCGGGATCCCGGCGTTCACCAGGACCGCCAGCTGCCGGGTGGCGATGGCCACGTCGTCCGCCCCGATGCGGCCTCCCAGCCAGCGGCGGACGTTGACGTCGGGCGAGGCCGCCCCGGCCTTCTGCTCCCCCGTCACCTCGGTGAGGTAGAGGCCGTCACGGCGGAGCGCGGTGCGCAGGGTCTTCGCGGAGTCGGCCTCCTTCATGCCCTCGACCGCGCGGCCGGACTCGTTGAGCGCCTTGTATGCGAAGACGGGCATGCGCTCCCCGGTGTCCCTAGTGGAGGTCCTCGGCGGTCACCGACAGCACCTCGGCGGCGGTGGTGATGCCGCAGGCCACCTTGTAGGCGCCGTGGTCGAGCAGCGTGACCATCCCGTGCTCCACCGCCTTCGCCTTGATGGTGGAGGAGTCGACGTTCTTCAGGATGAGCTGGCGGACGTCGTCGTCCACCAGCATGAGCTCGTAGATGCCGGTGCGCCCCTGGAAGCCGGTGCGCTGGCAGGCCGGGCAGCCCGCCGCGCGGTAGAGGAGGCGAGGGTTCCCGGCCTTGGCGAGGATCTCGGGGGTGATGGAGGCCTGTTCGAGCTCCTCGCGGGAGGGCTCGTATCCCTCCTTGCAGGCGGGACAGAGCACCCGCACCAGGCGCTGCGCCAGGACGCCGACGAGGGAGCTCGCCACCAGGAAGGGCTGCACTCCCATGTCGGCGAGGCGGGTGATGGCGCCGGCGGCGTCGTTGGTGTGGATGGTGGAGAGGACGAGGTGCCCGGTGAGCGAGGCCTGGATGGCGATCTCCGCCGTCTCCAGGTCGCGGATCTCCCCTACCATGATCACGTCGGGGTCCTGGCGGAGGAAGGACCGCAGGCCGTTCGCGAAGGTGAGCTCGATCTTGGGGTTCACCTGGACCTGCCCCACCCCCTTCAGCTGGATCTCGACCGGGTCCTCGACCGTGAGGATGTTGAGGTCGGGCCGGTTGATCTTCGCGAGGGCCCCGTAGAGCGTGGTGGTCTTGCCGGAGCCAGTGGGGCCGGTGACGAGGACGATGCCGTGGGAGCGGGTGACGAGCTGGTCCATCATCGCCAGCTGCCAGTGCTCGAAGCCGAGCTCGGCGAGGTCGAGGAGCACCGCCGACTTGTCGAGGAGCCGCATGACGATGCGCTCGCCGTGCGCGGTGGGGACGGTGGAGAGGCGGACGTCGACGTCGCGCCCCGCGATCTTGATGCGGATGCGGCCGTCCTGCGGCAGGCGCTTCTCGGCGATGTTCAGCCCGCCCATGATCTTGATGCGGCTCGCGATGCTGGCCTGGAAGCGCTTGGGGGGACGGATGACCTCGCGCAGCACGCCGTCGATCCGGAAGCGGACGGAGATGTCCTTCTCCTCGGGGTTGATGTGGATGTCGCTGGCGCGCTCCTTCACCGCCCGGAAGAGGAGGGAGTTCACCAGCCGGATGATGGGCGCCTCGTCGTCCGCCTCGAGGAGGTCGGCGGGCTCCTCGAGCTCATGGGCGACGCTCTCGAGGTCCTCGGTGGTCTCGAGGTCCTCCATGAGCCGGTCGTGCCGGTCGGCGGTGCGGTCGTAGACGAGGTTGATGGCGTCCACGATCACGGCGGGAGCTGCCACCTCTGGCGCCAGGGGAACCTGCAGGAGGACCGAGAGGTTGTCCTGGGTGGCGGTGTCGAGCGGGTCCGCCACCGCCACCCGCACCCGGTCGCCGCTGAGGCCGAGGGGGAGCGCGCGCGCCTGCTTGGCGAAGTTGATGGGGACCTGCTTCACCAGGTCGGCCGGGACCTCGGCAGCGTCGATGCGCTCGACGAAGGGGAGGTCGAGCTGGACGGCGAGCGCGCGCAGCACCTGCTCTTCGGTCGCGGCCTTGAGCCGCACCAGGATCTCGCCCAGGCGGAGCCCGGCGTGCTCGCCGCGCTGGGCCTCGAGCGCCTCCGCGACCTTGTCGGGGGAGACCCCGGCGATGGCGATCAGGATCTCGCCGATGGGGCGGCCGCACAGGGGGAGCTCGACCGCCGCCGGGGCGGGCGGCGAGAGGCCCTCCGCTGGGGGCGGGCCCAGCTCGGGCGGGGTGACGGTCTCTGGGAGGGTGGACATGGAGGACCTGGCGTCAGTCGCCCCTCGGTGCCGGAGGCGGCGCCTCGGCGCCGGCCGGAGCGGGAACGTGAGCGTGAGCGGGGTTGGGCGGGGGCACCTCCGGGGCCGGCGGGGCCGGAGCCTGCGGCTCCGGGGGAAGTACCGGCAAGTCGACGGGCGGGACGTTCGCCGGCACCGAGTGCGCGGGAGCGCCCGGAGGGCTCGCCGCGCCGGAGGGGCTCGCGGAGCCGGGAGGGCCGAGCGTCTTCTCCCCGGGGCCGCCGGTGCCGCCGTTCTCGATCTTCTGGTTCTCGACCTGGACCTCGTGGCGGATGCGGGTGAGCGGACCCGGGCGGCTGGCGCTGTCGTTCAATGCGAAGCCCTGCTTCTTCCCGTAGTAGATCTCGTAGAGTTCGCGCTGCTCGCGCTGCTTCCGCTCCAGGATGCGGTGGAAGTCGGACTGATCGCGAATGATGTGAGGGGTGAGCAGCAAGAGCAGGTTCGTCTTCTGCTTGTTGGTGACGGTGTCGCGGAACAGGTAGCCGAGGACGGGGATGTCCCCGAGCAGCGGCACCTTGTTCACGGTGGTGGTGGTGCGGTCCTGGATCAAGCCTCCGATGACGATGGTGCTCTGGTCCTTTGCCACCACCTTGGTCTTGACGCTGCGCTTGGCGGTGGTGGGGCCGAGGACCGGGTCGTTGGAGACGATCTCCTCCTGGCTCTCCTCGATGTCGAGCCGCACCATGTCGCCCTCGTGGATCTGCGGCTTGATCTTGAGCTTCAGGTCCACGTTCTGCCGCTGAATGGGGGCGATGAGGCTCACCGCGAAGGGGTTGGCGAGCACGTTGGTCGTCCCGGCGCTGGTGGCGGTCGTGCTCGACAGGCTGCTCGAGAACCCGGGGTTGTAGCCGGCCTGGAAGGGCACGTTCTGGCCGACGATGATCTCCGACTCCTCGTTGTCCTGCGCGATGATGTGGGGGGTGGAGAGGACGTTCACGTCCGAACTGGTGGTGAGCGCCTGGATGAGCACCGCCATGCTGGGGAAGGGGAAGATGCTCGACAGCTGGGCCGAGACCGGGCCGACGAGGCCGGTCAGGGCGCCGCCCAGGCTGAGCACCGAGGAGGGGTTGAGCGAGTTGATGCGCCCGGGCTCGAAACCCAGGGGGATGTAGCCCTGGCCCTGGGCGGTGTTCACCGGGACGGCGGTGTGCCACGCCACCCCCAGCTGGTCGTTCTTGGTGATGTCCACCTCCATGATCACCGCCTCGACGTAGACCTCGCGCCGGGCCCGGTCGAGCTTCTCCACCAGCCGCTGCACCACAGTGAAGTCCGAGGCGCTCGCGATCACCACCAGCGAGTTCGACGGCTTGTCGGCCGTGATCTTTACGTCACCGGCGAAGAGCTCGGCGGAGGTGCCGGTGCGGGGAGCGGCCGCGGCGGGGGCCGGCCCCGGGGGCGCGGGCGTCCCGGGGGCGGGCGTGGTGCCGGAGGTGGTGCGGCGAAAACCAGTGGCGAGGCTCTGGAGCGTGTTGGCCAGGTCCTCGGCGTTGGCGTTCTTCAAGAAGATGACGTGAATGGTGCCTTCGCCGGCGGTGGGGGCGTCGAGCTGCTTCACCAGGTCGAGGATCCGTTGGTAGCTCTTCTCGTCGGAGATGACGATGAGCTTGTTGGTGCGCTCGTCGGCGAGGACCTTGACGACGGAGAGCTCCGACGGCTCAGCGCCGATGGGCGCGGGGGGAGCGGGGGCGCCGGGCGCGGGAGCCGGGGCGGCCACCCCTCCGATGAGCGGGCGCCGCTGGCCAGGCCGGCCCGGCTGGGCGGCCGGCTGCTGGACGAAGATCTGGTTGATCTTGTCGGCCACGTCGCGGGCCGGGGCGAACTGCACCTGGATGACGCGGACGAGGTCGTTCGAGCCCGGGCGGTCGATCGCCTCCAGCATCCTCTCGATGCGCCGGACGTTCAGGGCGAGGTCGGTGATGATGAGGATGTCCGGCTGGATGGTCTGGATGTCCGCGCCCTGGGGCGAGGTGAAGTTGCCGAGGACCGCGCGCAGTTGGTCCGGGTCGATGTAGTGGAGCCGGAAGAGTTTGGTGATGGGCTGCTCGACGGCCGCGTACTCGGAGTCGTCACCGGTGAGGGTGGGGATGGCAGTCTTCTTGGCGTCGGCGATGCGGACCAACCGGTAGTACTTACCGGACTGGTAAATGGCGATCCCGTTCGCGTTCAGCGCGGTCAGGAAGGCGGCGTAGGCCTCCTCGGGCGTGACGGGGGTCTTGGAGAGAAGGGTGATCTTCCCGCGCGCCACCTCCTCCGTGTAGGCGAAGTTTCGGCAGGTCCACCGGCTTGCTTGCTCGAGCAGGTCGACGATCTCGGCCTTGTTGAACGCGAGCAGGAACTTCCCCTCGAGCGGACGGCAAGTGGCATCGGCGCGGGCGGTGCCGCCGGCCTGTCCCGGGCCGACCTGGGGCTCGACCCGGCTCGACCCGGCGCGCGCAGGTCCCGCGGGGGGCGGCGGGGCCGGCGGCGGCGCCGGAACCGGCTGGCCGGTGACCCCGCCCCCCGGGACCGCTCCCGGGGTGGGCATCCCGGCGCGAAGGCGGGGGGGCCGGCGCGGCGGGGGCGTGGGCGCGGGCTCGCCCTGCTCGGCCGGGCTGGGCGGCGTCTCGGGCGGCGGTCCCTCCTGGGAGAGGGCCAGCGCGGGCAGAAGCAGGGCGGCGGCGAACAGCGGTCGCATGATTCCCCTCGAGCCGGCCTAGGGGCCGGAGATGTTGTACTCCTTGCGTATGGTCTGCCCGTTGCGCTCGATGTCCATCGTGATGTGCTGCGATTCCCGAAGCTTCTGGTAGACCTCGAGGGCCTTGTCCGGGGAGTTGATCTCGTAGCCGTTGATCTTCTGGATCACGTCGCCGTTCTCGACCCCGATCTGGGTGTAGAAGGAGTCCGGCTGGATCGAGAAGAGCTTGAAGCCGTTCGCCACGCCGTTCTTGAAGCTCGGCACGATGCGCGCCTGCGTGGCGATGTTGTTCAGGTTCGAGAGTGTCCCGTCGATGACGCTCTTCTTCACCTCGTAGCGGTTGTCGGCGAGCTTGCGGATGCCGTCCGGGTCGGTCACGGGCCTGGCGGGAGCGGCGAAGGGGGGCGGAGGCGCCGCGGCGACGCCCACGTTCGGACCGCCGCTGTCGAAGTCGATGTACTGCTTCTGGCCGTCGTTGCAGACGATGGCGACCACCCGGAATCCTCGGCCGGTGGAGTCGCGGCCGTCTCGGATGCGCTCCACCGAGAGAAGCGGCGAACCGAGCACGCTCTCGCCGATGGCGTAGGTGCGCGTCTCGCGAGAGCTCGTGTCGACCACGACGGCCGTCGACCAGCGGGGGTCGTCGGCGACGATGGCACCGACGAGCTGGGCGCGCAGCGAGGTCGCCACCGGAGGCGCGCGGATGTCCCGGCAGGTGCGGGGCGCGGGCGGCGCCTGCGGGCCCGCCGCCTCCCCCGCCACCGGGGCCTGGGGCGGCTGGATCCCGAGGAGCGGATAGAGCTTCTCGGCGTCGAGGCCCGGGACGGGCAGGCTCGCCGCGCCCGAGGTGGGGAGGGAGGCCACGTCGATCTGCGGAGTCGGACGGATCGCTGCACCGATGGCCGTGTTGACGGTCTTCGCCGTGAGCCACGCGGCCGCGAACAGCACGGCCAGGTTCGCAGTCCACGAGTATCTCTTGAGAAAGACTTCGAGCATCGCCGGGCCAGGGACCCCCTCCAGAGGTTAGCAACCGATGTGCCATCCGAAGGGGTGACCTTTGAGGTTCAAGTCACTGTACCAACTAAGTATTTTTGGATGAGCGCTTGCCGGGAGAGCCGGTCCCTGCCAAATTGGCAAAAGACCTTCAGCCTAACGCCGGGGGGCGCCAAATTGTCAGCAGGATCGCAGGTTCTTTAGCTCCCGTGGGGTCCTCCCTCGTCCTCCCCGCCGGGCTCCAAGAGGCGGCCGGCGTCGTCCCGGTCGAGCTTGCGGTAGATGGTCCGCGGTGCCACCCCGAGCAGCCGGGCAGCGAGGTTCTTGTCGCCGCGCGTGTGGCGCAGGGTCTCGCGGATCACCCGGCGCTCGATCTCCGCGAGCGGTGTGCCGAGGGCGACCGAAAGGGCCGACGCCGGGGCCGAGAGGTCGGTCGGCGCCATGCGGCGTACCGCCTCGGGCAGGTCGTCCACGTCCACCTCCGCCCCGCGGCAAAGCACCACCGCGCGCTCCACCGCGTGCTGGAGCTCGCGAACGTTGCCCGGCCAGTCGTAAGACTCGAGGGCGTTCAGGGCCGGTGGGGTGAATCCGCTCACGCTCCGCCGGTTCTGGTCCGCGAAGCGGCGCAGGAAGACGGCAGCGAGCAGCGGCACGTCCTCGCGCCGGTCGCGAAGCGGTGGCAGGCGAACGGCCACCACGTCGAGCCGGTAGAAGAGGTCCTCGCGGAAGCGTCCGGCCCGGACCTCGACTGCCAGTTCGCGGTTGGTGGCCGCGACGATGCGCACGTCCACCTGCACCGGCTGCGTCCCGCCGAGCCGCTCCACCACCCCGTCCTGCAGTACCCGCAGGAGCTTCACCTGGACGCCGGGGGACATGTCCGCCACCTCGTCGAGGAAGAGCGTGCCGCCGTGGGCGCGCTCGAACCTCCCCTCGCGGCGCTGGGTGGCGCCGGTGAAGGCCCCGCGCTCGTACCCGAAGAGCTCGGACTCCAGGATGGTCTCGGGGATGGCGGCGCAGTTCACCGGGATGAAGGGGCCGGCGGAGCGCGGCGACAGGTCGTGCAAGAGCCTCGCGGCAAGCTCTTTGCCGGTGCCGCTCTCCCCCTGCAGGAGAACGGTGGCCGAGCTCGGCGCCACCTGGCGCAGCGTGTCGAGCGCGGCGCAGAAGGCGGGCGCGGCGCCGATGAGCCCTCCGTCCCCGTCCCCCTCCCCGTGGGCCAGCTGCGCGAGCTTCGCCCGGAGGGCGCGGTTCTCCGCCACGAGCGAGGCCCTCTCCAAGGCCTGCCGCACCGACTTCACGATGGCGTGCCGCTTCAACGGCTTGGTAATGAAGTCGTACGCGCCCTCCTTCATCGCGGTCACCGCGCCCTCGACGGTGCCGTAGGCGGTCATGAGCACCACCTCGGTTTCTGGCGAGATGGCCTTCACCGTCCGCAGCAGCTCCTCCCCGCCCATCCCCGGCATCATGAGGTCGGTGACCACCACGCTCGGGTGCTCCCGGCGGACGACGTCGAGCGCCTCCGTCCCAGAGGAGGCGAGCGCCACTCCCCAGCCCTCCCTGGCGAAGATACGCGCCAGCGACTCCAGGTTGGATCGCTCGTCGTCCACGATGAGAACGAGTGCGGACACGTCCGCTCCACTTATATCGCGCCGAACGGCCGCTCGCGCCGGTTTACCGACCCTCCCCGCTCGTGTATGAGTCCGGGAGCCGGCCCGAGGGTGGGTGGCGCGGAGGACACGATGAAGAGAGCCTTTTGCCTTGTCGCGGCACTCGCCGCCTGCAGCCCGTCGGTGAAGACGGTGACGGTGGAGCCCGCCGCGGTGGTGCTCTCCGAGAGGGGTGCCAAGAAGACGTTCCAGGCCGTCCCGAAGGACGCGAAGGGCAACCCCGTCGAGGGCGGCAAGCAGAAGGTGGTGTGGAGCAGCTCGGTGCCCAACGTGGCCTCGGTGGACGAAGCCGGCACGGTCATGAGCGTCCACTCGGGCGAGGCCGTGGTGTCGGCGGCCGTCGGCGAGGCGAAGGGCTCGGCCCGGGTCGTCGTCTCCATCCCCACCGCGGTGACGGTGGCCCCGGCGGCCCGCGAGCTCAGGCCGGGCGAGACCTTCATCCTCTCGGTGGTGGTGGCGGACGAGAACGGCAAGCCGGTGAGCGTCGTCCCCGCGCCCATCACCTGGTCTTCGAGCGACGCGGCCATCGCCAGCGTGAGCGAGGGGAGGGTGCTGGCGGTGGGTCCGGGGACCGCCACGGTGACGGCGGCCTCCGGGCCGGTGCGGGGAACCGCCCAGATCACCGTCCGCATCCCGGAGTTCGCGAGGCTCCTGGTGAAGCCCCCCAAGCTGACGCTGAAGCGGGGCGACTCCTTGCGGCTCCGGGCGGAGCCGGTCGACAGGGCTGGCAGGGCGGTGGGCGGGGTCCCGGTCGCCTGGCGCTCCTCCGACGGCCGGATCGCCACCGTCACTGCCGACGGCACCGTCCACGCGATGAAGAAGGGAAAGGCCAAGATCACGGCCAGCGCCTCCGGCAAGGTCGCCACCGTCCAGCTCGTGGTGCCGAAGTAGCTGGGCCTTCGGAAAAGAAAGGCGGCGGGCCGTCGCCGGTCCGCCGCGCTCGCCTGCTGCGCCGCCGGGATCAGGCCTCGGGCGTCTCGGCCTTCTTCTCCGGCTCCGCCGCGGCCGCCTCGGCCTTCGGCGGGGGCTTCGGCTTGCCGGCGTTCACCTTGGCGCGCTTCGTCGCCCGGTTGTCCTTCTTGGGCTCGGCCTTGGCGGGCTCGGGCGCCGCCTTCTTCGCCTCCGCCTTCTCCGCCTTCGGGGCGGCGGCGTAGCGGGTCTTGAAGCGCTCGATGCGGCCCGCGGTGTCGAGGATCTTCTGCTTGCCGGTGAAGAAGGGGTGGCAGTTGGAGCAGATCTCGATGTGGAAGTCGCCGCGCGTGGAGCGGGTCTCGATGACCGCGCCGCAAGCGCAGACGACCTTGGCCGTCTTGTACTCGGGGTGGATGCCTTCCTTCATGACTTCCTTCCAATCGCCGCTTGCACGGCGCTTGATCGCGACGTGGTCCGGGCGGAGCTGCGGGATCTAGTCGTTTCGGGGGCTTCGGTCAAGATGAAGCTCCGGGGAGGCGCGCCCCCCGACTCCTACTTCCCGCCTCCCACCATCATCTTAAAGAACTCCTCGTGGTTCTTCGCCTGCCGGAACTTGTCGAGCAGGAACTTCATCGCCTCCACGTTGTCGAGGCCGTTCAGGATGGTCTGGCGGAGGATGTAGATCTTGGAGAGCCAGTCGGCGGGGAGGAGCAGCTCCTCCTTGCGCGTGCCGCTCTTCGCGAGGTCCATGCAGGGGAAGATCCGCTTCTCCATGAGCTTGCGGTCGAGCACGATCTCGGAGTTGCCCGTCCCCTTGAACTCCTCGAAGATCACCTCGTCCATTCGGCTCCCGGTGTCGACGAGGGCCGTGCCGATGATGGTGAGGGACCCGCCCTCCTCGATGTTGCGCGCCGCGCCGAAGAAGCGCTTCGGCTTGTGGAGGGCGTTCGCGTCCACGCCGCCAGAGAGGATCTTTCCCGAAGGGGGAACGACCGAGTTGTAGGCCCGCGCCAGGCGGGTGATCGAGTCGAGGAGGATGACCACGTCCTTCTTGTGCTCGACGAGCCGCCGAGCCTTCTCGATGACCATCTCCGCCACCTGCACGTGCCGGATGGCCGGCTCGTCGAAGGTGGAGGCCACCACCTCCCCCTTCACCGTCCGCTCCATGTCGGTGACCTCTTCCGGCCGCTCGTCGATGAGCAGCACGATGAGGGTCGCCTCCGGGTGGTTGCGGGTGATGGCGTGGGCGATGTTCTGCAGCAGCACCGTCTTCCCGGCCCGCGGGGGGGAGACGATGAGGCAGCGCTGCCCCTTGCCGATGGGAGCGAAGAGGTCGACCACCCGCGTGGTCATCTCGTTGGGATCGTGCTCCAGCTTGAGGCGCTGCGTCGGGTAGAGCGGGGTGAGGTTGTCGAAGAGGACCTTGGCCTGGGTCTCCTCCGGAGGCTGCCCGTTGATGGAATCCACCTTCAAGAGCGCGAAGTAGCGCTCGCCGTCCTTGGGCTGGCGCACGGTCCCGCGGATGGTGTCGCCGGTGCGGAGGTTGAAGCGGCGGATCTGTGAGGGCGAGACGTAGATGTCGTCCGGACCGGGGAGGTAACTGAAGTCGGGGCTGCGCAGGAAGCCGAAGCCGTCGGGGAGCACTTCGATCGTGCCCTCGCTCGCGACCTCCATCTCCTCCTTCTTCTCCTCCGCCTTCCTCGACTGGGCCTGGAGGATGGCGAAGATGAGGTCCTGCTTCTTCATCGCCCCGGCGGCCTCGATGTTGAGGTCGCGCGCCATGACGGCGAGCTCCGCCACCTTGCGGTGCTTGAGGTCGGTAAGGCTGCCGGCGAGCAGGTCGGACTGGGTGGCGGTCATGTGGTCTTCCCGGGGGGATGAGGCGCCGGAGGGCGATGGCCCGGGACGGCTTGTGGGTCTGGGGGGGAACGGCTGGAGAGAACCGGAAGGTAAGGGGCGAGGATGCGGCTGTCAACACCCGAGCGCACGTCGCCCCGCGACCGCGTCGGATTCCGAAACCGTTGGTGCCAGGATGCGGCCGACCACCCAAATGTAGGAGGGGACGCGCAACCACATGCGCGCTGTGCCATGGACGCGGGTCTCGGCGGGAGGACGGGTAGTGCAGACCGATCGGCTAAGATGGGGCCCGTGGAGAGAGCGTGACCGCGAACGAAGCTGTGGTGGCCGGTTCGCCCAAGTTCCTGGGCGCACTGCTGGAACAGCTGACGGCGAGGCTCGGCGGTCCGCCGCGCGTCGCCGACTCGCCCCACCTCGCCTTCGCGCTCTGCCAGGACAGTGCCCGGCTGCTCGTGTACGAGTGTTGCGGCCAGGAGTGGTTGCCGCTCTGTGAAGACCTGCGTCGTTTCTCCGGCGCAGGCCTCTCTATCGTGGTGGCCCTCCCTCCCGAGCACGCCGCCCAGGTCGCGAACCTCTCCGGAACCGCGAGCGCCGTCGTCGCGTGGAGCGGAGACCCAAGGCCGGTCCTGGAGGCGGTCAGTCGTGTGGTCGCGCCGCAAGCTGCGCCGGCGCCGGGGCGTCCGGCGCCCGTGCTCGCCCCGGCGGGCGCGGGTGGCGCGGGGCGGCAGGCGATCGCTCCCGCCCCGGCTCGTCCGGCGGCCGCACCGGCACGCCCGGCGGTGACACCGGTGGCGGCTCGAACGCCGGTCGCACCCGCGCAAGCGCGCCCGGCAGTGACGCCGGTCGTGGCCCGTCCGGCGGTGACGCCCGCCCCGGTACGCCCGGCGGTGACCCCGGCGCGCCCGGCGCTGACCCCGGTCGTGGCTCGTCCGGCAGTTCCCCCGCCCATCGCGCGCCCGCCCGCCGTCCCGGTCGTGCCGGCGGCGGAGGCCGCCAAGGCTCCGCGCCCGGTGATGGCCGCGGCGCCCGTCGCGCCCCGCGCCTCGCCGGCGGTCGCGGCGACGCCTTCCGTCGAGCCCGCGCCCGCCGCTACCCCGGCCCACGCCGTGGCGCCGGTGGCGAGCCCCGTCCATCTCGTCCCCGAACCGGACGCGCTCGGCGACCTGTTCGACGAGCCGACCGAGGACGCGGTACCGCCCTCGGGCGAGGGCGACCCGGAGCCAACGGCTCGGCCGCCGTCGGCGCCCCCGGTGGCGTTCCTCGCCTCGAGCACCTGGCCCGGCACGGTTCTCGCCGC
>Ga0335081_10005342_pt1 | contig 20325 bp, 16 predicted proteins | sample Lox_Sample_35_FD_206713 | JGI IMG/M metagenome (GOLD analysis project Ga0335081, IMG submission 206713) | Soil microbial communities from Loxahatchee National Wildlife Refuge, Florida, United States - Lox_Sample_3.5 | ecosystem: Environmental > Terrestrial > Soil > Wetlands | place: USA... | reverse complement strand
ACTCCCCGTGACGCGCTGAGCCGTCTGGAGACCATGGTGGCGATGGCCAACCTGAATATTCCCGAGACGGCCACTCGCCGGCAAATGGCGTCCGCGATCCAGGTGGTGGTGCAGGTGAGCCGTCTCAGTGACGGCACACGCAAAGTGGTGAATGTATCGGAGATTACGGGCATGGAAGGGGAAGTGGTGAGCATGCAGGACATTTTTGTTTTTAAGCGGGTGGGCATCGGCGCCGCCGGCGAAGTCCTGGGTGAGTTTGTCCCGACCGGTATCCGTCCCCATTTTTCTGAGCGACTTTTAGCCTCCGGTGTGCGTTTGCCTGCGGGCTTGTTTGCACACTCGGTGAGGAGCCACTGATGGCGTCTCTGCTGGCATTGCTGACATTTCTGATCGTAGTCATTGCCGCCTTGGCCGTGCTGGCCGTGCTCGGCGGCAGGGGCCGGCAGGATGTGATCCGGCGCCTGGAAGCGATCACCAAAGCTGAGAGGCGGGGGCAGGGGACTCGAGAACTGCGGCTGCTTCGCGATGAACTGCTCAGCGATGTGCCGTTGCTCAATCGTCTGCTCCTGCGCTGGGCGTGGCCGATGCGGCTTCGCCAGTTCATCAGCCAAGCCGGATGGAAGACCAAGATAACCAGTTTGATGCTCTGGAGCGGGGTGGTGGCCTTTGGCGCTTACGTGGTGGTAGCGCAGTTCTACGCCAATCCGCTGATCCCCATGGTTGCTGCCATTGCGGCGGGATCGATCCCCTTTGCCGCGCTGGTCGCCGTGCGCTCAAGGCGCCTTCGCGCATTCGAAAAGAGCTTTCCTGAGGCCATCGACCTGCTGGGCCGCGCGGTGCGGGCTGGACACGCTTTCACCACTGGTCTCGAGATGATTGCCCAGGAAATGTCGGAACCCCTGGCCGGTGAGTTTCGCATCGCGTTCGAAGAGCAGAACTTCGGGTTACCGCTCAAAGACGCGCTGCTGAACCTCACGGAGCGCGTGCCCTTGGTGGACGTCCGTTTCTTCGTCACTGCGCTGTTGGTGCAAAAGGAGACCGGCGGCAACCTGGCGGAGATTCTGGACAAACTGGCGCACGTGGTGCGGGAGCGCTTCCGGATCATGGGCGAAGTGCGGATCAAGACCGCCCAGGGGCGGTTGACCGCCGCAATCCTGATCGTTCTGCCGATCATTGTGATCTTGATTTTGAGAGGGTTGAACCCGGACTATATGCGTCCGCTGTTTCAAGATCCGTGGGGTCCCTACATGCTCGGAGGGGCAGCGCTCTTGCAAGTCATCGGATCACTGATAATCTGGAAGATCGTTCAGATCGAGGTTTGAAACCGCGAGGAAGGAAGGAGTATGGCGGCATGGGGAGTCGGCACTGTCGCATTTTTGGGGACCGCGTTGGCGGTCCTCGCGCTGGTCTATGCCTTCTCCGGTGGGAACCTGCCGGTCATGGTGCGATTAACCCGCTTGTGGCGTACGGCCCCCGAAGAGGACCTCAGTCTCAAAGAGAAGGTCAAGGACCAAGTGCAGGGCGCACTGAGCGGAATGGGTAAGCTCTGGCCATCTTCACCCAAGGACGTGTCGCGCGCCCAGCGCTTGATGTTGCGGGCCGGTTTTCGAAAGCCCGAGGCCGTCACAGCTTTGGAGGGCGCCAAGATTCTTGTCCCCGCCGCGCTGCTTACCGTGGTCTATTTGACGGGCGCCTATTTGTCGAACCCAGTGTTCTTCTTAGCCATGGCCGCGATCGGCGGATACCTTTTGCCGGATTTGTGGCTCACTTCGCGGATCCGCAGGCGCCAGCAAGTTATTCGGCTGGCCTTGCCGGATGCTCTGGACCTCCTGGTAATCTGCGTGGAAGCCGGCTTGGCGCTCGACCAGGCCCTGATTCGTGTTTCCCAAGAACTCCGATTCGCACATCCTGAAGTGTGCGAGGAATTGGAAATCGTCAATAACGAGATGCGGGTAGGGAAATCGCGGCTCGATGCTCTGCGCGATCTCGCGACCCGCACCGGGGTCGACGACTTGAAGGCCCTGGTGGCGATGTTGATCCAAACTGACCGCTTCGGCACGAGCGTGGCGCAATCGCTTCGCGTGCATTCTGAACAACTGCGTACCCTGCGCCGCCAACGCGCAGAGGAACAGGCGGCCAAGACCACGGTGAAAATGGTGCCGCCCCTGGTGCTCTTCATCTTCCCCGCACTCTTTGTGGTAATCCTGGGGCCCGCGGTGATTGCTATGGCACGTTTCTTTGGGGCCCCGCACTAATTTTCGAACGCCTGAAGCCGAAAGGTTGTTGTAAAATGAGTCCCGTTTTGGGAGTGACCACCAAACCCCGATGGCGCGGGGGCCGGGCGGTTCAAGCGTCCGGCGCAAGTACAGAGTTTCGCCGGCCTGCGCCGTATCGTCGGTAGTGGATATGACCACATCGAGCTCACGTATGTGCGGGAACAGAATGCCAAAAGCCAACAAGGAGACCAAATCATGCCGTTGACCGTGACCCAGATTCGTATAGTCGCAGGCATCTTGGCCGTGATCGTGCTGTTCATCATTATTTGGCGCCGGAAGCGAAAGGCCGCTGAGTGAAGTGCAAGTGTCCGGCAAGCTTTAGCAAAACGTGCCAACGCGGGACGTCGAGACGGCACTGCGGGCAACAGCGGTAGCAGAAAGAGTGTATCGCCGTGAGCGGCCTGCCACTTAGTAAGGGGAGGGGTGGTGCTTGTGAATGACCACAAAGGGAGATGTGTGTTCGTCTATAACCGAACCCAGGAAACGTTCGTAGCCACCGAGGCGAGGGTGGCCGATGGCTACTTTAGCCGACTCATTGGCTTGCTGGGAAAAAGGCGGCAATGGGCGCGGCCAGGTCAGGGTCTGTGGATTGTTCCCTCACACGGTGTGCACACCATTGGCATGCTCTTTCCGCTCGACTTGGTTTTTCTTGACAGCAAGAAGCGCGTGGTTCACGTCGAAGAGCACGTCCGCCCATTCCGTATCTCCGCGGTCAGCCTGAAGGCGTACAGCGTGTTGGAACTGCCGCCCCACACGATTTTTCGTACGGGGACTCGAGAAGGCGATCAATTGGAGATCGGGCCCATGGCTGGCCAGGGGGAAGGCTCGCCGGCGCCTGATGGTCGCGCTGGTATTCTGAAGTCGCGTGTACCTAAGTAGGCCGGAGGAAGGAAATCGTTTTTCAAGCCGAGCCGCCGCTTAAAGGCAAAGGCTCGACACGGCGAGGAAGCGAGCTCTCGCGAGCCGCCTCGGGTCCGAGCGGGTGACTCCAACGACGCGCAGCCGTGGCTCGCTTGGTTGCTTTCTTCGCGGTTGCCGATGGCAATGGAGCGGGGAATCGGCAAGAGATTACAGATGTGAAGTGGCGGAGGGCTTGGCGGGAACAAAAGTATCAGAGCAAGATCGCCTCGGAAACCTCGGGGCGGGAGATACGTGGTGGAAAATTGGGAAACATTACGGGCGCGGATCCAGCGTCAAGTGATACCCGAAGACCAAGTTTGGGAGACCTTGAGGACGCAGATCACAAGCGAAGTGGAACCCGAACTGGAGGATCGGGATATTGAAACGCCGAGCCCGCCGATTACGCCGCTAGAGCCGAATCCGCTGAACGGAGACCTGGAAGAGCCGCAGGAACAAGACGCACAATCCTTGGGAACAGAGGCGGCACCGGCACTGGAGCCCGCAGGAGAGGTTCGAGAGATCCCAAGGTCGTCACCAATCAAGCAGGAAGTATTAAGGCTGCGGATCGGGCTCAAAGCGGACGCCGAAGGCGACAAAGAGGAAACTCCGAGGCCGCAGGCTCCGACGGAACCCCTGAGGAAACAGACCGGCATTGGAGAGGAACGCCAGACGCGCCCTGATCGCAGGTTCGGCAACTTTCTTTCGCTCGTCTTCGGCATCATCGGAATGCTACTTACGTTGCAGGGTTATAATTGGTTGCGGCTTCGAGAACTAGAGATGTTGGGCAAGCAACTCGAAGAGCGACCGTCGGCCCTCCAGGAGGCACTGCAAACGGACATCGAAAAGCGTAAGGCAGCTCTGGATCAAATCAACCAGAAGATGGCGGCACTTAATCAAGCCTACCAGCAAATGGCGGCGAAGGATCAGACTCACAACAAGGTTATCCCCCCCAGGCAAGAAACCGCGGATCAGAGTAAGAAGTCTGCCACCCACGTGCGACCGAGGCGGACCGAGGCACACGAAACGCCTGGCGCTGTGGAGCCGAGTATAAGTAGTACGGCAACAGCCCTGTCACCGGATCTGCACGGCTCTTCGCCAATTGCTCAAAGCCCCGTCTCCCAGGATGTGCCTGCCACCCGCCAGGAGCCGTCCGTAATTCAAGAAGGCGTCCACACTACCCGCCAAGAGTCCTCCGTAACTCCAGAGGATGCACACGCTACGCGCCAGAATTCACATGCAACTCAAAAGGAGCTGCCAGACAAACCGGCAGGCTCTTTGGCGAAGCTCATCGTTCCTGACCCACCGCTTGGTCATGACCACAATGAGATCCAGAAGTCGCGGATGGCCGGCGACCGCGACTATTTTGAGTTTACGCTCGTTCGCTCCAACGCGCGCCAGGAAGTTGTACCCGGTATTAGTCTCCAGTTGAAGAAGGTTGATGTAAGGAATCTGCGCTGTACGCTGAATATCTTCGCTGACGACTACGAGCTTCCTGACACGCAGGGAATCAATGAGCGGGTAACGTTCCCGATCCGAGCTGGGTGGCAGTCGGTGGAATTGGTGATCAGCCAAGTGAAGCAGGACCGGGTCGCCGGTTATATCAGTGCTGCTAAAGGTGTGCTCTCTAGTGGAAGGTGAAGGCTCGCACGTCTAGCTAGCTAGATAAGCTAGGTGGAGGTTGTTTCGTTGGTGGAGGGTCTTAGGTCGCACCCTCCCTCAAACGCAAGACCTTCGGAACGAAGTTTGGGTCTTGCTCCCAATCCTGACAGCTCCCACTCATTTCAAAAGACTGAGCTCAAACTGAAGCCCTTTGGAAAGGAAGAAGCAAACCGGCGTCGAAGCTACCCGTGGGACCGCGGGGAATCCGTGTTTCTACTAGCTCTCGCAGATTCTCGCGTCGAAGTTGCTTACTCGCGTCTCGGTTGTTGGTTTACCGGCCGCCTTCTTTTTTCCCTGGCCTCCCGACTGTAACCGAAAGATAACAGCCGAAGTGCTCTTTACGACTAAAACGGTCACACGTACCGGACGCAGGTGGCCGATGACTTTAGAGGTCCTCTCGAAAAAGGGCTGAATCCAAGGACTGGAAATACCTTGGGCTCGAGAAATGAGGTCCGGAAGTTTGGAGTGTGGCTACAGACGAATTTTAGAAACCTGAATTGCTTGGATGGCAAATGGAAGAGAGAAGTCCTGGCGGGGGGATTAATCCGCGTGGCAACGCCGCCCCACTCTGTATTCTGAGGCATGCTCGGGCTCTGCCGCCTCCCGATTAGATTAGTACACCATTTCGACGCTGAGGTTGCGAGATGGCTTGGGGTTAGGTTCCGCTTCGGCTGCAAGCCGATCAAGACGTTCGGCGGAGGCCAGGATGCGCTTGGCCACGCTACGCAGGCTCCCTTGCCCGTTGTAGCGACCTGAGAGTCTGCCGTCGATCTCCCGAATCTCAGCCTTGAGCAAGGCTAATGCCCCTTCGATGTCTTCTTTTGTTGTCGCGAGCATAGATTCCCTCCTTTGTTGTTGGAATAAGCAGCCCGCCTTGAACAACCCGCCGCGCGGGGGCTCAGGTGGTTCAGCACAACTCTTCACCAGTAAATTGGGGGCGTGACCGCATGGCGAGCCTCTTGGCTATCGCTAAGAGGACTTCACGGTCCCCATCTAAAACCATGTCGGCATACTGGTTGAGCTTGACGACGAAGCGAGCACTCGCTCTGTCCTTGCCTCCTTCGGAGCCCGGGGCCAGTTCCGAGATGGTCGCGCGGGGCAGTAGATTTTGGGTGGCTGGCGGATCGTCACCCGTGTAGAAAAAGCGGTAGACCGGCACCGCCAAGGCTGCCGCGAATCGTTCTAGGGTTTCGAGCGAAGGAACGGTGTGGCCGTTTTCCACCCGAGAGACATAGCTTCTGAGCAAGCCAGTGATTTCCTCGATGTCTCCCTGAGACATCCCCTTCTCTTCGCGTAATTGACGAATCCTCAGGCCAATTCCCATATCGGTTCTCCTTCCTTCCTTTCTTTACTTACACAAGCGTGCTGGTTGTCTTTTCGTTCCGGCACGTGAGCCAGTGCCAGTATTTAAGAGAATGCGCAAGAGAAAGCCGCTAATACACGGTCATGCCGGTATCAGGCGACAAACAGGTTGACAGAACCCGTCGTCCTAGGTCATAAGGGTAGAAGGAGTTGATCGCGGCGTGAACTCCACCCGGGAGATTGCCCTACGGCCCTTCACCCCCTCCAGGGTCGTCAGCTCGGCATTCACGCCGCGATCGACTCTCCCCCAAGACTTCGCATCACTCTTCGTGCACGTACGGTTCCAAAGATCGTAATTAACTCCAACGACCCCACGACAGCGAGTTTGGCCGACAAACTTGCACGGGGCGTTGCAAAGGCCCCTCGCGCTCGGCTGCGACTCCGATGGGCTTCGGTTCAACTTGTCTTACTCCCAAAGGACTGACTCTGGATGGCCATCACCCGCGATCACGAGGTCGGCGTCGATCTCGAGGGCATGCGAGCCCAAGCCTTCTTCAGAGATCTGAAGAGAGGCCGAGTGCTACTGTCGGTTGAGATCCAGGACAGTGGAGGGCGCTATTTGGGGATCAACCGCTCGAGAAAGACGTTTATGAAAAATCGTTCACCTTTGCGGAAAGAGACCAGTACCACAGTACTATTACTTCCAGTGTTCCTGCGTCCGATACCTCTCCCTGTTGGATGGAGATCTAGTTTCCACCATCGGAGGAGAAACAACCATGAAGGAAACGAAATGGTTCGTTCAAGTGCTTCTGCTGGCTTCCTTCCTGACAATCAATTCACACGCCCAGCAGTCGGATCCGGCTAGCTCTAATAATGGAAGCTCCCCTGTGACTTCGGGCTTGGACTCGAATCCTGTCCCTCGGATCATCAAGTTCAGCGGCACGATCAACCCGGCGGGCGGGGCAGGGAATTCGGGTCGGAAGACATCCGTCGGCCTCACTTTCTCATTCTATGAACTGCAAGAAGGCGGCAGCCCACTTTGGTCAGAGTCGCAGGAAGTGCAACTCGACGAACTAGGCCACTACGCGGTGCTCTTGGGCGCAACCCAGGCAGCAGGCTTGCCGCTCGACCTGTTCACTTCCGGCAAAGCCCTGTGGCTGGGGGTTCAGCCGCAATTGACGGGAGCCGTCGAACACGCCCGCGTCCTTCTGGTCGCAGTACCCTACGCCCTGAAGGCGTCCGACTCGGACACCTTGGGCGGCAGGCCAGCTTCTGATTACGCGCTGGCGGGCTCGCAGACGCTGGCTGTGCCGGCGGGTGGTGCCGCGCTTTCTCCGGCGTCGACCATCACCCCCAAACCTGGCAGCCAGGCGGGAGCAGCGTCGGGCACGCCCTCATCGCCGCAGTCCGGCGCCTGCAGTAGCGTCACCACCGATGGCACGGCCACGGCCAATTCCATTGCCATGTTCACCACCAACTGCAACCTCGAGGCTTCGGCGATTACGCAGACCAGCGGCAACATCGGGATCGGCGGCGCCAGCCCGACCGGCACCAAGTTTCAAATCACGGATACCCCGGCCGCCGATTTCGGCACCCACTACACCAACCACGAACTATTGAACTCGTCGGTCACCAAGAACGGGACTAACAAGGGGCTGACCTTCGTTATGGACGCCAGCAACACGATGATTCCCGCGGGGGTGACGGATAGCGGGTATCGCATCGGGGTGGAGGGCGCCGCCTACGCCAATACGGTCGGCTTTGCCGGTATGCTGGGGGCGCAGTACGGGGTGTGGGGGCGCGCCGGGATCAACGCGGCGACCTCCGGGGCGGCGGTGAGCAACGCCTATGCCGGATACTTCGACATCTTCAACGGCACGGCAGGGACGACGATTACCAACGCCTACGGCGTGTACATCACGAACTCCGCGACCACCGGCGCCATCACTAACCGCTACGACTTGTATGCGGCGAGTGCCAATGCCAACAACTATTTCGCGGGCAACGTGGGAGTCGGGACGACCGCCCCGGCGGCGAAGCTGGAAGTGAACGGGACGACCAAGTTCGACGCTGCGGTGACTTTTGCCGCCGGCCAAGCGTTCCCCATTTCCAACAGTGCCGTCACCAACTCCATGCTGCAGAACTCCTCGCTGACCATCAACACCGGGGCCGGACTCTCCGGCGGCGGCACTTTGGCGCTGGGCGCCAGCTTGAGCCTGAGCAACACGGGAGTGCTTGGCGTGGGGACAGCAACGGGTTCCGGCATTCTGGTGGGCGGCACGGCTGCCAACCCTTCTCTGAGCGCCGACTTGAGTGTTCTGGCAACCAACACCAGCGTTAGCTCGGCGGTCGCTGGCGGAGTGACGACAGCGGAAGGCTTTACCACCAGTGCAATCAACACTGCGAGCAGCGCCATCACGGGCAGCACGCTCACGTTGAACACCGCGTCGCCGATCACGGGCGGGCCGGTCACTTTCAATCCCGGTACAAACGCCAGCGTGACACTGGGAGTGAACACCAGCGCGCTGGAGTCGACCCTAAACAGTGCCTATGCGCAACTGACAACGCCGAACACGTTCACGATGCCGCAGACGCTGAGCGGCGGTGGGGTGCTGGCGGCAACGGGGACGGCGACGAGCGGGGCGCCTGCGTCGTCGAACGCGCTGGACCTGCTGGCCTCGTCATGGAACGGGAGCCAAGCGGTGACGGAACAGTTCCGTTGGCAGGCAGAAGGCAACGGGTCGGCGGACGCCGGGAGCCTGAACCTACTGTCGGCGACCGGTACGCAGCCGTTGCAGGAGACGGGGCTTTCGATTTCGAGCAACGGTGTGATCAGTTTCGCTTCGGGACAGACGTTCCCAAGCAGCATGGGAACAGTGACGAGCGTGGCGAGCGGGGCCGGCTTGACCGGTGGTCCGATCACCACCAGCGGTACGCTGAGCATCGCCACGGGAGGCGTTACCAACGCCATGCTACAGAATCCCTCGCTGACCATTAACAGCGGGACGGGCCTCTCCGGCGGTGGCACGGTGGCACTGGGCGGCAGCTTGAACCTGAACAACACGGGCGTGCTTAGCGTTACGCCTGGCACCGACCTGACCAGCAACGGCACAACCGGCAGCGTCACGCTCAACCTGGACACGACCCAGGTCCCGACGCTGGCGGCGGCGAGCAACATTTTCAGTGGTAGTGTCAGCGCAGCATCGTTTTCCGGCAACGGCTCCGCTCTGACAAGCTTGAGCCCCGCCAACCTCGCGAGTGGAACGGCAGCGATCAGCATTACGGGGAATGCCGCCACGGCATCCACGGCCGGCAGCGCCACCACCGCGACTACAGCAGCAAATGCCACCAACTTGGGCGGCCTGGCAGCGTCCAACTATGCGCGACTGGACGTGGGCAACAGCTTTAACGGTAACCAGAGCATCGCCGGCAACCTGACGGTGACGGGGTCGTTGCTGTCTGGCGCCTCGGCGGCGTTGACGGGCCCGCTCACCGGAGTTACCGCCAATTTTAGCGGAGCGCTGACCGCGGCCGCCGGCGCGATGTTGCCCGCCACCGGCTCGGCCACCGCCTCAGCTGGGGCCAAATCCGAACCGCTCGACCTCTTGGCATCCTCTTTCAGCAGCACCAGCGCTACGGCGCTCAATCAAGATTTCCGCTGGCAAGCGGAGGCGGCGGGTAACAACACCGCCTTGCCTTCGGGAACTCTTAACCTCCTGTACGCGTCCGGAAACGGGACACCGGCGGAGACGGGCCTTTCGATTGCGAGCAATGGGACGATCACGTTCGCACCTGGCCAGACGTTCCCCGGCGGCGCGGGGACGGTGACGAGTGTGGCGAGCGGAGCTGGCCTGACAGGAGGACCTATCACTTCGAGTGGAACCATCAGTATTGCTAGCGCCGGTGTCACCAACTCCATGCTGGCAAACCCAACCCTCAGCGTCACGGCGGGCTCAGGTTTAACTGGTGGTGGGACAGTAGCGCTAGGGAGCAGCACCACCCTCAGCGTCGCCTCAGCCGGCATAACGAATACCATGTTGGCAAACTCATCCCTGACGGTAACGCCGGGCACCGACCTTACAGGCGGAGGCGTAGTGGCCCTAGGCAGTGCTGTCACGCTGAACTTGGATACGACGAAGGTTCCGCAACTGAACGCCAGCAATACTTTCACGGGAGGGATCACGGCCAACAGCTTCACCGGTAACGGCTCCGCGCTCACCAATGTGAACGCCACGACCCTAGCAGGGCTTGGGGCAAATGCGTTCGCCCAATTGGCAGCCACCACCAACACGTTTACAGGGAGTCTCGCTGCGGGAGGTGTAACGGCGAGTTCCTTCACTTCAACGGGCGCCGGGGCGTTCGTACTGAGTGGAACGGAAGGGGCATGCGCGGGTGCGATGGCGGGTAAAGACGTGCTGTGCCTGGGCGATGGGACATCGCACACCGCACAACTCTCGCTGAACGGCGGGGCCTTTGTTTCCGTTGCCACAACGAGTCCAGCCAGCATAACGAACGCCATGTTGGCGAACTCATCGCTGACGGTGACGCCGGGCACCGACCTTACTGGCGGAGGTGTAGTGGCTCTAGGCAGTGCTGTCACGCTGAACTTGGATACGACCAAGGTTCCGCAACTGAACGCCAGCAATACTTTCACGGGAGGGATCACGGCGAGCAGTTTCACCGGCAACGGCTCCGCGCTCACCAACGTGAACGCCGCTACCCTAAGTGGGCTTGGGACAAATGCGTTCGCCCAATTGGCCGCCGCGGGCAACAGCTTTGCAGGAAGTCTCACCGCGGGAAGCGTGACGGCGAGTTCATTCAGTTCGACGGGAGCCGGGGCGTTCGTGCTGAGCGGAACGGAAGGGGCGTGCTCGGGTGCGACGGCGGGTAAAGACGTGCTGTGCCTGGGTGATGCGACATCACACACCGCACAAGTCTCGCTGAACGGCGGGGCCTTTGTTTCTATTCCCCAGCTCGCAGCTAACACCACTGCAACCGTGGGAGGCTCGGCGATATCAGCGCAGACTTGCTCGGGTACATCGGTATCGATCCCAGCGGCAGCGACTTCTATGAATGTCCTGGCCCAACCTGCCGGGGCGCTGGGCTCAAACTGGAACAGTGTCACTTGGCAAGCTTACGTGAGTGCTTCGGGCACGGTAATGGTTAGGTTGTGCAACATCAGCGCCAGTTCCGTGACCCCGGCTTCCATGACCTTCAACATTCGTCTCGTGAATTAGAAGATCGCTTGGTGGGATATGATCATCGCGTGGTTGAGACTTCGGGAGGTAAATGAGAACTGCCGATCTCATCGACGGCGAAGGGCCTGCGGCAGATGCGCTGACTAGCGCTAAGAGAGTTTACCTTAGATTGACCAGTTAAGGAGGTCGTATGCGTTATGTAAGACGAGTGTCGCTTCCAATGTTCGCGCTCATCCTGTTTGCTGGCTCTCTGTATCCTCAGAGCTCCGTTACGGGAAGGGGCACTGTGAGCGGCGCGGGGGCGATCACGTCCCTGACGACTCACTATGTCGCGCTCTCCTGGAACTCAAATCAGTCCAACGTGGCGGGCTATAATGTCTACCGAGGAGCCGTATCCGGTGGGCCGTACACGAAGGTGAACTCGGCCTTGGTAGCCGTCATGTCCTACAGTGACGCGACAGTGGTGGCGGGCCAGACCTACTACTACGTGACAACCGTGGTCACGTCAGGCGGCACCGAGAGCGCCTACTCCAATCAGGCGTCCGCAACGGTTCCGAGTCCGTAAGAGCCACGCGCTACGTGAGCGGTGGGACGATGCGGCTTAATGTCGAAATCCATTGCCGGCCTCTGGAGAGTGGCGGACTTTTGGTGGCGAGGGGTGTGAGCGGTGGATTGGGGTCACGGCGGACGTTGCTCGTAAAAGTCTGCCCGAGCTCTAATCGCTGGACTGCGACGACGACAAGTTCTTGTCCTGCCATACTTAAACCAACCCATTGGGCTGGCGCGACGGGCGGAGTTTCTGGCGACGTGCGCGTCCCACCTGGTTCCTTTCGTGTTGCAGACTCACGTCAAGGGAGTCACCGCCTCGCCCGCCCAGCGGCACGTGGACCGCGAACCAAGGATGGCGAGTTTTGGCCGCGACCGTTTTCCCGGTACGAAATGAAAGTCTTGATGTGGAGGGGCCGGGTTCCTGCCCTGTACCCATTGCTGCTACCCGGCTCGACCGATTTGGGCTTAAACTAATCCCTGCCATGCTTCGAGCCGGGAGCCAGTCCGAAGCGTCATCGCGTTCTCAAGTTTGCCCAAGGTGCGGGGTGCCGTTGTCTTTGTCCGTGTGGTCTCTGATTGGCGGCGTGGGGCTCCTCGGGGTTTGTTAATGGTGACGCCCGGCCCCGCCGCCGCGCAGGCACCTGATCCGCAGCGTTTGTTCCGAGAGGCGGCCGAGGCTCAAGAGCGTGGGGACTTGGATGCGGCGGTACGCAAGTACCAGCAGCTCATCCGACTTCATCCGGAGATCATCGGCGCGCGCCAACCTGGGCGTTCAGCGGTGAATAAAAGACCCATTATCGCCTAACCCCCCTTGTTTTCAATCTATTGGTGGCTCTACAAAGAACATCTGATTTGTTTTCATCAACATGGTGGCTTTCTGGGTTCGTATCGCAAAACCTAAGCCAAGATCTCCATTAGTATCAACACAATCTGGGTTCGCTCCGATGAAAATCAGCGGCTCGGCACCGCGCGAATTGCGCGAATTGTACCGCTCCTTGGATCCTGGACCTGGAAAGGTGCCCCCGTAACGGTTGCCTTGTCAAGCCAAAATTCATGCCGATCCGGGACCTTGGGGTTCTGAGCCGACCAAACGATGACCACGAACGCCATTCGAGCATCACTCCCTGAGTCCGACGGTTGGCTTTCACAAACACATACGATTTCTTTGAGCGTCAAGCTCTATATTTGCCGATGTCAGAACATGTATCCCCTATCATACAAATTGAGACTATCAAGTGATTATCCAACAGTCAAGTCCTTTTTGGTATCGGAACACCGAAGATATAACTCACGGCTTAACCCGCAGGCACACTGCCGCGACAGCGCGTAGTTTCAAAAGAATCCGATGCGACTCTGACGACGAGTAAGCTTTGCCATACCGCTTGGGGTCTCTTTCGATCAGTCAGCGTAGGCGATGCACTCGATCTCGACCGGCGAATCCCCGGGCAAGTCCTTCGCGGCGATCGTGGTGCGAGCGGGCGGATCCTTGGGGAAGTACTGGTGGTAGACCGCGTTCATGTCTCCCCACTTGGTGATGTCGGTGAGGAACACCGTGCATTTTAGCACCCGGTCCATGGAGGACCCAGCCGCCTCAACCACGGTCTTGATGTTTTCCAGGCACTGGCGCACCTGGTTCTGAATAGGGCCCTCCACAACCTTGTGGGTCACCGGATCCTGCGCCCCGGCACCGGAGACGAAGAGTAGGTTTCCATACTGAATTCCCGAACTGAAGACGGCGTCTGGCGAAGGCTTTTCCCCCGGTTTATAGATTACCTTCTTGGTGACCTTGCCTTGCGCCCGCTTGCCCGATGCGGGTACGCCGAGCGTGCCGACGGCGACCGCTGCGCCTGCGGTCTTTAGCCCGCGCCTGAGGAAACTGCGTCGATCTGGCTCTCGATTCTTCATCCCATAGACCTCCTGGTGTGAACAGGCGGATTCTGAGTGCTCTGCCCACCGGCTGTCAAGTCACTTTGCCCTCAGGTCTGTTATGCGAATGGAGCGCAGGGTGTGCAATATTCATCAGGCCAGGATATCGCGCACCATTTTAGTCGTCTCACTGACTTGGTCCGAATATCTTGGGTAGAGGCCGATAATCGTCGCATCCGTCGGCTTGATGTTCTTGAACGCCCATTCGATAGCCTTGTGCTTCTCTTCCGCCGACCGGCAGCGGCGGCCCGCAGCGAGCACCTTGTACACCAAGGCCGGCTTGTTGACTTTCCGCACGGCTTCGACCATCTTGGGAGGATCAGAGGCGATCCAGCCCTCATCCAGAGGGAGCGTGCCAATTTCCTTCATCCAATCTTCCGGCTGACGAGTGAGGTAGTGCAATCCCGCCATGTAGAAGTCGTTCGGAAAATCCTTCTCTCGGAGCGTGTCCAGGATGGCGGGATTATGCGTAGAGATTCCCGCCAAAGCGCCCATGTCGTGGACCCTGTCGATGTAGGTTTTGAGCAGTGCGATTTTCCCGGCTCGAAAGAGCATGTCGGTGGCCGCTCCATGGAAGGCGATGCCAATGGGCTTGAACTCCATTGCCGCCTGCGCGCATTTGACCGTGCCATCCAGGATGGCCTCCGGCGTTCTCGGCCAGGCCTCGTCGTAGTGCCACGAGGCTGCCAGGCAGATGAATTGGATCTTGCCACCGGCGTCTCGAAGCCTGGGAATCTGCCGCTTCATGGCATAGTTGAAACTCGCCTGCCAGGTGTTGATACCCTTCTTCTCGCAATCCAGTAGGAGGCTCACCACGCGTTCGTCCGTGAACCACTCCAGCATGTGCTGGTCATAGAGATGATTGAAATGGGAGTATCCGTACATGGGATTGCTGCCTACGATGAGCCGCGTTACCCGGTGGGGTCCCAGGGTCACCGTGGGCAACAGATCTGGCGTCTCTGCCCGCAGTACTGCCGGAACCACCAGGCTGGCGGCTGCGGTAGTAGCGCTTTTCAGGAAGTCTCGTCGGCTGTTATCGAGTGGAGATGAATTCACGCTTTCGCGCGATTTGAATGGATATGTCTTATCGACCAAGGCTTCCTCCCGGGCGTGGCGAGTCCACGGCTACTGAAAAAGCGACGCTACTCCATTCCCGGTCGGGTGTCAACCTCGTATTGAATGATGACCAGCGTCGGCGTTTAGCCGTCAAGGCCAAGAGACTGGGTGGACGAGGGCTGGCAGGAACTGAAGACCCTGGTCACGGCGGTCGGTCCATCAGCGCGGATATCCGGCATCCAGAATCAGCACCCAGTCATTCGCTCCCGTGCCGTTGTCGCCCGGTGCATGGAGGCGATGAGTGGCGCGGTTGGCAAAGGGCGAACCTTCGACTCCGAAAGATCGGCCGCTGATGGGATTATACCAGCGAGCGGTGACCGGCTTCACGAACCGACCCATAGCGACGGTCAACTCCCGTCGGTTAGTACCGGTTGAGGGGATATAGGTGACTGAGAGCTTTCCATCTGCCGTCCATGCTGTCAGAGCCGTGGCGGTGTCGCCGCCATATCCTTCGGCTAGGATGGCATGGTCATCTTCCGGCACCAACTGCTGCCAAGGCAGGTGGATAAACAAGTTGCGCAGAAGGGCGATATCGTGCGAGCCCGCCGCACTCAAAGCCTGCTGCCAAGTCAGGTTCGCCGGAAAGAGGCCCGGACCGTCGAAGTGCCAGATCGGATTGTTGCCGAAAAACTGGCCGCAGGCACCGCTGAGCATGGCCCAGTAGGCCTGCCGCCGGATCTGATCGGGTGTCGAATCGTGCTCGCCCTCGTAAGTCGTTTCCAGCAGAACAAACGGGCGAACCGGCTTGCGTTTGTATTCCGCCAGCATTGGACGAAACAGTGTTCTTTCGTAGCCATAAACGGTGTTGACGGCTAGCCACTCTTGCTCGCCAAATGCCGCCACTGCGGAACTCTCCGGCGAGTGATGGGCCGTCATCAAATGAGTCGGGTCCTCCTCGCGGATTGCTCGTGCCAGTTCAGTAACCACCCATTGATCGGGCCCTTTGGGAGTGTAGTCGCCGCCCATGACCCAAACGATGTTGGGCAAGTCTTTGAACCGCTTGCCGACGAATCTGCCGTAGGCACGAAGTTTCTCCCTGCCACCGGCCTTGATCTCCCGGAAAAAACCCTCGTCGCCGCCGCCGTAACCGAGGTAGGCGGGGGCAAGCCATACGACAATCCGGTGCTCGCCTGCTCGCTCGATGGCTTGGTGGGCGAAGTCGAAATAGGCGTCATTGGGAGTGGAAAAATCGCCCGGCTTGCTGAATGGCGCCAGGCCCGAATGCGTCCTCGGCGGCCCCGTGCAGAACTTGTGCTCAACCAGGTTGACGATGATTGAGTTGAAGCCTCTCTTCTGCCGGTCCTCCAAATACGTCTCCATGTCCTTTTCGTCGAGTTGAGCGATGAGTGACCAAGGCGAATCGCCAACCACCATGAAAGGGTTACCTTTCTCATTTACCAGATATCGGCGGTTGTTACTCAACTTCAAATGCAAGTCGGATGTTGGCGTGTTCGACGCCTTCGGCCCCGCCTTTAATCCGCGCACCGATGGCCAGCAGACCAGTACGCTCAAAACGGGTGTGGCAATCCACCGTGCAAATCTGTTGCTCATTTTCTTCCGCTTACTGTGCACTTTTCCCCACAACCGCGTCCAACCACGATTTCCGCACCGGCGAGGGACCCGGAGGTTGCCTGGATGTTGTAGCGCCGCCACCCGCCAGGACGGTTCCCTCCCTCATGCTGCAATAGCCGAGCCGCGCGCCGCATGAGCCTGTGTCACCGGACAAGCAGCACAGGGTTCCTGATGCGGTCCAGCAGCTTGTGGATAGTTTCTTGCGATAACAAGGTACTCCCACTGCTGAGGACGATGAGGCCACCCCCTTCTGACTGAATTGCCCTCGACAGGCTGTGGACGTCAGCTTGGTGGAGGGTGTGGAAACGAAGGTGCACTCCTCGCGATTCGATTTGATGGGCCGCTTCCTGTTCCAGCCGCTTGGCCTCGTCAGGGGCATCAGCGAGGAGGAGAGCCGTTAGATGCGTGCCGCTCGCTTTGGCCAGGCGCGCGGCGGCGTCCAGTGCGTGCTGGGCGCCCTTCGAGCCGTCGTAGATTACCAGTACGGACGGCGCTATGGGCACGCCGTGTTCGACCAGCAGCAGGGCGCCAGGAGTGCCGCTTGCGACGCGAAGGGCGGTGGAACCGAGCCGTGCTTTAGGGCTCTTTGACCGGCCCTGTTTTCCTAAGGTGACGAGATCGGCCTGGGACGCCGCTGCCAGGACCTCCTGGGCCACATGACCCCGCACCACCCGAAACGACCAGCGCACGTGGGCCTGCCCGGCTGCCGCCTCCAGGGCTTGCCGAGCCTGCTCGGCCTGCGCCTTAAGCGCCCTTTCCATCTTTGGGCTGTCGAGCGCCTCCAGGCTCGCCGTGTGGCGGACCTCGCACGCGAATGGCAAGCCAGCTAGTCTAACGAGGTTGATGTCCTCAACGAACAGGCCTTCGAGCTCTGCCTCCATCACCGCGGCCAAATCCGCAGCGGCGGCGAGCGCCGCCAAACTGTGCATCGAGGCGTCCAGGGGAACCAGGATGCGGCGGACCACAAACCAGCCTTCCCGTTCGCTCATGCCTTGCTCCCGGACTGCCAAGGTTGACTCTCCGCTTTCCGCTTCTCCGCCAGCTCGATCAGCCGCGCCTCGACCCGCTGATTGATACTTCCCTCAGGAAACTTGCCGGCGTTGTCCCGCTCGCCCGCCTCGGTACCGGTGAGGATTGCGATTCCCTGGTCGACCGTCTCCACCGGGTAGACGTTGAACTTGCCCGCCTCCACCGCCTCCACCACGTCCTGCCGGAGCATCAGGTGCTTGACGTTCGAAGCCGGGATCAACACACCCTGCTCACCGGTGAGTCCCCGCACCTTACAAAGGTCAAAGAACCCCTCGATCTTTTCATTGACTCCGCCGATGGCCTGGACCTCGCCGCGCTGGCTCACCGAACCGGTGACCGCCAGCGACTGTTTGATGGGTACGTCGGCCAGCGCGGACAGCAAAGCGTACAGCTCGGCCGACGAGGCGCTGTCGCCTTCGACTCCGCCGTAGGATTGCTCGAAGACCAAGCTAGCCGAGAGCGACAGCGGACGATCGGAGGAGTAACGCCCTCCCAGGAAGCCCGAGAGGATCAGAACTCCCTTAGAGTGGATCGGTCCGCCCAACTCCACCTCGCGCTCGATGTCCACGACCTCGCCCCGCCCCAACCGGACGCGGGCGGTGATGCGGCTAGGATGGCCAAAGGCGAAATGGCCGAGTTGAAGTACCGAAAGACCGTTTACCTGTCCCGGCTTGGCGCCGTCCGTATCAATCAAGATGGTGCCCCGCAGCACCTGTTCCTGAAGCCGCTCCCGCACGCGATCGACGCGATGAATCTGCGAGTCGATGGTCCGCTGGACGTCGATCGCAGTCACAGTGCTCCGCCCCGCTTGGCGGGCCCAGTAATCGGCTTCGCGCAGCAGGTCAGAAAGGGTCCGGTTGTGGATGGAAAGCTTCTCCGCGTCACCGGTGAGACGGGCGCTGTGTTCGATGACGCGCGCCACAGCGTCCCGACCGAAGGGGAGCAGCTTCTCTTGGCGCACCAGCCTGCTAATCAGCCCGGCAAAGAGAAGGTGGCCCTCCGCGTTTCGATCCATCTGATCTTCGAATTCCACCGCTACCTTGAACAGCTCCGTGAACTCGCTGTCGTACTGGCTGAGCAGGTAATAGAGCAATCTTTCGCCCAGCAGGACCACCTTCACCCTAAGCGGAATGGGGTCGGGCTCAAGTGACGTCGTGCTAACCAGGCTGAGAGCCTGACCGAGCGACTCGATGCGGATCGTTCCCGAGCGCAGGGCGCCCTTGAGCCCCTCCCAGGCGTATGGACGGTTGAGCACCCGGAGGGCGTCAAGCACCAAGTAGCCTCCATTTGCCTGGTGCAACGCCCCGGCCCGGATCAAGTTGAAGTCCGTTGAGAGCGCTCCCATCTGGGCTACGTATTCCGCCTGGCCGACGAGGTTCTGATAAGTGGGATTGTCTTCGTAGACCACGGGTGCGCCTTGACTGGCGCTGTGATCCACCAGCAAATTCACCTGGTAGCGTCGGAAAAACGCCGAGCCCTTGGGCAGGTGGGCTTGAGGAACGCCCATGAGGGCTGAGAGTTGCGCCTCGGGCGGATTGAGAAAGACCTCTACGTTCTCAATCACGTCCTGCTGCAGCGCGCTGAGCTGTTCTACCACCTGCGGGAATGCGGTGTACTTCTTTCGCACTTCTTCGATCAGATGTTCCACCGCAAAGATCGCCACCTCGTGGTTCAGCGTCTTCGCCTTCTCGCGCCCTTCCCGCTCCCACTGCGGTACCTGGCGCATGACCACTTGAAGCTGCTGCTGCAGCGCCGTTACCTCAGTTTCAATACGCTTACGTTCCGGCTCCGGGAGTTGTTGGAACTCGTCCGGGCTCATCACCTCGCCCTTTTGAATAGGGGCAAACATCATTCCGGCGGGCGTGCGGACCAGCGCAATCCCTCTTTCTTGGGCCAGCCGGCGCAATTCCTCGAAGGCTTTTTCATGACGCTCCTTCACTTCCTCTTCGATCACCTGCTTGCGCGTCCGGTAATCCTCGCTCTCAAACGCTGCCGGAATGGTGGAGCGCAGCTCCTCTACCAGCCTGTCCATGTCCTGTCGTATCGCCGTCCCCTGGCCGGGTGGCAACTGCAGGGCGCGCGGCTTCTGAGGGTCGTCAAAGTTGTTGACGTAGCACCAGTCGGAAGGGGCGGGTTCGGTAGCCGCCTTCTGCTGCAAAGCACGACGCACGATTTTGTACTTGCCGGTGCCGGAGGGCCCCAGGGAGAAGAGGTTGAATCCCTCGCGTTGGATGCCCGTCCCGAACTGCAAGGCTTCCACCGCCCGCGCCTGCCCGATGATCTCCTGCAGATCGTCCAGCTCGGCCGTCGTCTCGAAATTGAAATGCTGGGGATCACATCGGCGGTACAGTGCTTCCGGCTTCAAAGGTTGAATACGTCCCATTCCAGCACCTCGGATCACATCCTCGTCGGTCGCCTCAGCGCATAGTCTACTCTACCTATTGTATGCCTGGTTCCTGAGTATGCCTGACATTCTTCGCGTCGCGTTGCAGATCACTCGGAGATCCGCACCTCGATCCACTCGTCACTTTTTACCGGCCACTTTTTTTCTCGGGTTTGTTCCCGGGTTTGTTTTTGTGAGCGCTTTCCCCGGTAAAGAACTTACCAGGTTTGTTCTAGGTTTGCTTTTTTGTGCCGCTCAATTCTAAAGGACTTACTAGGTTTGTTCCAGGTTTGTTTTAAGGGTCATGTCATTGATAAGCGCTGTGGCTTCGTTCGTCTCATTCTTAGCCTATCCCATTGGAACTAAGCGACTTAACAAGTTTGGCTTCGTCTGGATTCGTTTTGCTTCTTCTCGG
>Ga0335081_10005341_pt1 | contig 20326 bp, 19 predicted proteins | sample Lox_Sample_35_FD_206713 | JGI IMG/M metagenome (GOLD analysis project Ga0335081, IMG submission 206713) | Soil microbial communities from Loxahatchee National Wildlife Refuge, Florida, United States - Lox_Sample_3.5 | ecosystem: Environmental > Terrestrial > Soil > Wetlands | place: USA... | reverse complement strand
CGCCATGGTCGTCACGTAGTTGAGCGTGCGCGTGGCCGCTGCCCGGCCCCCCTCACTCCCCGCTCCGCCCCGGAGCACAAGCCACCGCTCCGGTGGGCCGAACGGCACGAACCAGGCGAGCGGGACGTGCCAGGTGCAAGTCAGGATGTGAGTGCGAAGCGACGGAGCGTGCGAATGCCAGCGTGCGAAATCGGCCGCCGCCCCGTCCGCGATCCGCCGGGGCACGAACGTGTCCGTCAACGACGGAGGTAGCGTCGCCCGCAATCGGCCCAGCGCCTGCCACGACCGCAGGCGGGTCTGCCACGGGCAGATGTAGACCACGCCGTCCGCCCGGCGCACGTAGGCATCCTCGCTCTCACGCGCCGGAGCGACAATTGGCGGCACCGCGATGAGCCGCCGCATCGCCTCCTGATGCTCGGCCTCGAGCGCACTCACCCGCCGCGGACGCTCCGGAGAAGCGGCGTAACCGGCCCAGCGGGAGCGGTCTGGCTCGGGGAACGCGGTCAGCGGGGCATAGACGCGAAGATACGCGGCGTAGGGTAGCACGACCGAATCGTGGCACGTCTTGGTCTCTAGATGCTGCACGGAGCATAACGAGAACGTCACCAAGTGCCTCTCCGGCCCGCGCACCGCGCCGATGCGCTGGTCATCGCACATGGCCCACCGCTCAGCGCGCAATAGTCTTGACGCGGACCCGCGCCAATGACGGCGCGAAACGGAACCGGGAGAGTCACCACCGTGACAAACGTGTTCGCAAGTCACCAAAAGGGCACAGGCGTCTCAGCCAGCGCGGGACACGAGCAGGTCACCTTCTGCCAGGACACGCAGAGCGGGCTGCACGCGATCGTCGCCATCTACTCGACAGCGCTTGGCCCGGCGCTGGGTGGTACCCGGTTCTACCCCTACCAGACCGAGGACGACGCCCTGGCCGACGCGCTGAACCTCGCCCGGGCGATGGCCTACAAGAACGCCCTGGCTGGCCTCGACCACGGCGGCGGCAAGGCCGTCATCATCGGCGATCCGGAGACCGGCAAGTCCGAGGCGCTGCTACGCGCCTACGGCCGTTACGTCAAGGCACTCGGCGGCCGCTACATCACCGCCTGCGACGTCGGTACCGATAGCGAGGACATGGATATCATTGCCCGCGAGTGTCCCTACGTCACCGGCCGCACCATTCCGCATGGCGGCGCGGGCGACTCCTCGCTGCTCACGGCCCTCGGCGTATTCCAGGGCATGCGCGCCGCGGCCGAGCACGCCTGGGGAACCACGGCACTGGGCGGCCGCCGCGTCGGAGTCGAAGGCGTGGGCAAGGTCGGCCGCCGGCTCGTGGAGCAACTGATCGAGGCTGAAGCCGACGTGGTGATCTGCGATGTGCGCGAGCACGCCGTGGAGCGGGTCCGCGCGAGGCATCCGGCCGTCGCCGTAGTGGCGGACCGGTCTGAGCTGAGCCGCGAGCAGGTCGACATCTACGCTCCATGTTCCCTCGGCGGGGCGCTGGACGACGAGACGGTGACAGCGCTGCGCGCCAGGATCGTGTGCGGCGGCGCGAACAACCAGCTGGCCCACGCGGGGATCGAGAAGCAGCTAGCCGACCGCGGCATCCTGTACGCGCCGGACTATGTGGTGAACGCCGGCGGCGTGATCCAGGTCGCAGACGAACTCGAAGGCTTCAACCTTGACCGCGCGCGGGCCAAGGCCAGCCAGATATTTGGAACCACGAAGAAGATCTTTGCGATCGCCGATGACGAGGGCGTACCACCTGCGGTCGCCGCCGACAGGCTCGCCGAATGGAGGATGTCTGAAGTCGGCCGGTTGCGTGGCATCTGGCTGCGGTCATGACGAGGGACATGCGGTTGTAACGCACCGCTTCGCCCCGGACTGCCCACGGCGTAGGCGCGGGCGGCGCAAAGCAGGTACGGTTGTAGCAGCACGGAAGCCGACACGCGCCGCCTTCCGGCGAGGGAGGGTCGGCGGGTCGGTTTGTCGTGCGGTACGCCCGCAAGCGGTCTACCGGCAGATGCAGTGAGGCAGGGGCCTGACGTAGGCCCAGAACGTTCGAGGGGGTCGAGCCAATGGGGCGCGGCCGAGCCAAGGCCAAGCAGGTCAAGGTCGCCCGCCAGCTGAAGTACAACAGCGGCGGAACGGACCTGGATCGGCTGCGGGCAGAACTGGGCGTGGACTCAGACCAGCGCGACGACGAGCGCGAGCCCGCATACGACGATCTCGCCTACCGTTACGGCGGCGAAGGTGAAGACGACGACGAGGACGAGGACGAGGAGGACGGCGAGCCGAGCCGCAGGGACAGTACGGGCTGAGCCGGTCAGGCAGCATACGAGCCGGTCAGCCGTACCCCACCCGAGCCCGGCACGATCTCGCCGGCTACCCAGCCGCGGATGCCCTGCTGCGTGAGCAGCTCGAGGGCGCGGGTGGCCTTGTGCGCGGGAACAACCGCCGTCATTCCGACGCCGAGGTTGAGGACCCGCTCCATTTCCTCGGCCCTCACGCCGCCTCGGTCCGCGAGTAGCCGGAATACCGGCGGCGGGCACCACGTGCGCCTGTCGATGATCGCGTCCGCGTCCGCCGGGAGCACCCGGGCCACGTTCGCGGCTATCCCGCCGCCGGTGATGTGCGCGAAGGCGTGCACCAGGGATGAACGCGAAAGCGCAAGGCAGGCGGGCGTGTAGATGCGTGACGGGGTGGATAGCTCCGCGCCGAGCGTCCGGCCGAGTTCGGGCCGGACATCTCCCAGTTCCATGCCTGTCCTCGCGAGGATGTCACGCACGAGCGAGAACCCGTTCGCGTGCAGCCCGGAGGATGGCATAGCGATCACCACGTCGCCGGTGCGCACGCGGCCGGCGCCGAGAAGCTCGTCGGCCTCCACAACGCCCGTGGCCGCGCCCGCGATATCGAAATCCGCGGCCCCGAGATGCCCTGGGTGCTCGGCCGTCTCCCCGCCGACCAGCGCACACCCCGCCTGCCGACAGCCGGCCGCGATCCCCGCCACGATCGCCGCCACCCGCTCAGGGATCACCTTTCCGAACACGAGGTAATCCGTCATGAACAGCGGTTCCGCGCCGCAGACGACCAGGTCGTCGGCCACCATCGCGACGAGGTCGATGCCAATTGTGTCGTACCGGCCGAGGCGCTGGACGATCATCACCTTCGTGCCAACGCCGTCGGTGGACGTGGCGAGCAACGGCCGCCGGTAACGCGCGAGCATGCTGGCGTCGAACAGACCGGCGAACCCGCCGATGCCGCCCACGACCTCTGGCCGGGCCGTGCGCGCGACGGCCGCCCGCATCAACTCGACCGCGCGGTCGGCCGCCTCGATGTCGACTCCGGCGGCGGCATAGCCCGGGCCGCCGCTCGTCACCTGACCTTCTCCAACGTGTGCTTACCCCGCTCCGTTTCGGCCACAGAGAGCGGGTACCTGCCGTCGAAGCAGGCGTGGCATAGCCGGCCCGCCGGCAGGCTCGTGGCCGCGATAAGCCCGTCCAGCGACACGTAGCCGAGGGTGTCCGCACCGATCGACACCCGGATGCCCGCCACGTCCAGGTTCCCCGCGATCAGTTCGGCGCGGCTGGCAAAGTCGATCCCATAAAAGCACGGCCACGACACGGGCGGGCTGGAGATGCGTACGTGCACCTGGGTGGCACCGGCGTCGCGGAGCATCGCGACGATTGCCCGCTGAGTGTTGCCCCGCACGATCGAGTCGTCAACGACCACAAGCCTCTTGCCGGCGATCGCGTCCCGCAGCGGATTCAGCTTCAGCCTGATCCCGAGCTTGCGGATCGTCTGGCTGGGCTCGATGAAGGTCCGCCCGACATAGGAGTTCTTGACCAGGCCCTGGCCATAGGGAATGCCGCTCGCCTCGGCGTACCCGATCGCGGCCGGGGTACCCGATTCGGGGACGGGGATCACGAGATCCGCGTCCGCTGGATGCTCGCGGGCGAGGCGCCGGCCGATTGCGAGCCGGGTCGCATGCACGCCGCGCCCGGCGATCGCCGTATCCGGCCGGGCCAGGTAAACATACTCGAACAGGCATCCCCTGGGGTCGGCGGGAGCGAACCGCTTGGACCTGACCCCGCCCTCGTCGATCGCGAGCAGTTCGCCGGGCTCGACCTCGCGCACGAAGGCGGCGCCCACGATGTCAAGGGCCGCAGTCTCGCTGGCGACCACCCAGCCCCGGGCAAGCCGGCCAAGCACAAGCGGCCGGAAGCCCTGCGGGTCGCGGGCCGCGTACAAGGTCTGCTCGTCCATGAAGACCAGCGAGTACGCCCCTCGCACCAGCGGCAGAACCGATGCCGCGGCATCGGTCATGCCGCCCGGCTGGCTGGCGAAAAGCGCAGTGAGCACGTCCGTATCCGACGTGCCGGTGAGACCGTCGCCTGGCCCAGGTGCGTCCTCCAGCATGGCGGCGAGCTCGAGCGTATTGATCAGGTTGCCGTTGTGCCCGAGGGCCAGCCCGGTGGTCCCGGTGAACCGGAAGGCCGGCTGGGCGTTCGCCCACACCGACGATCCGGTGGTCGAATACCTGCAGTGCCCGATCGCCACATGACCGCGCAGCGTGTTCAGCACCGATTCGTCAAACACCTGGGCAACCAAGCCCATGTCCTTGTACACAACGATGCGGGTACCGTCGCTTACCGCGATGCCGGCCGACTCCTGGCCGCGGTGCTGCAGCGCGTAGAGCCCAAAGTAGGTGAGCTTGCTAACCTCTTCGGCCGGTGCCCACACGCCGAACACTCCGCAGGCGTCCCGTGGCTGATTATCACTGGGGTCGCGGCTGGCAGGCTTGTTGAGGCCGTTGGTCAGACGGCAAGGTTCGGCCACGCTGCCAGCCTACTGCTGGTTCAGCGGCTGACCGGCAGATGCGCCGACAAGTCGGCCCGCGGGCCGCTCGCCCGGATCGCGCCGCGCTCGATCCCCTCCTGCCAGCTGAGACCTCCGGTCGCCAGCCGCAGCCAGGTCACCGGATCGGTCTCGACCACATTCGGCGGCGTCCCCCTGGTGTGTGCTGGGCCCGAAATGCACTGCACCGCGCCGTACGGTGGCACCCGCACTTCGACCGCGCGGCCGGGAGCGGCCGCGGCGAGCGCGTCGAGCAGGTACCTCACCGCGACCCGGACCGCGTCGGGGTGCGGGCGCAGCCCTGCGGCCAGCGCCGCGAGCACCGCATCCAAGCACGCGGACTGGAGCTCCGCGAGCCCGCGCCTGCCCGGATCAGGACCGGTCGCGGGCGGACTGCCGAGCTCCGTCAGGGCAGCGGAAAGCGCGGCGCGCACACGGTCGGCGGAGGGACGTCGTGATGGCACGCAACGGAAGCTACCGCAGCACCCGGCTGGCTCAGCCGAACACGGCGGGCAGGGTGCGCTCGTGCACGTCGGCCAGCTCGGTCAGCGGGACCGCGAAGCATGCCTCGACGTCCAGGCTGTCCCCGCCCACCGTGCCAAGGACCATCGCCGGGACGCCGTGGTCGGCGCACAACCGGGCGAACGCGGCCTCGCAGCCAGGCCGCACGGCCACCAGGGCGCGGGCCGCCGACTCGCTGAACAGCCACACGAACGGGTCGCCCGGCAGCCGCACCCGGCAGCCGAGGCCACCCCGCAGGCACGATTCGGCGAGCGCCACCCCCAGGCCGCCGTCCGAAAGGTCATGCGCGGCATCAAGCATCGCGGCTGCCGCCGCAGCCATCAACGTCAGGATGAGCTGACGCTCCGCTACCAGGTTCACCCTCGGCGGGCGGCCGCCCAGGTGCCCGTGCATCACGTGTGCCCAGGCCGAGCCGCCGAATTCCGGTCGTGTCTCCCCCAGCAGCACGATGCTCGCGCCCGGGCTGGCGAATCCGATCGAGACCCGGTCACAGACGTCGTCGTGGACACCGAGCACGCCCACCACCGGTGTCGGGTGGATGGCCGCGTGCTCGGTCTGGTTATAGAAGCTCACGTTGCCGCCGGTCACCGGCACTCCGAGCGTCACGCACGCGTCGCCGAGTCCGCGCACGGCCTCCGCGAACTGCCACATTACCGCGGGCTCCTCGGGTGAGCCGAAATTGAGGCAGTTGGTGGCCGCGATCGGCCGCGCACCGGTGGCGGCCACATTCCTGCAGGCCTCAGCGAGCGCCAGCTGGGCACCGGCGTATGGGTCGAGCCTTGTGTAACGGGCGTTGCCGTCGGTGGCAAGCGCGACGCCGAACCCGCTCTCCTCGTCGATGCGCAGCACACCCGCGTCCTCAGGCGTCGCGAGCACGGTGTTGCCGCGCACGTACCGGTCGTACTGCTGGGTTACCCATGTCTTGGCGGCCAGATCCGGGCTGCCGGCAAGGGCGAGCAGGGTGTCACGGAGCCCGTCGCCATCGGCGGGTCTCGGCAAGGCCGCCGGATCGTCCGCGACGAGCGCATCCTGGCTTGCGGGCCGCCGCGCCGGCCGGTCATAGACGGGACCCTCGTCGGCCGCTGTGCCGGGTGGGATGTCCACCACCACGTCGCCATGCCAGATCATCACGAGCCGGCCGGTGGCGGTCACCTCGCCGATGACGGTCGCGGGTACATCCCACTTAGCGCAGATACGCATGAACTCCGCTACCGAGCCGGGCTCGGTGACCGCCATCATGCGTTCCTGTGACTCGCTCATCAAAATCTCGGCCGGCCCCAGCGACGTATCCCGCAGCGGCACCGCGTCCAGCTCCACCCGCATGCCGCCTGTCCCCGCGGCCGCCAGCTCCGCGGTCGCGCACGACACCCCGGCGGCACCGAGATCCTGAATGCCCGTGATGATCCCGGCGCTGAAGAGCTCGAGGCTGCATTCGACTAGCAACTTCTCCATGAACGGATCGCCGACCTGGACACTGGGCCGCTTGGCGCCGCTGCCGAGGATGGCGTCGCCGAACGTGGCGCTGGCGAGCACCGAGGCACCGCCGATGCCATCCGGACCCGTCCGCGCACCGAAGAGGATCACCTTGTTGCCCGGCCCCGATGCGGCCGCCAATTTCAGGTCCGCATGCCGCATCACCCCCACACACAGCGCGTTCACCAGCGGGTTCCCCGCGTAGCAGGCGTCGAAGGCGAGTTCGCCACCGATATTTGGCAGGCCGAGGCAGTTGCCGTAGAAGGAGATGCCGCTGACCACGCCGGGTAGCACGCGGCGGGTGTCGGGTGCGTCGGCGGGGCCGAACCGCAGCGAGTCCATCACGGCCACTGGTCGTGCACCCATCGCCAGGATGTCCCGCACGATCCCGCCGACGCCGGTCGCGGCACCCTGGTGCGGCTCCACATACGAGGGATGGTTATGCGATTCGATCTTGAACGTCACCGCGTATCCGGCGCCCACGTCCACGACACCGGCGTTCTGGCCCATACCGGCCAGCAGCGCGTCGCTGCGCGGCATCTTGGCTGCGAGCCGCCGTAGGTGCACCTTGGACGACTTGTAGGAGCAGTGCTCGCTCCACATGACCGAGTAAATGGCCAGTTCGGCGTCGGTTGGCCGGCGATGCAGGATCGCCCGTATCCGGTCGTACTCGCCCGCGTCCAGGCCAAGCTCGGCATAGGGCTGCACGCGGTCAGGTGTGGCCACCGCACACTCGACGGTGTCCGGGCCGGTGCGCGCCGCCCCGGCCACTCGCGTGCTGACGGCGCCGCCATCCGCCCGCGGCCCTGCGTGGCCGTTCACCCGCGCACCAGCCGGGCGGTGACCGAGGAGATCAGCGAGCCGAAGAAACCGAGGCCATCAGCGCCCGGACCGGTGAGCGTGTCGATTGCGTGCTCGGGGTGCGGCATCAGGCCCACCACGCTTCCTTCCGCGTTCGCAATGCCGGCGATGCCGCCCACGGAGCCGTTCGGGTCGATACCGAGGTAACGGGCGATCACGCGGCCGCCGTCCGCCAGGTCCCGCAGCGTCGCGGCGTCGGCCACGTACCTGCCCTCACCGCTCTTGAGCGGGATGACGATCTCCTGCCCGGGCGTGTACTGATCGGTCCACAGGGTCCTGGTGCCCTCGATCCGCAGCCGCTGATCGCGGTTGACGAAGTGCAAGCCGGCGTTACGGGTGAGCGCGCCGGGCAGCAGATGCGCCTCGCAGAGAATCTGGAAACCGTTGCATATGCCGAGCACCGGAAGGCCGGCCCGGGCCGCGGGCACCAAGTCGGACATTACCGGCGCGAAGCGCGCGATCGCGCCGGTTCGCAGGTAGTCACCGTACGAGAAGCCGCCGGGCAGGATCACGGCATCAACGCCGTGCAATCCGCGGTCAGCATGCCAGAGCCTGACGGGTTCGCCTCCCGCGCGGGCCACCGCCCGGGCGGCGTCGTCGTCGTCGAGCGATCCGGGGAAGGTCACAATACCCACCCGGACTGTGACCGCCGTTTTCGTTTGCTCCGTCAGATGCACAGCCGAAGGGTACCGGCTGGGCCTTGCTACTAACCTGACGACTAACTGACGACCCGATGACCTGGCGGGGATGAACCGGCCCCGCACCGTGGTGCGCCGACGCGGGGAAGTCACGTGCGGGCCTTGGCGGCCGTTCAGCCGACGTCGCGCAGCTTGCGGCGGGAAAGCCCGGTCAGGGGCGCGTCCCGCCGCCACGCGACCTGCTTGCGCATCGACACCACGGTCCCGCGGCCAGGGCCGCTTTTCAGTGTGACGTCGTCCACCAGGGCGCGCATGATCTGCAGTCCGCGCCCCGACTCCGGCAGCCGGGCGATCAGCCGGTCGTCCACACGTCGCGCAGCTGGCCTGGAACCGTGGGGGCGCCCTGCCGTCCCGCGGGCCGTGCGGCGCTGCGCGGCGCGCTCCGGCCGGCCCACGCCATCCTTCGGCTGGGCGGCTTTCGGCTGGGCAGCCTTCGAGCGCACGGCATTCCTGTCACCCGCCGCACCCGGAGCGATGCTGGCAGGATCCTGCGCGGCGGGCACGGCAGTCCGTGCCCGGGCGTCGCGTGACCCCGTCCGCCCCTTGGGTTGGACGGCATGGTCCCCATCGGCCCGTGCGGCAGCGGCCGCCGCGCCGGGACTGAACCCCTGGCCCGAATCCACGACCTCAACCAGGCAGCCACTCGGACCAACATTTGTCACGACCTCGTAGCGCCTTGCGCTGCCGCCGTGCCTGAGCACATTGGTGCATGCCTCGGTGACGGCGACGAGAATGTCACCGACGCATTCGTCGACTACACCGAGGTTGCGCAGCGTATCCCCGAGGACGCGCCGGATCACCGGCACGCTGACTGCCTCACATGGCAACGCGAGGCAGAACTTGACGTTCACGGTCGGCTCCTCAGTCCGTGTCACCAGGGCACCCCGCCGCAGTGTCCTCCGCTACCACCAGTCAACCTCGTCACATTGTGAAAGGCTTCCCAAGACACGCCGCTGATAATCGTGAACTTTTAGTGCTCTCCGGGCAGAAGGTGCGTGACACCTCGTGCAGATGATCACTCCGCTTGAAGTGAAAACTCCTCGATCACGGGGTTAGCGAGCAATTCGCCCGCCAGCTCGCCGACCTCGGCGAGCGCAGCCTCGTCAGCCGGGCCGCTTATCTCAATTTCGAATCGTTTACCCTGCCGTACCGCGCCGACGCGGCCGAATCCGAGGCGCCTCGCCGCGCCCGCGATAGCCTCCCCCTGCGGATCGTGGATCCCAGGCTTGAGCATCACATCGACGATCACGCGCGCCACATGTCCTCCCTGTTGGTCCGGCCGCGGGCGCGCAGCCCGTGACACCTCAGCCGCGCCGGTCACCCGGCGTCACCGGGACGGCACCACGGCACGCAGCGTACTGCGGTCACGGCGCCGCGGGACCTGCCCCCCAAGGAAACCCTGCCCGGGGAACCCCCGGGCGGGGGACGACTCCCCGGGACCCGGCCCACCCTGCCGGCTGGGGATGACGCGGGCCCTACCCTGCTAGCTAGCCGGGGGACTCCCCCCGGGGCCTGCGTGGTTGCGGCGGATACGGGGATATCTGTCACGATGATTTCGGTGGCCCTGGCTTGGCCATAGAGCACCACACACGTCCGCGAACCTCACAACGGAGCGCGGACCGCCCGACCGGCCAGTCGCGGCGATCCCGCGGCCAGCCCCGACAATGTCTAAGGAGTGGCACGTGACCGTCGACATGGACGGTGCGGCCGCCGCCGCACCCGACCTTCCCAGCGTTGACGGCCTGGCGGGGGCCGCGCAGGAGCTTGTGCAGCTCCTGACCCCGGAAGGCGAACGGGCCGAGCATCCGAGGTATTCGCTCGAACTCTCTGCGGACGAAATCCGCGCGCTGTACCGTGACCTGGTCCTTGTGCGCAGGATCGACAGCGAGGCCGGCGCGCTGCAGCGCCAGGGCGAACTCGGCATCTGGGCGTCGCTGCTGGGACAGGAAGCCGCGCAGGTCGGCTCGGGCCGTGCGCTCGGCCCGCGCGACATGGCCTTCCCGACCTACCGCGAGCATGGGGTCGCCTGGTGCCGCGGGCTGGACCCGATGAAGCTGCTTGAGCTCTTCCGCGGCGTCAGCCACGGCGGCTGGGACCCGGCCGCACACAACTTCCACCTTTATTCGATCGTTATCGGCAGCCAGGCCCTGCACGCGACCGGTTACGCCATGGGCATTCAGCGCGACGGCGAAACGGGCGAGGACGGTGCGGCCGCGATCGTATACTTCGGCGACGGTGCCACCAGCCAGGGCGATGTTAATGAGTCGTTTATCTGGGCATCGGTGTTCAACGCCCCTGTCGTCTTCTTCTGCCAGAACAACCAATGGGCCATCTCCGAACCCCTCGAGAAGCAGAGCCGCATCCCGCTATACCAGCGGGCCCGCGGTTTCGGCTTTCCCGGCATCCGGGTAGACGGCAACGATGTACTCGCCTGCCTCGCCGTGACGCGGGCCGCGCTTCAGGCGGCGAGGGAAGGCCAGGGGCCGACTCTGATCGAGGCCTACACCTATCGGATGGGGGCGCACACGACCTCCGATGACCCCACCCGGTACCGGCTTGCGGCCGACCTCGAGGCGTGGAAGCTGAAGGACCCGATCGAGCGGGTGAAGGCATACCTGATCCGCGGGGCGATGACCAGCGCCTCGTTCTTCGAGGGAATCGAGAAAGAGGCCGCCGAACTTGGCACCCAGATCAGGAGGGCGTGCCTGTCGATGCCCGACCCACGGCCTGCGCAGATATTCGAGCATGTCTACGCGGAGCCGCACCCGCTGATGGCGGCCGAACGCGAGCAGTTCACGGCCTACCTCAGCTCGTTCGCGAATGAGGAGGGCGCGCGATGACCACGCTCGCGATGTCCAAGGCCCTCAACGAGGGCCTGCGCAGGGCACTCGAACGCGATCAGAAGGTCCTCCTCATGGGCGAGGACGTGGGCAAGCTCGGCGGCGTGTTCCGCGTCACCGACGGGCTGCAGAAGGACTTCGGCGAGAGCCGCGTTATCGACACGCCGCTCGGAGAGTCAGGCATTATCGGTACCGCCATCGGCCTCGCGCTGCGCGGCTACCGCCCAGTGTGCGAGATCCAGTTTGACGGTTTCGTGTTCCCCGCCTTCAACCAGATAGCCAGCCAGCTGGCCCAGATGCAGCTCCGCTCGCTCGGTCACGTCAGCCTGCCCATCGTGATCCGGATCCCCTTCGGCGGCGGTATCGGCGCCGTGGAGCACCACAGTGAGTCGCCTGAGGCCTACTTCGCCCACCGCGCCGGGCTGCGAGTGGTCGCGTGCTCCAATCCCGCCGACGCGTTCACGATGATCCAGCAGGCGGTCGCCCGCACGGATCCTGTGATCTTCTTTGAGCCGAAAAGGCGTTACTGGGACCGCGGTGAGGTCGACCTCGCACTCGACCCTGGCGACGCCTACCCGCTCGACCGCGCGAAGATTATCGTGGCGGGCACCGACGTGACCGTGCTCGCGTACGGGCCGATGGTAAAGACGAGCCTCGAGGCGGCGGCCGCCGCCCAAGAGGATGGCCGCAGCATAGAGGTGATCGACCTGAGGTCGCTGTCGCCCTTCGACGCGGAGACGGTCTGCGCCGCGGTCGAGCGGACCGGGCGGTGCGTGGTCGTGCACGAGGCGCCGGTCTTCGCGGGACTTGGCGCTGAGATCGCCGCACGGGTCACCGAGCAGTGCTTCTACCACCTCGAGGCGCCCGTAATGCGTGTCGGCGGTTTCTCCACGCCGTATCCGCCGTCCCGGCTGGAGGATCACTACCTGCCCGACCTGGACCGGATTCTTGACGCCGTCGATCGCACGTTCGGCTACTGAGAGGTCCGCGTGACTGAGCTGAAGCAGTTCAAGCTCCCCGACGTCGGTGAAGGCCTGACCGAAGCGGACATTGTGAAGTGGCATGTCCGGCCCGGCGACAAGGTCGTGGTGAACCAGATCATCGTCGAGATCGAGACGGCGAAGGCGATGGTCGAGTTGCCCAGCCCCTTCGAGGGGGTGGTGGCCGGCCTGCTCGTCGGCGAGGGCGAGACGGCGGACGTCGGAACGCCGATCATCTCGGTCGATGTGTCCGGCGGCTCGGGCGAGATGACGGGGGCGCCGGCGGATACCGAACGGCTGCCGCGGGCCGTTTCGCCCGCAGAGCGTGCGGGCGGTTCCGGGTCGGCCGGTGCCGACATCGAGGATCTTGTGCCGTCTACCCCTGCGCAGGCTGCGGCAAAACCTGGCGTGCAGGCCGGCCCCACGCCGAAGCAGCAACGGCAGCCGGTGCTCGTCGGGTACGGCGTCAAGCTCGGCAGGACCACCCGCCGGTCCCGCAAGCCCGGTGCCGCGGGATCCGGATCAATCCAGGTGCCACCACCCCCCGGCGCGCGGCCACCCGCGACAGCAGCCGACGCACCGGCGGCCGCCGCTGACGCCCGGGTCACGGTGCTCGCCAAGCCACCGGTGCGGAAGCTGGCCAGGGAACTCGGGGTCGACCTGGCCCCCATCGAAGGTACCGGGCCAAGCGGGTCCATTACTCGCGCCGACGTGCGGGCGGCGGCCGCGCGGCGCGCCGCACCCGGCCTCGTTGCGGCCGCGCCCAGGCTTGCGGCGGCCATCGCGGGTGCCGCGGCCGGGCCGCGCGAGGAGCGCGTCGGTGTCCGGGGCGTGCGCAAGCACACGGCCAGGGCGGTCGCAGCGAGCGCGTTCACCGCTCCGCACGTCACCGAGTTCCTGCAGCTGGACATGACCGCGACGATGGAGGCATCGCAGCGCGTCCGTGACCTGCCCGAGTTCAAAGGCGTGCGGGTCTCCCCGCTGCTGTTCGTGGCGAAAGCACTACTGCTCGCCGTTGCCCGGAATCCAATGATCAATTCTTCCTGGGACGACGCCGCAGATGAAATCGTGGTCAAGCGCTATGTGAACCTTGGCATCGCAGCGGCAACCGGGCGTGGCCTCATCGTGCCGAACATCAAGGACGCGCACGCGCTGTCGCTGCCGGCGCTGGCCCGTGCGCTCAGCGGGCTCGCCGAGACCGCGCGGGCAGGCAAGACAACACTTACCGACCTGCAAGGCGGCACGATCACGATCAGCAACGTCGGGGTATTCGGGGTGGATTCCGGCACCCCGATCCTCACCCCGGGCGAGGCGGCCATCCTCGCATTCGGGCAGGTAAGGGAAATGCCCTGGGTGCACGAGGCTGAGCTTGCTGTGCGCAAGGTCTGCACGCTCGCGCTCTCCTTCGATCACCGGATCGTGGACGGGGATCTCGGCTCGGCTGTACTCCGCGATGTAGGGGCAATGCTGGAAGACCCGGTGCGGATGCTCGCGTGGGCCTGAACCCGGTGCGGAAAGCGGCATCGCGGTCGCGCCCTGGCGTCCCGGCCTGCTACCCACCTTGCCCGTTTGGGCATGATTGGCACGCCGTAGGGTGGGCACGGACACCGTGGGACTAATGGCCCTGGCGAAAAGGGCTAAAGTCCCCGAAGCGGACAGGAGAGAAAGTTGGGCATGCCGCGTCCAGAGCAGGAACTCGCTCCGGGTCGCGGCTGGATGTCACCAGAACGCGGGCCGTCCGCCGCGGCACACGTAACCCCGGCTGAAAACATACCCGATCCCGAGCGAGAGCGACTGCTCGCGGAGGAGCGAGCCAGGATCGGCTGTCAACTTCACGACCCTGTCATCCGCCGCCTGTTCGCGGTTAGCCTCAAGCTGAGCGGTGCGCTTGCGATGATCGAGCACAAGGAAGCCGGGCGTCGCGTGGACGAGGCGATCGCCGACTTGGACCAGACCGTCAAGCTCATCCGGTCGGTGGTGTTCGCGCTCGAGCGTGGTTCGCTGCCGCATGGCCCTCCCGCCGCCGGCACAACCGCCGGCTAGACGTGCGCGCGGAACGTGGGCATGTATGCCCGCCGCGGCACGCATCGAACTGGGACGGCGGCGCGGGTATCGTGCGGAGCACGGGTACCGACACCGGCGTCTGCAGGGAGCTGACCGTGGCCAATCAGTTGGGTGCCGGCGCCTCCGGCGGATCCGCTCCTCCCCCTGACCGTGCAGGGGTGATCCTGCAACAGGCGCGGAGGGCGCTGTTCTTCATGGTCGGCCTCATCGCAGTGATCTGGGCGATCCAGATCCTGAACTGGGCCAGCCACTATTCGTTCGACTTGCGCTACGGGATCATCCCGCGCGATGTGCTCCGGTTGCCAGACATCTTCTTTGCACCGTTCCTGCACGTCTCCTGGGGGCACATCGAGGCCAACTCGGGCCCGCTGTTCGTCTTCGGCTTCCTCGCCGCGTACCGAGGGCTGTGGAAATTCGCCGGTGTGACCGTGCTCATCATCATCACCAGCGGCTTGGCCGTCTGGTTCTTCCAGGGCGGCAGCGTCACGGTGGGCGCGAGCGGCCTGGTCTTCGGCTACTTCGGTTACGTCGTCGCCCGCGGCCTGATCGACCGCAATCTCATCGACGCCCTGGTCGCCGTCGTGCTGGCGCTATCGTTCGCCTATCTGCTGACGGTGGCCATTCCTGGTACACCGCACGTGAGCTGGATCGACCACCTCGGCGGCCTCATCGGTGGCGTTGCCGGAGGCTGGCTGTTCCGCGACAAACGGGGCAAGATTGCCCGGCGCAAGCCCAAGGGCAAAGCCGGCCCGGAGGCCCCGAAAGGTACCGGCAGGGAAGCTGGATCAGGCGCTGGCGGCGGGACAAGGCCGCTGCCTGTCCCCGCCGACAACCCCCGTGCGGAACTGCACAAGGAACTCGGCGAACTCGGCCTCTAGGGATCTCGGCGTGGGGTTTTGCCCGCCGCAGCAGGCCACGAACGTCCCAGGCGCCGTCGGCCGGTGCGGCCCGGCACTTGCTAGGAAGGGAGACAAGTCCATGCTCCGCCACGTGGTGCTGTTCACCTGGGCCCCCGAAGCGACGCAGGACCAGCGGCGCGCGGTCGCGGCCGAACTGCGCAAGCTACCCGGCCTGATCCCCGAACTGCGCGGGTACGACGTGGGCCCGGACGCCGGGATCAACCAGGGGAACCACGACTTCGCGGTGGTGGCCGACTTCGCCGACCGGGCCGGCTACCTCGCCTACCGGGACCATCCCGCTCACCGCGCCGTCATCGACCAGCACATCACGCCTATTGTCAGCGCTCGCGCCGCGGTCCAGTACGAGACGGGCACGAATCTATGACGACGCAGCGCAGGACCCGGTAGCCCCGCGTAGCCGTTCGGCATTCCGCGCACACCCCCGGCTGCGCCGCTCGGCTGGCGGGGTCAGCGCGCCGACGACGAATCAGGTCAGAACGCCTCTTCTGGAAGCTCCATGAGATCGAGGGTGGTCTCCTCGGCGATCTGCCGTTCCGTGGCAAGCCGGGGAAGCACGGTCGCGGCGAAGAAGCGGGCGGCAGCGATCTTCCCGGTGTAGAAGGCACGGTCGGCCGCGTCCGCGGGTGAGCCGGCCGCGGACGAGCCGACCCTGGACGAGCGGGCAGAGGGCAGTCCGGCGACAGCCTGGTCAAGGCGGGCCAGAGCGATTTCTGCCTGCCGCGCGAGCAGCCACCCGATGATCAGGTCGCCGAGTGCCATCAGCAGGCGGGTGGCATTGAGGCCCACCCGGTAGATTTCGGCTGGCCGCTCGATCGAGGCAGCGAGGAAGCCGCCCAACGCTTTCACTATCGCCTCGACGTCGTCCGCGGCGCGCGCGAGGGCAGCACGCTCGGCCTTCAGCCGCCCGTTGCCGGCCTCGCCAGCCGCGAACTCCCTGATCTGCCCGAGCAGGTAACCGAGCGCGTCGCCATTGTCACGAACGATCTTACGGAAGTACAGGTCCATAGCCTGGATCGCCGTGGTGCCCTCGTACAAGCTGTCGATCTTCGCGTCCCTGATGTACTGCTCGATCGGGTATTCCTGCAGGAAACCGGATCCACCGAGAGTCTGCAGGGCAGCAGATAGCAGCTCATAGGAGCGCTCGGATCCCACGCCCTTGACGATCGGCAGCAACAGGTCGTTAACCCTCGCAGACCGCTCGGGAATGGGGTCGCAGGTGCGGTCATCGAGGTGCACAGCGATCTGTGCCGCGTCCTGGAAGGTCGCTGTGAACAGGACAAGAGCACGCAGGCCATCGGCGTACGCCTTCTGCAGCATGAGCATGCGGCGCACGTCCGGGTGATGAGTGACGGTTACCCTGGGCGCGGTGCTGTCGGTCAGCTGGGCGAGATCGGCGCCCTGCACCCGGTTCTTCGCGTAATCGAGCGCGTGCAGGTAACCGGTGGAGAGGGTGGCCATCGCCTTGGTTCCGACCATCATCCGGGCATGCTCGATGACCTTGAACATCTGCTTGATGCCGTCGTGCACCCCGCCCACGAGCGTGCCGACGGCGGGGTGATCGGCGCCGAATGTGACCTCACACGTGGTGGAGGCCTTCAGCCCCATCTTGTGCTCGACGTTCGTGGCGTAGACGCCGTTGCGGCCGCAGAGCGAACCGTCCGGATTGACCAGGAACTTGGGGACGAGGAACATCGACAGGCCCTTGGTGCCGGGGCCGTGCCCCGCAGGGCGGGCGAGCACCAGATGGAAGATGTTCTCCGTCATGTCGTGTTCGGCGCCTGTGATGAAGCGCTTGACGCCCTCGATGTGCCAGGTACCGTCGGGCTGCTTGATCGCCCTGGTGCGGCCCGCGCCCACCTCGGAGCCAGCGTCCGGCTCGGTCAGCACCATGGTGGCGCCCCAGCGGCGCTCGATGGCCAGTTCCGCGAAGCGCTTCTGCTCGTGCGTGCCGAGTTGCCAGAGCACGGCCGCGAACAGCGGGCCGCTCGAATACATCCAGACCGCCGGATTTGCGCCCATCATAAGCTCCGCGACCGCCCAGCCGAGCGAGCGCGGCGCACCGATGCCGCCGAGCTCGACCGGCAGGTCCAGCCGGTACCACTCGGCGTCCATCAAGGTGCGGAACGACCGCTTGATCGCTACAGGCATCGTGACGTATCCGGTTGCCGGGTCGAAGACGGGGGGGTGTCGGTCGCCCGCCGCGAAGGACTCCGCCAGAGGTCCCGTCGCGAGCCTGTTCACCTCGCTCAGGATGTGCCTCGCCGTCTCCTCGTCCAGGCCGGGAAATGTCTCCGTGCCCAGGATCTCCTGGCGGCCAAACACCTCGAACAGGTTGAACTCGATGTCGCGGAGGTTGCTCTTGTAATGCCCCATGGGTGCGGCTCCGGTGCTCGGTGATCCTACTTGCAGGTAACATAACTCATGTTACCTGCTAGTAACCATCCGCGCCAGGGCCTTGTCCGGGAGTCGCGGCGTGCTGGCGGGTAATGAGTTCTCGGCTGCCGGCTTTCAGGCGCCACCGATCCCGCAGCCGCGCGGCATGGAAGGTGGCGGCTCCGGCGTACACCAAGGCCGCCACGGCCATGATCGCGAAGCTGGGCGGAATCGTGGGCACCGCGAGGGACAGCGCGAGCCCCGCGGACACCTCGCCGATCGCGAGGCCAGCGGCGAGGGCCAGGCCGTGGTACGGGCGGATCGTCAGCAGGCGCGCCGCACCGCCGGGCGCCGCGAGCAGGCCAAGGAGCAGCAGTGCGCCGACGACCTGCGCCGCCTCGGCCGCGCACGCGCCGACCAGCGCGAGGAAGCCCAGGCCGACCAGGCGGACAGGAACTCCCTTCGCCGCCGCGGTCGCCTCGTCGAAGCTCGCGAAGAGCAGCGGCCGGGCGATCAGCAACACGGCCAGGCTGATGACGATGCTGATGATCGCGGCAACCCAAGCATGCGCGGCGCTGACGCCGAAGATCGAGCCGAAGAGCACCGCCACCCCCGCGTTGCCACGCCCGGTGCTCTCGCCGCTCGTGTAGATGGCCTGGAAGAAGGCGCCCAGGCCGAGAATCCAGGCGAACAGGCTGCCGACTACCACATCATCCGGCTGCCCGCGGCGCCCGAGCACTCCCATCAGCACGGCTGCCGAGACCGTCGCGGCGAACAGCCCGGCCCGCAGGTCGATCCCGGCGAGCAGGGCCGCGAAAGCGCCGGTGTACGCCGTGTGGCCAAGCGCGTCAGCGGTGAATACCTGGCCACGCAAGGCGAGGAAGTAACCCGTGAGACCGGCAGCGGCAGCGACCGGCACGGCGGCGAGAAAGGCAAGCTCCGAGAAGAAAGTCACCGCAGGGCCCCGAGCAAGCGGCTGACCGCCGGCGCCCGACGTGTCCCGCGCACTGCCCTGAAACCGCGCGCTACTACATAGCAGCAGAAAGCGAGCGTGGTGATGAAAAACCCGCTCGGGTACGGCAGATAGAACGCGACGCCGAGGCCGATCCAGGTGACGGCGAACGCGATGATCACAGCGAGCGCAATCGCCAGGGACGGCCGCGCCGTCACCTGCTGCGCCGCGGCGGCCGGCATCACAAGCAGCGCGAACACGAGCAACACGCCGGTGATCTGGCTAGCCTCTGCCGTGGCGGTGCCGAGCAGGACGAGGAACAGGACGGACAGCACGTTCGCCGGAATGCCGCGGGCGGCGGCGACGGCCGGATCGAGGGACGCGAAGAGCAACGGCCGTCCGACCGCAGCCAGGGTCACGAGGACGACGAGTGAGGCGGCAGCGAGGATCGCCACCTGCTGCGATGTGACGCCCAGGAATGTGCCGAACAGTAACGCGTTCAGGCCGCTCAAGACTCCGTGATACAGCGCGACGAACAGGTAGCCGCACGCTAGCAGGAACGCCTGAACGGTCCCGGTGGCCGCTGATTGCCCTTCGCTCTCACCCGCGAGCGCGAAGGGCAGGGTAGCGAGCACGAGCGCGGCGCCGACGCAGAAAACGAAGTACCCGTAGACCGCGCTCACGCCGACGAGCACAGCTGCCGCGGCGCCGGGGAAGCTCACCATCGCGAGGGTGTGGGCGGCGAACGACTGCTTGCGCGTCACGACGAACCAGCCGATAACGCCCGCCGTCACGGCCACCAGCGTGCCCGCGCGGAAGGCGTTGACCATAAAGGGAAACGACCACATCTCGCGGAAATCGTCCAGCAGATTCCAGGACGGCCACGGGTTGCCCGATGCCATCATGGCGCGCCGCTGGCCCCGCTTGCTGTGCTGGCTGGGGATCGTTCGTGCCGGTCGCTGTACAGGGCCGGAGGCTCCGGCTCCCCCACCACGACCAGCCGGCCGTCGGAAGCGGTCAGCACCTCGACCGGTGTGCCGAAAAGCTTGGTGAGGGTCCTTGTCGTGATCACCTCGGCAGGAGTGCCGCAGGCCGCGGCGCCGCCCAGCGCTATGTAAAGCACCCGGTCCACATAGGGCAGGATCGGGTTCACGTCGTGTGCCACCATCACCACGGCTACTGGCTCCTCCTTGCAGATCCGCGACACCAGCGCCGCGACCGCAACCTGGTTGGGCAGGTCGAGGCTGTCAAGCGGCTCGTCGAGCAGCAGCAGCGCGGGCCGTTCGACGAGTGCCTGTGCTATCAGCAGCCGCTGCTGCTCGCCGCCGGACAGCTCGCCGATCGGACGGTTCGCGTACTCGGACCCGCCGACCATCTCGATGGCCTCGGCGACACGCTGGCGGGCAGCTCGCTGCCGGCGGGCTCGCCGCGGGCCGAGGCCGGGCATTGGCATGCCCCAGCGGTGCCCGTCGAGCCCGAGCCGGACGATGTCGGTGCCCCGGATCCGCACGCCACTGTCGAAGCTGCGCCGCTGCGGCAAATAACCGATGCGGTTGTTGGCCCGTCCCGGGCTGCCGCCAAGCACGCGGACCGTGCCACCTGAGGCCGGCACGAGGCCGAGCAGGATCTTCACGAGCGTGGACTTTCCCGCGCCGTTGGGCCCTACTCGTGTTTCGCACTTATGCAGCGGCTGCGGCGCAGGCCAGAGCGTAGTCCCGCAATAGGTCGGGGTTGGGTTGACCTGCTAGATCGGCGGTAAACCGGGCGGCGATCAGGGTGCGGCGGAGCTTGG
>Ga0335081_10005339_pt1 | contig 20328 bp, 21 predicted proteins | sample Lox_Sample_35_FD_206713 | JGI IMG/M metagenome (GOLD analysis project Ga0335081, IMG submission 206713) | Soil microbial communities from Loxahatchee National Wildlife Refuge, Florida, United States - Lox_Sample_3.5 | ecosystem: Environmental > Terrestrial > Soil > Wetlands | place: USA... | reverse complement strand
TAATGCGGCAATTAAAAGCCCTCCGTCGTTTGAGGATTGGTGCGACTAACAATGAAAACGCCCATTGAGATCACTGTGATCCCGGCGCAGCGGATCCAAGACACAGATTCGCCGAGCATCACGTGTCCCAACAGAGCTACTACACCGTACGAAAACGATGAGACGGGCTGCACGTAGCTGTAGTCAGCTAGCGAAAGAACCAGCATGTAGGCCACCATAAAAATCATCAGCGAGGCGATCCCCACCCAGATTGATCCCGTTCCGAAAATCTTGGTCCCTGTTGCAATCAGCTTTGGCGGCGGCCAGACCAACAGACTGCCGACTTGCTTCATGCCCTTGCCTAGCAGGACGTTGCCGAGCGGACCTGCAAACATCATGATGGCTATCAAACATAAGATCAGAGGTTTTTGCGACACACCATTCTTTGATCGCTTCATTGTTTTATTTTATAGAAAGACGGGCTTCTTCAGCTTAAAAACCTGCTCGCCGCGAGCGTGCGCTCATCCTCATCGCTCCATTCCAAACGCTCGCCGCCTCCCTTCCCTATCGTGCTCCGCTTTTTGCGGGTCACCTGGTGTTTCTCGAACGGCTGGCGCGCTTTGCGGATTTGTTCAAGATTTTCGGCCGCCGGCAACGACCAACGAACCTACATCAACGTTGCAAGTACCGCTTCGCCGCCGAACGAGCCAAGCGTAAGGAAGAGCGCCTGCAAGCGATGCGCGAAGGCCAGCACGAAGAAGGCGAAGCGCCGGAAGAATAGGGCGCTCACGAGTTCTCGATCCGGTCGAATACCCATAGATTGTCATGACGATATTTGGGAGAGCGTGCCTCTTCCCGGACAATCAGTGTCTTACCGCCGTCCGCGAGCGAGTACCACACCTTGTTCGAGCCTTCGTCATCGGCGGTCTGCACAATCATATCGGCGAACAGGTCCGAGCCTTCCCAGCGCAGACTCATGCGCGCGCGAACGGCGCCGAAGTCCTGCCGGTGTTCCACGCCATCCGTGGTTAACTCGACCCGGACCGTGTCGGAGCGATCCGCGAACGTGTGGGTACGCGTGAGCACGAAGCGCGGCTCCCCGTGCTCAATCAGGAAGATGGACGAATCCGGCTGCGGCGATTCCAGCCTGCTCTTTTCGACATTCAGTTTCCAGTGACCGGAAAAATTCGGTGTTGACATACACTTCTCCCGTGAACTGTTTTTGGGTGGATTTTCCGCAAAGAAGGACCGGCGTGCGGAGCGCCTGGCACCTATAATCTAGCACCGAACCCGGCGCGGGTCAATCAGAAACGTGCGCGCGCGAAACGTGCGCGTCAGAAACGTGCGCGCTTTCGGTGAATGGGTGCCGGGCCATACTCCCGAAAAGACAAAATATGCCGATCGTAGAGCGTGATCTCCGGTGCGTTGCCTCGATGGCGTCAATACATGTACACGTCCTTCTCGCTCGCGATGGGCGTGCTGTTCATCGCCATGGGGCTTTCGACGGCGAACTCGATCCGCCACGCCGGGGCCGTGCCGGAACGGATGCTGCCGTTTTTTGCCCTCTTTCTGGCGATCATCGTTTTCAACATCGGCGCACTGATGTGGTTTCGGCGCCGCTTGATCAAGGATTTCATCTGGGACGGCCGGGCACTGCGCTTTCACACGCTCGGCGTGGAACAGGAGCAGCTTCGCGATATTGCCGAATTCTCCTGGCTGCGCGACTGGAGCGGCCGGGGAGGGAGGATAGGATATCGCATCCGGTTCCGCGACGGGCAAAAAGTTTACCTCGATATCACCACCCCGAACGCCGCCGCGGCTGCGCAGCAGATGCAAGCCCGGATCGACACGTCGCGATTCGGCTAAACTCGTGAGGTGAAGCTCCGCGCGCTCGCGCTCCTCATTCCAGCCCTCGCCTCCGCCCAATGGAAATTCGCCGTCTCCGGCGATTCCCGCAATTGCGGCGATATCGTGATGCCCGCCATCGCCCAGGGCGTCAAATCCTCCGGCGCCGAATTCTACTGGCACCTCGGCGATTTTCGCGCGATTTACAATTTCGACGAAGACATCGTCCCTCCGCGCGAGCTCAACCTGCCGTCGAGGCCGCTCACCATCCAGGATTACGAGAACCGCGCGTGGCCCGATTTTATCGAGCACCAGCTAGCACCCTTCGGCGATCTTCCGGTGCATCTCGGGCTGGGAAATCATGAAACCATTCCGCCCGCGACGCGCGAAAAAGCTCTGATCCAGTTCGCCGACTGGTTCGATTCGCCCCAGCTTCGCGCACAGCGCCTGAAAGATGACCCGCGCGACCACATGCTACGCGGCTATTATCACTGGATCCAGCATGGCGTCGATTTCATCACGCTCGACAACGCCTCCACCGACCAGTTCGACCGCGCTCAGCTTCGCTGGATCCACGCGGCGATCGAACGCGATGAGAAATCGCCTGAAATCCACACGATCATCGTCGGAATGCATGAAGCCTTGCCCGGCAGCATCGGAGAGAGCCACAGCATGAGCGACTCGGCTCAGGGCACCGCGAGCGGCCGCGAAGTTTACGCAGCGCTGTGGCACGCTCGCGACGCCGCGCACAAGAATGTGTACGTGATCGCCAGCCACTCGCATTTCTTCATGCCGGACGTGTTCCACACGGCGGCGTGGAAGGGCAAGGTGCTGCCGGGCTGGATCATCGGGACGGCGGGTGCAGTGCGCTACCGGCTTCCCAAAGACGCTCCCGCGGAGGCGAAAACCAATGTGTACGGATATCTCACCGGCACGGTCGCGCCCGATGGGACCGTGCGGATGTCCTTCGTCCAGCTCGATCGGGACCAGATCGAGCGCGCGGTCCAAGGAAGGTACGCTCCCGAACTGATGCGCTGGTGCTACGAACAAAACCGACAGCAATAGACTTTTTAAAAAACGTATTCTGATTTCAGAACACTTTCTGCGGCGCGACGCGCTGCGAATTATTGGCGTGAAGTGCGTCAGAATGGCGCGGGTGCGAGTGACTGTTGTGAATCTAAACCAGAAGCTGCGCGAATCGACATCGAATTTGTAAGTTAATTTCCGATTGGACTATTGCGCGACCGGGGAATACATGTTATCTTTCAGATGCCTCCGCTATGAACGAGCGTGCGCTGGTGAAAATTCTGGATCCGCTTTCCACCGCGTGCGAGCGCTTCGAGGCGCGCGTGGTAACCTGGGCCGAACCGTACCTGACCCTACGCTTGCAGCAGCCGATCCTGGTACCGACCGTGGTCCAGGTCCGGTTTCATGGCCGCATCGCGCTGGGAGAGATCCGGGAATGCTTCGAGGCCAGCGGCGAGTACGAGATTTGCGTCCAGTTTCAGGACGTCATGAGCATGTGCTAGGCGCGGGTCAACGTGACGCTCACTTTCGGGCGGCGCGCGCAATTTCCAGTTTTCTGCGCCCACGCCGCGGCGCAGGCGAGCGCAATGCAGCCCATCCGTCTCCAGCGCATGAAGACAGCATTCGAGCGACGGCTTTTCGCAGCCGGCGCCGCTAGCGTGCGCGCACTCTGGCCGCGATCGCCAGACACACGCCCGCCATGATTCCGATGATCCACAGGCGCCGCTGCCGGCTGCCCTGCCCTCCGCCGCCGTTGACCCGCTTGGTGGTCTGCCACAGGTGGTCAAGCTCGTCGATCACGCGCTCGCCCGCGCGGAACATCTGCCGGCCCGAATCGATCACGTGATGCAACGTTTCGCTGGCCTGGTCAACTTCGGCGTGGGTCAATTCGCGGTTTGCTTCTTGTATTGCCATACACGATAAGACGCGTGACGGAGGGCGACCGAAACACCGTAACGTCACCGGCTGAGTTGGCGGACGGCGCTCTGTACCACCTGGTCGCGCGACATCTCGATCTGATCGCCCTTATCGACGCCGAATGCCAGATTGGTAAGCTCCTGCTTGAGGCGGCTTTGAATCCAGTCGCGATGACTGATCCAGTCGGCGGGTCCGGGCTGGATGCGATTCTCGGAAAGGAACAATTGCAACTGATCGAGCATGTCGCCGGTGACTTCGAAATTTTCCGGGAGCGTGTGTTTTTCAAGATATTGGCCGGCGAACTTGGTGAGGATGCCGCTCGCGTCGAGGACCATGGTGAGCCGATCCATCGGGCCGCGGTCGACAACCTGGTCCGGCTCGATTCCGCCGCCGCCGTGAACTTCGCGGCCGGAGTCGGTGTGAAAGACGCCCTGCTCGTGGCTGGTGGCGGCGTCGAGCGTGCCCCCGTGCAGCGGTTTCTGGATCGAGCGGCCGCTGGGCGTATAGTAATACGCGACGGTCAGCGCCATTCCGTTGTTGCCCGACAAGGGGAACACGTTTTGGACCAGGCCCTTGCCGTAGCTGGGCTGGCCGAACACGCTGGCGCGGTCGTGATCCTGGAGCGCGCCGGTGACGATCTCCGAAGCGCTGGCGGTCTTTCCGTCGATCAGGACGGCGAGCAGAAATTTATAGGGCTCGGCGAGCTTCGGCACGCGGACCTGTTGGGTTTCCTGCGCGCGGCCCTTGATGGTGAACACGAGCTGATCGGGTTCGAGGAACAGCGACGCGACATCCAGCGCCGCTTGCGCGACACCGCCGGGATTGCCGCGCAGATCGATCACTAGACCTTTGAGGTTCGCGCCGCCGAGCTTGTCGATGGTCTCTTTCACCAGCGCACCGGTGCCCTGGTCGAAGCTGGCGATGCGGATATAGCCGATATTCGGCGTCAGCATGAACGCTCGATCGACGCTGGGCGAATCCATGAGCGCGGGTTCGAGCGTGACGTGGAACACGCGCGCGTTGCGCAGCACGTCGAGCTCAGCCTTCTGCTGCCGCGCCATGGTGAGCAACTGGACGAGTTGATCGAACTCCAGTCGCGCCAGGATGTAGCCGTTGATCGCCAGTATTTCATCGCCGGGCGCCAGGCCCGCTTTTTCCGACGGCGTTCCGGCCATGGCCTGGAGCACGATCACGCGGCCGGGCAGCACGCTGACGATGGTTCCGAAGCCCTTGTGCTCGCTGTTCTGCATCTCCTTCAACTGTTGGAACTGGCCGGCGTCGAAGAAAATGGAGTGCGGATCGAGCGTGCGCAGCATCCCCGGAATCGCGCCCTGGTACAGCAGGACGTTTGCGTCGGCGGGATCGGCGGCGTTTTGATCCACGGCAAGGAATACGTCGACCAGCTTCTTGAGCTCGCGCGCGAGCTGGTCTCCTGGGTCGTCATCGGCGGCGGCGGCGGGAAGGGCGGCGAGAAGAAGGAGAGCGAGAAACCGCATGATTACCTGTAATAACGGATCTTCTGTTTTTGGCGATGACGCTCGAGAGCGAGCTCGATCAGACGGTCGATCAATTTAGGATACGGAAGCCCGGTCGCTTCCCACATTTTCGGGTACATGCTGATGGAGGTGAACCCGGGAATGGTATTGATCTCATTGATGAAGAATTTTCCGCTGGCGGATTCCATCAGGAAATCGACTCTCGCCATGCCTTCGCACTCCACGGCCTGGTAGCATTCGACGGCGAGGCGGCGGATTTGTTCGGTTTGTTGCGCGCTCAAATCCGCGGGCACAACGGTGCGCGCCTGGTCGAGCAGATACTTGTCTTCGTAATCGTAAAAATCGCGCGACGGCAGAATTTCGCAAGGGAGCGATGCGACGGGGTCCTGATTGCCAAGCACGGAGCACTCGAATTCGCGGCCGACGATCCCGCGCTCGACAAGGATTTTGCGGTCGAATTCGAGCGCAAGGTTGACCGCGGGCCAGAACTCTTCGATCGTCTTAACCTTGGAAATGCCGACCGAGGAGCCGAGGTTCGCCGGCTTCACGAACACGGGAAATCCGCAGCCCTGCGCGAGAATTCTCGCGCCGGTGGTATCTGTGGGTTGAAGCTGGCAGCGGTGCATCACCTGATAATCGACTACCGGCAGCCCACGGTCGGCGATCAGGCGCTTCATGATCTCCTTATCCATCGAAACCGACGACGCGAGCACGCCTGCGCCGACATACGGCAGATCGGCGAGCTCCAACAATCCCTGCACGGTTCCGTCCTCGCCGAAGGTTCCGTGCAGTACCGGAAAAACCACCTCGATTCCCGCGTTGGCGCCGGGTTCGGGCAGGATCGGGCGCGGAGTCCACCGGCCTTCCTTGGTGATGAGAATGCGCTCGACTTCGTAGCGCGAAGGCTCCATCGCCGCCACTACCGATTCGGCGGAGCGCAGCGAGACCTCGTGCTCGCCTGTGCGTCCGCCATAGAGGACCGCCACGCGCAGCTTCATAGAATTCTTTTTCCCATGGCGGACATCATCAGTTCGACGGCCAGCAGCGCCGTCCGGTTCGCTTCATCGATCACCGGGTTGACCTCGACGAACTCGAAGGAAGCGATTTTTCCCGAATCGCACAGGATTTCCATGGCCAGGTGCGCTTCGCGATAGGTGATGCCGCCGCGCACCGGCGTGCCGACGCCGGGCGCTTCCTGCGGATCGACGGCGTCCATGTCGAAGGACAGGTGAAAGCCCGCGGTGCCGCGCGTGGCGTGTTCGATCGATTCCTGCATGACACTGCGCAGCCCGCGCTCGTCGATATCGCGCATGGTGAAAGGGTGCACGCCCGCGCCGCGAACGTTCTGACGCTCGATTTCATCCACGCTGCGCAAGCCGACGATGGCGACGTTCGACGGCTGCACCATGGGGCAGAAGCCGGAAAGGCCGGTAAGCTCGCGCGGGCCCAGGCCGACGATGCACGCGAGCGGCATTCCATGGACGTTGCCGCTGGGACTCGATTCCGGCGTGTTCATGTCGGCGTGCGCGTCGATCCAGATTACGCCGATCTTCTCACCGCGCTTATGAAAATGGCGCGACATTCCGGCGACGGTGCCCATGGCAACCGAATGATCGCCGCCCAGCACCAGGGGAACGCGCCCGTCGTCCGCTGTCTTTTCGACCATCCGCGCCAGACGCTCGCAGGTGTGCGCGATCTGCGGAAGATAGTGCGCATTTCCTAGACTTTTCGGCAGATTCTCCGGCTGGTCGACGACGATGTTGCCCAGGTCCTCGACTTCGTAGCCAAGCGATGAAATTTTTTCGTTCAGGCCGGCGACCCGCATGGCGGAGGGTCCCATATCGACGCCGCGCCGACCCGCGCCCAGGTCCATAGGAGCGCCGATCACGGCGATGTGAGACTGGCGCATGACAAACCTCAATTATCGCAAGCGGGACAGAACTTTTTTGGCCGCAGATGCACACAGATTCATTTGTAATCCGCGTGCATCGGCGTGTATCAGTGGCATGTACCCGGGCGCGATAGAATGAAGATTCATCGATGCCCGCCACGGTTGCCTCCTCCGCACTCGCCGTCCCTTATTCGAGAATTCGGGAGCTTGCTGACATCGCCATGGGGATGGAAGGAGTCTACAAGCTGTATTTCGGCGAATCCAACCTTCCCACGCCGGAGTTCATCAAGCGCGCGGCGCAGAAGGCCATGGCGGACGGCTACACCTACTACACCGCGAACGCGGGGCTGCCGTCGCTACGCAACGCGCTGGCGCGCTACTACGCCGAACTGCACGAGGTGGAGCTCGACCCTTCGAGGGAAATCGCCGTCACCGCGTCAGGCGTTCAGGCGCTCAGCCTGGCGATCCGCTGCATGCTCGATCCCGGCGATGAGGGCATCGTGCTGACGCCGGCCTGGCCCAACGGCGCGGCGATCATGCAGATGTCCCACGCGACGCCGCGCGAGATTCCGCACATTCTCGAGGGCGGCCGCTATGCGATCGATTTCGACGCGCTTGAAAAAGCCGTGACCCCGCGCACGCGGATATTGCTGTACACTTCGCCGTCGAATCCGCTGGGATGGGTCGCCGGCTCCACGGATCAGGACCGGCTGCTTGATTTCGCCCGCCGGCATCACCTCTGGCTGGTCGCCGACGAGGTTTATGAGCGGCTGTTTTACCCGGCGCTCGCCGAACCGTTGAAAAAAGGCTCTCCCGCGGGTTCGGCGCCGTCGATCCTGCGCAAAGCGACGCGCGATGACGCCGTGGTGGTGATTCAGTCGTTTTCAAAGGCGTACTGCATGACCGGATGGCGTCTGGGCTGGTTGGTGGGGCGCAAGGACCTGGTGGCGCGCGCGTCCCAGCTCAACGAATTCATGGTGTCCTGCGCGTCGGGATTCTCGCAGCGCGCCGGTGAGACCGCGCTTTTGTGGGGCGAACAAATTCTCCGCGAAATGGTTTGCCGGCTGCGCGAGAATCGCGATTTCTGCCTGTCTGTGCTGGGGAAGATCCCCGGCGTGACCGTTCCTGTCCCCGACGGCGCGTTCTACCTGTTCGCGCGCATCGAAGGCGTGAACGATTCCTTCGATTTCTCGACGCGTCTGCTGATGGAGAGCAAGGTCGGCCTCGCGCCGGGAGTCGCGTTCGGAGCCGGCGGCGAAGGCAGCGTCCGGATCTGCTATGCCTCGGACCGTCCGGTGCTCGAAGAGGCGATGGCTCGAATCAAGTTGTTTATGGAATCCAGATAGCCACGGATCCGCCGAATCACTGCGGCGCGGCTTTTTCCGTAGAATCCGGGCGTTTCGGGCCCAAACCCAGGGCGATCAGGGAAAGCGATCCCAGCTTGCCGTCATCGGTCAGATTTTGCTCGCGCTGGAAGCGCTTCAATGCGTCCACCGAATCCGGTCCCCACGTGCCGTTGACGTCGCCGTTGAAGTATCCGCGATCGGCCAGTGCCTGCTGGATTTCCTTGTAGCGCTCCGGCGTGGGCTGCTGCTGGGCCGACCGGTGGGCGACCTTGGCTCTTTTTGCCTTGGCGCTCTTCGCCCTCGCGCTGGTCACTTTGGCGCTCGTCACCTTAGCGCTCTGATGCGCCGGATTCGTCCGGTGCTGCGCCGATGTCTTTGCGGGCGTGCCCTTGGCGGGGGCAGCGGCCGGCTTCGCGGTCGTCTTCCTTCGTTTATGCGAACTGTGCTTCGGCGACGGTTTTTTTGTGCTGGCGGTCGAGTCCTGCGCTGCCAGGAGTCCGGCGGCACACAGGGAGGTCAACGCAATGGTCGTGAAACGCAAGAAACAAGATACCAAAATTCAAGCGCCTTTACGCAGTGCTGGGTGGCCTTACCGCTCGGGCAGCGTCCCGCTCAGATAAATGGTCTGCGTGCGGTTTCCCTGCCCGCGAACCACGCGGAACGCAACCGCATCGCCAGGTTTGAGCGTAGACTGGACCCTTTTAATGTCGTCCACCGAACTGACCGGCTGCCGGTTGATGCCGATGATGATGTCGTGCTCTTGCATCCCGATCTCTTCGGCGAACGATCCCGGTTCGACGCGCGTAACCGTCACGCCGTGCTTGTCGGGGGTCAGGTCGCGCTCATCTTCACTCAACTGCCGCGGATAGATGCCGAACTTGACTTCGCCCGGCCCGGCCGTAGGCTTCGCCGCTGACTCATCGGAACCCGGCTTGGGCCCCGCGATCTCCGGACGGTCCGCGTACACCTTTACGCGATCCGCGATGGTGACCTTCACATCCATCTTCTTTCCGTCGCGGTCGACGTTCAGCACCACGCTGTTGCCTACCGGGGTATCCGCCACGTGCGCGATCAGGTCCTGGCTATCCTTCACCGGAGTGCCGTTGAGCGCGAGCACGATGTCATTCGGTTTCAAACCCGCCTTGTCCGAGGGTCCGTCCGTTTTCACGGTGTCGACGATCACGCCGTGGTCAAAGCCCATGGCTTTGAGGGTCAACTGCTCATTGCTCAGCAGCGTCGCCCCGATGGAGCCGCGCGTCACATGGCCGTCGCGGATGATGTCGTTGTAAACGCGCGCGACCGTGTTGATGGGCAGCGCGAATCCCACGCCCTGCGATCCGCCGTTCTGCGTGGCGATCATGGTATTCAATCCGATCACCTCGCCCTTGATATTCAACAGCGGTCCGCCGCTGTTACCCGGATTGATAGCTGCGTCGGTCTGAATGAACTGCTGGAAATTCTGGCCGTTGATGCTGCGTCCCTTGGCGCTGACGATGCCCAGCGTGACACTGTCTTCCAGACCGAACGGCGATCCGATGGCAACCGCCCAGTCGCCCACCTGCACACCGTCCGAGTTGCCGACCTTAACCGGCTGAAGATCGCCCTTGGGATCGATTTTCACCACGGCGAGATCGGTTTCAAGATCGGTGCCGATGACGCGCGCGCGATATTCAGTCTCGTCGCCGTGCACTTTCACGTAAATGTGGTCTACCAGATCGCCGGTGCTCTCCACCGTAACCACGTGGTTGTTCGTGAGGATGTATCCCTTCTTATCGACGATAAATCCAGTGCCGGACTGCTCGCGTTTGTAGTTCTGCCGCGGCATCAGTTCTCCGTTGCCTCCGCCGCCACGGCCAAAGAAGCGCCGGAACAGGTCGAGACCCTGATCGTCGCCGCCGCCGCCGTTGTCGCCGTCCTCATCGGGATCGACCTGCTGGCCGCGGCGCCCGTTGTTTCGCGTCGCCTGAACCTTGGGAGTATAATCCGCGCGGATGTACACCACGCTGGGATCGATCTGCTTGGCCAGCCGAGTGAAATCGTTGGCCATATCGGTGGCCTTGGGAATCACCAGCGGCGTCGCGTCGGGCGCGGCCTGTTGATCACGCGCCGCACGCACACCGGTGTTCAGCAGCGTGCCAATCAGGATACCCACCGAAAGAGTCGCCGCCATCAGCACAACGGACAGCAATTTCTGCTCGCGGACCTTGTTGTAAAGCTTCATGTTTTAAATGTCGCCCGAAATGCGGCAACCTCGTTCCTATTATATGTGTCCCTGCTCTAGGATGCCGGACGCGGCCGGCTGGTTTCCCTATCTTATGGCCACGGACGCAGACTGATCGCGCTCAGGAGCTTAACAGCAGGCACAGCGCCAGGAAAACCCTCCGCAAGCCCACTTCCCTGCCCTCCGGCGAAAACCATTCGGCAGCGGTATGCGCTCCTCCGCCCTGCCCGCCGGTCCCGATCGAAATCGCCGGAATGCCCAGCGACAGCGGAATGTTGGCGTCGGTCGAGGAGCAGTTCAACTGGCTGCGCAGGCCCAGGAACGCGTCCACGGCGCGCATCATTTCGAGCATCGGAGCGTTCTCGCTCAAACCGCCGCCGGGACGCGATCCGATCTCCTTCACCCGCGCGTTAACCTTCGTGCCGATCCGACCCGCGTTCTCGATCTCCGCCGCGCGTTCCACCTGCGCCGCAAGCAGCGCGGCCATTTCGTCGATCCGCTCCGCGCTTTCCGAGCGCAGGTCCACCTTCGCGCGCGCCTCGGCGGGAATCGAGTTGATGCTCGAGCCTCCCTCGATCAGCCCGAAATTGAAGGAGGAGCGCGGCCCGTTCCCGTTGGGCGCTGCGTCGATAAACAGCGTCACCGCGCGGCTCAGCGCGTGCACCGGATTGCCAATTCCGTAATCGCTCCAGCTATGCCCGCCGGAGCCGGTGAACGTCACATCGAAGCGGCGGCTGGCGAGCGCCTGGCAGGTGATGTGATCGGTATTGGGACCATCCAGCACCAGGAACGCCCGGAATCGCGAGCCGTTCGACGGCCGGCACAGATAGCGCATGCCACTCAAATTGCCTTCGCCCTCTTCGCCCACGTTGGCGACCAGCGCGGGCGCGGCATCCACCCGCCGGTGCTCGTTCCACACCGCGGCGAGCGCGATCAGCGCGGCTAATCCCGCGCCGTTGTCGGAGACTCCCGGCCCGAGCAGGCGGCCGTCCGGTGCGACCTTGATATCCTCGGGCGAGCGCGGCGCCAGAACCGTGTCCAGGTGCGCGGTGACGGCCAGTTGCGCATCGCCCGCGCCGGGGCGGGTCGCGATGACGTTGCCGGCGCGATCGATCTTCGCCTCCCAGCCGAGCGAGCGGAATTTTTCGGCCATCCACTCCGCGCGCTTCTGCTCGAAGAAGGTCGGCGCGGGAACGCGGCACAATTTCAAGTGCTGCTCGTTGATCCAGGCGCGCTCCTTGCGGAACCAATCCGAGCAGGCCCGCACCCCAGCGGAGTCGGCGATTTCGGCAATGGACCGGGACAAGGACATCGAAATCCCAGTCTAACGTGACTCGTCCCTGGCGGCTTGTCGCCGTGGAATGATTTCTGCGCCTCGAAAAAGGGGGTCAGCAGGCTGACCCGGGCTATAGTGATCAACGACGGGAACAGCGGCAATCAACCTGAACACAATCGTTACTGGTGGCGCGGCGGCGCCAGATCGCCCGGCTTCGGCTCAGCGCTAAGACCTGCTCTGCCGCCCGCCGGCCTTGCGCCAGCGCTCCGGTCGCGTTCTGGTGACCGTTCAACTCGGAGTGCGCGATGGCGATCCGAAACCCCTTTCCGATCACCTCGCGTGGCGATGGCTTGCCGTCGCGGCCGTAATAGAATCCGGGCGGCTGGATCACGCGCGCGTGTCCCCATCGGTTCAGCACAATTCCGGCAATATCGCGCGACGCGCGTTGAATCCAGCGCTCTCGAACAGCGTGGTCATCTGCCGTCGAATCAGGCGTTCGTATGCCGGATAGCTCGTCGAGAGCAGTTTTTGCCTGGTGCGGGCATTTTGAGCAAGGCCGCGCCGGCTTCGAGCAGAGTGTAATTCAGGAAATCACGCCGAAACATTCCGTCCTCGCGCATTGATCTTCACCACAATGTCACTGGGGGTGCCCTTTAGACAAGCCCGAGGTAAGTGTCACGCCGAGCGCGGGCCGGCACGGGAACCATTCGCCCAAAGACCGGAGATCTTCGCGCCGTCATGATTCAAACCAGCGCTATGTCTCAGATTTGCAGCGTTCGAATGAGGGTTTCGCGATCCCACGCCTGGTCGTACCGGACGCCATTCATAAACAAGCCAGGAGTGCCGTAGACGCCATTCTGGACTCCGGCGATGAAGTCGCCCCGCACACGATCGCTGCAAATGTGCTTCTTCAACTCTTGGCGAAACCGTTGGACGTCGAGGTTTAACTCGCCGGCATAGCGGATCATGTCGTGCGTGTCCAGCGCATTCTGGTGTTCGAAAAGAAGCGCGTGCATTTCCCAGAACTTCCCTTGAGCCGCGGCTGCCTCCGCCGCCTCCGCGGCTTGTTGGGCGTGGGGATGAATGCCGGAAAGAGGATAATGCCGGTACACGATTCTCAATCGATCGCCAAAGTCTTTTTGCAAGTCACGAAGAATCAGGTAAAGGCGTCCACAATTGGGACATTCGTAATCACCGTACTCGACTAATGTATATTTCGCATTCTCGGGACCAATGACATGGTCCGTCGGGCGAATCGGAAGCAAGAGCGTGGAATTGGCGGGGTCGATCGGGAGAGGCACCATATCTCATTGGATCTGATGCATCGAAGCGTGCGACGGCTTCAGCCAGGCTTGTCTCGCGGTGCAACTGGTCCGTCGCGTTGTGGCTGATTGATCTGCGCCCAAAGCGAATAGCGCAATCGGCGACACGTGCCAGATCGCGGATGCTCTGCACGAATCCTCCGGGTCAAAGAGGGAAACAAATGATGCAGACGAGGCATCAACCCCTCGTGAAGTTTCGGCGCGAAATCCGAAAACGAAAAGGCCTATTGTGCGATTGAGATTCATTCCGCGCCGAAGAAGGAGTATGCTCATGCAAGTGCAAGAAATCATGACAAAAGATGTGTCCTATTGTTCTCCGGCGACGAACGCGGCGGCGGCCGCCTAGCAAACAGGAGGACCACAGCGGCTTCGCGCTCGACTACACGAATGTGTTGCTGCTGGTGTCGAATCCGAGTCCGCGGCAGCGGGCGGTAATGGCGTGAATCGGGACGATGCGGGCTGCGTGACACTTTACACATGACCTCCCTGGATTGCGCCGGGGAGAATGCCCGGCTGTGGTCATCGCGCCAAATATGCCAATCCTCATCGTTTAGGGATACATCGGAAACGTCTCCCAATCGGGTGCAATGTCACGCAGGGCTTGGAAACATTTGAACTCCACCGTTCATCCCCAAGATGGAAGCACTGGCGAACAATCGTATCGTCAGCGTGTGAGGCGCTCATAGCAACTGCCGGAGATGAGGTCTTCCCAGATAGCTGCGCGGAAGCCTGAGCGCCTCACAGCCGGAATTTATCCAGTTCCGTGCAATACTCACCCGAGCGGCGGTGTGCCATTCGATTTCCTATTGAACAGGAAATACGCTGCCGAACGCTGAGCAAGCGGCGCAGTAACGTTACAGCAAACGGAAGGACGCTCAACATTTCCAGTTCCGGTGTCCTGTTCACATCAGACCGGGAATTCCGGCGGGGAGAACGGCTGGAACTTTCTATCAGCTGGCCTGCGCGACTCGAAAATAAGCACGCTTTAGAGCTGGTCGCGCGCGGGCGGGTTGTCCGCCTGCAGCCTGGTTGCGTGGCGATGCGGATCGAAAAATACGAGTTCCACTTGACCGGCGCATCCACTGCGCGGCTTTCTAAAATGCTCGAACCCCGCTGAGGTCCGGATACGTCAATCTGAAATTCAGAAAGAATTCGACTGCGCTTGGCCGATAAGGGCATGGGGTACGCATGCTTCCCATGCACCAGAGCGATTGGAATGTACCGGCCGGGGCGCGGATCGACGCGGAACTGCTCAAGGCTCTGCTCGATTACGTGGAAGACGGGGTGTGCCTGCTCGACCGGACCAATCATGTTCTGTACTGGAATTACGGCGCGGAACAGATCACGGGGCACCTGGCGCAGGAAGTAACCGGACGCCACTGCCGGGACGGGCTGGAACTGTGCTACGACTGCGAAGGCGTCGCGTTGATCGACGGGGAATGTCCACTATCGAAAGTAAAGCACGACCGAAAGCCGCGCGAATCCCTGATTTACATGCGCCACAAGCAGGGGCACCGTCTGCCGGTGCGAATGCGCGCGCATGCGATTCTGGATTCGAATGGCATGGTGACGGCGGTCGCGGAAATTTTCACGCGGGCGAGCGCGCAAGGGCGCACGGAGCTGGCTGAAGCCGCGCGGCATCTGGGCCACGATGCGCTGACCGGCGCGCAGAATCGTGCATACGGGGAGATGCGGCTGCGCCACGAGCTCGAAGCGAAGAGGGCCTTTGGGCTGGAGCTCGCCTGGATGCGCGTGGATATCGACGGGACCGAGGGGATGCGGTACAACTTTGGGCCGGCCCTGATCGAAGCGACGATGCGCCTGATGGCGCACACCATCGACGCAAACCTGCGGTCGTTCGACGGCCTGATGCGCTGGGACGAGACCAGTTTCCGGGTGATGGTGCGCCACGCGGTGGACCAGAGAGTGCGGGAGTTGGCGCGCAGGCTCGAACTGATGGCCGAAAGCTCGGAAATCCAATGGTGGGGCGATGGGCGGAAAGTGAGAGTTTCGATCGCCAGCGTGATGGCGGTGGAAGACGACACCGTGGAATCGCTTGAGGAACGCGTGCAGCGTGCGATGGAGGCATCGCGCGCACTCAAAATTTTACAAAGTTGACAAGACATGTTCGGAATCGCGGGAATCATCGTGGTGTTCGGGGCCGTCATCGGCGGCTATCTGGTGGAGCACGGAAATCTCAAAGTTCTGATCCAGCCGGCGGAGCTGCTGATCATCGGCGGCGCGGCCGCCGGCACCGTGCTGATCGCGAACCCGGTGACCGTGCTCAAAGGCATTGCCGACGGAATGGGAGCGGTTTTCGCGGGTTCGAAGTTCGACAAGCCGGCGTACTTGAAAATCCTGACGCAGCTCAACGCGGTGATGCAGAAGGCGCGCAAAGAAGGCCTGGCGGGCATCGAGACTGATGTCGAAAAGGCGGAAACGAGCGAGCTGTTCAAGGCGTGGGACCATCACATCCGCGATTTCGTGTGCGACACCCTGCGCGTGGCTATGGCGGGCGGGCCAACGCCGCACGATCTCGATCAGTTGATGGAGCTCGACATGGAGGTGCATCACCTGGAGGCGCATCAGCCCGTGAACGCGTTGACGACGGTCGCGGACGCGCTTCCGGGGCTGGGGATCGTCGCGGCGGTGCTGGGCGTGGTGATCACCATGCAGGCGCTGGGAGGTCCGCCGGAGGAAATCGGGCACAAGGTGGCGGCCGCACTGGTCGGAACATTTTTGGGCATTTTGTTGTGCTATGGATTGCTGGGGCCCATCGCGTCCAAGATGGGGAAAGCGGCGGATGAAGAGGGCCATTATTATCACACCGTGCGCGTGGGGGTGATTTCCTTTCTCAAGGGATGTTCGCCGCTGATCGCTCTCGAGTTCGCACGCAGGGTTGCGCCGGGGTATGCGCGCCCGACGTTCGCGGAGCTCGAAGCGGCGTTGCGCAATAAAGGATAGCCGCCATGGAAAACGAAGCGCCGCCGGTCATTATCGTCAAGAAAAAGGTCGCGCACGGCGGGCATCACGGCGGCGCCTGGAAAGTGGCTTACGCGGATTTCGTTACGGCGATGATGGCGCTGTTCATCGTGCTGTGGCTGATGAACACGAGCGAACAGGTGAAGAAAGCCATCGCCGGATATTTCAGCGATCCTTCGGGACGAAAAACCGAACAAGGCACTGGCCAGGCCGGTGTGGGTGAAACGATTTCACTCGACAAGCCGGATATGTCGCATCTCAAGGAGAAGCTGGAAGACGCGATGAAGCGCATGCCGGAGCTGGCAGCCCTGAAGGACCACGTACAGATGACGGTGACGGCGGAGGGTCTGCGCATCGAGCTGATGGAAGGCGAGAAGGCGACATTTTTCGAATCGGGCAATGCGGAGCCCACCGCGCAGGGGCGCGAGATGCTGGAGATGCTCGCGGGTCAGACCGGGAAGTTGAAGTACTCGTTGCTCGTCGAAGGGCACACCGACTCACGGCCGTTTATGGGCCGGGCGAATTATTCGAACTGGGAGTTGTCGGCGGATCGCGCGAACGCGGCGCGCCGCATCATGCAGACGAATGGGGTTCGAGACGGTCAGATCGTCGAGATTCGTGGATTTGCGGACCGCAGACTGCGGAACCCGGAGGACCCGACGAACGCGTCGAACCGGCGCATTTCAGTCATCGTGAAATCGGAAGCTCCGCAATAGTTGAGCTTTTCACTTCCATTCCTCGATCTTTTCACGCAATTTCGCCGCCTCCGGCCAATCCGGATGATACTTTAAGAAATCTGCGAGATCCGCGGCCGCGGCTTTTCGATCCCCGCGCCGCGCGTGGATTTCCGCCATCACCAATTGCGGATGCGAGAAATGCGCCGGGTCGATTCTCCGCGCCGCCTCCAGATACTGGAGCGCCTTCCCCTCATCGCCCGCCTGAAAATACGCCTGCCCGAGCTGCGAATTCGCCAGCGCATCGTTCGGCCGTGCCAGCACCGCGTAGCGATTGTAATCCAGCGCCTCCTTGGTCCGCCCCAGCGTCACCAGCACCCCCGCCAGGTTCACCAGCGGCGGGTACGACTGCGGATCGGCCGCGAGCGCCTTCCGAAAACACTCCTCTGCGCGCTGGTATTTCTGCCCCTGGTACGAAATTGTGCCGAGCTGGTTCCACGCCGCTGAAAACTGCGGCGCAATCTTCACCGCCTGTTCCAGCTTCTCGACAGCCGTGTCCGCATCCCGATGCGTGAGCGCCTTGAGCGCATCTTCATATCGCTCACGCGCTTTATCCGGGATCGAAAGCTCCCGCACCGAGATTTTTTCGCGCTGCATCGCCGCCGCACGATCGAAATCCGCGGGCGTGAATTCGAGCTCGATCGAAACACGCTGCTTGCGGGCCGTCCCGGGCCCCACTTCGATCGTCCGCCGCACCTCGCCATATTCCGGATTGAAAACCGAGATGGTGTAAGTCCCGGCGACAAGGTTTTTAAACGTAAACCGCCCGTCTTCGCCCGAAAGCGACGATGCGTGGAACGGCGAAGTCGCCCCAAAGACCGTGATCGCCGAAGCCCCCGCAGGCCTCACGCGTCCCGAAAGCACATACCCGCGTTCCGCAGCCAGGGCCAGGCAAAAGCCCGCAACCGCCATAATTCCCCGCCCTGCCAATCGCATCCTATCCAGATTCTACGCTGGAAGCGCCGGGCCGATCACGCTGTGCGGCCCAGGAAGTTACAAATGGATGTATACTGGACGCCGGACCGGGAAGCTCAAAATGGAAGTCCCGGTTAGGAGGCATATGTCCCCGTTCAATCGCAGAGCTTTCCTGAGAAACGTCCCGCTTTCCGCTCTCGCGGGTGCTGCCGGAGTTGGATTCTCCCGCCCGGCGGAAGCCGACGAACCATCAACCACCGCCAACGGCAAGTTCGATTTCGACACCCCCTACAACCGGGTCGGTACGGATTCGATCAAATGGGACTACGAAATTCGCAGGTATGGTCTGAAGCGCATCGTAGCCGGAATGGGTGTCGCCGATATCGATTTCCCCTGCGCTCCCGCCATCACCAAGGCGCTGCAAGAGCGCATTCATCACGAGGTTTGGGGCTATCTGGACATGCCCAAATCGTTCACCGAGGGCGTCGTCAAATGGAACAAGCGGCGCTATAACCTCGACATCGATCCGGAGACGGTTGGGATCGCGACCGGTGTGCATCCCGGCATCAACGCCACCTTGAAAGCTTTCTGTCCGCCGGGTTCCAAGGTGCTGCTGACCACGCCGACCTACAACGGCTTCTATTCCGATATTTCGTTCAATCACCTGGTGCCCAATGAGAGCCTGATGAAGGTCGAAAACGGGCGCTACACGATCGATTTCGAGGATTTCGAACGGCGCATCGACCGGGAAACCAACGCGTTCATTCTCTGCAACCCTCAGAACCCGACCGGCAACACCTGGAGCCGCGAGGAACTCACCAGGGTGGGCGAGATCTGCCTGCGACGGCGCGTTCTGGTGCTCGCAGACGAAATCCACTGCGATTTCGTAAACGGGGGCGGGAAGTACACGCCCTTTGCAAGCCTGGAGAACCGCGACATTGTCAACAACAGCATTACGTTCAAAGCCGCCAGCAAGTCGTTTGGCCTGGCAGCGATGAAGTGCGGCTGGTTTTTCAGCACCAATCCCGAAATCCTGAAAGCCGTGAAGGCCAACAACCGGGCGGACCTGAGCACGTTAGGCATGATCGCGAACAAAGCCGCCTACGCCGAAGGGGAGGAATGGTTGAATCAATGCGTGGCCTACATTGACGGCAACCATGACTTTGTCCAATCGTACTTCCGCACGAATAATATGTCGGGGCTGATCAAACCGCTGGCCAAGGCCCATGGCACCTATTTGATGTGGCTTGACGTGACCGGCCTGTCGAACAAGATCGGGGCGCAGGAGATGGCCAGAACGGGGCCGAAGGAGAAGGACTTTTTCGGCGAGCTGGTGCAGCCTTCGACCGAAGACGTGATCGCGAGCTGGCTCGCGCACAAGTCGGGATGCACGCTGAACTCCGGCACGACATATGGCAAAGGCGGCGAAAATCACCTGCGCATGAACATCGGGACCTCGCGCAAGACGCTCAAAGCCGCGCTCGATTCCATTTCGCAGGCTTGCAAGAAAGCTTAGATCCTCGAAAATGGTCAGAGGCAAACGCTCTGATCTGCGCGGTGTCATACCGCGAACGCGTTGAAAAGCCTCGGCGAATGAAGGCCAGGACCGCTCAAGTTGCGCGGTGCCAGGGAATATTAGCATCTTGTGCGGGGCACTCTGCATCAGGTATGATGCAATCCGAAACTCAATCAGTCTAAAAGGAGCCACCCGATGCTCAACGCGTTCACTTGTCCGGCCGGTTCGGTCTATCGGCGTCTTGCGGCGGTGCTGCCGATCGTCGCCTTCATCGCTCTGCCCAGCGCCGGCGTAGCGCAGAACGTGCTCACGCCGGAATCCGCGGCAGCGGTCAAAGCGGCCTATCTCGCCGACCTCGACAACATGCGCGGCAAATTCGTCGGGCTCGCCCAAGCCTTCCCCCAGGACAAGTACACGTGGCGGCCGATGGAGGGAGTCCGGTCCGTCTCAGAAGTTCTGATGCTGATCGCGAGCGAAGGCTACGGCTTCGCGCCGACCATCCTTGGCGGCAAAGCGGCCATGCCTCGCGCGGAAATGGGCAAGCTTTCCTCGATCACCGATAAGGAGCAGGTCATCGAGCAGTTGAACAAAGCCTTCGACTACGCCAAGAAAGAGATCACGGCGATCGATCCCTCCACCCTGCTAGGCACTCGCCGCGCCATGGGCCGGGAAATGGCCCTGCCGGGTCTCGTCCTGTTCGTGGACGGCGACATGCACGAGCACCTCGGGCAGCTCATCGCCTATGCGCGCATGAATCACATCGTCCCGCCCTGGAGCAAGTAGCGCGTCGCGGGCTGCCTTCCGGCTCCAAGGAGAAAATCGTTCACATGCCCCTATCGACCAGCGTTGTTACACCGGCTC
>Ga0335081_10005338_pt1 | contig 20330 bp, 15 predicted proteins | sample Lox_Sample_35_FD_206713 | JGI IMG/M metagenome (GOLD analysis project Ga0335081, IMG submission 206713) | Soil microbial communities from Loxahatchee National Wildlife Refuge, Florida, United States - Lox_Sample_3.5 | ecosystem: Environmental > Terrestrial > Soil > Wetlands | place: USA... | reverse complement strand
TGCGGCTCTTTCAGAAGGCTGAGGTGATCGCCGCTGATCTCGCGTAGCTCTACACCCTCACGCGCCATGCGCCACCAGATGGCATAAGGATCATTCAGAGTGTCGGCCGATTTCTCGCGCACCCGGAATAACGTGACGCGGCCGTTGAAGGGCTGAATCTGGTATTTACCGGCCGCCTTCGAACAAGCCTGGCGGACGTTGCGGAGCGCGCGAGGCAACAACCGAAGTTCGATCCGCTTGCGCAGAGTCATCAGGACGAAGCTGCCCTTCTTTGCGAGGAAAGTGACGCGTTCTTTGATTGGCAGAGACATCAGGTTCTTAAGCTGGGCGCCTCGCGATTCGTCCTGTCCGGGAGAGGTATCAAACAGCGCAAGCACCAAAACTTGCTCCTCCTGCGCTTCGAGCATCTGAGCCATCTCATAGGCGACGAGACCGCCGAAGGAATATCCACCGATGCGATAGGGACCTTCCGGCTGCACACGGCGAATCGCTTTCAAATAGCGCGCCGCCATTTCCGGAACGCTGGTCAGACATTCCTGCTTGCCATCGAGTCCCTGTGGCTGGAGGGCGTAAAACGGTTGATCGTTGCCGAGATGGCGGACCAGATCGCGGAAGCCCAGAACGTTTCCGCCGACGCCGTGAACGCAGAAAAACGGCGGGCGAGAGCCCTGCGGTTGCAGTGCGACCAGCGAAGACCACGAACTGGAATAGGCATCGTGCGCGAGAAGCTTCGCGAGTTCCTCGATTGTGGGCGCCTGAAGCAACGACGCTAACGGAAGTCTCTCACCGAGTTGCTGCTCGATGCGGTGCATTAGGCGAGCGGCTAAAAGTGAGTGTCCGCCGAGTTCGAAGAAGTTGTCGCGGATGCCGACGGGACGCTTATCGAGGACCAACTCCCAAATTGAGGCGAGCTTACTCTCGAGTTCGTTGGCGGGCGCGACGTATTCCTGTGTGGCAGCGAAATCGGCGGCTTTCGGAGCCGGCAGAGCGCGCTTGTCCACTTTGCCGTTTGGCGTCTTCGGCATGACTTCGAGCAAAACCACTGCCGCAGGAACCATGTAAGACGGAAGTTTCTTTTTCAAGTACGAGCGCAGTTCGCTCGCGGTCGGAACCTGCTCGCGCGATGGCACCAGATATGCCACGAGCGATTTCTCGCCCGAAGAATTCTCGCGGGCGGTCACGACGACTTCGTGGGCGCCGGAATGCGATCCAAGAACAGCTTCGATCTCTTCCAGTTCGACGCGGTATCCACGGATCTTCACCTGGTCGTCGGTGCGGCCGGCGAATTCGATCTCTCCGTTTGGTAGATAGCGCGCCAGGTCGCCGGTCTTATACATGCGAGCATCCGGTTCGTCGCTGAACGGGTTGGCGACAAACTTCTCGGCGGTCATTTCCGGACGATTCAGATAACCGCGCGCGAGGCCGGGGCCGGAAACATAAAGATCCCCGGCAATGCCAACCGGCAGCGGTTGCAAGCTCTTATTAAGGATGTAAATCTTTGTGTTCGCGATCGGGCGGCCGATCGGGAGAACCGCAGGAATCTCGTCGGATGCCTTTGGCTCGTATGAAGTCACGATTACGCTGGTTTCGGTCGGGCCATAAGTATTGATCCAGCGCACGCGAGGTCCTACGAGGCGGCGCCAGGAGATCAGCGCTCCGAAGTTGGCCTTTTCTCCGCCAACGATGAGTAGGCGCAAATTCTTTGGCAGTTTCAGGGACGACTCGGAGAGCTCGCGAACCAACTCGTGCCAGTAAGCAGTGGGAAGGTCCAGAGCAGTGACGCGGTTCTCGTCGACCCAGCGGAGAAAATCTCCGACGGCGAGAGAAGCGCTTTCTTCGCGCACGACCAGAGTTCCACCGGAAATCCAGGTGGGGAAAATTTCTTCAATCGCGATATCGAACGAGATCGACGCAAATTGCGCCATGCGGTCGGCCGGCGTGATGTCAAACAACTTCGCCGCGGCAACATTGTGGTTGACCAATCCGCCGTGCGTAAGCTGGACGCCGCGGGGCTTGCCCGTAGATCCGGAGGTATAGATGACGTAGGCGAGATTGCCCGGCTCTACGCTGCTGCGAACGTTTTCGCGGCTCTCCTCCCCGAAGTGCTTCCAGTCAGATTCAAGATTGATCACTTCGGCATCGAAGTCGGTCACTTCCGAAAGCAGACCCGGCTGCGTCAGAACCAGTGGCGTTTCCGAATCCGCGAGCATGTATCCGAGGCGCTCTTTGGGATACGCGGGATCGAGCGGGACGCAGGCTGCACCGGCTTTCAGAACAGCGAGGATTGCGACAGGAAGTTCGAGCGAGCGACGGAGGCAAATGCCGACACGCGACTCAAGTCCGATTCCCCGCTTTCTGAGGAAACGCGCCAACTGGTTCGCCCGGTCGTTAAGTTCGCGATAAGTGAGCTTCTGACCGGCGTGCTCAACCGCGCTTGCGTCTGGTGTGCGGGCCACTTGCGCTTCGACAATTTCGTGCACGCACAGATCGCTCGGGTAATCGGCTTCCGTGCTGTTCCAGTCGGCCAGCTGTTGCTTCTCGCGCTCGGTCAACATCGGGAGCGAAGAAATTGTCTGATCGGGACTCGCGATGGCGGCTTTGAGCATCGTCTCGAAGTGCCCGGCCATCCGGTCAATTGTCGTAGCCGTGAACAGATGGGTGCGATACAGAAAACGTGCTTCGATTACGCTCGGCACATCTTGCAGCTGAAGTTCGAGATCGTATTTCGCCGGAGTTGATTTTGCCGCGGAATTTGCCGGCTCGGTCGGCTGCAGCGAGAACAACACGCTGGAGATCGGAACGCCATGGCCCGCATCACCTGCATTGGAACCAGCACCCTTACGGATCTGTTGGATGCGAGAGAGGAGTTCGAGGAAAGTTGGATCTTCTGCGGCTGCGAGATGAACGACCATCGGAGCTGCAACGCCGCTCGCAGAATTGACCGCACCGACCGCCAGTTCCTCCTGCGTGGAGTATCGACGCAGCAGCGCCGCGAAACAGGCGAGCGTTGTATTGAATAGTGTGCTCTGTTGCTGCTCCGCAAAGGAACGCAATCGATCAGATAACTCCCGACTCAGAGCAAACTCAAAGGCTTCAGGCGGAAGATTCTCGCCCGTTGGTCGAGCTCTGCCGGTGCGCAAGTCCAAGTTCATCGGGACTCTCCCCGATGTTTCAGGCGATCGAAATTGCAGAGCACTCGACATGAGTTTTTTTCTGATCGGCAAACGTACTGCATAAAACTGGCGGCAACTCCGTTGACGTTATCTCGATGATTGAGCGCGAGGTTATGCGGCTCCCGATCCTCTCAGGACCGCAGGCACGGTCTTGGCCAGAATTTCCAGGTCAAGCCAGAGAGACCACGTGCGAATATATTGCAGATCGAGCTCCATCCATTTTTCGAAGGTCGTAGAACTTCTTCCTTTGATCTGCCAGAGGCAAGTAATTCCGGGGCGGACGCTGAAGCGCTTTCTCTGCCAGTCGCCACAATGTGTTTCGAACAACTCATAGTCCCGGACCTGCAACGGACGCGGGCCAACCAGGCTCATTTCACCTTTGAGAACGTTGAACAACTGGGGAAGCTCATCGATGCTGGTCTTGCGCAAGAAGGCTCCAATAAAGGTGACGCGTGGATCCTTCTTGATTTTGAAGACGGCTCCGTTGGCCTCATTCAGATGCTCGAGATCTTTCAGCCGAGCTTCGGCATCGACAACCATTGTGCGGAATTTGTAGATATTGAACATCCGCTTATTCAGCCCAAGCCGCTTCTGGACGAAGAAAATCGGGCCGGGGGACGTCAGCTTCACAAGCAGCGCTGCCAAAAGCATTACGGGAGAAATCAGAATGATCGCACTCAAGGAAACTACGATGTCGATCGCTCGCTTGATCGTCAGTCCCCAGAAGTCCGTAATCGTCGTGTCATGGCTGATGAGCGGATCGCCGTCGAATTCATCGCTGCGATGGCGCGATTCTTTGAGATCGAAGATGTTGGGCAGGAAACGGACGATGATTCCCTGCTGCTCGCACGCCGCCGCGATCTGCGACGCATATGTGTGAAAGGAGCGGATCGGAAGCGCGAGCACCACTTCATCGACAATATTCCGGCGCACATACGCCGGCAGCGTGTCGAGATCGCAAACTATCGGCAACCCCTGCTTCTTCGATTCGTCGAGGCCCGACCAGTTTTCGTCAGCAAATCCGAGAATGCGGTAGCCCAACTCCGGCTTCTGCTGAATACGATCGACCAGTTGCAGAGCGCGCGGATTGGTACCGATGACGAGCATGTTCCGCAGGTTCTTACCATGCCGGCGAGCATAGGAAAGGAACACTCGGATGACCGTGCGGCTCAAGATAACCAATGCCGTCGTCAGAAACCAGAAGATCGCTAGGAACGAGCGGTTGACCATCCAGATGTGAAATGCGAGGCCGAACGCCGCGATGACGGCCGTGCCCAGCGTGGTCGAACGCGCGATGTCCCGGATTTCGCTTCCGCGGGTCGTCAGGCGCTTCGAACCGTAGAGCCCGAAGACGCGGAAGAGCATATGCCAGATGAGGGCGAAGCTGGCAAAAAGGATGAGATTGCCAAGCTTCACGCGCATCCCGAAAAATTCCGCCAGGCTCAACCGGCCCACTCGATGATAGAGGGGGAGCGTTGAGATGCCGAACGAAACCATCATCAACAACAGATCGAATAGCTTGAAACCGCTGGAATAAATTTTGCGGCCGATATGCATAGACAAATCCTGAGAGATGGTTACGACTGATTTACGGCTCTGGGGGATGAGCTCTTTTGTAGAACTGCGAGTAACATGGACTTCGCTAGGGTCCGGAACTTACTTCTTCGCCTTTGCCAGCACAAGACGCTCGATCGCATCAACGCTTTCCAGATTGTCATGCGTGATTTCTTCATCACCGATGCGAACGTTGAACGTCTCTTCCAGGAAAGCCACCAGGCGAAAAATTCCCATCGAATCGATTACCCCGTTCTTGGTAAGGATTTCCTGGTCCGTGATCTTCGAAATGCCCTTTGACTTGGCAAATTCCTCGAGGACATACTCGCGGATTCGGTCTTTAACTTCTGCGGACTCAATCATTGTGTTCTCCCAGTTGAAAATGAAATTGTTACTTCCAAAACTCTCTTGACTTCTTTTTTACTTCAAACTCTGACCGCATTGACCGACTCTGAAGCCAGCTTCACCCGGTCAATCTTTCCGGTCGATGTCTTTGGCAGTTCGCCGTAAAGTTCCACCAGTTCGGGAATCATGTATTTCGGAACACGAGACGCACAGTACTGCTGAAGCTCAAGCACGCCCAACGATCCGGGAACATGAGGAGCGACGATCGCGCGAATCCGGTTTCCGATGATCTCGTCGGGAACGGCCAGCACCGCAGCTTCTCGAACTCCAGGATGACTCAGCAGCGCGCTCTCGATTTCGCCAAGCTCGATCCGATATCCGCGGCTTTTGATCATGCTGTCGCGGCGGCCCTGGAAGTAGTAGTTTCCATCCTCACCGACGGTTACGATGTCGCCAGTCCGGTACATTTTCTCTTCGAAGTTTTCCTGGAAATGGTTCGGGACCACCATCTTCTTAGTCTTCTCCGGATCGGCCCAGTAGCCGTAGGTCACGGACGGTCCGCGAACGTAAAGTTCCCCGGCTTCGCCGTCTTCTGCCAATTGACCATCCGGCGTAACGGCGAACGTTTCGGTATTGGCGCACGCAACGCCGATTGGCAGCTTCTCCATCGTGGCAAGCCGCTCTCGCTCGACTTTGTAATAGGTGCAGACGTTCGTTTCGGTGGGCCCGTATAGGTTGTAGAGTTCGGTCTGCGTCGAGACGTCGGCTAGCTGGCGAAGATACTTCATCGGGAAAACTTCGCCGGCGAACAGTATGGCCCGCAGGCTTTTCAGCTTCTCGGGGGTCAAGCGGCCGTGCAGCAGCAGCAGCATCAGAGCGGACGGTACCGAGTACCAGATCGTGATTGCCTGCGTTTCGATGAAATTCGCGAGGCTCGTCGGGAATAGCGCTAGGTCCTCGGTGATGAGATATACGGTCGCGCCCGCTTCGAGGGTGTTGTAAACATCGAACACAGAAAGATCGAAATGCAACGGCGCGTGATTGGAAAGCCGGTCTTCGCTGCGAACCTGGAATTCTTCCGCGCACCATTCAACGAAGGTCAGCGCGTTCTGATGCGTGAGCATCACGCCTTTCGGACGTCCTGTTGATCCGGACGTGTACAGGATATAAGCCAGGTCGGTTTCAACCAGCGTTACCAGCGGCGCGCCCGATGCCGGGTAATTCGAGAGCAGCGACCATGTAATCAGACTCTCGCCGTTTCCTTCTCCTTCGGTCAGAATGCAAGTTTCAAGCATTTCCTGAGTTTCGGGCGCGAGTTCGGCACGCTTGTCAGATGTCGTGATCAAAATCCTGATACCGCAGTTGCTGATGATGTATCCGATGCGATCGGCTGGAGCCTGAGGGTCGAGCGGAACATAAACGCCTCCCCCCTTCAGCACTCCGAGCATGCTGACAATCGACTCAACGCACTTCGGGAAAAACAATCCAACGCGATCCCCCTTCTGAACGCCACGCTCGCGCAGCAGATGCGCCAGCTGGTTCGAACGCTCGTCCAGTTCCCGATAGGTAATGCTTCGTCCCCGAGCCCAAACCGCCGTTTTCCCCGGATAAGCTTTCGCGCTTTTGCTCAGCAGTTGCTGCAGTACACATGCCATGTTCAGGACCCAACCCGTTTGGATTTACCTTTGGGGGATAAATGCGTACACCCTCACAAGCCGTAATAGCTCGAGATGATTACTCGATGAATTTCTGACGTGCCGGAGTAGATCGTGCCTGCAATCGCATCCCGCAATTCCCGTTCCAGTTCGTACTCAGTCATGTAGCCGTAACCGCCGTGGAGCTGAATCGCTTCAAGACAGCTCTTGATGCATGCCTCGCTCACGTAGAGCTTTGCGATTGATGCCTCGCGCAAAGGATGCCGTCCCTGGCTTTTCAACCATGCGGCTTTGTACAGGGCTAACCGCCCTGTTTCAAGGCGAACATCCATGTCGGCGATTTTGTTGTTAATGGCCGGAAATTTGCCGATGGGCTCACCAAATTGTTTGCGGTCTTTCGCGTATTTGATGCAGGTGTCCATGATGCGCTGCATCGCGCCCAGATGGCTGGCGAGAATGCAGATCCGTTCCCACTCCATGGATGAAGTGAAAACGGCTTGACCGCCAAACTCTTTTCCCAGCAAGTTCTCGACCGGGATCTCGCAATCCTGAAGCGAGAGTTCCGCCATCGGAGAGGTTCGAAGACCCATCTTGTGCAACTTCTTGCCTACTGTGAAACCGGGCGTTCCCTTGTCAACCAGAAATGCGGTAACGCCATTCGGCCCACGCGTCGGATCGAGGTTTGCGAAAACGATGGTTACGTCTGCGTCGACTGCGTTACTGCTGAAAGTCTTCGATCCGTTGAGGATGTATTTGTCGCCCTTCTTGACCGCGCGCGTTTTGAGGCTGTAAGCGTCCGAGCCAGAGCCAGGCTCAGTCATGGCGTGAAGTCCGATACCTCCACTCACCAGGCCGGGAAGGTATTCCTTCTTCTGCTCTTCGTTTCCGAACTGCCAGATCGGAATCTCCGAGCTCCACATGTGCGCGTTGATCGAGAACAAGAGCCCGTTGTCGTTGCATCCGTAACCCAGCGCTTCGAGCGCGCAAACGGTCGTCAGCGTGTCTGCGCCGCCGCCGCCGTATTCTGTGGGAATCGGTAATCCCTGAATGCCGAAATCCGCACATTTCTTCCACAAATCTTTCGAGAACTGCTCGTTGTGGTCGCGAGCGATGACGTCATCTTTTAATTCTTCGCGAGCAAACCGGAGAACCTCCTTACGAAACGCCGCTTGTTCCTCACTCCATGCAAAGTCCAAGGTGCTATCTCCTAGTGTCGATCTGGCCCAAGTACCGTGAGCTTTGTTATGCAGAAGCAGAAGCGGGGGATGGTTCGGGTACTGCCTTTGAAGCTGCGGCCGACGCTGCAACCGGAACCGCGGCTGCCGGTGCGACTTTCGCCGGAACCGCCGCCGGCGCCGTCTTCTTCAAGAAACGCTGCGGACGTCCGCCTGGCAACTTGATTCTCGCCGGAACTCCCATGACCATCATGTTGTCGCGCACATCGGTGAGCACCAGGCTGTTGGCAGCGATTACAACGTTGCTGCCGATTTTTGCGTCACCGACTAACTTGGCGCCGGGTCCGAAGTAGACGTCATCGCCAATTCCACGGCATGCGTGAGAGATAAGGCATCCGGTGGCGATTGTGAAATTCTTGCCAATCTTCGTTTTGCCGAGATTAATTGCGTACACCGAATGAATCACAAATCCTGGACCAATGCTTGCGTGAACGTCGATGTGAACACTCGTGAACAGCTCCACGATCTTGCGGAAGAACAGGCCAGCAATACGAAGCAACTGCCCGATCACAGGAATCCGCACGCCCAGCGTCCAGTGGCCAAAGCGATAAGCAATTACCGGCCATGTTGCGTGCCGAAAGCACACTTCAAGGCGATGATGGAGTGTCGGTTTCCAGTCATCCGGCCGCGCCTGGTACATCGCACGATCGATATCCGCTTTGAGATTCTCGAACATTTCTCTCCTACAGTTTCCGGTAGATAGATTCCGGCACGGGGAACGTCCGGCGATTCAGCACCGCCCCGAGCACCCGCACATTCGAGCTTTCCAGATCCCGCACTGCCTTCCGGGCCGCTTCCCGCCGCGAGGCATGGGCCCGCAGAACCAGCACAACTCCTTCAGCATTGCGGCCCAACATGATGCTATCGTCGCCCGAATCCATCGAAGGAGCATCGATGAGCACGTAATCGAACTCGCGCTGCAGTTCGGGAAGGATCGATCGCATGCGGTCGGAGCTCAACATGCTTTGCAATCCCTCCACTTCCGCTCCACAGCTCAGCAGCCACAGATTCGGACGCGAGAGAGCTGTTACGAATCTTCGGATTGGCTCGGTTACTTGCAGGGCGTCGGTCAGTCCGTAATGATTTGGAACATTGAACTGTCTGTGTAATCCGGGAGAACGCAGATTTGCGTCGACTATGCAAACCGAACCGGAAACCTGCGAAGCTAAAACTTCGGCCATGCGCGCGCAAATCCAGCTGCAGCCATTTCCCGATTCCAAGGCCGATACGACGACCGTTCGTCCACGGCCTGTACCCGGCATCAGGAAAACGCGCTGCACGAGTTTGAACATCTCATCACGCTGTGAATCTTCCATCTGGAGTTGCAGAGGCTGCAATTCGACAGGAGCTGGCGCTACGCTCACCGCAGGTGGAATTTCTACCACCGTGTCCGTGACCTCGGGGGCCTCGAACATCTCGCGTTCCCGGCCCAGATTTTGCAACAACTCGAAATTTCTGCTCATAGGGTTCTCGCTGTAGCTTTAAAGGCTCCTCATTGGGCGAGCACTAATATCTCAACCGTTTCAGGCCGACTGCCGTTCACCTCCGGCCCTCCAGTTGTGTAGCAGCCTGGCTACATCCCGCATGTGTTCGATTGCTTCCGCGGGGCTCAAGTAATCTTTGCCTGCGTTCTCGGGAGAAATTCCCGCGTTCACATATTCCCGCGCCACTCCCGTCAGTTCCTCTACCGGACTGAACGGATCATTGATTCCCTTATTCAGTCCCAAGTGCAGTCTTGGCGATCCAACTTCGGAAACGAAGCGGCTGATGTCGAGGTCCTGAATCACTTCCCGCACCATGTTGCCATCGATCGTCTTCTTTCGCATGGCGAAAGCCAGCGAGAGGGCATGGAAGCAGTAATTATTGATCTGGCGCGGAATACCTTCGCTGATTTGCGAAACCAGTTCCAGTGCTTCCGGAGTAAATATTGCCGGCCCTTTGTATCCAGCGACCTGCATGCGGTGCTCGATGAAGCGGCCAACCTCATCCCGGTTCAGCGGACTCAATCCGCTGACTGAGGTGATGCGCTGCCGCAATTGAATCAGCGATGGGCTGGCGAGCTTGTCGGCCAATCCCGGCTGACCAACCAGAATGATCTGCAGCAGCTTCGCCTGGGGCGTCTCGAAGTCTGAGAGCAAACGGACTGTTTCGAGAACGGTTGCATCGAGGTTCTGAGCTTCATCGATGACAACGATAAATCGCTTGCCTGCCCGCGCTTCCTGGACGAGACAACGATTGAACTGCTCGTGCATGCGCACAAAATCTTGAGATTCTGTCGCGATGCCGATTTCCGCCAGCAGAAAACGCATGAACTCGCGCGAACTGCATTGCGTCTGGAATAGGAACGCGGTGCGGGCGGTGCGGTCAAATTTCGCCAGCAGATGGAACAGCAGGGTTGTTTTGCCCATTCCGGGCCGCGCAATCAGCGACAGGAACCCGCGATTCGCCTCAATCCCGTAGTAAAGGGATGCCAGCGCTTCGCGATGAGCGGCCCCCAGATACAGGTATCGGGGATCCGGCGTTACGCCGAATGGCTGTTCTCGTAGGCCAAAAAAGTCCAGGAACATGGGGCTTATCCTCGCTCCTCGATGACGGTACCGGATGCACCGGCGTCGTAATGAACTTCGTCATGAAAACCATTGCCGTTGCCGCCGCCGTTGCTGTGGCCATTTCCGTTGCCGTTGCCATTTCCGTCGCCTTCTCCGTAGAGCAGGTTTTCACTGTAATGGAGCGGCACAGCAGCCAACACCGGAATCCTCAACTCAGACATAACTTCAGACGGCGTGCGGAATGACTGATCGGCGTAGTCGATCGCGAATACCACGCCGAGACTGACGGCCGAGGCGAGAAGAACCGCGACCAGGGCGAAGATGAACGGAGAACGCGTCGGAATGCTGGGGACCATTGGAGTTTCGACGATCGAAACATTCAGCAGCCGAGTACGATCCAGCGCGTCTTCGATGCGGGCTTCTTCTTTTTTCTTTGTGTAGAGCTCGAAGTTGGCTTCGTCTTCTTTCTCGGTACGCGACAAGTCGGCCTGCTGGATTCCCTGCTCTTCCAGCTTTTTCACCTTGTCCTGATAAATGCCGATGATGGAAGTGAGCGCTGTCTCACGAGCCTGGAACCCGCTCAGATCCGCCTTTGCCTTTGCCAGCTCAGAACTGACCCAAGAAAAGGTCGGGTTCTGATCGGTGGTTTCTTCTTTCACCGGGGAGCCTTCCTCTTTCGCCAGCGCAAGGCGAGTATCGTTGAGTTGCTTGTCCACTTCCACAACGAGCGGATACGTCGGCTGATACTTTGTGAGCAGCTCGGTTCGCTTCATTTCGAGCGTAAGCAACGTCGCCTTCAGGTTTTCGAGTACCTGGGCGTTGTCACCGCTCTTCATCTGTGTCGTTAAGCGGGACGGCACTGACTTCGATTGCTTTTCGAGATCGGCAATGCGCTTCTCGCTTTCTGCGATCGAAGCTCTGGTGGTCTCCATTTCGCTGTTAAAATCCGCCAACTTCTGGAGCGTCATATCTCGCATGGTGGTCGGCGCCACGCCGCCCTGTTCGTCCGCGAATTGCTTGAGCTGAGCTTCCGCCGAAAGCATATCCTGCTTGTACTTCTCAGATTGCTGGTCGAAAAATTCGAATTGTCCCGATGGATGATGAACGTCGAGATGCTTCTGCAGGTAAGCGTCATCGAGCGTCGCTAACACTTTTTGTGCCAGCTTGGGATCGTGCGATTCGTAAGCGATGCTGATGACGTTGGTCTTCTTCAGGACCTCGAGCTGGAGATCCGAGCGCAAATCAGAGATTGCTTTGTCCAGCCGATTCTGCGGCGTCTGCCATGGATGAATGATTCCCGAGATAAACTTCTTCTTGTCGAGATTGCAGGTCTTCACGACTTTTGCGAGAACGTCGGAGCTGGTGATCAATTCGACTTCGGAATTGATCTCTTCCTCGCTGACGGTGTCGTGAAAAGTAAGGGGTGCATTCTGCTCCGGAGTAATGACGGGATCGATGCGCTCGCGCTTGACCAGCAGCTTGGTTTCGGAACGATACTTGGCCGGCAAGAGGAAGGACGAGAGACCTACGCCGAGCACGACACCCACGAAACACAATACCAGCACTTTTTGATGCCGAAATCCAATGGCCGCCACGTCTCTCGCAGTAAACGAGTAAGGCCGGTGTTCGTAGCTGTTTAACGCGTCATTCATAGAATCTCCGTAATAAGCGGTCGAAGTCGTTCCTCAGTTAAGAATGCCCTGAAACTTCACGGAACCTGAATTGGCAGGTACGTACCCATGCTCAAGTTCGGAATGAATCGATCGATCTTCGAGTAGGTATTCTTGGGGACGAAGATCATGTCGCCGGAGTGGAGGAACGCATCCTCCTTCAGATCGCCTTTCTTCTCCATCTCCTTCACGTTGATCAGCTTCGTTTCGGTCCACTGATCGTCGACGCGGCGGAACAGATAAACCTTCGAGTGCTTGGCGCTGGATTGGAACCCACCGGCAATCTCGATGGCTTGAGCGACCGTGACGTCTCCGTGCATATCGTATTTACCGGGCTTTGCGACCTGGCCGCCGGCAACGAAGTATGGCTTCTCGAAATCTTTCAGCACGACCGAAATGATCGGGTTGTTCAGGATTTTCGAGTAGGCGGTCTTCAGGGTCTCAGTCAACTCAGGGACAGTCTGGCCGGCGACCTTGATATCTCCCACGCTGCGCAGTGTGACGAAGCCGTCCGGCTGAACAGCGACCGCCGTCTGATTAAATTCAGGACTCAAGTCAAATGTCACATCGAAGGTGTCGCCGGGCTCGATGTGATAACGGGGACTCCGATCCTTGAACTGGGTGCTCGATGTCGTCGACTTGGGCGTATCCGCCGGCTTGGGCGGGGAGCTTAGAGCCTGCTGCCCAACAGACAGGCTGCACGCCACCAACAGGACCGCAAGCAACTGGCCTGACGGGCTAAAACTTTTCCTCATTGTGAAACCTCCACCTGGGTACGAACCCTGATATCCGGAGTGAGTTCCAGCAGCGGTTCCGTCCGCGCTGACTGGACGGGCGCCGCTTTGCTTCAACTTTGGGAATCTGCCTTAAGGATCTGGCCCACCGCCTCCGCCTGCCCTCGCGGGCGAGGAGAGAGATTATGCTGCCGGATCTTGTAGAGAATTCCCCGGTAGCTGATCGAGAGCAGTTGGGCTGCCTTTCTGCGGTTCCAACCGGTGTACTCGAGGGTCCGGCTGATTGCGTAAATCTCGGCCTCAACCCTCAAGCTGCGCAGTGAGGGTGGGTTTCCCTCAAGTTTGTCGCTGGCGACAGCGCTATTGCGAGAGGACTTCGGCTTGATCTGCTGGGATTCGGTCTTTACAGATTTCAATTCTGCTTCGCTCATTAGATTGCACCTCACAACAACCTTTGGACGTTGTTCAGATTGGGAGAAAAAGTTAGATAGCGAGTGGTTCTACGTTGTAACCAGCGACGCGTACGCTCAGCGATCTCTGAATCAGTCCAATTGAGATCACCACGCTGCGGTCGCTGTTTTCTGCTGTAAGAATGCCTTCCAGTCCGTCCAGCGCTCCCCCGCAAACCCGAACGCGCTGTCCCACCTGGAGGTAGGGTCTCTCCTGATAGGAGACGTTGCTGGCCAGAAGAGTCGCGATGTTTTCGATTTCCTGATCAGGGATTGGAATACCGGAGCCCTGTACTCCTACGAAATTAACGACACCCTGAGTTTGCAAGACCCGGATTCGATCGTTCGAGGAATGGTTTAAGCGTACGAACGCATAGCCGGAAAACAAGGGTTCTTCCACTTGCTTTCGGCGGTCGCTCCATTGATTGATTTTGGTGATAAGGGGCAGGAACGATTGGATCCCTTGCTTTTCCAGCTGGCGAGCAACCAGTTTTTCGTGGCGGGAACGCGTGCGAACAGCGAACCAGCGAATCTCGTTGAGTACCGTACTGCTGTCAACCGGGACACAGCCAGCTTCCACTTGTTGCGCTCCGTTCATAGCTCCGCCCTCTCAGTCACATTCGCCGTAAAAACACAGCTGCGAATGGAGCCTTACCGATTCAGCTGGACAAGCGAGAACCCGTCGCTTGCTGGTGGTTAAAGGGGGGATATGACTTCCAGTGAAATCGCCGTAGATTCACGACGATTATTAAATTCAAGTGGGCTCAATCTATCGATTCCTGCAATTTCTTGCAATGGGAAGAAAGTGCTGGTGAAGAAAGACTTCACTGGGGTTAAAGGTCCTGTTTTCAATAGAGAAGAAAGACTCTAGCAGGCAAAATTCGTTTTCCACAGCCCGCAACACGGCCACAAATTCCGGGTTTACTCGCGAGCGTGATCAGGCCCGTTCCGTCGGGGACTGGGGCTGTTTTGGCGGGCAGTATGCAAGAACATTCATCTTGACACTGGTATTCTTTCCGTCCAAGCTGCGATGTGGGTTGGGCTTATCACGTATTGTTGTGCTTGCGGCAACCGTTGTGAACCTAGGGCCAATGTGAACCTAGCGCCAATAAGTACACACACTTCGCGTCCCCCCTTTCCGCGAAGATCATTCAGAAAAAACGGACTGAAACACGGGCTTAGGAGCCGCTATGAATCGTTGTTTTGTACCAATTGCGCTTTGCCTTCTGGCAGGGCTTTGCATGCTTGCAGTACCGTCTCACTACGTTAAAAAAGTTCAAGCTACTTGTTCGACCTGTCCTCCGCCTCCACCACCGCCACCCACTGTTGGGCAATTCGGTGGACCGCTTGCCGGCCTATCAACGAGCATCACCAACCTATTCAACGGCGGCTACGGCACTTTTGTAATCAAGTGGGACCCCATACGCGGCCTTGGCCCGGTCTCTACGAAGACTGGCTGCTTTACATGTCACGGAGCCGGTGTTGATGTTCTCACTGGAACGGCCGGAGATACGAGCACCGTAACCGGCACCCGATACGGCAAATGGAATTCCGACAACACATTCAATTACCTCGACGGCGCGGGGACTTTTCCTGAAAACGAGGGCGGTCCGATTGTGCACGGTACCTCGAACGCGGCGTTTGGAACCCTTCCTGGCTGCAACCAAGTGAAGGTCGCTTCTAACGGCGCCGTGGAATCAGGAACGACCGTTACCATCACAACGACAACGAATCACGGATTCAAAGTTGGACAAGAGGTGCAGGTTTTGGGTGTTGGAGTATCCGGGTACAACGGACAGTACGCTGTTGTAAGTACTCCATCGACTACGACTTTTACTTACACTGACACGGTGTCCGGACTAGCATCTTCCGGCAACGGAACCGCGCAGAATTTGCCGCACGAAGTAGTTCCTTCAGACGCAACTGTGGTAAGCACCGTTCGCTCGACTCAACTGTTTGGATTAGGATTAGTCGACAACATTCCTGACTCGGACATCCTTGCTAACGCCGCTGCAACGAAACAGTTCGGGATCACCGGTGTGGCAAACATGATCGCCGACGAGAATGGAGTCGTTCGACCTGCGAAGTTTGGACAAAAGCTGGATGCGGTTACACTTTTCCAGTTCACGGCGAACGCAGAATTCAACGAACTCGGAATCACCACCAGCAACGGCCCATTCGGAGTAGCGAGCGCGTTCAATCCAACCGAACACAATCCCCAGGGACTGGCGTATCCCTCGCAGTGTCAGCCTGACACGCATGCCCCACAGGACATCAGCCAGGTCAATATGATCAAGATGACCCAGTTCCAAGCTCTGCTGGCGCCAATTCCTCCCGCACCGCCGACTTCGCAAACGACGGCTGGGAAGGCGGTCTTCGAAAGCACGGGCTGCAATATCTGCCACATCGAGACCTACACCACGCAGCAGAACGTAAGGCTACGCACGACGAGCGGCGGGCAGACGTCGGTTATTCCATCTTTGAGCAACGTGACGTTTAGTCCGTACTCGGATTTCCTGCTTCACGACATGGGATCGGGAGATTCGGGAGGCATTCCGTTCATTCCGCACGGAACCGGTCAGGCTACGTTGACCATGTGGCGGACTGCTCCGCTGTGGGGCTTGTCGAACATCCTTGCAAAAGAGGGTGGGCTAATGCACGACATAGCCTCAACCTCGATCGACGCTGCCATCCGCCGGCATGGCGGAGAAGCAACTCAGGTTATTTCGAATTACAAGGCTCTCAACTCGACCGATTCGGCGAACCTGCTCGCATTCTTGGGATCGCTGTAATTGTTTGGCGAGGTTTTCGACTTAGCCTTCGGGCGGCAAACTGAAGTTGATGGTGATGCGCGTCTGACTTTCAACTGACCGGCCGTCCAGGACGTAGGGCTGATATTTCCACTGCCTTACTGCCTGGACGGCCGCTCCTGCCAGCACCGGATTTCCTTTCACGATCGAAATATTACCTACCGTTCCGTCGCTCAGGACTTGAACATCTAGTACGACAGGTCCTTGAATGTGCTGCTTGCGTGCCTCAGCGGGATATGCCGGCTCAACCCGATGGATCAGCCGTCCTGTCGGAGAATCGGCGGAAGTCCTCGTCGGAGTCGCCGCAAGCATTCGATAGATGACCCTTCCGTTCTCGGTTACGACAAGTCCGCCAGTTGGAACCGCATTGTGATTCCCCGAGCCAGGACCCTTTGCCTGCGCCGTTGGTTGTGGTTTCGGAACTTCTTTCAGCGGTTCGAGCGAAGAGGATTGTTGGTTCAGCGCAGGGCTTTGGCTCAGGGCCGAAACGGCAGGTACCTGGCTTGTTCTTGCGCGAGACTCGCGGGTCGCTCTCTGCGCCGCGCTTCGCCATCCGATAAGCACACCTAGAGTGAGCGCTACGAGAATCACGAGCACCACAAGAAAAGTCGTCCAGACATCGTCCCTTCCTGAACTCTGCTGGAAATCTATCCCTCCTCGGCCGGAACCTGGAATGCCCGTGTTGTCATCGCGAATCCCAACCAAGTCCGGAAGTGCGTCCGGTACTTGCTGAATCGATACGGGAGTATTGGCGCCGGTTTCCGCTTCCTTTTTGCTTTCGACGATGCGCCGCGCCAACCTTTGCAGAGCCTCGATGTCTTTCTGGCCGAAGGCGTTTGGCTCGGCCGAGAGCACCTCCAGAATTCCGAATGGCTGGGTGCCCTCACTCAGAGGAATGATCAGCATTGACCGAACACCAAGTTGACGGCACGCTTCCGCATCTACACGCGCGTCGGTCTCCGTATCGAAACAGTTCTGAATCTGTCCGGTTGTAATGCAGGCGCCGGAAAGGCCGGACTTCGTCTCGAGCCGTACTCCCAAATCCGGAGCAGAAGATCCTGTTGTGGCTCGACACTCCATTTCGCCGGCGCGATCCAACGCGATGGCCGCACCAGTCGCTCCCGTTGCACTCCGCGCTTGCTCGACCACTTCGTTCAGGACTAAATCGAGCGCCAGATCGAACGCCAGGACTCCGCCGCCATAGGCCGCGAGTGTTTTCGCAACGTGACTAAGTTCGTGCTGGTTTTGAATCGGCGCGGCACTATTCGATTCTTCAGAAACTTTCTCTCCGGATGACGTTTCGCCAGGCACATCCGGCCGCACCATAGGGTTCTGGGTCATACCGTAATCAGATTACGTGGTATCGCTGTGCACGCTCATTATGGGGGTAATCTTGCGGCGATTCAAACGGAAGCAACGAACGTTCCGTGAACTGTGCGGAGTGTTGCGCGAATCTCTCCCAATGTCAACCTGAAAAAACAGCAATTCACCCGACAAGTGGGATCTTGAGGAAGACTTCGATATTCCCGTTTTGGCGCGATGAACCCCTCAAATCGGCTTTTTAGCATACTGGAAACCTGGCAAGATCATAGAATTCGGTAGAATCGAAATTCGCGGCTTGGCGGTTCTCGATTTAGCCGCCGTCATCCCAGGGAGTACACGAATGCGCATCGCTGTCGTAGGTTCAGGATACGTAGGGCTCGTGGCCGGCGCCTGCTTCGCTGACCTCGGCCACGAAGTCATACTGGTCGACAATGACCAGCAAAAACTGGCGGCTTTGAACAGCGGCCAGGTCCCTATCCATGAAAAGTTTCTCCCTGAGTTACTCGGTCGACATCGTGGACATCGCCTTAGGTTTTCCGATGACTTGAAAGAGGCGGCCCGAGTTAGCTCGGCCATCTTTGTTGCCGTGGGTACCCCTCCGACCGAGAGCGGTGAAGCGGATCTATCTTATGTCGAGTCTGTCGCCCGAGAAATTTCCGGCGGCATTGAAGACTACAAAGTTATCGTCGAGAAAAGCACCGTACCCGTATATACGAGCGAATGGATTCGCAAGATTATCCTGCGCAACGGGATTAACACTGAAACGTTCGACGTCGCCTCCAACCCGGAATTCCTGCGCGAGGGCACAGCAGTTACGGATTTCCTGTTCCCCGACCGCATTGTGATCGGTTGCGACACGGAACGTGCTGCTGGTGTATTGCAGGAGATATATGCGCCACTGGCCGACGGTAGCTACTACGAACGCGCTGATTCAATCCCACGGCCAGACCGGGCCACGATTCCCGCGCCCATCATCATCACCAGCACGAAAAGCGCGGAATTGATCAAGCATGCATCGAATGCTTTTCTGGCAATGAAGATCTCTTTTATCAATGCCGTTGCGTCGGTGTGTGAGTCCGTCGGCGCTGACGTTAACCAGGTCGTGCACGGCGTCGGCACTGATTCGCGCATCGGGCAGCGTTTCTTGAATCCCGGAATTGGCTATGGTGGATCCTGCTTTCCAAAAGACGTGATGGCTTTTCGCTCGGTGGCGCGTGACTCCGGCTATGACTTCCGTTTGCTGGATGAGGTCATGCGAATTAACGAAGATCAGCGCCAGCGTTTTCTGCGGAAAGTCCACACAGCTCTCTGGACCCTGCGCGGGAAAAATCTCGCAGTGCTCGGCTTGGCGTTCAAAGGGGGGACCGACGACATTCGCGAGTCGCCTGCGCTGTTTCTGGTTCAGGCCTTGTTGCAGGAAGGAAGCAAAATCCGTGCGTATGATCCTGCGGCGATGGATCGCAGCCGCGAAATTATTGGCTCGCGGATCGATTTCGCCTCGTCGCCATACGACGCAGCGCACGATGCGGACGCCTTGCTGATTCTCACCGAATGGGAGGAATTCGCAAATCTCGACCTCGCGCGTTTGCGCAAGGAACTCAGATATCCAATCGTCATTGACGGGCGGAATCTGTATGATCCAGAAGCGATGGCAGATCGAGGATTCACCTACTACAGTGTGGGACGCGCCGCCTCGCATCCCGATGGCGTACCCGCCGCGGTCCTGAGGAACGGCAGGAAAGCATGAACCGTCGACGCGCGCTGATCACCGGGGGCGCAGGCTTTCTTGGATCGCATCTTTGCGATGCGCTCTTGGCCGAAGGCTGGAGCGTGGTCGTGGTTGACAGCCTGCTCACCGGACGTCGCGCGAACATTGCTCACCTCCAAACGGAGCCCCGGTTCGAGTTCGTCGAAAAAGACATTTGCGACCCGTTCGATGTCGGCGAAGTCGATTATGTCTTTCACTTTGCCAGCCCGGCCAGTCCGGTCGATTACAGCACCCATGGCATCGAAACTCTAAAAGTTGGCTCGCTGGGGACGTTTCACGCGCTCGAACTCGCGCACAGATACGGGGCGAAGTATTTCGTTTCCTCTACGTCGGAGTGCTATGGAGATCCTCTTGAGCACCCACAGAAGGAGACTTACTGGGGCCATGTGAATCCGATTGGTCCGCGGTCGGTCTACGATGAGGCGAAGCGCTTCACGGAATCGGTGACGATGGCCTACCGCCGCTATCACGGCGTCGACACACACATCGTCAGAATCTTCAACACCTACGGACCTCGCATGCAACTGAATGACGGCCGCGTGGTACCGAATTTCATGAAGCAAGCTTTGCGCGGTGAGGATCTGACAGTATACGGAGATGGCAGCCAAACCCGGAGTTTCTGCTATGTGAGCGATGAGGTTGACGGCTTTCTTCGCCTTGCAAAGTCAGACGAGCATCTGCCGGTGAACATCGGCAATCCAAATGAATTTACAATTCTGGAATGCGCACAGTTGGTTTTGAAAGTCGTTGGGTCCAAAAGCCGGATTCGCTACGAGCCACTTCCGCAGGACGATCCCAAGCAGCGGCGGCCGGACATCACCAAGGCGCGGAAGTTGCTCGGCTGGGATCCGAAGATCGAACTGAATGAAGGCTTGCAGTTATCGCTGGATTATTTTCGCAAAGCCGTGGCAGAAGAAATCGCACAAGCTCGTTAGTTCGTCGTCGCTTGGGTGCCAGCGACGAAATTGATCAACTTCTTTACGTTCGCTTGCCCCTCTCTCGTCTTCATTTCAAAGGCGATTCCCATGCCGTAGCCAGGATGAGAGGCTTGTACGGTTCCTCGCA
>Ga0335081_10005337_pt1 | contig 20331 bp, 23 predicted proteins | sample Lox_Sample_35_FD_206713 | JGI IMG/M metagenome (GOLD analysis project Ga0335081, IMG submission 206713) | Soil microbial communities from Loxahatchee National Wildlife Refuge, Florida, United States - Lox_Sample_3.5 | ecosystem: Environmental > Terrestrial > Soil > Wetlands | place: USA... | reverse complement strand
GTGCTCGTATCAAGACGATATCATGATGATGGTAGACGGTCAACGGACCCAGCGAGCGCCACCCGCGATTTGTTCCAGCGCCGACACGACATCGGCCACCGGGACGGTAGTCACGATCTCGTGATCGGACCCGGCACGCAGGAGCGGCTCGTAGGCGTTGAGGTCGTCGGCGATCTTCGCGCGATCTCGTGGTGTCGACCCAAACGGATTGGCACGGTCGTGCACTCGCTCGAGGATGACGTCGAAGGGCGCGCTCAGCAGGACGACAGCGTCGAACCGGTGGTAGAGGAGGCGCTGATTCGCCACGCAACCGGCGATGAACAGCCAGCCCGCGCGGTGCCGATCGAGGAGCGCTTCCATCTTTTCGAGATCCCAGAGCGGCTCCGTCCCGCCGGGCGTCTGGCTGTCGAGGATCCAGCCGGGATCGTCGGTGTCGAGCACCGAATGCCCGCGGTCGGCAAGCTGAGCGAGCGCGCTCGACTTCCCCGTACCGGACATGCCGGTCACGAGCACCACTGAGCGGCCCGGCGGTGGGATCATGAACCTGAAGACATCAGAGGCAAGAGGCACACCGACGAAAGGGATCCCGATGGAAGCGCACCTGAGCAGCCATCACCGCGACACGATCGAAAGGATCTTCAGCCACCCTCCGAACCACAACATCGAGTGGCGTCAGGTGGTGTCGCTGCTGGAGACGATTGGAACGGTGACGCACGAACACAACGGCAAGCTCAAGGTTGCGCTCGGCCCGGAGACGGAGGTGGTCCCCGCGCCTCACGGTAAGGATGTCGATGCCCAGATCGTCGTCGATCTGCGGCGGATGCTCACGCAGGCTGGTTTTGCGCCGGAAGGCAACCCGGCCGTCGCCGATCAGAAGGCGCGGGATCACGGAGATGGCCAATGGGGCGAGCCGACCTAGCGCGCGTCTGCCGAGTCCCAGACATAGAAATTCATCGCGCGCCGACGCGCTTCGTCGACGGTGAATACCTTGGACCTCAGCCCGGGCATGCCTTCAAACGTTCCGCGGGCGTTCTCGGCGATAGAGACCACGCGCGCTCGGTCGAAGTCGCCGTCGTATTGGAAGATGACGCTCACGCCTATCAATGTGTTCCTCCGGCTTCAGCCGCTGTTCAGGAAGTGGCTAATACGGTCACGGATTGCTTTGCGCTCTCGGTCGACGTCGTAGGCGTGGAGCCGCTCGGCTTGCTCGCGTAGCCGCTGCTCGACGATTGCGGCGAGCTCGTCCAGCAGTTCGGGACGTCTGCGCAAGAGCGGCTCGTACTGACGCTTGCCGATCTCATAAACCGTGGCGCCGGTCACCGCACGCACCGTGGCGGCTCGGGGTTCGCCCGTCACGAGTGACATCTCTCCGATCACGGAGCCCTTCAGCCTGGTATCGAGCGGCCAGTCCCGGCCATCCTCCCGCCGCAGGAGCACTTCCACGGCGCCTTCGACGACAACGAAGAGCGATGTTCCCTCCTGCCCTTGGACCACTAAACGCTCTAAGGGCCCAAGTCTCAGCGGGCGCGCTGTACGGGCCAGTTCGCGTCGCTCGTCTCTCGTGAGCGAGGCGAAGATCGGCACGTCGTCGAGCATGCGCGAGAGGTCCTCGGTGGATCGCTCAAATTCCTCCGGGAGCTCGACGGGCAGGTCGAGCCCTTCCTGGTACCCGTCTCGCTGCTGGAGCAAGGCGACCTGAGCGGGACGGGCGATTCTCGTCTCTAGCAAGCTCGCCTCGCGTGGGATGCATTCGTCTCCTGTGAAGTCCATCAGTAGGCGTTCCTTGGACCAGGCTGCCACCGCGTTCATCGACGCCCGGTACTGCGTGCAGGCCGACGCGAACAGCCCGTCCTGATCGCCGAGTAACCGAGTCATGGGCGTTGGGACTCGGAGCGAGCCTTCCAGGCCCAGTTGTCCCCGCCGGTGCCAGAGCACGAACTCGCGCACGTGTTCGGGAAGAAACCCTAGCTCCGGAAATGCCGCGGGCGTCATCCGGAGGACCGCCCGCTCGGCGTCGCGGAACACCCGCTGCCAGGTCTCCTGAGCGTTGTGATGGTTCGGGCCCGCCAGCTCGATCGCGTGCTTCAGGTCATCATGGTGAGCCTCGAGAAAAGCCAGCGTCGCGCGTCGCTTAGCGAGCAGGTTCCGCGCGGACACCGGTCCTGTCCGTGGCACGCCGCGAGCTGGGAAGGCGATGCGGCGCAGCCTCCAGACTTCTCGCCACCTGTTTGGGTTGATTCGATCGCGAAGCTCGGCAAACCACGGAGAGCCCACGAATGCCGAACGCTCTGACGGAGTGAGGAGGTCTCCGACCTCGCCCTTGACGGCCTCAGCCACCCCCAGGAAGGTCAGGAACTCAAGGTAGAGGCCCACCTGCAAGAGCCAGCAGGGGTCGGTCAGATTCCGGCGCTTGTGGACTATGTCGGCGATCAACGCGCGTTTGTACAGGTCAGCCTTGTTCCCGCCAATCTCAAGCACGGGATACCAGGGGTGAAACGCCACGCCCGGATCGGGAACGCCGCAGGCGGCCGCTTGACGCGTCGTGTCTGGTGCGACCAACCGTTCAACCGGCCGCCGGTAGAGCGACCCGAAACGGCTAGCGTCGCATACGAGCAGACGAGCCTCCGCCCCGGCGACCGGAACCCCGCCCTCGGTGACGCGGAGCGCGACGCGCACGTGTTGGGCAAACAGATGTCCGAATGTGTAGGGATCCTCAGCGCCCGTCGCGCCGTCGCGGAGCGTCGTGTCGAGCTGTTCCCACGACCACCCACTTCCGGGGAACAAGTCGCGCTCAGGCGAGAGCGCGAGCGCGAGCCGCTCTCCACCACCGACTCGAAGGTCAGCCTCCCGAAGCACGACCTGGCTTCCGGCTCCACTCCCGAATGCCATTGCCGGCACCGGTCGCCGATCCCAGCCGGGAATCGCGGGAGACTCGCTCGAGCCGTCATGCCCAGCGAACGACAGAGTGACATCCATCTCGAGTTGCCGGTGTTCGCAGCCGCTGATGTCGAACAGCAAATAGACCACGTTCTCGAGCCCCGGATCGTCGCCGAGCACCAGCGCGGCTGCGTCACTCGATCCCAAGCCAGGATGCAGGGCCTCGTCGACCGGTCTCCAGCCTGGCACGAACGGGACGATTCGACATTCGACTCCGGCCCCTTGTTGCAGCACCCGTTCGCTCGCGGCAAGCAGAATACGTGCCTTGGAGTCGGCGTCCAGCCCGTTGACGGGCGAGTCGACCAACTCCTGAAGCCGAACGATGAAGTCGACCTCGCGCACCCGCTGGAATTCTTTCACGCGAGGGTCGTGTGTGAGGGAGGTCGCCTTGGAGCAGCTCGTTAGCTCAGACGAACCGGCGCACAAACGCGCGTGCCGTCTCGGCGACCTCTTGCCAGCCGTGGTCGATCGTGATCGAGTGGCCGCGTCCGGGCATCTCGACGATCTCAGTGACGGCCTCGTTGCGCGACTGGCGCTCGTAGGCGGCTTTGGCTAACACCGGCGGCACGGTGTGGTCCTGTTCGCCGGAGACAATCAGTAACGGTCCGCGATCGGAGGTCTCGGTGTCGACCTTCGCCTCGGTCCACGGGTTGAGGTTGCTCGCCGCGGCCTGGAACAGCGGCTCGCCGGAGGCCGGTACCGCGAACTCCTCGTACAGCGCTTTAGCCTCGTCCTCGTCCACCGCGTTCGCAAATGCGTAACGAAACTGCTCGTAGGTCAGCGGGATCGCCTTGTGGCGGTTCGTGGGATTGCCGAGCACCGGGCGGGCGGCGCGCAGCGATGAGATCGGCAGCGGCAGCACGCCCCGGAACGGCGCGGGGTCAATGGCCACGGCGGCAGCCGAGAGACCGCGTCCCGCCAGGATCTGGGTGATGAGGCCTCCGAACGAGTGGCCGATGATCACCGGCGTGTGGTCGAGCTGGGTGATGATCGACTCGTAGTGCGCGGCGACGTCGCCGATCGACTTGCCGGCGAACACCTCTGGACGGGCGTTGGCCTCCTCGACGGTGAGCGGGTCATCGGGCCAACCCGGCGTCAGGGCGACGAAGTCGTCCTCTTCGAAGAACGCCGCCCACCGATCCCAGCTGGACGGCAGCAGCCACAGGCCGTGGACGAACACCAGCGGGGTCCGGCCCGACTCCTTAGCCCGCGCGATCTGCTCGGCCTCATGCTCAGACGTCTCAGAATTCATCGGTCCCTCCGCAGCTGGATGCGCCTGTTCACGGTCGCGAGGACCATCGCAGATCGAGTGCTCGATGGAAAGTGCCCGCCGCGACAGGACGGTTGACTCAGGGCGCCATCGGGAGCTCGGTCAGCCTGCGTGGCTCGCCGGTCCGCCATCGTGCCCGGCAGTAGCCGACGAGTTCGTCGTAAACAGCGTCGCCGCACACGCGCCGAAGTTCCCCCTCCATGGTCACGTAGAGCGGCTGATCGGCGCTGAACGGGTCCTGATGCTCGGTGCACCACCAGTCGAGGATTCCCTCTCCACCCCAGTCGGCAGTCCGGGACGCACGCACCGTCGTCGTCTTGGTCTTGTCGTCGATATCGAAGAACAGCGGGACCTGCCAGCAGATCCGCGGCTTCCAGTCCACGGGGTCCTCGCCGCGCCGCAGTGCCGCGACGTGGAACGCGCATCCGGACCCGCCGGGATGGTCGGGGCGATTGTGGAAGATGCACGCGCCGCGGTACAGCCGGGTGTGGACGCTATCGCGCTTGAACCGCGCCTTGCCCCACGGGTCACGGCCATCGCGCCGCAGCGCCACCGGCCGGTTCTGCCAGTCCTCGTCGGTGAGCTGCTTGACCCGTCCGCGGATCATCTCGAGGTCCTCGGCGCCCAGCGTGTCGCCATCGCCCTGGTAGATCTCGACGCCCTCCACGCAGCAGCCGCGAGCGGTGTGCTCTCGCCTCGTGTCGGGACATCCCCGACCCCAGATGCACTGGTAGTTGGACAGCATGAACGTGAGGTCAAACTCCCAGCTCCACCCGTCGGCGTCCCGGAATGTGACCGTCTCACGCGTGAGCATTCTCAGACCCATCCCTTGCGTCGGAAGAAGACAAGTAGACCGACACAAGTGGCCAACATGCTACCGAGGCCGATCACCCAGAACGTCCACTCGTGCGTGATCAGGTGGGTGACGAGGTAACCGAAGTTCATTCCAAAGAACCCGGTAATGAAACCAAGGGGCAGAAATATCGTGGCGATCACTGTCAGCTGCTTCATGACGTCGTTCTGACGGTTGCTGACGGTCGATAGGTACAGGTCGCTGGCGCCCGAGAGAAGGTCTCGGTACGCGTCGATTAGGTCGCTGATACGGATCAGGTGATCATAGATGTCGCGGAAATAGTCACGCTCGTCGAGTTCCAGACCGGGAAGCTTGGCTATGCGGTCGACGGAGCTGGCGAAGAGATCCCGCTCGGGCGTCACGACCTTGCGCATGACAAGAAGCTCGCGCTTGAGGGCAAACAGCCGCTCGAGCTGATCCTCGCTCGGGTTGGCGAGAACGGCGGCTTCGAGGTTGTCGATCTCGTTGTCGATATCTGAGAGGACGGGGAAGAAGCTGTCGACGAGAGCGTCGAGCACGCGATAGAGCAGGAACTGCTCACTGTGGAGCACGCGCCCATCCAGTTGCTCGCGCTCCCGCTCGAACGAGGGGAGGGGGCCGTGATGGATGGTGATCAGGTAGTGGCCGCTGATGAACATGTGCACCTCGCGCAGCAGGCCGCGCTGCCGGGCGCGCTCGGAGGACGCGCCATAGAAGACGAGAAAGACATAATCACCGTAGTCGTCGAGCTTGGGGCGCTGTCGAAAGTGCTCGCTGTCCTCCAGCGCCAGGGGATGGAACCCAAAGATGTCACGCAGCTGCGCCAGCTCCTTGTCGCCTGGTGATTGAAGGTCCAGCCAAAAGAACTGATCCTTCTGCAGGTGGTCACGGATGCGCGGCTCGTTGATATCGGTGAAGCATGGCACCTCCCACCGGTGATCATCTTCACCGCTGGGGGTGACTGCTTTGGCCTTCCCGACAGTCATGGTCGTCTCCTTAGTCTGCGCTGGCGAGGACATTGTCGCGGGCGCAGCGTGGTGACGAGCGCCTAGACCGCAGATGTGCCGTCAGCCAGCGGACCCAGGGGCGGAGAGACGCCAGCTGATCGATCCGGAGCATCCGCGCCCGGCTGGGCGTCGATACCCCGGGCCTCGAGATCGAAGTAGTAGAGCCTGAGCTGGATCGCCGCGTAGGGCACGGTGAACATGTACACGAGCGACGCCGCGAGGTTGATGAAGTTGAGGGAGTGGTCGGTCAGGAGCAGCAGTCCGATCTTAGGCGCGCCAACCCTCGCCGACATCGACGAACTCGCCGATCGCGATCGCCGGCAATACAGTGCTCGTTCCGACGGGCGCCCGCTCACGACGGGCGGTGGCGGGAAAGCCACAGGTCGTGGCATACACGGTTCCGTAAAGGCGCTCAGTCTCTCGTCAGCGCCGCACCAGCCGCTCGATCAGCAGGCTGGTGCGCCTGACCGCCTCACCGTATGCGCGGTGCAGCGCGGGAGGCACGGGCAGTGGGGAGCGGCGGACCGACGGGGCACGCGCCTGCCATCCACGCCGGCGACTGTCGTCCTCCCCGTACCGATCGCGCGCGATAGCGGCGACGACCTCGTCGTCTTCGGCGGAGGGTTTGCCGGCGGAGACCCAAGCGAAGCGGAACAGCAGACCGGCAACGAGGTACATGAAGCTCGCGAGTTCGTGCTCACGAGGTCCGGTGCGTCGAGCGATCAACCGGAGCGAAAGACCGGCAGCGACGAGCCCTTTGGCGGCACGGAAGTAGAGGCCGGGGCGTCCGCCGTCGAGCGCTCGGGCAGCGTCTCCGAGGCGTCGCTCGCCGACGGCGGAGATCGAGAGCTCGGTGAGCATTGAGGCGGTCTCGATCGTGCCGAGTGCTCTGCGCGTCGGATGGCCGTCCGGTAGGCCGCTCGCCACCAACACGAGGCGTGTCGCGGCTGCGCCGGTGGCGGTGGCAGTGGCGACGAACGCCGGTCCGAGGATCGTGCGGCTGCCCGACCACAGCGGGACCGCGGTGCACGCGAGCAGCACCCCCGTGTAGGAGCCGAGATAGCTGCCGAACAGCGACGTGAGCGCGCCCAGTGATCGGGCGGCCCTCGGAAGGCCGATCAAGTCGCAGCCGACGGCGAGAGCACCCGAGCTGCTGAAGGCGAGCAGACACCACGCGCCGGTGTTCATAGGCGAGCGAGGCTTGAAGATCCTCGTCATGTTCAGGAACCGCTCGGGCCGGCCGAGGTCGGCGATCAGCAGAATCGGCGCCGGCGCGACGGCGCCGAGCGCCACCTTGCGAGCGATCGCGGCGGACCGGTGGTCGCCGGCGGCGTCACAGGCGAGCGAAACGAACGCCGAGCCCGAGGCGATCCCGCCGAACCAGAAGTAGGTCGCGACCATGCCGCCCCATACCGGCGCGTGGATGAATGGCCCGTTGACCTGCGAGACCGGCGCTCCGCGCATCCGGCGGTTCGCCTCGGCGAGCAAACCCGGACGCGGCGGGGCCTCGGCGTAATCGGTGTCGCCCGCCTTATAGAGATACGACCACTCGGCATCGCCAAAGGCAGGGCGCGCGAGCTCAACCGGCGCCCCCGGCTCGGCCGCGGTCCACGGGCCCGGTCCTCCGCGCGTGCCCAGCGCGGGCGTGATGTCGCGGTCCTCGGTGCTCACCAGGTCCGCGCTCCACGTGTCATGCGTCCGCGACGGGCGGCCACGGCGAACGCCGCGACCGCGCCGGCAGTCGCGAGCAGACCGGCGGCGACCGCAGCCACCGTAGCCGGAACGACGTTCTCCTGGACCGGCGAGTCCGCGTGTGCGGGCAGTCCGTACCGCTCGGGCGGCTCGGTCAACAGGAAGAACGCGCCCAGTCCGCCGGCGAGCTCGTCTTCGGACTGGTCGCCGGCACCGTACAGGTACGCCCCCTCGATACCACGCTCGTGCAGCTCGGCGACCCGGCGGGAGGCGATCTCCACCAACTCCGCGTGTGGACCGAACTGGATCGAGTCGGTCGGGCACGACTTCGCGCAGGCCGGCTCGAGCCCATCCTCGAGCCGGTCGTAACAGAGCGTGCACTTGCCCGCGCGGCCGTCGATGTCGTCGCGGCCGACCACGCCAAACGGACACGCTGGTACGCAGTACCCGCAACCGTTGCAGACGTCCGGCTGGAGGACCACCGTCTGATGCTCGGTGCGGATCAGCGCGCCCGTCGGGCAGGCATCGAGGCATCCAGCGTTCGTGCAGTGCCTGCAGACGTCGGACATGAATACCCAATCGCCGAGCTTGTGCACCGCCGGCGAAACGCCGCCCATACCGGCGGCCTCCGCGGCATCGACGAGGTCAATCGCGCCCGCGGCCGGGATCGCCGGCAAGCGGCCCCCGGCCCCGGCGTCGAGCGCGCGCTGCGCTTCTTCTCTGAGTTGCGGTGAGGGCTCCAACAGCTCGACGAAGCGGACATGGCGCCAAGTCGAGGCAGACAGATCCCCGGTGTGGTCGTAGGAGACGCCCTCGCCCGTCCGCGAGCCGTCCGCGGGCAGGTCGTTCCACTGCTTGCAGGCGACCTCGCAGGCCTTGCAGCCGATGCACACCGTGGTGTCGGTGAAGAAGCCCATCCGCTGCGCGCCGGCCCGATGGACGGCGATCTCGGTGTCCGGGGCGCTGGTGCTCACCGGCCCGACTCCTGCGGATTCTCGGCCGGGGGGTCGTCCTCGTTCGGCCCAACCGCCTGCCCGCGGGGCGCGACGCCGGCGAGCCGTATGGTGCTCGGGCCTCGCCGGCGGCCGGCTCGCACGTCGCAGGTGAACGCCTTGTCGTCCTGGATCGAGACGTTTGGATCGCCGGACAGGGCGACGAGCTCGTTGGCGGTGTCACCCACCGAGAGGCCGCTGTAGCCCCAGTGCCACGGCATCGCCACCTGGTGGATTACCCGTCCGTCCACGCGCAACGGCCGGATGCGGTCGGTGACCTTCGCCCGGGCCTCGATCTCCGCGCGGTCGGTGACGATCGTCATCCAGCCTCCGTCCTCGATTCCCCGGTCGGCGGCGAGTTGCGGATCTATCTCGGCGAACATCTCGGGCTGGAGCTCGACCAGCCATGGGACCGTGCGGCTCATTCCGCCCGCCGTGTGGTGCTCGGTCAGCCGGAACGTGGTCGCCACGATCGGGTACCGCGGGTCGCCGGGCGCGTGGTATGGATTCTCGGGCCGGCGCCAGCGGATCGCGGCCGGGCTGCCGTCCATCCTCGGATACAGGAGGTTCGATATCGGAGACTCGAGCGGCTCGTAGAACGTCGGCAGGGGCCCGTCGAGGAGACCGCTCGGCGAGTACAGCGAGCCGCGGCCGTCGGCCATCATGATGAACGGATCCGAGCCCGAGATCGCGTCCATGCCGTGGGCATCCGGCGGAGCCTCGTACTCGGGCCGCTTCGTCACCGGGAAGTCGGGCACGTCATAGCCGGTCCACTTCTGCTCGTCCTCGTCCCACCACACGTAGCGCTTGCGTTCAGACCACGGCTTTCCTTGCAGATCGGCGCTGGCGCGGTTGTACAGGATCCGCCGGTTCGCGGGCCACGCCCACGCCCACTCCGGCGAGACGATCCCTCCCGGCGCCCTGATGTCACCGGGGTCGCGTCGGCGCGCCTGATTGACCCCATCTTTGAAGATGCCGGAGTAGATCCAGCAACCGCAGGCGGTCGAGCCGTCATTGCGCAGTTCGTCGAACGAGGCGACGGGTCCGCCCGTGGCGATGTCGTAGCCGTTGATCTCCTTGATCACGGCCTCGACGTCGGGCTCTTGCGTGTCCCCGTGCTCGGGGTAATCCCACTTCAGGTTCACGATCGGCCAGTCCCGGGCGCGGTCGGACCCGGCGTAGCGCGCTTTGACGCGCTTGGCCAGGTGATGCATGAACCACAGCTCCGAGCGCGCGTCGCCGGGCGGGTCGAGCGCCTTGTCGCGGAACTGGACGAGGCGCTGGGTGTTCGTGAACGTTCCCTCCTTCTCGACGTGCGAGGCGGCAGGCATCAGGAACACCTCGGTCTGGATCGCCTCAGGGATGAGTTCGCCTGAGTGCACCTCGGGTGAGTCACGCCAGAAGGTCGCGGTCTCGATCTCGGCCATGTCGCGTACGACGAGCCACTTCAGCTTGGCCAGCGCGCGGCGCTGCAGGCCTGAGTGCTGGGAGCCGACGGCCGGGTTCTGCCCCATCACGACCAGGCCCTCTACGCCGCCGTCCAGTGCGCGGAGCATCGTCGAGAAGTGCGAGTGGTTGTCGGTCAGCTTCGGAAGCCAGCCGAAGCCGTAATCGTTCGCCTTGGTTGCTGCTTCGCCGAACCACGCCTTGAGCAGCGACACGATGTAGGCGTCGAAGTGAGACCACCATCCGCGATCGGCCTTGCCGACGCCGATGTACTCCGTGAGCGTCAGATGGCCCTCGCGAGTCCTCGGCATGTGCAGGTAGCCGGGCAGCAGGTCGTAGAGGGTGGGAATGTCGGTCGACCCCTGGATCGAAGCGTGCCCGCGCATCGCCATGATCCCGCCGCCGGGACGTCCTACGTTGCCGAGCAGCAACTGCAGGATCGCGGCGCTGCGGATCATCTGCACGGCCCCCGAATGCTGTGTCCACCCGTTCGCGTAGCAGAACATGCCCGTGCGCTCGCGTCCCGAGTTCGCGATCAGCGCTTCGGCCACCGCCATGAACTGCTCGCGGGTGATCCCGCAGATCCGCTCCACCATCTTCGGCGTGTAGCGGCTGAAGTGACGGCGTAGGACCTGAAAGACGCACCGCGGATCCTGGAGGGTGTTGTCATGCCGGACGCCCCCGAGGTCCATCCCCGCGCCGGTGTGCTCGCTGAACGCCTGGGTGGCATGCTCATGCACTCCGGCCGAGAGGCCGATCACGCAGTCCTCGTAGCCCCAGCTTGCCGGATCGTACGACCCCGACTCGGCGTCGAAGCCTGAGAAGAGTCCATCGAGATCTTCGGTGTCGCGGAACGCGTCGCACACGATCGTCGCCGCGTTCGTGTAGTTGATGACGTATTCCCTGAAGTAGGACTCACTCTCGATTACATGGCGGATCAGTCCGCCGAGGAAGGCGACGTCGGTCCCCGCCCGGATCGGGACATGCAGGTCGGCAAGCTGGCTCGTGCGGCCATAGCGGGGATCGACATGGATGACGCGCGCGCCCCGCTCCTTGGCCTTGAGCACCCAGCGGAAACCGACCGGATGCGCCTCGGCCATGTTCCCGCCCTCGATGATGATGCAGTCGGAGTTCTGGAGGTCCTGCTGGAAGTTGGTAGCGCCGCCGCGCCCGAACGAGGACCCCAGACCGGGGACCGTGGAGCTGTGTCATATCCGCGCCTGGTTCTCTATCTGGATCGCTCCCATCGCGGCGAACAGCTTCTTGATGGCGTAGTTCTCTTCGTTGTCGAGTGTCGCCCCGCCGAGATGAGCGAACCCGAGCGTGCGGTCCACCCGCCAGCCATGGCGGTCGGTGTCCTGCCAGCCGGTCTCACGCGCCGCGATGACCCTGTCGGCGATCATGTCCATCGCCTGCTCGAGTTCGAGCTCCTTCCACTCGGTGGCGCCGGGCGCCCGGTACTTGACCTTCGTCAGCCGGCCGGGTTGCTGCACGAGCTGACGCGAAGACGCGCCCTTCGGGCACAACGTCCCCTGGTTGATCGGCGAGCGCGGGTTTCCCTCGATGTCCACGAGCTCGCCGCCGCGCGTGTAGACCAACTGCCCGCAGCCCACCGCGCAGAACGGGCAGACGGACTCCGTCACTTTCAGCCCGCCGATCCTGGCCTCGGCCCGGCGCGTGCGGGCCGAGGCTGCGCCTTCGCCCAGGCCCCAGTCCATCGCACGGCCTACCAGCGGTAGCCGTCGCAGCGATTCAAAGGATCGTGGGCGGGATCCCGGGGTGCTCATCGCTACGCGAAACGTACCGTCGTCCGCATCGACCCGGGGAGAATCTCGCGAAACGGGGTGAGCTCGCCTCACCCGGATCGGGTGATCATCCTGGAGGACCTAGTGCAGGAAAACGTGATCATCGGAGACGACGGCAGGCCGCGCTGTCCCTGGATCTCAGCCCGTGATCCCGGTTCGATCCGCTACCACGACGAGGTCTGGGGCACGCGCACCTACGACGAGTCGGCGCTGTTCGAGGCGCTCACCCTGGGTGTATTCGAGGCTGGGCTCAGCTGGTCGATTGTGTTTGGCAAACGGGATGCATTCCGAACCGCCTTCCTCGGCTTCGACGTCGCGCGGGTCGCGGTGATGACGGATGGAGATGTGGAGCGGCTGGTGCACGATCCCTCGATCATCCGCAACCGCGCCAAGATCCGGGCCACGGTCGAGAACGCGCGTGCGATGAGCTCCGCCTCGCCGAGCCTCGCGGCGCTCGCGAAGTCTTACGCGACCGACCGTAAGCGCGCGCCGCGGTCGCTTGCCGATCTGCCGTCGTCGACGCCGCGGGCAGAGGCTTTCGCCAACCAGCTGAAGTCACAGAGATACCGCTTTGTGGGACCGACGAGCGTGTACGCCTTTATACAGAACGTCGGCGTGGTCAACGACCACGTCCGCGGCTGCTTCCGGGCCAGTGACTACGCGTAACCGTCGACTGCGCCAATGGGCACGAGGTCAGCGCGGTAGACGTTTTCCGACTCGACCCGAGGCGACGTTCATCCGTTCCTCGGCGTGCTGACGGGCACGGTCCGCGGCGGCACGAGCGCGGGCGGGTAGCCGGCGGACAGGGTCCCTGCCGCGGTCGTTTCCGGCGAGGCGAGGTGTAACGTCGCGCGCAATGAGCTTTCGAGGGGAGCCGCGTGGCCGCCCGCGCCAGGCGCGCGGGCCTGGGTTGCCGAGCGCGCCGGGACGATTTGTGGCGATCGCGTCGCTGCTCGTGGTCGCAGTGGTTGTGCTCATGATCGTGCTCGACTCCGGTCCGGACGCGAGCCCGCACTCGGTCACCGTGACCTCGACGGCGTCGGCGCCGCACACCTCGAAGAGCACCACCAAGTCGCGCACCGTCGTTCAACCGGGCGCCGCGAACGTCCCGATCCTCGTCTACCACGTGATCAACGCTCAGCCCGCCGGAAGCTCGGCGAACGCGGCCCTGTATGTCCCGACCGATGAGTTCTCGAGCCAGATGCAGGCGCTCAAGTCCCAGGGCTGGCGCGCTGTCACGCTCAACCAGTTGCAGGCGTACTGGACTCGCGGCACTTCACTCGGGTCCGGCAAGCCGATCGTGATCACGTTCGACAACGGCTACGCCTCGCAGTACACGAACGCGCTGCCGGTCCTCAAGGGACTCGGGTGGGCGGCAGTCGAGAACCTTCAGCTGACTGGGCTGCCGCCGTCCGAGGGCGGTCTGACTGCCGCCCAGATCCGCGGCATGATCGCGGCCGGCTGGGAGCTTGACACCCAAGGCGTCGATCACACCGACCTGACCGCGCTCGACCCTTCGCAGCTGTCGAACGAGCTGACGAGCGCCCGGCAAATGATGCAGAGCCAGTACGGCGTCACGCCGAACTGGTTCAGCTACCCCTCCGGGGATTACAACCCGACCGTAATCGCCGCGGTGCGCGCTGCGGGATACTCCGGCGCCACGACGGTCAACCAGGGCTGGGCGAGCCCACGGGCAGACCGCTTCCGCCTGCCGAGGCTTGTGGTGACCGCCGGCACTACGCCGTCCCAGCTGCTCTCACAGATCGCCGCGGCGCAGACAAAGACAGCCGTCCCGTCCGCCTATAGTGGCGTGGGACTCGCCTAGGCTCGAGTGTCTGGCGCCGAGGGTGTCGCCGTCCTGGTCGTCGGGCTCGGCGTTGTTGTGTTCGCCGCCGACATGTTCGTGGACGGGCTACTCGGTATCGCCCTGGCACTCGGGATCGCGCCGTTCGTGCTGTCGGTAGCCCTGTCCGGTTTCGAGACCGAGAACCTGGCGGCGGGCATCGCTGCCAACGCCAAGGGGCTGCCCGGCGCCGCCGCCGGGACGTTCCTGGGTGGCGTGACCTTTCTCGCCTTTGGGGTGGCGGGCCTCGGCGGGCTGATCGCGCCAATCCGTGTCGAGCTCCCAATTCGGTTCGCGGTGTGGACGGCGATCGCGCCGCTGCCGCTGTTCGCCTTCGCGGTCGACGGGCATATCTCACGACTCGAAGGAGGAGTGCTCGTTGTGTGGGCGGTTGTTGCGCTCGTCGGCCTGGCGCGCTCCGGGCGCGATTTGCTCGTCCCCGAGGACGACGACGATGAGCACGTCCGGCGCCCCGGCGTGAAGCTGCTCGCAGGGCTCGCGCTCCTGACCGGCGGGGGCTGGTTAATCGGCCAGGGTCTGCGGACGACGGTCCGGCAGCTCGGCGTCCCGCAGACGCTGCTCGGCAACACGGCCTTGGCGGCGACGGTCGAGGCCGAGGAGCTCGCTCGCTTCGCGGTGCCGGCGCGTCGCGGCCGTCCCGAAATTGGCCTCGGGAGCATCGCCGGAACCGTCGTCCACTTCGCGGCGCTCAACGCGGGCATCATCGCGATCGTCAAACCGCTCATACTCGGGTCGGACACCACGCGCTTCTATCTCCCGGTCGCTTGCGCCAGTCCGGCGATCCTCGCCGCGGTGCTCGTCGTCCGTAAGCAGCTGGGCAGGCGCGAAGGCGCGGCGCTGACCGGGCTATACGTCGCCTACGTGGCGGCTGCTATTGCCGTCTCGACGTGAGCAATGCGGCCTCGACGCGACCGCTCAAGCGAAACGCGAGTCCAGCGTCACCTCAGCCAGGGCGGCCAGGTGGAGGTCGTCGATCGTCGCGATCGTCTCGCTGACGCAGTCCCTGATGATCGTGTAGCTGATCGTCCCTCGCAACAAGCCGTAGTTCTCCACGGTGCGCTGGGCAGCGATCTCGTAGAGACGGATTCCATCCGTGAGGTACTTCATTGCCATTCCCCCGGCGTTCGGCAACTCGTTCGCGATCCGTACGACAAGTGCCAATCTGCACTAGATCAACGGGGTAAGGGTGTTCGAATTTGCGCTATTTGCGGAGAAGCGGTCAAAGCACCTCGGACAGCGCAGCCAGTTGCAGCTCGTCGACCGTCGCGGTCGCCTCGCTGACGCAGTCCCGGATGATCGTGTAGCGAATCGTGCCGCGTTGGCGCCCGAAGTTCTGCACGGTTCGCCGCGAGACAATTTCGTACAGGTGCCTGCCGTCGGTGAGATACCTCATCGTTTCGTTCTCTCGTTTCGTTTAGGTCGGCGCGAATCTACACAACCGTAGCTTGTGCGGCTCCGGCGTTTTTTACCCCGTAGGGACGGGCTTTACACGCCCATGGGTTGGATACCAACAGGGGCGAGAGGGGTCTATGGCCGCACGTACAAGCGGCCGGCGGGTGGCGCCGGCACAGCCGGGGTCGCGGAGGAGAGTCGGCGGTCGATCTCGCCGGTGACTGGGGCTACGCCGCCGGGAGGTCGGCAAAGCCGGCGACCGACAACCGCCGCCGGCAAAGCGCGACCGCGAACTCGCGGGTAGCCTCGGGGACCGCCTCGCCCCAGGCGGCAGCCGCCTCGGCGGCCCGAGGAAGCACCTGGTTGACGAGCGCGTCGGGATCCTGCGCCTCGGTGAGGCAGCGCACGCCGAAGCCGACATGCCAGCGCTCGTCACGCTCAACGTGTTCCACGCCCTCACGGATTCCCGGGAGTACGCCGTCCTCGAGATCCTCGAGCAGCGCGCGCTGGCCGGCGGTGAAGACCGCTCCCTCGAGCACCATGTGGTAGAGACGGATGCCCTCGAGAATGCCCGTGCGCCCCGCCGAGAGCTCGGCCGCCATCGCCGGCAATCGTTCCTCGAACAGTTCCAGGAACGCGGCTGGGACGTACTCCCGGGCCGCGGCCAGCCGGTCGGCCGGCGTGTCGCCGGGCAGCCGGAGCACCTCCGCGGCGACGCGGTCGAAGAACACGGAGTGGCGGTCCTCATCGCGGCGCTGGAGGAAGAAGATCCACATCATCATCGTGTCCACGTGCTCGGCGCGATCGGCGAACGGCGTGAGGTGCTCGGCGACGGAGTCCTCAGCCACGCGGAAGCCGGCGAGGAGCGTGGTCAGGCGGTGTCGCCGCTCGTCCGGAAGGTCTGGCCAAGCGCGAGCGTCGGGCGCGAGGCCGATGACCGTCGGTTCCCATTGGAGCTTGGCGACGATCTGGGAGTACGTCGACAGGCGCGGGAAGATCGACAGCTCCGAGCGGTCAGCGAGCGGAACGCTAAGACCGCCTGCCCCGGCGGGGATGTACGGGTCCACGATCATCTTGTTGTCTTCCGCCATCAAAATATTTTGCCGAATCGGCGCCGAGGTCCCGACCTAGACTCGCGCCGGCGGCTTCATCGTGCGATAGACGAACTCATCGGTCTGCGCCGACTCCCGCACGGCCACAACCTGCTCGTGATGCGACGAGAGGTGGCACACCGGATCGGTGGCCGCTGGGTTACCTGTTAGCCGGAGCGCCTGGCAGCGGCACCCACCCCAGTCCACTTCCTGGCGGCCGAGCGGGCACGACCGGCACGGCTCCTGCATCCAGTCGGTCCCGCGGAACCGCGTGAACGCGTCGGACTCGTTCCAGATCCACTCGAGCGGATGCTCGCGGACGTTGGCGAACTCGAGTCCCGGAATCGTCGACGCCGCCTGGCAGGGCAGGACGTCGCCGTTGGGTGCGACCACGATCGCCGTCCGTCCCCAACCGCCCATACACGGCTTGGGCAGATCCTCGTACACGTCGGGCAACACCCAGAGAACGTCGACCTTCGGGCCGACGCGCTCACGGAACCGCGCCACCGCCGCCTCCCCGCGCCGCAGCTGATCCCACGTGGGCAACAACGCCTGCTGATTGACGACCGCCCAGCCGTAGTACTGAGTGTTGGCAAGCTCGAGTCGCTGGGCGCCGAGCTCCAACGTCAGCTCGAGCACTGCGTCGATCCGATCGAGATTCTGCCGATGGAGCACGCAGTTGATCGTCAGCGGGAAGTCGAGCTCCCGGGCGGCATGCGCGGCCGCGATCTTCTTCTCGAACGACCGGTTCCCGGCGATGTGGTCGTTCTCCTCAGCGACCGGGCTCTGGAAAGAGATCTGCACGTGGTCGAGCCCGGCCTCCTTGAGCTCCCGCGCGCGCTCCGGCGTGAACAGCGTACCGGCCGTGATCAGTGAGGAGTACAGGCCGGCACCGCGCGCCGCCTCGCACAAGGCAACAAGATCGCGGCGCAGCATCGGCTCGCCTCCGGTCAGCGCGAGTTGGAGCACGCCCAGGCCGCGTGCCTGCTCGAACGCGCGGGCCCAATCATCGGTCGCCAGCTCGTTCTTGCGGCTGTACTTCGGATGCCCGATGTCGACCGGGTTCGAGCAGTACGGGCAGTGCAGCGGGCACTGGTACGAGAGCTCGGCGATAAGTGAGTAGGGCCTAGGCGGTGGCGGCATCGACCAGAAGCCCTCTCTCGGCCATTCCGTCCACCAGCTCGCGAACGTCGTCACCGACATCCGCTCCGTCGTAGCGCGCGCTCAGAACCCCGACGATTTCGTCGAGCGACCGTTCTCCGTCGCACAGCTCGAGTACCTCGGCGGCGGTCGGGTTGAGCCTCACGGCGCCCTCGGGGACCAGCAGGAGGTGCTCCTCGCGCACCTCGTCGTAGCGCAGGCGGGCACCGGTCACAAGGCGGGGACGAGTCACACGTCCGCTCCGGCAGGCTGCGTGTCGCCATGCTCGATGGCGTCCAGCTGCGCCCACAGCACCTCGGTCTTAAATCTCAAAGCCGCAACCGCAGCGTCCTGCTGCTCGGGTGTCCGGCAGCGATCGACCACGAGCTCCAGCGCATACTCCGCGTCGTGCGGCGCCTTCACGAGGCGCGTGCGGAAGTACTCGAGGCCGGCGGGATCGATCCAGTCGTAGTGCCGCTCGAGCGCCTCGAGCCGGACCCGGATCGCCGCCGGGCCGAACAGCTCGGTCAGCGACGACGCCACTGCCTCGATCCACGGCTTCTGGCGCGCGAAGTTGACGTAGGCGTCGACCGCGTAGCGCACTCCGGGAAGCACGCCACGCTCAGACCCGAGCGCTTCGCGCGATACCCCGAGCGCCTCGCCGAGCCGCAGCCACGACTCGATCCCGCCCGTCCCGCTCGCGGTGCCATCGTGGTCGATGATCCGCTGAATCCATTCGCGCCGAACCTCGACCTCGGGGCAGTTCGACATGATTGCGGCGTCCTTGAGCGGGATGCACTTCTGGTAGTAGAAGCGGTTCGCGACCCAGCGCTGGAGCTCGTCGCGCGTCAACTCGCCACCGTCCATGCGGCGGTGAAAGGGATGCAGATTGTGGTAGCGCGTCCCCTGGGCCCGCAGTTCGGCGATGAACTCCTCACTCATAGCTCGACCTCGAGTCCATCGTAAGCGACCTCGACCCCGGCCCGCAGGACCGCGGCGCGCTCGGGTGAGTCCTCCAACAGGATCGGGTTGGTGTTGTTGATGTGGACGAGCGCTTTGCGCGGTCGCTCCAACTGGGCGAGCGCCTCGAGCGTCCCGCCCGGGCCCGACAAGGGCAGATGCCCCATCTCGCGCGCACTCCGAGCCGAGATCCCGAGCGCCGCGAGCTCGTCGTTCCGCCAGAACGTACCATCGACAAGCACGAGATCGCTCGTCGCAAAGCGGCCGAGGACGGCGTCATCGATGCGAGCCAGACCGGGAACGTAAGTGAGAACGCCCTCGCCGACGTGGTCCCGAAACACGAAGCCGCTCGCCTCGAGTTCCACCCCCGATCCGTCGAGGTAGCGGGGCGCGTCGCCGCCCACGTCGAACGGTTCAACGGTGAGGCTCGAACCCTCCAGTGAACACACCTTGTCCGGTTCCAGCGTGTGCCACTCCAGCCCGCAGTAACGCTCGAGAATCGACAGCACCGGGTACCCATCCCTCAGCGCGCGCTCGACACCCGACTGTCCATACACACGTACCGGCGTCGCCGACTCGCGCAGAAGCAGCAGCCCCGCGGTGTGGTCGATCTCCGCATCGGTCAAGAGCACGCCCGCGATCGGCGGCGACCTGACGCCGTCGACGCCAGGGTCCGTAACCGCCTCGAGTTGCTGGCGTGCGTCGGGCGATGCGTTTACGAGAAACCACGGTCCGTCGCCCCCGCGGATCGCCAGCGACGACTGGGTGCGCGGTTGCGCACGGACCCCCGTGCGTGCGGCCTCACACGTTGGGCAGCGACAGTTCCACTGCGGGAAGCCCCCGCCGGCGGCCGACCCGAGGACCCGAATGCGCACGCGTTACGCGAAGCGGTGCGCAGCCTCGGGCGGATACGCCGGAGGCCACGCCAGCTTCACGGCCCTACCGGTGATACAGGTAGGAAGTGACTTCCGAGCACATCTCGATGAACTCAAACTTCGGCTTGCTCCAGGTCATGGGACGCTCTCCTCTTAGAGTTCAACGGTCCGTCCGCATCTTACACATCGAGTGCAGGTCGCTGACAAGGCCTCCGGACCCTGGTCATCGAGGTAATCGCCGCCGATGACCGGAGCGGTCGGCGAACTTTGCCCACCCGGTCAGGGCGGACAACTATCCACCTGGTCAGGCCGGGATCGTCGAAGGCGGCGCATGCTGGTCAAACCCGCGACGCGATCGAGCGTTACCCTGACGCAATGAACCGTGAGGACGGAGATCGGCGAGCCGTGGCCCCCGCGACGCCCGGACGCGTTGTCGACAGCTCGAACCTCGATCTCGCTGCCGCGGAGCGAGCCACGCGAGAGCTCCTCCGCGCGATCGGCGCCGATCCAGACGCGCCAGATCTGATCGAAACGCCGCGGCGCGTCGCCGCCTCGTTCGCCGAGCTGTTGACACCCGCCGAGTTCGGCGCGACCGTGTTTCCGAACGAGGGCTACGACGAGCTCGTCCTGGTGCGCGACATCTCGTTCCAGACGCTCTGCATGCACCACCTGCTGCCCTTCCACGGCGTGGCCCACGTCGCCTACCTGCCGGCGAACAGCATCATCGGGCTGTCGAAACTCGCGCGCGTGGTCGAGTTCTTCGCGCGCGACCTACAGCTGCAGGAGCGCATGACCGTCCAGATCGCCGACTGGCTCGAGCAGGAGCTCGCGCCGCGGGGCGTGGGGGTGGTGCTCAGCGCCGAGCATATGTGCATGACGATCCGCGGCGTGCGCAAGCCCGGCGCGCGAACTGTCACATCGGCGTTGCGGGGTACGCTGCGCAGCGACGCGCGTACCCGCCAGGAGTTCTTCAGCCTTGTCGACAAATGCGGGTGAGCGGGCGCCGCTGATCGAGACGGTGGTGACCA
>Ga0335081_10005335_pt1 | contig 20332 bp, 17 predicted proteins | sample Lox_Sample_35_FD_206713 | JGI IMG/M metagenome (GOLD analysis project Ga0335081, IMG submission 206713) | Soil microbial communities from Loxahatchee National Wildlife Refuge, Florida, United States - Lox_Sample_3.5 | ecosystem: Environmental > Terrestrial > Soil > Wetlands | place: USA... | reverse complement strand
CCGCTCACCATCGCGACTTATGTCTGCGCTTTGTCCGCTGGCCTCGCAGCCCTGGGCAACTGGCAGGTCTGGGAAACCGGCTACATGGTCACGGCTGCCCGCCTGGTGGGAGGAGCAGGCTTGGGCACAGCCATGTTTGCCGCCGCGGCCATCGCCAACTTTATTTTGCTCGAGAGCACGGTGCTGTCAGTGACGCGTGTGCCGCTGACCATGGCCGAAGACGGGTATCTTCACCCGGGGCTAGCGAAGGTGAGCATACGTTTCGGAACTCCCGTGCGGTCGATTTTGCTGACTACCGTGTTCTGCGCCGGGCTGGCGGTATTCAGTGTCCCGCAACTGATCGCCGTGTATGCCTGGTCGCGCATCGCGACCTCCACGCTGACCCTGATCTCGTTCTGGCGAATGCGCCGCAAGTATCCCGACTTGCCGCGCAGCTTCCGAGTTGGCGGGGGCAGACTTGGCGCGATTGCGGTGGTGATTTTTCCCTTGCCGCTATTCGCCTGGGCGCTGATTAACAGTGATTCCCCGACGCGGCTGTGGGGAGGGCTGAGCTTGGCTTCCGGGCTGGTGGCGTATGCGTGGATAAGGCGGCGCAGTGGCGTCACCAGGATTAGTGTTTAAAGTCGCGTCTGGCGGTAAATCCTAGCCATTTTCGACTCTCCCGTGTGAACATGAAAGAACATGCCCGCTCAACTGAAAACCATCTTCTTCGACGTCGGCAATACCCTGCTTTTCCCCGACCGCGAACACATTCTGGCTCCCCTCGCAAAGCTGGGACATTCACCGAACCTCGAACAGTGGCATGCCATCGAGCGTGCTACCAAGAAGCAGTTCGACACCATCGTCGAACACGGCGAACCAGCGGACCATGGATTTTGGTTCATGTTTTATGAGCGCCTGCTGATGGACCTCGGAGTGAAAAATGACGAAGTCCGCGACGCGATGGTCGAGTCGACACGACAGTCGGCAAACTGGCGGGTGATTCGTCCGCGTACACGGGAGCTTCTGCTGCGGCTGGGCGAGCGTTATGCGCTGGCGGTAATCTCGAATGCCGACGGCAAGATTGCCGAGGTGCTGGAGCGCTGCGGAATCGCCGACTGCTTCGCCAGCATCACGGATTCAGGATTGGTGGGTTACGAGAAACCGCACCCGGCGATTTTTCAGGCTGCGCTCGGAGCGATGGACGCGGAGCCGACCGAGAGTTTGTACGTCGGCGATGTCTATGCAGTGGATTATCTGGGCGCAACCCGCGCGGGAATGCAGGGAATGCTGTTTGATGTGGCGGGAGCATATCGAGAGATGACGGTGGCAAGGGTGGAGTCGCTGGAGGAGCTGGGAAAAAAGCTGGCAGGCGGATAACGCCTTATAGCGAAATTACCTGATGATCCATGCAATCCGGATGGATCGTTTCATAAACGTCCCGCAACAAATCAGTTCCATACCGCGCCAGGAAATACACTCCGGCAATCTCCCGTTCCTGGAGAACTTTGTTGGGATAGAGAGCATTGCTGAGCAGGGCGGCGTGGCGATCAAGGATTTCGCTCTGGCGCAGTTCGGCGCGGGCAGCGCGGGCCTGCAAACTCTCAAGCTGATGCAGCATCTTGGATTCCGCATTGTGAGCCGCGTCCACCAGAGTTTTGTCCAGACGTTCCAGGGACTGGCGAATGGCCGCGATCGCTTGCCGGGTGGAAGCATTGGCGCGGTCGAACGCCGATTGCAAGTCCTGGGGAAGAGCGTGGGCAGCAAGCAGTTCGCGTACGGGCTCAGGACGCAGTAAATCGGTGAAGCTGAGTCCGTAACGCTCCAGCAGACTCTTCGGTTTGGGTTCGATCAAGGTCGCGGAAAAGCGCGGCACTACCGGGGTAATTCTGCCGAGCAGCGCCTGGTACACGACTGCGGCCTGCGCGAAGTAGGCGACTTCGGCAGAACCGCCGGTATAAGCAAGCGTGGGAAGCAGATAATCCTGCACCACGGGACGCAGCAGCACGTTGCCACTGAAATGCTGCGGCGCCGAAGCCATGCGGGTTAACAGCTGTTGCCGGGAAACGATTTCCTGATCAATCTTGAAATCGTCGCCGTCGCGATGGATGGATACGCGCGCGCCCTGGTGCAGGCTGAACAAAAGAGTCGAGGATGGCGCGACCTTGACCTGCTGGTGATAACCCGCGGTTTCCAATTCGTGGCCGCGAGCCAGCAGGGCTGCTTCCAGTTCTCCGGAGCGTTCGAGAGCGGCGCGATAGATGGGCTCGGCGACGTGATGGAGTTCGGGGTCGGAAGCATCAAGCAAGACTACTCCCCACCCGGCGAACCATTGCGTGAACAAACGCGCGAAAGAACTACCGAGAGTCTCTCCTGGCCGGTAACAGGCACGCAGGCCGGCCAAAGCCTCCGAGTCGCCGAGCAAGGCCGCAGCTCGATCCAGGGCTGACTGCATCTCATCACCAAACCTGACGGTTCCCACCGGGGCGTTGGGCAGGCCGTGGGCCGTGACCGCAATCGTCTGCAAAACAGCATCGGCTCCGGGGAGCGACACATGGCTGACTTCTTCGAGGTCGTGATCCTCGGTCGCCAGCCAGAAAACGGGAACGCAGTCGATGCCCTGCCTGGTGGCGACGTCAGCCAGTTTGACGGCGGTGAGGGCTTTGAAAATCGAGAACAGCGGGCCGCCGAACAATCCGACTTGCTGGCCGGTGACCGCAGCGGTGGCGCCGGTGCGCAGGCGACGAATGTTCTCCACGGTTTTGGCAGACGCGCCCCATGCCTCGTTCTGACGTTGAAGAATGGCAGCCACACGCTCCCGGCGAGCGAAGTCGTAGTGGATAGCTGCAGCTTCGTCCTTCATCCATTGGTTGAAGTACGGGGGACGGGGGTAGAATTGCCGGACTTTGGAGTGGTTGGAAATGAAGTCGGAGAAAAGCGGGGTGGTATGCGGAATCTGGCTGAAAGGCAGACACTCCGACTTCACTGGCAGTTCTCCTGACAGCTTTGGACGATGAGAGTCATGCAAAGTCAACGCCCCATTGTACAGGCGTGTCCTAGATCAGATGTTGGAATGCGCGGCGGGATGCAAGAACAGGTGGTTCGGTCAGGACACCGGAATCTGGCCGGGCGGTTGGGCGAGTTTTGAATGGATGCGGATGCCCAGGAAGGAGATCGGTAAAGCGCCGAACATGCCCAGCCCGATGCCGGCGAACGGGTTCCAACCCAGATCTACGGTGCGCAGGCAGACGGCCAGGGCCCAGAAAAGGGCGGTAGCCTGAAAAATGTAGAGCATGACTTGCCGTTTCATAACCTGGATTCGATTCTAGTGAGTTTGGGATGGGCTGGCGAGAGAAAGGAAGCGACCGGGCGAAACGGAAGTAACCCACCCGGGGTGCCACCCTGGCGGGCTCAGTAGCCCTTTGTTTTGTCTACCACGGCCAGCAGGGGCTGACGGGCCAGATAACGGCGCAGGTTTTCGGAGATAAGCGCATAGTGCCGTTCCCAAAGTTTGTCAGTCAGGCCGGCGGTGTGCGGGGTCAGCAGGAGATTTTCCAGGTCCCAAAGCGGAGAATTGGCGGGGAGCGGCTCCTGGTCGAAAACGTCGAGAGCGGCGCCGCCGATCTTTTTCTTGCGCAAGGTAATCGCCAGAGCTGCTGCGTCGACTAGAGGCCCGCGGCCAACGTTGATCAGGCAGGCATCGGGCTTCATGTGGGCGAGACGTTTGGCGTTGATGAGCCCGGTGGTCGCCGGAGTGGTAGGGGCCGCAAGCACCACATAGTCGGAGTGTTCGAGCAGGGTGTTGATCTCGGTCGCGGGATACACTTGCTCGACGCCGTCGGGCCTTCCCTTCTGCGGATTTTCACGGGTAGCGATAATCCGCATACCGAGCCCCGCAGCGCGTTTGGCCACTTCGCGGCCTATGCTGCCGACCCCCACCAGACCGAGCGTGGCGCCAGCAATTTCACGCGGGCGAGGGCTGCTACGCCACATGATCTCCTGCCCCCAGGCATGTTTCCCTTGAAGGCGGACCGCTTGAGGGATTTGTTTGGCCAAGGCGAGGATTAAAGCGATTACGTGTTCGGCGACCACAGGCCCATGGACTTCGCGAGCATTGGTGAGGACGACGTCGCTCTGGACGAGCTCGGGAAACATGAGCTGGTGGACGGCGGCCGCGGGGGAGTGTATCCAGCGGAGCTGCTTGGCCAGGGTGAACTGCTCGGGCCGCAGCGACCAGGTGACGATGATTTCCGCATCCCGCAGGTGCGGTTCGATGCCGGCATAGCTGGAGAATTGGACTACGTCGATGTGGGGAAAGTCCTTTTGCAGCCGCTGGGCAAACCACTCTGGCGCATTCCACAGTTCGAAGCGGTGATGAAGAACGATAAGCAGCTTCATGCGGGACCATCTTAACCACAGAGGCCACAGAGAGCACAAGGAAACATCACCTGTGCTTCCTGTGTTCTCTGTGGTTTAGCTTTTCTTCATCATTCTGAGGTCTGTTCCCGTCATTTCTTTGGGTTCGTCGAGGCCGAGCATCCCAAGAATGGTGGGTGAAATGTCACGTAGCGAGCCATTCGGCTTGAGCGTGAATTTCTTGCTGTTCTCTGCGATCACGATGAACGGAACCGGATTCGTGGTATGCGCAGTGTGCGGACCGCCGGTAGCGGGATCGATCATCATTTCAGCATTGCCATGGTCGGCGGTAATCAGCATGGCGCCACCTTTGGCTCGAACCGCGGGCTCGATGCGGCCGAGGCAGGCATCGACGGTCTCGACCGCTTTGATGGTGGGCTCGATCTTGCCGGAGTGGCCGACCATGTCGGCATTGGCGAAGTTCACGATGATGACATCGAAAGCGCTATCGTTGACCGCTTTGATGACGGCATCGGCGATGCCCGCGGCTGACATTTCCGGCTTCAGATCGTAGGTCGCGACTTTCGGCGAAGGAACCAGAACGCGGTCTTCCCCGGGAAATGGTTGCTCGACGCCTCCGTTAAAGAAGTAAGTCACATGGGCATATTTCTCGGTTTCTGCGACGCGCAAGTTGCGCATGTTTGCCTGCGCCATAACGTTGGCGAGAATGTTGTCCAGCGACTCCGGCGGGATAACGACCGGCAAGCTGAAATTCTTGTCGTACCGGGTCATGCACACGTAGTGCAGGTTCTTGGGGACGCAGTCGCGCGGAATCATCGCGTCGAGATCGTCGGCGCCGGGAAGATCACGACCGCCCTTATCGTTCAGACCGCTCTCGCGGGCAAGGGCGCGCGTGATCTGGCGGACACGGTCGGCGCGGAAGTTGAAACAGATGCAGGAGTCGTCGTCGCGAATGGTCGCCAGCGGCTCGCCGCGATTGTCCACGCACACGAACGGAACAATGAATTCATCTGTCACATTCTGGTTGTAAGACGTCTTCACACCCTGGACGGCATCCGCGTACTTGCCGGCTTCGCCGTTTCCCTTGACCATGGCAGCGAAGGCCTTGGCGATGCGCTCCCAGCGCCGGTCGCGGTCCATCGCGTAGTAGCGGCCGTTGACGCTGGCGATTTTGCCAGTTGCGTACTCGCGCGTTTTCTGTTGCAGTTGCTCGAGATATCCGGCGCCGTTGGTGGGTAGAGTGTCGCGCCCGTCCATGAAAGCGTGGACAAAAACACGGTCCACTCCTTGCTGTTTGGTCATCTTAAGAAGGGCATAAAGATGCGTCTGATAGGAATGCACGCCGCCATCGGAGACCAGCCCGAACAGATGCAGGCGGCGGCCACCGCTGCGGGCATTCTTCATGGCCTCGACCAGAACCGGATGAGAGAAAAACTCGCCATTCTGAATCATCAGCTCAATGCGGGTGCTGTCCATGTGCACAATGCGTCCGGCGCCGATGTTGAGATGGCCCACTTCGCTATTGCCCATCTGGCCGTCGGGAAGCCCGACGTACTTGCCGCTGGTGTGAATCAGAGTGTTCGGATATTCGCGCAGCAAACGGTCGTATGTAGGCTTGCAGGCTAGCGCAATGGCGTTGGCGTTGGTTTCGGCGCGATATCCCCAGCCGTCGAGGATGATGAGGACGAGTGGTTTAGGACGCAAGGTCGCTCCTGGCTTCTAGCTAGAACAAATCGGATTCTAGCAGTTTGAAAAGCATTTCTGGGCGGAAGCAGCCAGAGCAAGATTTATTTATACTGACCGCGGAGGAAATCATGCCCATTAGCGAACTCTTGTTACCGGAATTCGACCACGAAATGCAAACCACGCGGACCACGCTGGAGCGCGTTCCCTTCGACAAAAAGGACTTTGCCCCTCATCCCAAGTCGATGGCGCTGGGCAATCTGGCTCCGCACGTGGCTGAACTGGCCGGATTTGGCGTCGCCGTGCTGACGACTCCGGAATTGGATTTCGGCAGCGGTGCTCCCCGCACACGTCCTCCGTTCGAGTTGGCGGGCCTGCTGAAGGCGTTTGATGAAAATGCGGCCAAGGCCCGGGCTGCGCTGGCAAGCATGAAAGACGAGGCGTGGACGCAACCCTGGAAATTGAGCTTTCAGGGCAAGCCTATCTTCAGTGGATCACGATTCCTGGCTTATCGCACCATGTTCCTCAACCATCTGGTGCACCACCGCGCTCAGTTGGGAGTTTATCTGCGGTTGAATGAAAAACCGCTGCCGGCGACGTACGGACCTTCCGCGGATGACCGCATGGGGTTCTGATGCTGTGCTTACCAGATCAGCTTAACCGGGTACTTTTCGAATAAGGGATCGGAAGTCACCAGTGGGAGATTTTCCCCCACGCTCTGCGCAACGATGATGCGGTCGAATGGGTCGCGGTGATACGGAGGCAGGGACTCTAACCTCAGAACGTGATCTAGCTTGATCGGCAAGACCTCGATGCGGTTTTCGGCAAGCTGCTTGGTTAAATACGAACCGGCTGGTACGGACAGGGGCAGCTTGCCAGTCTGCACCTTGATTAGAATTTCCCACACGCTAGCCACGCTCAGCCAGAGGTCATTTGAACCCGTATATATCTGCTCCGCGCGCCGGGAGAGCTTTTTCCCTGCCCCTTCAATCGCCCACAGGAATACGTGAGTATCTAGGAGCGCCTTCATTTCCAGAAGAGATCCTCGATCTCCTTCGGCAGTGGATCGTTGAAGTCGTCAGGTACTGTGAATTCGCCTTTCGCACTGCCGAGCTTTCGGAGCCCCCGTTTTCCGATCGCGACCAGCTTCACTAGCGGCTTCCCTGCCTTAGCAATAATGACTTCTTCACCCATCAACGCCCGTTCCAGCAGACGAGAAAGATGGGTCTTGGCCTCGTGGATGTTGACTTCCATGGGCTTATGCTAGCCTAAGTCATGGACTAAGTCAATGTGTGCCGGTTTCGACCTCTGCCTTTGAAGTTTCAATTCGTTCTAGGTTTTCGTCGGAGGATTCCCTTCGAGAACAGCGCCCGCCACTATCAAGAACCATAGAAGTCCGACCCAGACGCCAGCATTCAAACACGCCTCCTGTGTCGCACTTCTCCTAGCCCCTATAGTTCAGCGCCTTTATCCCCAGGAATCTCGCCGCTGCGCCTAGTTCTTCTTCAATTCTCAGCAACTGGTTATATTTGGCAATGCGGTCTGTCCGCGATGCCGAACCAGTCTTGATTTGCCCCGCGCCCGTCGCCACCGCCAGATCCGCAATGAACGTGTCTTCGGTCTCTCCCGACCGGTGCGAGATTACTGAGGTGTAGCCGTTTCTCCTCGCTAAATCGATCGCGTCCAGGGTTTCGCTCACGGTACCGATCTGGTTGACCTTGATCAAAATGGAATTGGCAACGTGCTGGTCGATTCCCTTCTGCAAAAATTCGATATTCGTCACAAAAATATCGTCGCCGACCAACTGGATCTTGCCACCCAACTCTTTGGTCAGGGCCGCCCAGCCGTCCCAGTCTTCTTCCGACAGACCGTCTTCCAGCGAGACAATCGGGTAATCTTTCACCCACTTCGCCCAATAGCGGACCATTTCGTCTGAACTCTTCGCCGACTTATCCGATTTTTTGAACACATACTTGCCGTTCTGGTAGAACTCGCTGGCCGCCGGATCCACCGCAATGGCGATCTCTTTTCCCGGCTTGTATCCCGCCTGTTGAATCGCCTCCAGTACCACTTCAATCGCCTCGACATTCGATTTGACCGAAGGGGCAAAGCCGCCCTCGTCGCCGACCGCAGTGTTGTAACCGCGCTTCTTGAGTACGCTTTTCAGGGTATGGAACACTTCGACGCCCCAGCGCAATGCTTCGGAAAATGACTTGGCGCCGACGGGCATCACCATGAACTCCTGGAAGTCGACGTTGTTATCGGCGTGCGCGCCGCCGTTGAGGATGTTCATCATGGGCACAGGCAAGAGATTCGCGCCAGCTCCGCCGAGATATTGGTAGAGGGGTTGCTTGAAACTGTTGGCCGCGGCCCGAGCCGCAGCCATGGAAACCGCGAGAATCGCGTTAGCGCCCAAGCGGCCTTTGTTGTCGGTGCCGTCCAGCTCGATCATTTTCTGATCAAGAGCCCGCTGATCGGCGACCTCCATCCCAGCCAGGGCCTTGGCGATCTTTGTGTTTACATGTTCCACCGCCTTGAGAACGCCCTTGCCGAGGAAGCGCTGCTTATCGCCGTCGCGCAGTTCGACGGCTTCGTGTTCGCCGGTGGAAGCGCCACTGGGAACAATGGCGCGGCCTTTGATTCCATCGGCCAGCGTGACTTCGGTCTCGACGGTTGGATTTCCCCGGGAGTCCAAGACTTCGCGGGCATGGATTTTGAAAATAGTGCTCATAAGGCTCCTCTTCGTGCGGAAAGGCGCGATTATAAATCACGGCGAGGGAAAGGGTTGTGACGGATGGACATTGCGGGCGGGAAGCCGTGCACTTCGACGCTCGTGACTTCGCTGGTTCGCACGCCAATTCCCTGTTGTTCTACGCACGTCACTTCCTTACAGTCAACCCAAGATGCAGGATCGTACGGAAACTTTGGCAATTGGGTCACGAGCGCCGGAATTTTCGCTGCCGTCAGCCAACGGGGAGGGTGACATTGTCACACTTTCGACATTGCTCAAGCGTGGGCCGGTGATCGTGGAGTTTCTGCGCGGCACCTGGTGACCCAACTGCGTAAAACGCATGGCCCAGTTTGAGCCGCTCAAGAATGAAATTGCACAGGCAGGAGCACAACTTGTGTTTGTCGCCGCGGAAAAACGCGATGGCATGTGGAAGCCGGCCAACTTTCTCCTCAAAAATCCGATTTCGTTCCCTTTCCTGCTGGATGAGGACCGGTCGGTAACCAAAGCCAACGGGCTGTACCACCGGTTTGGGCACGATGCCATCAATATTGCTCATCCTGCGAGCCTGGTAGTGGATCAGGGAGGCATGGTTCGTTACATCTATCGCGGCGACAGCCAGACGGACCGAGCGCCGGTCGAGGGAGTTCTGAACGCAGTCAAGAAAGCGACCATTTCAGGTTGAGGATTAGCGTCTATCTCAAGGAGGCTCAATGAGGAAGCTCGAATCACTGCTTGGTGTGATGATGCTATCGCTGGTGGCGATGGCACAAAACAATATTTCGCTGCCAACAGGAACGTCCCTGACGGTCAAGTTGGAAAATAATATCGCCACGTATTCGAGCAAAACCGGTGATCCGTTTTCCGCGCGCGTAACCGAGGCCGTACTGCTCGATGGTAAAACCGTGGTTCCGATAGGCGCGACGGTGCAAGGCAAAGTGGCCCAGCTAAGTGAACCACGACGCATCTCAGGCCGGCCCACGATCGGGATATTCCCCGAGGCGCTGGTCATGCCCGACGGGCAGCGCTTCGTGCTGAGCGCGTCGCTGGTGGAGACCAATCTGCACAACGGCACAAGTGTGAGTAATGAAGGCGAGTTCAAGGGCAGAGGACACGACGGTCAGGACCTGACCGAGATTGGCATGGCGACCGGCGGCGGCATGGTGATTGGCGGGCTCGCCGGCGGCGGCAAAGGTGTGGTGATCGGTGGCGCAATTGGGGCGACGGCCACGGTGGTGCATTGGCTGGGCAAAAAGAAATCCGCGACCTTGCTGGCGGGAACCGAACTGGTCATGGAACTGAGCCGTCCGCTGGAGATGGCTCCGGCAGCCGGAGGGCAGTAGGCAGCTCCTCCGCACGGGCGTGTGATCCGGCCTCTTGGTGGTCTGGGACCTAGAAGCCCGCCGACATCAAGTCCTGCTCGCGCACGAGTTGCAGCTCAATCCAGCCTTCGAGCGGCAGCGCGTCCACCGGCAGGCGGTCTTGCCAAAGGCTAAAGCGCACGTGGAGTCGTGTGGTGGCAGGTGAGGTTCGGCCGACGGAGGCCACTGGGATCGCCAGCAGCCAAGCTAGAGGGAGTTTGAACTCAAAGTTGCGAGCAAAGGCGACGCCCGCCCCGTTGGTCGACTGACCGAGACTGGCCAGCGGCTGTTCTTCGCCGGGCGCGGTGACCTGCCAGGATTGCATGTTGCCGCCCGCGATCTTCACATCTAACCGCAGCACCCGGCGAGGGCGAGGTTCGTCGGCTGCCCAGGATTCCAGGTTGACCACTAGATCGAAGTCGCGGTCTGGAAGCTTGACGAAGTCGAGGCGCCCATAGACATTCGTTTCGTCGATGCCTGCCTGCACGGAATCCACGAGAAACTGCCTGCCGTGCATGGCGCCGGCACGTTGGTCGGCGGTGTAGACGGCCGCACCCATCCATTCGAAGTATCGCACCATGTCACCCTCAACCCGTGGATGAATGTACTGGGTTTGGGGCGTGAACGCGGCCCGCACCGCCAGCCTCGCGATCGGCTGGGCAAGATAGTCGGGCGGCGTGGCTCCGAGCGCCTGGTAAACGTTCGAGAGATGCTTACGATACAGTTCGTCGAATTCGCGATCGTTGGCGGAGTGATGCTCCGGCCCGTACCACCAGTTCCAGTCACTGCCTTCGGCAATCAGCAGTTCTTCGTAGGCCAATTGGCGCTGCGCTTCGCTGGCACGAGAGGCATTTTCTGCGTAGAGGTTGCGGGCGTGGTAGAGGTAGTCCCAAGACTTGTTGTCTTCCGGCGCGCCGATCCAGACGTTGAAATTGGCGTTGATCCAAGAACCGGGCACCAAGGAGTTTAGGGGGTGGAAACGGTCGTGCCGCGCAATGGCTTCTGAAATTGTAACTGCCTCAACCCCGGGCTCTCGCTGCAGCGTGTCGTAGAAGCGGCGCAGAAATTCGCGGCCTGATCTGGGGTAATATTCCCAGGCATTCTCGCCATCGAGAATAATAGGGATGATCGCATCTCTGCCTTGCGCAAGAACCGGCTGCGCTGCTTGCTTGATGTTCTGCATGAGGTGGGCCGCGGCCTCCAACGGAGCCATTCCCGAATACACGAAGCCGACCAAATCAGAGATGGTGTGGTCGCGGAAGACGAGATGCATCTGCGTCAGCGAGTTCTCAAAACGATGGATCGTGTAGAGCTTTTCCGCGTTTTCGCGGGGATTGATGCCGAGAGTGCGGCCCAGCACACCTTCATCAGTCGCCATCCATTTCACGCCCAGGTTTTGAGCGATGGTCAGAACTTCCTCGGAAACACTGCCCTCTGACGGCCACACGCCCACGGGGCGAATGCCAAAAACCTTCTGGTGCAAATCTAACCCGCGCAGCAGTTGCTCACGGGCATCTTCAGGATGACGAAAGCGATTTTGCGGCAAAGGCAGACCGGGAGTGGAAACGCCGCCCAGGTTGGTGTCGCAGAGCAGCGGCAGAATGGGATGGTAGAAAGGCGAGGTGGAGAGCTCGATTCTTCCCTGCTGCGCGGCAGTCGCGTGTGCGGGGAGAACCCTGCTCATTAACTCGCGTTCGCGGGCGATCACCAGGCGCTGGTCATCCAGTGAATAGCCTCTTTCCTTCTTGATGACGGACGCGATGTCTGGGTCATCCAGAAAGAACTCATCGAACCAGGCGAGCTGCGAAAGTACCTGGAGATCGGTGTAGTCCTGAGGCTGGAAATACTTCTCGGCGCGTTCGGGTGAATCACCAGCTCCTCGAAAGCATTCCCACAGCTCGCGGTAGCGCGGATAGCGCCCGATCATGTGGATCGGGTTGGCCTGAAACAGGTACTGCAGAGCAAAGCGGTGCTCCGCCGCGGTGAGATCGCGAGCGGGCTTGGCCGCTACGTCGAAGAATGGGTCATGCGCCGCTCCATCTACGTAGTCCTGGATTTGCGTCATCAGCGACGGCACCAGGTTGAACGTCTGGTGAACGTTGGGGAATTCGTCGAGCAGCTTGACCATGCCGTAATAGTCTTTGAGCGCGTGCAGCCGGACCCAGGGCAGCCGGTACTCGCCGGTGACCAGGTCCTTGTAATACGGCTGATGCTGGTGCCAGAAGATGATTACGCGCAGGACAGGCATGTCTGTGGATATTAACGCCAGTCTAGCACGCGTCGGCCAGCTTCAGATGAGGCAGCGAATACTCCCTCGTGCTGACCGATTCCCCATATGAAATGCCGTCCCTGTTTCGGCCTTATTTCTCCGACCAGACCGCCAACTCATTCCCGCTGGGATCGGTGAAATGGAAGCGGCGGCCGCCGGGAAACGGGAAGGCGTCTTTGGTGATGACGCCGCCGGCGTCGCGAACTTTCTTTTCGGTGGCGGCGAGGTCGGTGGCGTAAAGCACCACCAGCGGCCCTCCGTGCGTCACTTTGCCTTCTTTGGTGAAACCGCCGGCGATTCGGCCGTCTTCAAAGCTGGTGTAGTCCGGTCCGTAGTCGGTGAACTTCCATCCGAAAACGCGCTCGTAAAAGGCCTTGGTCTTGGCCACCTCGGTGGCGGGAAACTCGATGTAGTCGATCCTTCCGTTGTTGGCTCTATTGTCCACAGTCTTTTGCTCCTGTTGTGCAGATGCGATAACAGTTACCAGTAAAGCTACAGCCATGCAGAGCGTTCGCATAGGTTTTCCATCCCGAACCCGAATTGAAATGATTCCTGTTGACGCAAGTATTACGAAGAGCAGGGCCTCTGGAATAGGAAAAAACGGTCATCCGCCGGCGCGCAGGTAGGCTGCCGGAGTCTGCCCCGCAAAGCGTTGGAATTCGGCAATGAAGTGGGACTGGTCGAAATATCCGCAGTCAGCAGCCAGGCCAGCGTGGTCGCCATGCTGGGCCTGAACCTGAGCAAGGGCCTTGCGAAAGCGCAGCACGCGCGCCAAGAGTTTGGGAGAAATGCCGGTCTGCTGCAGGCAAACCCTGCGGAACTGGCGTGTGCTTAAGCCGGCATGAAAGGCGACGTCATCGAGCGAGATGCAGCCCGGGTTAGTCTCCATCCAAGCCAGGACCCGCTGCACCGGCGTGCGGGCACATGACGGCCGCAGGGCCTTGCCAAGCAACGCGGCACATTGCTGCGGGGATTGGGCGTCTGCCATCCTGCCCAGAAGCGTTCGGGCCCGCGCCCCCCACAGATCCTCTAGCCGCAAGCTGGCGTCGGTGATCTCGGGACTGGGAACACCAAAGTTCTCCGTCCACATCCCTGTCCGCAAACGTACGCCCACCAGCAACTGTCTCGAGCCAATCTCAACGTCCGCGAACCGGGTCATGGTGCCCACCGCCATCAACGCGGCCTGGCTCGAGTCACGCGTGAAGATGATATCGGCGCAGCCATCAGGTAGCACACGATGGCGGAAGGATTGTTCTGACTCCATGGTCCAAAAACATTCGACGCTATCGGCGAGGTGCGGCGGCGGGACGAGTTCCAGATACGGCGCCATACCAGCTAGAACGATAGCAGGGGCGGGAAATCGGGTCTAGAGGGGGCAGGCAGAGTAACTAGCGTGCCGCCGAAATTCAGCCGGCGGAGCCCGGCTCCGGTAAACTAGGAACGGTACTATGGCCAAGACGATTGAAAGCTCGCCCGCAGGGGTACGCGGCGATGTCAGCTTGCTGAGCCCACAGGACCTTCATCTCTTCAACGAAGGCCGGCACTATCGCGTTTACAACAAAATCGGCGCGCACCTCACTGACGCCGGGGGCGAGCAAGGCGTGTGCTTCAGCGTGTGGGCGCCCAATGCCCGCGAAGTGTCGGTGATTGGCAGCTTCAACCGCTGGGATCCGCAGACCCATCGGCTGCAAATGCGTGGGAACTCGGGTGTGTGGGAAGGATTTGTCCCCGGGGTCACGAAGGGTGCGCTGTACAAGTTCCATATTGTGTCTCATCACCGCGGGTATGTGGGTGACAAGGCCGATCCCTTTGGCTTGCTGCATGAAAAGCCACCCCGCACCGCGTCCGTGGTGTGGGACCTGGAGTATGACTGGGCCGACGATGCGTGGATGGCGCAGCGCAAGGAGAAGAACTCGCTACACGCGCCAATGGCGATTTATGAAGTCCATCTCGGCTCCTGGATGCGGGTTCCGGAAGAAAACAACCGGCACCTCACCTATCGCGAGCTGGCACCGCGCCTGGCGGATTACGCCACCCGCATGGGTTTCACCCACATCGAGCTTATGCCGGTAATGGAGCACCCCTTCTACGGCTCTTGGGGATATCAGACGACCGGCTACTTCGCCCCCACCGCACGCTATGGCGAGCCACAGGATTTCATGTACTTGGTGGACCACCTGCATCAGCATGGCATCGGAATCATCCTTGATTGGGTTCCTTCGCACTTCCCTTCTGACGGACATGGGTTGGCGTATTTCGATGGCACACACTTGTTTGAACATTCCGACTCTCGCCAGGGGTTTCATCCTGACTGGAAGACTCTGATCTTCAACTATGGACGTAACGAAGTGCGCAGCTTTTTGCTTTCCAGCGCGATGTTTTGGCTGGAGAAGTATCACGCCGACGGACTAAGAGTGGATGCCGTGGCTTCGATGCTCTATCTCGATTACTCGCGCAAGGAAGGCGAGTGGCTGCCCAATCAGTATGGCGGACGGGAGAATCTGGAGGCCATCGAGTTTCTGCGGCAGTTCAATCGAGAGGCGTACGGCGAGCATCCCGGCGTTCAGACGATTGCCGAAGAGTCGACGGCGTGGCCGATGGTTTCACGGCCCATTTATGTGGGCGGACTCGGCTTTGGCTTGAAGTGGGACATGGGCTGGATGCATGACACGCTGAAATATTTTGCCAACGATCCCATCCATCGCAGGTTTCATCACAACCAGTTGACGTTCCGCATGCTGTACGGTTTCACCGAGAATTTTGTGTTGCCGCTTTCTCATGACGAGGTCGTACACGGAAAGGGTTCATTGATCGGGAAGATGCCGGGCGACGAGTGGCAGAGATTCGCCAACCTGCGCCTGTTATTTGGTTACATGTATGCGCAACCCGGCAAGAAGATGCTTTTCATGGGAGATGAATTCGGCCAGGTCAGCGAATGGGCACACGACACCAGCCTGGAATGGCACGTGTTGCAGTACCCTGTGCACCGAGGGTTGCAGAACTGGGTGGAGCAGCTCAACCGCCTTTACCGGAAGCATCCTGAGTTGCATGAAATGGACAATGAGCCCGGGGGCTTCGAGTGGATCGACTGCAACGACAGCTTGTCCAGCACCATTACCCTGCTGCGCAAAGGGAAATCGACGGGAAGCATTGTGGTGGTGTGCAACTTCACTCCGGTTCCGCGGGTGGGCTACCGCGTGGGAGTTCCTTGCGGCGGCTTCTGGCGCGAGCTGCTGAACAGCGACGCCACGGAATACGGGGGCAGCGGCATGGGCAACATGGGCGGAGTTCCAGCGGAGGAGCAATCCGCGCACGGACGGCCGCTGTCGCTGAATTTGACCCTGCCACCGCTGTCCGCGCTCTACCTGAAAGCCGAATAGTTGGCATCGATGCCGAAATGTCGGCAACGTCGATGCCAGGTTCGGGAAACTCAAGACACTGCTAGCAACGTCCCTACACCAGACCCGGTGAGGACGCCCGCGATCTGCCCGTCAGCAGGACTGAAGCAGTTCCATGGCTGCGGGCCCATCCTCAGCCAAAGTCCTGATGGAACCGGACTTGCCGAGGAGAACCTGGCAGAGGCCAAGAATCTCCTCGGCATCTTCCACACATCACCGCTCGACATCTCACAAGGGGGAGGGTTGTACTTTTCTTTTGCTCGCCCGAGGGGTAAGACGAGCACTCCTGTGCTTCTGTATGCAGCTTGAATGCCATTCCCGGCGTGCATGCTAGACTCAGGGCATCGGCTGCCTCATGCGGATTCTGACCCGCTACATTCTGCGCGAAGTGACGACTCACGCTGTGATCGGCGTGGGCGTGTTCACCTTTGTTCTTTTCACGCGCGATCTAGGGCAAATCCTCGAACTGGTGGTGCGCAACAGCGCTCCCTTGCCCAGTGTGGCACAAGTGTTCTTTCTGATTGTTCCGGTGACGCTCACCATCAGCATTCCGGCCGGGGTCTTAGTTGGGACTCTGATCGGGTTGAGCCGTCTGGCCGCCGATAGCGAGATCACCGCTATGCGGGCCAGCGGGGTTGGAGTGTGGACTTTCCTGCGCGTCATCTCCATTTTTGCGGTGGTGGCGTGGCTTCTGGCGCTCGCCAACGGCGTGTACGTGGCGCCGCGCTCGCAGGCGGCCATGGCGCGATTACAGGACCAGTTGAAGTCATCGCAAGTCTCATTTGAAGTCCAGCCTCGAGTCTTTTACGAAGGCTTTCCGCAACTCGTTCTCTATGTGCAGAATGTACAGGCCGCGGAGGGAGCAGCCGTCTGGAAAGGTGTGTTTATCGCCGACACCAGCACGCCGGCCTCGCCCCGTATCACGTTGGCGGAAGAAGGGATCATGGTCAGCGAAGGGGCGAACACACTGCACCTTCGACTGAGCAACGGTTCGACGCACGAGATGGATCCGAAAACTCCGGGCAACTACCAGATCTCAACCTTTGAGCATACCGACCTCCCGATTCCCATGCCCCAAGCCGAGAATGGGAAAGAGCAAGAGCCGGCGCCGGTCTCGCAAATGAGAACCACGGAGCTGTGGCAGCAGGCCCACGACAAGACCAATCCCATGTCGCGATGGGACTGGATTGAACTTCACCGCCGGTTCGCGCTGCCGACTTCCTGCCTGGTGTTGGCATTGGTAGGAATTCCACTGGGTCTGTCATCCAAGAAGGGCGGCAAATCGGCCGGCTTTGTGCTCGCGATCTTGCTGGTGTTTGCCTACTATTTCGCGTCGTTGGTGGGAGTATCGCTGGCGCGGCAAGGGAGAGTTTCACCGGGTTTCGGCGTATGGCTGGCCGACATTGTGTTCTTTTTGGGCGGGGCATTCCTGTTGTGGCGCGCCGAACGCAGGCCGCTTGATGTATCGGCGTGGCGCGACCACCTAAGCCCCTTCAAGGGGCAATTGCAGCGGAATGGCGCCGCGCAGAGGGCGAATCGCGTGGAAGATGTTTTCCAGCGGGCCTCCACGCGGCGGCGAGTCTTCAGTGCACGCTTCCCGATGATCCTGGATGACTACGTGTTGCGCGATTTCGCCGTGAATCTGGCGATGGTGCTGGCTACTTTTCTCATGCTGCTGCTGGTGTTCACCTTGTTCGAGTTGTTGGGCGACATTTTGCGCAATCAGGTTTCGCCCGTGGTGGTAGGAGAGTACTTGCTGAGCGTTTCGCCCTATTTCCTTTACAACATAACCCCCTTGAGCATTTTGCTGGCTGTGCTCATCACCCTTGGGTTGATGCAGCGTACGAATGAGGTCACCGCTATCAAAGCCACCGGGATCAGTATTTACCGGATTATGACCCCATTGCTGCTGGCCTGCGCCCTGCTGGCCTGCGCGCTGTTCTTTTTCGATCAATTCTATTTGCCACATGCCAATAAACGGCAGGATGCGCTGCGCAACCAGATCAAAGGCAAACCGACGCAAACCTATCTGAATCCCGACCGGAAATGGATCTTCGGACAGCATTCCAATATTTACTACTACCAGTTGTTTGATTCGGAGCGCGATCAGTTTGGGCGGCTGGCAGTGTTTCAGTTCGATCCGGCCACGTTTCGATTGACGCAGAGAATCTATGCTGAGCGGGCGCACTGGGAAGACACGCTACAACGCTGGGTGTGCACGCAGGGGTGGGAGCGCGACCTGCGCGGATCCGCGATTGAGACGTTTCGAACCTTCGATGTGGCGACTTTCGCCGGAGTCAGTGAACCACCGACATACTTCAAGAAGGAAGTCAAGCAATCCTCGGAGATGAACTACAAGGAATTGCGGCGCTATATCCATGACTTGCAGCAAAGCGGATTTGAAGTAGTGCGGCTGCGGGTCCAACTGGAAAAGAAGTTCGCGTTCCCCATGATTGCTTTGGTCATGGCGGTGCTGGCGATTCCCTTTTCACTTTCGGCGGGGCGGCGGGGAACGATCGCGGGCGTGGCGGTAGCGGTAGGAATTGCCGTCATCTATTGGACGGTTTCGGGATTATTCGAGGCCATGGGAAACATCAGTCAGTTGCCACCGTTTCTGGCAGCGTGGTCACCGGATTTGATCTTCGCGTTGCTCGGCGGGTACATGATTCTGAAGGTGCCGACGTAGGATTGGATCGTGGAGGGATTGAAGCCTTTAGTCCTTCGAAAGCCCCCCGGACTGACTCCCATGAATCAATGATTCAATGCTTAATCACTGCGCGGCTACGGCCGTGGGGTTTACCGAGGTCTGAGCGGCCAAGCCTAACGGGGTGAGGGCTCCGCTGAAGGTGTTGAGCGTGAACACTGAAAGCGTAGAGGACTCGTTGTTGACCACATAGACGAAATCGGTGGGGTTGGTAAGGGTGTTGCCAATGTTAGCCCCCGTGGTCCCGGAGACGATGACGAACGAGGCTGGAGCCTCCCCGGTGGAAACGGTCGGGGTGGTCGAGAGCGGGGTTAACACGCCGCTGCCGGTGCCGTAAGCAAAGGTTGAGATCTGATTGGATGCCTTGTCGAGCACGTAGACAAAATCGAAAGCCGGTTCAACCGCAATCGCCACCGGGCTGCCGCCGTCAGAGAACGGTGAACCCTTGACCGGCGTCAGCTTGCCATCGGGGTGGTTGACGTCGGCACAGCTGGTGACGACCTTGTCACAAATGTTGAAAGCGGAGATGTTGTTGGTTCCGGTATTCGCGACATACAGGAAAGCTCCAGTCGGTGGGACGGCCAGGCCGGAAGGCGCCAGGCCGACGGCGAAAGGCGAGACCCCGAGCGCGGTCAGGCCATTCGCGGAGATGGAATAGGCGGAGACCGTGTTGGTAAAAGTGTTGGCGACGTACAAGAAGTTTCCGCTGGCGCTGACCGCGACCGCCGAAGGCCCCGTTGGAACGGTGGTGCCCGCAGGTATGGTGGTGAAGGGTGAGCCCGCGACCTCGGTCAGGCTGGCGCTGCTGATCGAGAACATCGAAATGTTGCTCGATCCTTGGTTGGCCACAAACAAGAATCTCCCTAACGGATCGATGATCATTCCCATCGGCGTGGTCCCAGTTTTTACCGTGCCGGTACCCGCAGTCAGGGAGCCATCAGAGTTAATGGTGTAGCTGGAAATGGTTTCGGAGACACTGTTGTCGACGAAAAGAGCGTTTCGGGCCGGCGAAAGGGCGATCGCGAAGGGAGAAGTTCCCGTGCTCTGCACCGATCCCAATTGGGTGAGCGACCCGTTACCGAGCGCCACGGTATAAGCGGTCAGTGAGCTGTCGCCCTGGGCAGCGATGTAAAGCGTGCCCGTACCGGATATGGTGGCGACGCTATTGTGGTTGCTGCAAGCCAACAATCCGCACAGCGAAATGGAAAGCAGACAGGCAAAGAAGCGGACCTTCATCCGTATTGTTTTCTCCCGTTCTGGCGTGGTGGGGCCTTCGCTCAGTGGCTGCATGATGCTGAAAAGGTCACTCAAAGGTGTATCAGGAATGCCGGGTGAAGAGCAAACCCCGAACCAAGAGTAGGAACCGGGGAGATGAGAAAAAGTTGCTTTGGAAAGCGGGTTATCCGCGTTCGACGGCGGAGACAACGTCGGCGGCGCCTGTACCGGCAACGTCGCTCGCATCTTCCGCCAGTGGCAAACGAATCTCGACCATGAGGCCGCCTTGCGGGCGATTCACCGCGCGGATACTGCCGCCATGGAGCGCTACCGCACGTTCGGTGATAGCCAGGCCCAGTCCGACGCCGCCAGTCTGGCGGCCGCGAGCGTCGTCGATGCGGTAGAAGGGACGAAACAGCTTATCGAGCGCTTCTTCCGGCACACCGGGTCCGGAGTCGGTGACGCGAACCACCGCTTCCGGCCCTTTTGCTCCCAGTCCCTGCTCGAGCCGGACCTGGACGTTGGTTCCGGGCTCGGTGTAGCGGACGGCGTTGCGCACCACGTTTTCAATGGCACTCTGCAGCAGCCGCGCATTGCCCGTGACCACACAGTCGTCCA
>Ga0335081_10005334_pt1 | contig 20333 bp, 13 predicted proteins | sample Lox_Sample_35_FD_206713 | JGI IMG/M metagenome (GOLD analysis project Ga0335081, IMG submission 206713) | Soil microbial communities from Loxahatchee National Wildlife Refuge, Florida, United States - Lox_Sample_3.5 | ecosystem: Environmental > Terrestrial > Soil > Wetlands | place: USA... | reverse complement strand
CGGCAACGTTGGTCGCCACGACAACCTTCGGTTGGTCGTAGCGCGCGACGGCGGCATCCTGGTCGCGCGGCGGCAACTCGCCGTGCAACGGCAGAAGGATGTAGCCTTTCGATTCCGGCGTGTGCCGAATCGCCTCGATCGTTTGAGAAATTTCAAAGCCGCCAGGCATGAACACCAGTACATCGCTGCGTTCGCCGGAACGCGCGTGATCGGCGAAGGCAGTTGCGGCGAGTTCCCAGACTGGCGGCGGATTCGGTCCGAGGCGACGCGGCAAATAGTCAATTTCTACCGGGAACACGCGGCCTTCTGAAGAAAGGACGGAACAGGAAATTTCCGATTTCCGATTTCCGATTTCCGATTTTGAAGACAGATATGTCTCCAACGTACGAGCATCCAGCGTGGCGGACATGACGGCGACGAGCAGGTCTGGACGAAGCGTTTCCTGAATGTCCAGCGCGCGCGCGAGCGTGATGTCGCCGTAAAGATGCCGCTCGTGGAATTCATCAAAGATGACGGCTTGAACCCCGCGCAAGGCCGGGTCTTGAATCAGTTGTCGCAATAGAATGCCTTCGGTCTCAAACTTGATGCGCGTGGCATCGCTGGTTAAATTTTCAAATCGAACCTGATAACCGACTTCGCGGCCCAGTTCGACATCGAGTTCCTTGGCGACGCGCACGGCGAGCAGCCGTGCGGCGAGCCGGCGCGGCTGGAGAATGACGACCTGCCCGTTGCCGAGCAGCCCGTGCTTGAGCAGCATTTGCGGGACTTGCGTGGATTTGCCGGAACCGGTCGGCGCCTGGAGAATCAGCCGCTTCGTCGCCTTGAGCGCGGCGACGATGCCGTGCTCGATTTCGTAAATGGGCAATCGTTCCGGCATGAACACGCCCAGCATAGTGGTTTGCACACGGAGAGAAAAGATTGGTTACGTCGCGGTTGGCAGAAAGTGCCAGAGGGCTGGCGCACTCCAAGACGCTCTGCACCCGTCGAGATGCTCGCGTAATTCCGCCAGGTTTTGGACTGCGGCGGCCCTCCGCCGCTTTCACGGCCCACCGTTACACCAGCACCCAACCTGGCTGGATTTCAGCGTCCAAATCCGTAGCCAGCATTTTGTGAAGAAGTTTACGCTCGGCCAGAATGCCAATCATTGCCGCGTTGTCGGTGCACAAATCTTTTTCAGCCAGGCGCAACGTAAATCCTTCGCGTTTGCACGTCTGCTCCAGTTCGCGGCGCAAGGCGCGATTGCAAGTAACCCCGCCGGATGCGGTCACGCAGCGCACCCGGTTGCGTTTCACGGCGCGGATGGTTTTGGCCACCAGCACCTCAACAATTGCCGCCTGAATGCTGGCGCACAAATCTCGTACGCGTTGCGCATCGTCCAGCAACCGGGGATGGTCGCGCAGAAAATAGCGCACGGAGGTTTTCAGGCCGCTGAAGCTGAAATCGTCGCTGGCGTCGTGGAGCAACGGGCGCGGGAAATCGAATGCCTTCGGATTCCCCTGCTCCGCCAGCCGGTCCATCTCCGGTCCGGCAGGATACGCCAGGCCCATCAGCTTGCCGGTTTTGTCGAAACATTCGCCGCCGGCGTCGTCCATCGTCGAGCCAAGCACGCGGTGTTTCAGTTCTGATTCCACCAGGACAAGCAACGTGTGTCCGCCGCTGACGATGAGGGAAACGTTTGGCTGAAAGGCGGAAAAATCGGCGACAAATGTGCTGCCAGCATCTTGCTGGCAGACAGAACGACCCTGCCGACAAGATGTCGGCAGCACGTTGATCCACGGGGAATACAGATGGGCTTCGTGATGATGAATCCCGACAAACGGCTTGCGCAGGGCAAAGGCGACGGCCTGCGCGGCTTTGAATCCGACGAGCAACGCCGTCGGCAAACCCGGTCCTTGTGTTGCGGCGACAGCGTCCAGTTGGCCGGGTTCCACGTCCGCTTCGCGCAGCGCGGCCCGCGCAACCGGCAGCAGGTTTTTCAAATGCTCGCGCGCGGCGAGTTCGGGCACCACGCCGCCATACTCGGCGTGCAGCTTGACTTGCGAGGAAACGACACTGGACAAGACCCGGCCATCGCGCACGACGGCCACGCTGGTTTCGTCGCAGGAAGTTTCAAACGCGAGAATGGTCATGTTCATCGTGGCGGCGCGTCAGCAGACCGCCGCATTTCTTCTGCGAATTGAATTTTCCGGCTTTCTGCCGAAAGCCGCTACGCCGGTATTGCTGGAAACGCACTCATTTTGCCGCAGTTCCATCCGGTTTGGACAACCCGTCGTAAAGCAGGATACCCTTGAGCAAATCCTCGGCGCGGCTGAGTTGCGGGTCCTGGATTTTTGAAAGCCGCACGCGATTGGTTTCATCGAGTGATTCAACCCCGCCAGGCCCGCGTTTGAACTGCAACAGCGCTTCCTCGTCGTCGCTCAACGGCACGACGATGTCCGGCGTGATGCCGTGCTCGTGGATGACGCGGTGGCTGGGCGTGTAATACTTCGCTGTCGTGAGCTTGAGCGCGGAGCCGTCTTCGAGCGGAAAGATGCTCTGTACCGAACCTTTGCCGAAGGTTTTTTCGCCGAGAATGACGGCGCGATGCAGGTCCTGCAAACAGCCGGTGACGATTTCGGACGCGCTGGCGCTGCTCAAGTTAACGAGCACCACGACAGGCATGCCGTGCAATTCGTCGCCGCGCCCCGCTGCCAGCCGGATGGAATTTTGCGCCGGGTCGCGGCCTTCGGTGGAAACAATCAGCTGGCCGCGCGGCAGAAATTTCTGGCAAACGTTCACGGCCTCGTCGAGCAACCCGCCGGGGTTCCAGCGCAAATCGAGAATCAATGCCTTCATGCCCCGCGCCTGGAGCCGGCGCAAAGCGGCTTCGAGTTCGTCGCCGGTTTTGTCGCCAAATTGCGTGATGCAGACATAACCGATTTTGTCATCACCGAGCGGGAAATCCTCCTTGCCATTGATGTCCTCGATCATTTTCGTCTGAATGATGGCGCGCATGAGCGTGAAATCCTTCACCATGCCGGACGACGGCCGTTGAATGGTCATGGTCACCCGTGTGCCCGGCTTGCCGCGGAGTCTTCTCACCGCGTCATCCAACGGCATGTGCACCGCGTCTTCGCCATTGATTCTGATGATGCGGTCACCGGCGAGGATACCTGCGCGGAACCCGGGCGTGTCCTCCATCGGCGTGATGACCGTGACGTAATTACTCCGGACCGTGACGTAAAGCCCTAGTCCACCGAACTGTCCCTCCGTGTCATCCTGCAAGTCATGATAGGCGGTGGGGTCCAGGAACTCGCTGTGCGGGTCGAGCACCTTGACCATGCCTCGCGCCGCGGCGTACGTCAGGTCGCGATACGTCAGATTCTGGCCGTCCACGTATTCCGTGCGCACTTTCTGGAGCACGTCCGAAAACAAGTACAGGCTGGGGTCCATGGCATCACTTTTTTCCGCCGCTCGCGCCGAACTTAAATAAATCCACGCGCCCACGAGGAAATTCACCGCCAGGACCGAGATCACGAAACCGTAAATCAAATGACGTTTCATAAATTGCGGCATCTTATCACAAAAACATACAAACTCGAACAAAAACTCAAACCGGGTAGTGTCCTGATTTGCTGTAGCGTCGAGCCTGTGGCGCGAATGAATCGGCGCACAGTGCCGACACGGCAGCTCAAACCTGACTCTGCAACAACGAGGCGATGAACGGCAGGTCGCCGGACACGGTGACCTTGGGATTGGGCGCAACCCACGAGACGAGCCGGACCGGCTGGCCGATGAGCTCGCACGCCGCCGTGTCGTCGGTGAACACCAGCTTGCACCGGCGCGCCTCTGCCAGCGCGCGGCGGATGACTTCGACGCGAAACGTCTGTGGCGTTTGCACCGACCAGAGTCGCGAACGGTCGAGCGTGCGTCGCACCAACCGGCCATCGGCGGATTCCTTGATAGTGTCCGTCACTGGCTGCGCGGCCACCGCCGCGCCGGTTTCTTCGGCCCGCCGGATGGTCGCGGCAATCAGCTCCTCGCTCGTGCAGGGCCGCGCCGCATCGTGTATCGCCACAATTTCCGTCCGGCCCGACAGCGCCTCCAGGCCATTCCAGACGGAGTCCTGTCGTTCCACGCCGCCTACGACGATGCGGAAAGGCTTTTGAAATTTGAATTTTACCGCCAATTCTTCAAATGCCGGCTGCCTTCCTTTGCGCACGACCAGAATAATTTCGCCAATGCACTTTGCGTCGTTGAAGCGACGCCAGGTGTGCGCTACCACGGGGCGCCCGGCCACTTCGAGGAACAATTTGTCCACCTTTGGCCCCATGCGAGTGCCTCGGCCGGCGGCGACCAGAATTGCGGCGTTCATTTTGGCAGTCTAAAGTCCAAAGTCCGAAGTCCAAAGCCAAAAACCCGGAGATTTTGACCTCGGCCATTCGACTTTGGGCCTTGGACTAAATCGCGGGTTGCCAATCCAAAACTTTCAACTGCACCAGGCGGTTGCCGTTGAACTCGTTCACTTGCGGCGCAAATGCCAGGTCAAATCTCCCGACGGGCAATGACTCGTTGCCACCGTTCCACCAGACAGCTTCCAACACCGCGCCGCCGGCAGCGCCATAGCCGCCCGGCGACGAAGGCGTGTCCGTCACCCACATTTTCACGTGTTGCTTGTCCGCGCCGATGCGTTGGAGGGGGCGCTGGTGGACGAGGTTGCGCGCACAAAATTGCACCGGCGGATTCCCCTGCCCGGTCGGTTTCAATTGCGCCAGCTGGCCGAGCGATTCCAGGGTGATTTCGTCCAACCCGACCTCGGCATCGAGCCGCAGACGCGGTTGCAGGTCTTCCGGTTTCAAGACGCGGCGCGCAAGCCCGTTCAGCCGCTGCCGCAGCAAATCAATTTTGTCCGGTTGAATGCTCAAGCCCGCCGCCATCGCGTGTCCACCATGCCGCAGGAGCAAATCATCGCATTCCCGCAACGCGGCGGCCAGATCGAAACCGGTGATGCTGCGGCCTGAACCGCGCCACTCCCCGCCTTCACCGCCGATGATAAGAGTCGGGCGGTAAAATTCCTGCAACACGCGCGACGCCACGATGCCCACCACGCCGATGTGCCAGAGCAAGCCACCTTCGACGATGACAAAATCCGTTTGCGGATTGAATTTCGCCCGCACGGCGCCGATGACCTCTTCAAAAATGCCACGCTCAATTTTTTGCCTTTCGCGGTTTTGGGCGTCGAGCTTTTGCGCCAGCGGCATGGCCTCAGCCAAATCGCGCGCCAGCAAAAGCTCTAACGATTCCTCCGCCGTTTCGAGCCGGCCGGCGGCGTTCAGGCGTGGCGCAAGCTGATAACCCACTTCATAGGTGCCGATGGGCGCGCGTGATTCGGCAACCTTCTTCAATGCCACCAGGCCGGCCCGTCGGGTTTTGGCCAATCGTTCCAGACCGGCGGAAACGAGTATGCGATTCTCGCCAGCGAGGGGCACGAGGTCGGCGATCGTGCCCAGCGCGACCAGATCGAGCAGCGGCTTCAAATCGAATTCAAGGGCGCCGGGCAGGCCGGTCTGCCGCCCGCGCTTAATCAAGGCGTGCGCGAGTTTGAAAGCCAAACCGGCGGAACAAAGTTCGGCAAAAGTGACGGGAGGCGTGGAATCCGCGTCACTCGACACCCGACCCTCATCACCCGACGGCCGTTGCGGATTAACCAGCGCCACCGCTTCGGGTGCCGGACTGGAAACCTGGTGATGGTCGAGCACGATGACATCCACACCGCGTTCGCGCAGCCAGCGGATGGTTTCAACGGCCGTCGAACCGCAGTCCACGGCCAGAAGGAGCCCGGCCGAAGCGTTTGCGCCGGAATTTTGCGAGGCCGGAAATTTCCGGAGGCAATTCTCAACAGCGTCCTGGCTGAGACCATAACCTTCGTCCATACGATGCGGCAGGTAAAATTCCACCTTCCAGCCCAGCGGTCGCAAGACGTCCAGGAGCAACGCAGTGGAGGTAACGCCGTCCACGTCGTAATCGCCGAAAACGATGAGCGGGTCGCGCCGTTCGCGCGCGAGCAAGAGCCGGCCAACGGCGGCGGCCATGTCCGGCAACAAAAACGGGTCGGCGAGATTTTTAAGCCGCGGTTGGAGAAATTTGGAGATGGCGGACGGCTCGCTGAACCCGCGGTTGAGCAGGCATTGGGCGAGCAGCGGCGACATTTTGAGTTGCGACGCCAATCGGCCGGCCAACAAAGGCTGCGGCGGCGCGAGCGACCAGCGGAAGTTCATTTGATTTCAACCACAGTTGAACCTAGCGCGGCTTGCGCCGCAACCAAAGGTGCGCGGACAGTATGTCGGCTGTATCGCGGATTGCTAATCCGCTGGCGCCACCCGCTTCGGACGCCCGGCCGACTGCCAGTCGGCGATACGGCAGGTTGCCAACCTGCGCTACGAGCAAGCATGGCGCCGCCTCTAAGTTGCGCCGGAAAACAAAATTTCTCGAGATAGTAGTACAGATAAACACGGATAAGACAATTCAAAATTCTTCCGACCGTCGAAGTCGGATGGTACTCACGAAATATTCATCGGTGTCCATCCGTGTCCATCCGTGGTCTGGCATTTTTCTCGCGCCGGGCGGCGGTGACGGACAGCGCGATGGAAATCAAAAAAATTCCGGCCACGACCAGCAACGAAACGCTCGTGGGAATTTCGAGCTGAAACCATTTCGGTTCATGCCCGTGCGGGTCGAGCAGCATCTTTACCCCGACGAAAACCAGCACGACCGACAGGCCGGTTTTCAAATGGCGGAAATAATTGATGGCGCCGACGAGCACGAAATACAGCGAGCGCAGACCCAGAATGGCAAAGACGTTTGACGTGAAAACGATGAAGGGCCTGGTCGTTACAGCAAAGACCGCCGGGATGGAATCCAGCGCAAAAATCAAATCGGTGATTTCCACTAATGCCAGCACCAGGAGCACGGGCGCCGGTGAGAGCCCGCCAATCCCGGTTTCTGGAGTCGTGTGATTTTGATTTTCGGCGTGGGTTGCGGCTGGAAAAAACCGGCGTGCGAGCCGAATGGCAAAACTTGTTTCCGGTTGCGTTTTCTCCGTGCCCGCGAAAAGCATTCGGCCACCCGTGAAAACCAGGAAAAGGCCAAGGACGTAAAGGACCCAATTAAAGCTCTGGATGAGCGTCACCCCGAGCGCAATCATCGCGCCCCGCATGACGAGGGCGCCGAGGACGCCCCAGAACAGCAGGCGATGTCGCGCTTCCTCGGATACGCGGAAATACGCGAACAGCAGTGCCATGACAAAAATGTTGTCCAGTGACAGGGAAAATTCGATGACGTAGCCGGTGACAAATTCCTCGGCTTCCTCCCGTCCGCGCCAGTGGCCCAGGGCCCCGGCAAACAGCAGCGATAATGCAATCCATATTGTGCTCCAGGCCAGTGCCTCCTTGAATTTGACGACGCGCGCGCGCCGGTGAAACAAGCCCAGGTCCAGCGCGATGAAAAAGAGGATGCAGAGGATGAATCCAATCCAGTGCCAGTGTGTAATTTCCGTCATTTACGATTTACGATTTACGATTTACGCACCAACTGCAAATGGATTCGTCCATCGTAAATCGCAAATCGTGAATGCTTCAGGCCTTGGCCGTCGCGACATTCTGCATCGTCACTTGCGAGGCGCCAATGGTTGGCCGGTTGCCCTTGTGCCACCACAACACGAACGCGCTGGCGATGAAGATGCTCGAATACGTGCCGGTGAGGATGCCGACAAGGAAAGTAAAAGCAAAGTCGTTGATGACGCCGCCGCCCCAGATGAACAGGCAGAGCGTGGCGATCAACACCGTTCCGCTGGTGATAATGGTGCGGCTCAACGTCTGGTTCAGCGCCTGGTTGATGACTTCGCGGAACGTGCCGCGCACGCCCAGTTTCAAATTCTCCCGGATACGGTCGAAGATGACGACCTTATCGTTGAGCGAAAAACCGATGATGGTCAAAACGGCGGCGACCACTGTAGCGTTGAATTGGCGTCCGGAAACAGCGTTGGCGATGCAGTAAACGCCGAGCGTCAGCAACACGTCGTGGACCACCCCGACGATGGCGCCGACGGCAAAAGAAAACTCATATCGGAACGCCACATAAACCAGAATACCGAACATGGACAGCAGGCAGGCAACGATGGCCGAGCGACGGATTTCCGCGCCCACGGTCGCGCCGACCTGCTGGCTGCCGGCGACAGTGAATTGCGCTTGCGGGAACTGCTGAACGAGCGCCTGAGCAACCTTCTGTCCCGAACCGGCGGAAGTCGTCACGCGCAGTGTTTCTGCACCACCACTGATGTCTTTCTGGTATTGAATTTGCGCATCCTTTTCGCCGGTCTGCGTCACCGCGTTGCGGATTTGCTCCACGTCAAGCTTTTGGGTGAATTTCAATATCATGCTGTCACCACCTCGAAAATCAACGCCGAATAATTTTTCCCCGCGGCCAAACCCGCCGTAAGCGAGCGAAAGCACGACGAACAACCACGTGGCGATAAACAGCGGTGTCGCCGCCCCCATGAAGTTGACCTTGGCGCTTCTGATGATATGCAACATCGGCAGCGATTTAAGCCAGTTGCGGTCGAGCAGCCAGTTGAAAATGAGCCGCGTCACCACGAGCGCGGTGAACAGGCTCGCCGCCACGCCGATGGTGAGGGTGACACCGAACCCTTTGATTTCGCCCGTCCCCATGAAAATCAAAATGATGGAGGAGATCAGCGTGGTAACGTGCGAGTCCAGAATCGTGCCGAAGGCGCGCGCGTAGCCGGCGTCAATCGCGCCGCGCAGCGATTTGCCCTTGGCGAGTTCCTCGCGGATGCGTTCGTAAATGAGCACGTTGGCATCCACCGCCATACCAACGGTGAGCACGCCGCCCGCAATGCCCGGCAGGGTGAACGTCGCCCCAACGGAACACATGACCCCGAGCAGGATGATGACGTTGGTGATGAGCGCGACGTTCGCCGCCAAGCCGGCGATGAAGTAGTAAATCAGCATGAAGGCCGAGACAAACACAACTCCGGTAATCGAAGCGTTGATGCCACTATGGATGGAATCTTTGCCGAGTGTCGGGTCCACGTCAGAGGAAGAGTCAATGGTGAGCGGCGCTTTGAGCGGATTTTGCAGGACATTCGCCAGTTCCTGCGCCTCTTCGATGGTGAAAGTTCCAGTGATTTGGCCGTTGCCGCCTTCAATCGGAGATTGGATGGTTGGGGCGGAATACAGATCGCCGTCCAAAACAATTGCCATCCGGTGGCCGACGTTATCCCGCGTGGTTTTGGCGAATTTCTTCGCGCCATCGGAAGTCAGAATGAAATCAATCTGCGGTTCGCCGAGGCTGCCGCGCACGACCATCGAACTCTTAACGATGTCGCCGGCCAGTCCGTTCACCGGCTTTTTGTTCACCACCACCTCTTCGGTTTTGGCCGGCGCGCCCCCGGGTTGCGGTTCAATGTGTTTGAGCAATACGTATCCCGGCGGAATCGGCAGATGATTTTCGATGATTTCGCCGCTGTCATCCCGCACCATCCGAAATTCAAGGTAGGCCTTCTTTTGAATTTGCGTCTTGGCGCTTTCCTTGTCGGATGGCGACAGGCCCGGCAATTGAATGAGAATTTTGTTGCCGCCAGCCGATTGGATAACCGGCTCGGCCACACCGAAACGATCAATGCGTTTCCGCAGCACTTCGATTGCCTGCGACAGCGCCGCGCTCGTCACGTCCGATCGCGACCGGATATTATTGGTCTCCCCTTCGAACAGCACGTTTGTGTTCATCTCGACCAGGAACGACGTGCCGCCCTGCAAATCGAGGCCAAGCTTGATGCGGCCCGAGGCGTCGCGCTGAAGCTGGTTCAAGATAAACGTGTTTGGGTAAAGCTGATCCTTCGCGTTGACGAACGGGAAATAGGGCTGGAGATTGTTCGTGGCGGAGGCCATCTGCAAGCAGGCGAACTCAGTGTTCGTCCCCGTTTTTTGGAACAGTTCGGCTTGCGCCAGAATGTTGGTGAACGTGGCGTCTTTGTTTTCCGCACGCCGCGCAAATTCCTGCATCAAATCGCGCGAGGTGGGCGGATAAATCTCATAAAGCGCCCAGAGGATGATACAAATGACCAGGATGAATCTCCCAAAGTTGTTTCTTCTCATGTCGGTTCAGGATGCGGAGGTGTCGCTGCGTTCAAGGATGTCCGTCACGGAAGATTTGGTGACTTCCATTTTGGCGTCGGCCGACCGGAGCGAGACGGTCTTGTCCTTCACCGTGACAACGACGCCGATGATGCCGCCGGACGTGACGACCTTGTCGCCGGACTTGAGGCCGGCGAGCATTTTGGCCTGCTGCTTGGCCCGCTGCTGCTGGGGCCGGAACAGGAGGAAATACATCATTACCGCCATTAAAACCAGCAACAGGATGGGGCTGGCAAAGAGTGACTGCAAACCGGGCGGCGGCGTCTGCTGCGCCGGCGCCGGAGCGGGCGCCTGGGCTAAAAGCGCGTTCAAACCATTCAAATGCATAATTGAAAAGTGGTCGGACACTTTAGGCAAATTAACGGAATTGGCAAGTGTTATCGGTCCAGGACCTTCCCCAGTTTTGGAAAGACGGGGGTGTTGCCTCTCAAATTGCCTCGGAAAATTGGGGATAATTTATCCCCAATTTTCATTTTGCGGTTCCCAGATGTTGAATCCTCAAACCCGTTGAAAACAAACGGGATTATTCAATTCCAGAAGAAAAACCGGGGATAGTCCTGTTATCGGTCGTGTTCATTCTGCATTCCGTTTTGAGTGGCTTCCATGAAAACGAGCGAAGGAATGGCAGGAAAAATTTTCAACGGCAAAGTCAAGAAAAACGGTTTTGCCGGGTACTTCCGATTTGCGGGCTGGTCCAGCAGTTTCGCTTCGGGGTGCTGGAGCGACTTGCGCCAAAATTCATTCAAACCATTCACGCCGATGCCGCAATGGAAAACCGCCCAAACCGGAAAAGGCGTGTTTTAATTGCCACTTGTCACCATAATGAACTGATTCTGAAGGAATTAGAGGATGAATCTGTGTCTGTTTGGGCATCTTAAATGCTTCCCTTGTACCAACTGATTCATAGGAGTCGTGCCACGGCTATGGGCGCCAGACAACATAAGACAGCAGGGTTTGCGGTAATTGCTTTTTTTATTGCCGGGGTACTACTTTTGGATTCTGTTACGCCGTTGAGCGTCGCCGATTGGGTCTGGTATTTTATTCCTCTGCTATTGTCGGTTTATGTCGGCGGCCGGTTCTTCCCCTATGTGCTCGCTGCTGTTTTATCGCTGCTGACGCTGGTCGGTTTTTTGCTTTCGCCGCCGGGGATTGATCCTCATCTGGCATTCATGAGCCGTCTCACGGGTATCTGTGGACAGTGGCTGGTCGCTTTTCTAATTTCTCAACGCAGGCGCGCCGAGGAGGAAGTGCGCAAGTTGTCGCACGCGGTCGAACAGAGTCCGGCTTCCATCGTCATCACCGACCGAGCCGGCAACATCGAATATGTCAACCCCAAGTTCGAGGAGTTGGCGGGTTATTCCTCCGAGGAAGTGATCGGCAAAAATCCCCGTATTTTGAAGTCTGGCGAAACTCCGCCAGAGGAATACAAGCAAATGTGGGAAACCATTGTTGCCGGCAGGGAATGGCATGGAAAATTTCATAATCGGAAGAAGAACGGCGAACTTTATTGGGAGCGAGCCTCCATTTCCCCGATCTTCGACAGCGCCGGGGACATCGCCCACTTTCTAGCGATCAAGGAAGACATCACCGAACGCAAGCAGGCGGAGGAAACATTGGCGGCGGAGCAGAGGTTGTTGAACAGTTTGATCACGGCCATCCCCGACGTGATTTATTTCAAGGACCGGGAAAGCCGCTTCATCAGAATCAACGCGGCATTTATCCAGAAACATGGATTGCCGGGTCCATCCGTGGCCTTGGGAAAGACTGATTTTGACATCTTCGGGGAACAACACGCACGACAGGCCTACGAAGACGAACAGCGAATCATGGCCACGGGCCAGCCGATGATTAACCAGGAAGAGAGGGAAGATTGGAAGGATGGGCGTGTTACGTGGGTGTCCAGCACAAAAATGCCGTTGCGCGACGACGCCGGAAAGGTCGTCGGCATCATGGGCATTTCGCGTGACATCAGCGAGCGCAAGCGGGCGGAGCAGCAACTGGTCGAATCACTCGATTTTAACCGGAAAATCATCTCAGAGGCTCCGGAGGGGATACTGGTTTTCAAGGCGTCCGGTCGGTGTGTGCTGGCCAACGAGGCCGCCGGACGGACGCTCAACGCCATGGTGTCCCAACTTTTGAAGCAGGATTTTCGGCAGATCGAGTCCTGGCGGGTTTCGGGCATGCTCAAGATGGCGGAGGAAACGTTGGCCACCAAAAGCCCCAAGCGCGGGGAATTTCATTTCACCAGTACATTCGGCAAAGAGGCTTGGCTGGCCTGCCACTTCAGTTTCTTTGTCCGCGGTGACGAACCGCATCTGCTCCTCCTTTTCAACGACATCATCGAGCGCAAGCAGGCCGAGGAACATGTTCGTGAACAGGCGTCGTTGCTGGACAAGGCGCAGGACGCCATTCTGGTCCTGGATCTGGATGACCGCATCGCTTATTGGAATAAAAGCGCCGAGCGGATTTATGGTTGGACCGCCGCCGAAGCCGTCGGGAAAAATCCCGTGGATCTGTTCCTGGGCGAGGCAATTTCACCAAGACACGCGGAGGCCATCAGAACCGTCAAGGAACGCGGCGAGTGGAGCGGCGAATTGCAGGAAATCACCAGGGACGGTAAAACCGTCACGGTTCAAGGCCGATGCAACGTCATTTGCGACGAGCAAGGCCGGCCCAAGGCCCGGCTTATCATCAACACCGACATCACCGAAAAGAAAAAACTTGAAGCCCAGTTCCTGCGTTCGCAACGCATGGAAAGCCTCGGCACGCTGGCCGGCGGCATCGCACACGACCTCAACAACGTACTGACGCCACTCCTGGTCTCCGTTCAAGTGTTGAAGCAAAAAATCAGTGACGCCGACCGGCAAAGAGTGCTGGAATCCCTGGAAGCCAATGTCCAGCGAGGGGCGAGTCTGGTAAAGCAGGTGCTGGCCTTCGGACGCGGTGTGGAAGGCGAACGGATTGTCATCCAACCCAAACACATCGCCCGGGAAATCAAGCAGATCGTTAATGAGACCTTCCCGAAATCGGTGGCGTTTGAACTTCATTCCACCCCCGATCTCTGGACCGTCACCGGCGACCCGACGCAACTTCACCAGATCCTGTTGAATCTCTGCGTCAACGCGCGCGACGCCATGCCCAACGGTGGCAAACTGTCCCTGCAAATCGAAAATGTGGTGCTTGATGAAGCCTATGCCAGCGCGAATCTGGAAGCGCGGCCCGGTCCCCATGTGTGCCTCACCGTGAACGACACGGGCACGGGCATTTCAAAGGAAATACAGGAAAAGATCTTCGATCCTTTCTTCACCACCAAAGAACCGGGCAAGGGCACCGGCCTGGGATTGTCCACGACTTTGGCCATCGTCAAGAGCCACGGCGGTTTCATCAATTGTTACAGCGAACCGGGCAAGGGCTGCACCTTCAAGGTTTATCTCCCGGCCAACACCACGCCGGGTGGCGTGGAAAAAGTGGTAACGGGAGAAGCCCGGCTGCTGCGCGGCCACAACGAACTGGTGCTCGTCGTAGATGACGAGGAACCCATTCGCAAACTGGCGCAGACGGCATTGGAGCGTTACGGCTACCGCGTCTTGCTCGCTGCCAACGGCACCGAAGCGGTTTCCCTTTACCGGACCCGACGGAATGAAATAGACGCGGTCATCACCGACATGGTCATGCCGGTCATGGATGGCCCTGCGACCATTGCGGCGCTCAAGGCCGTTAATCCGGAAGTTAAAATTGTCGGTTCAAGCGGTTTTGCCCCCGACGGTTATGAAATCGAGGCAACCAAAGCGGGCGTCAGGTTTTTCATTCCTAAACCCTATACTGCCGAAACCGTGCTGCTCACCCTGCATGAAGTTCTGAACGGGAATAGCTAGGTTTTCAACACCGTCGCGACACGACTGAGCGCCGTTCGGCGCGGCATATTTGTAGTTGCCGGATTGAAATCCATTTCAGTTCCATCGCAGAGCGGCGTCATCGGGAGGTTGGAGTTCAAGCTTTAGCTTGTGCAGACGACAGGCACGCTGAAGCGTGAACTCCAACAAAATGAAATATGCCGCCCCGCCGGGGCTGGGGATTTTAATGGAATCGTCCGGCTACAAAGATCCCGCTCCTGATGGAGCTGAAGAAACGCCGCTACTGATGGCATGACTTTCAAAAGCGGAATTGCCGTGCTGGTGGTGGGTGTCGTTCTTTGTTTGCAGAAACGAACTCATCCAGGCTTGAAATTCTCAATAGCGTTTCAACCTCTTTAATCTACTGTTGAACTGCCATTTCCTTTTGTTCCGGCTCGACCCACTTGTTGTGTTCCTTGATGAGATCCACCAAACGTTCCACGGCTTCGGTTTCAGGGATGTTGAATTTAATGGCCTGTTTGCCGACGTAGAGGTTGACCTTGCCGGGCGCGCCGCCCACGTAACCGAAGTCCGCGTCCGCCATTTCACCCGGGCCGTTCACGATGCAGCCCATGATGGCAATCTTCACGCCCTTGAGATGCTCCGTGCGCGCCTTGATCCGCGCTGTCACGGTCTGGAGGTTGAACAGCGTCCGGCCGCAACTCGGGCAAGCCACGTAATCGGTTTTGAATGAACGGCAGCCCGCCGCCTGCAAAATGTTGTAGGCCAGCCGCAGCGATTGGCCGCCACCGGCTTCACCGCGAATGAGAATGGCGTCACCGATGCCATCTGCGAGCAATGAACCAATGACGACCGAAGCGCGGAGCAGGGCAATCCTGGGTTCCAGCGGATACCCCTCCCCCGGCTTCGCCACTCTCTCCCCGCCTGGCGGGGAGAGGGACGGGGTGAGGGGCACGTCACCAAAATTGATGCAATCCTTCAGCAAAATGGGATTGTTCTGTCCAAGCCGTTTCAATTTTGCAGCGAGCAATCGGAACGCGGTGATGGCCGGCAGGTTCACCCCGTCCTTCACGGTCACAAGCTGTGTCTCGCAATTGATTTCAAAATCCCGGGTCGGATCAATTTCAGCAACGTTCAAATCTTCGTAAATCGCCTCCGGCTTCACATCGTCTTTCGCGCGAATCTTGTGCGCCACCTTGTCCCACGTCGCCCGCGTGACGACCACGCGAATGAGTTGCTCACCGCCACAGGCTACTCCATCGGCCAGCTCGATTTCCGGCGTTTCGCGACGTGAGAAATGGAACGGGTCAAAGGGGAATTCGGAATTCGGAATTCGGAATTCGGAATTTGAAAGAACAGGGTTCTGTGCCAGCAAATCGCGGCACACTTCGATTTCACGCGGCGAATCCTCGGTGAGCGAAACGCGGATGGTATCGCCGAGGCCGTCGCACAACAGCGAGCCGATGCCGATGGCGCTCTTGATGCGGCCGTCCTCGCCTTCACCCGCTTCGGTGACGCCGAGGTGAATCGGATAATTCCAATCCGGCCCTTCCTGTTCCAATCGCGCCACCAGCAGGCGATAACATTCAATCATCACCTTCGGGTTCGAGGATTTCATTGAGAACTTGAAGTTGTGGAAGCCGTGCTTGCGGCAGATGCGAGCGAATTCCAGCGCGCTTTCGACCATGCCCAGCGGCGTGTCGCCGTAGCGGTTCATAATGCGGTCGGAAAGCGAACCGTGGTTGGTGCCGATGCGCAGCGCGCGTTTTAATTTCCTGGCTTCCAGCACCAGCGGTGTGAACGCTTCCTCAATGCGCTTGAGTTCTGCGGCGTATTCCTCGTCTGTGTATTCCTTGACGGCAAATTTCTTTTTGTCGGCGTAATTGCCGGGATTGACGCGCACGACCTCGGCCCATTTCACCGCTTCCATCGCCGCTTCGGGCTTGAAATGGATGTCGGCGACAATCGGCACGAGGCAATGTTGCGCGCGCAATTCACGAACAATGTTTTGCAGATTCGCCGCGTCCTTGACCGTGGGCGCGGTAATGCGGACGAGCTGGCAGCCAACGGCAACCAGTTCGAGCGTTTGCCGCACACACTCGGCGGTGTCCATCGTGTCGCACGTCAACATGGATTGCATCACCACCGGATGGTTGCCGCCGATGATAACCCCGCCGCTCTTCGGATCACCAACGACGACTTCCCGCGTCTTCCGCCGGTGATAAAAATACGGTGATTCGCAGTAGCGCATGACTTATTTCACCGGAGCCGGCGTGGACCCCGCGGGTGTTGACGTTTGTTCGATTTGCGCGTCACTATTGAACATCGCGCGATAAAGGGCAAAACGTTTAATGTCCCCGAAAATTGTGATGTACAGCATGAACCCGATCAACAGCATCGCAAAGGCGGTTGTAGTGTATTCAACAAATTTCAGACCCAAAGGCCGGCGCCAGATTTTTTCGATTATGGCCATCAGAATGTGTCCGCCATCGAGCACCGGAATGGGCAGTAAATTGATGATGGCGAGATTAATGTTGAGCAATACAAGGAAACTCAAGGCCAGGCGATAATCGGTTTTGAACTGGGCGGCGAGGATGCTGAAAATTCCGACGGGGCCGCTCAAATCCTTCGCGCCAACGCCCGTCTCCCGGGTGTGGACAAGGGCGCCGATGGTGGCAAAGGTTTTATCCAACACGTCACGTACCTGCTGCCAAGGCGTCGGGCCGGGGCGCTGGATCATGTAAACCTGTGTGGAATCCACGCCCAGCGCGACGCCGATTCTACCCGTTTTGGTGGTGGGATCGAGGTTGGGCGTGATGTTCAGGCCGACCTTTTTTCCATCGCGCTCGACCCGCATCGCGCTGGTTTGCCCGCCGCATTTGTGAATCAGGTCAATCAATTGATCCCGGCTGGCAATGGGCACACCCGCAAACGAAACAATGCGGTCACCGGTTTTGAGTCCGGCCTTTTCCGCCGGGCTGCCCGAACTCACGTCCAGCACTTGCGGATGGTCGCGGGGGTCAAGATTCAGGAGCTTGAGGCCAAGCCCGTTGTCTGTCGTGGCCTTGAGAAAATACGTTTGCTCCTTCCCATTGTGCTCGATGACCACCGGCATCATGCTGGTGCGCGCCACAATCGTATTCAACATCACGTCCTGCCAGGTTTTCACCGGCGTGCCGTTCACGGCAGCGATCCGGTCCCCTTCCTGAATTCCAAGTTTGGCCTCAGCCGAATTTGGCTCAACGTAGCCGATGATGGCGGGGTTCACTGGAACAGGCAGGCCGATAAAATAAATCGCGGTGGCAATGACGAAGGCGAATACAACGTTCATGAACGGCCCGGCAAAAGCCACGAGAATTTTGTGCCACGGCGGTGCCGGTGGCACCTCTTTCACGGACTGCCCTTCGAGTGCCTCAGAGGTGATCATTTGCGGCAACTTCACGAAACCGCCGGCAGGAATCCAGCGCAACGAGTATTCGATGTCATCGCGCTTTCGGCTGCACATCTTCGGGCCGAACCCCACGGCAAATTCCTCGACTTTCATACCGAGCCGTCGCGCAACCCAAAAATGGCCGAACTCATGGACAAAAATTGCCGCGCCGAATGATATCAACACGGCGGCGAAAACATAAATGGCAGTTAAAATCATCATTTCAAATTTCGGCCCCAGCAACGGGACAATGAAATTATATCAGCAAAAATCGGACCGGCAATCACTGACTGGTGGGTGTCCACCTTCCACGCATTCCACGAATTTGACCGGCTAAAGTTTAAACTCCGATGCCTTGCTCCTTGCCCAGCCATCCGCTTCCAGGACCTGTTCCAGCGTCGGCTGTTCAACAACTTTATGCGCGTCCATCACGCGCCGAACGGTTCCGGTGATTTGCGGGAAATTGATTTTGCGATTCACGAACGCTTCGACCGCGATTTCGTTAGCTGCGTTCAATACCGCCGGCAACGTGCCGCCCGCCTCCCCAGCCCGGCGCGCCAGCGTCAGCGCCGGAAACCGTTCCACATCCGGCTCTTCAAACGTGAGGCTGCCCAGTTTGGCAAAGTTGGTTTGCACGCGGTCGCTCGGCGCCCGGTCCGGATACGTGAGCGCATACTGAATCGGCAGGCACATGTCCGGCGTGGAAAGCTGGGCCAGCATGGCGCCGTCCACGAACTCGACCAGCGAATGAACGATGCTTTGCGGATGCACCAGCACGCCGACGCGTTCGATGCCGATGTCAAACAGCCAGCGGGCTTCAATCATTTCCAGCCCTTTGTTGAAGAGCGTCGCCGAGTCAATCGTGATTTTCCGGCCCATGACCCACGACGGATGTTTGAGCGCGTGCTCGACGCTAATTTCAGCAAATTTTTCCCGGGGCCACTTTTTGGCGTCACGAAACGGACCGCCCGAAGCGGTGAGCCAGAGTTTGCGGACGGAGCCGGGCGGTTTGCCTTCGAGACACTGAAAAATTGCCGAGTGCTCGCTGTCCACCGCCAGCACGCGCACCCCGTATTTGCGCGCCTCGCGCATCACAATTTCCCCGGCCATAACGAGGATTTCCTTCGAGGCGATGGCGATGTCCTTGCCGGCGCGAATGGCGGCCAGTGCCGGTTTCAGGCCCGCCGTGCCAACGATGGCGATGAGCACAATGTCCGCCCCCGGTAATGTGGCCAGCTTGATCAAGCCGTCGTCGCCGGAATATACCCGCATGGTCGTCCCGCCTGAATTTTCCAGTTCGCGAGCCTTTCCCGGGTTGTTGATGGAAATCGCCTCAGGCCGGTGCTTGCGCGCCTGCTTGAGCAGCAATTCGGCGTTATTGCCGGCGGCCAACCCGACCAGCCGGACGCGATCCGGCAAGTCATCGGCCACCTTGATTGTGCTGGTGCCGATGGAGCCGGTCGAACCGAGTAAAACAACGTTCTTCACGGATGCGTCAGAATGTGTCGCAGATAGAGATACATAATCGGGGCATTAAACAAAAGGCTGTCTAAGAGGTCCAAGATGCCGCCAATGCCGGGAATCAGACTGCCGGAGTCTTTCACACCAGCTTCGCGTTTGAACAGCGATTCAATCAAATCCCCAATAACAGCGGTGATGCTCAGGACGATTCCGAGGATCACGGCGTGGAGGAGATCCATTCCGGTCATTTTCGTGCCGAGATATTGCGCGAACGCCGCGCTGGCGACGGTCGAGAGCAAAATCGCGCCGCCGAAACCCTCCCACGTTTTGGCCGGACTGATGCGCGGGATCATTTTGTGCCGGCCGATGAGCGAGCCAACGGCATAAGCCCCGGTGTCGCTGAATTTCGTCACGACAATGAAATACAGCACGTAAAATTTTCCGCTGTCGTTGATGCCCGGAAAAAAATTGATTTTTTGGATGAAGTTCAGCAGCCATGGGACATACATCAGGCCGAACAGCGTCACGGCGATGCTGGCGATGCCGGTGCTGTTGCTGCGCGAAACAAATTGCCGGACACACAAACCGAGCACGAACAGGATGATGAACCCCGTTTCAAAATCGTTCACGCGCGCCGGGGAACCGGACGTGCCGAGGTGACCGGTCAGATTCAAAAAAGTCCCCAGCATCAACAACAGGCCGCCGAACAGTCCGCACCATTTGAAACCGGCCAATCCGCGTTTTTCGGCCAGCTCGTAAAACTCCGCCAGGCCGGTCATCCCTAGAAAAAGCATGATGAGAATGAAGACCCCGTTGGAGACCAGCGGACTGGTGGAAAACAAAGCGGCAATGATGACCGTCCAAAGAACCACCGAAGTGACCAATCGGCGGAGAAACACTTTTGACTTTGAGGGCGTTTGGGTCGCCAGCACCACGTCGGACATGCAGGTGCAGGATAGCAAGCGTGCGCGAGCGTTGCCAATTATCAATTATGATCCAACCTTGAGGGCAGGAATAAGATCGGAAAAAGAAAGAGGCCGGTCACTACTCCGGCCTCTCAATGAGAACTAGGCGCTCAAAATCACCTATTGCAGTTGCCAAATCACTACGCTTTTGGACCTCAACTACGTGGATAGTCTATCAAATGCCGGGTCCCCTGCCAGTCACCAGTTCTGGTTACATTAACACCCGGGACTATATCTTTCACAGATGCAATATGTTAGCAAACAAAACAGCCTTAAAAACTTGTAAAAATGCCCTTGAAAGCGCCTTTTTTGGGGTAAAACGGACTGGCAAAAACCCATCACCAAAGACCAAAAAGTGACCGTCGCCATCGGTCTATCAGGCTTTTGAAAAACAGGTGATTTGGGGGTTCGGGTAATTCGTTGGTGAGTT
>Ga0335081_10005333_pt1 | contig 20334 bp, 20 predicted proteins | sample Lox_Sample_35_FD_206713 | JGI IMG/M metagenome (GOLD analysis project Ga0335081, IMG submission 206713) | Soil microbial communities from Loxahatchee National Wildlife Refuge, Florida, United States - Lox_Sample_3.5 | ecosystem: Environmental > Terrestrial > Soil > Wetlands | place: USA... | reverse complement strand
CCTGGTGTAGTCCTCGGGCTGAAAACAATATGTGAAGCGGATCGCGTCAGCGACCTCACCAAGAGCCGCGACGGCGGTCATACGGGGTTCAGCCTCCAGCTTCTCGGCAACCTTCTCTTCGAGACGGTCCTTGCCTTTGAGGCGGTCCTTGAAGCCCTCCAGCCAGCCGCCATGCTTATTCTCCTGCTCAATGGCTTGCGCATTCGCGGAGAGTTCAGGCTCGGCCTCACGGACCCGGCCGATCGCCTCGGCTGTTTCCGCCTGCCGTTCCGGGCCATGCCGCTGGCCGCCGTCTCGGTCTGGTGACGTCGGGTCCGCCGCATGCCGTGGCGTCTCAGGCCAGCGCCTTTCGTGGCTTGCCCACATCTCCGTGAAGCGCGGCACCTCGTTTCGGTAGCCTCGCTGCCCGGCTCCGTCGGGACGCTGGTCGTGCTGCGATTCTCCTGTCGCGTCGGATGACTCTCCGGCCGTTTCCGCGGAAGCGTGCGCGCGCATCGCCTCGTAGGTACGGCCCCGTTCGTCCGGGTCGGGCAGCTCCCGTCGCTTGGGTGTGGACCGGTCCGCGCCGTCTACGCTGGCGCGCTCAGGGTGCTCGGGCTCGTCCGGCAGGTCCAGGAACCGCACGCTGCTCCATCCTGGGACTCAATGTGATCAAACCGTCATGATACGTGACCAAATCAGGCAGCGAGCGGGGTAAGACAAACGGTTTTCTTACAGGACGGCGTTTGCCCTCGGCCGCACTTGAAAATTGCTCCGCGTCAGACAGCGCGTCGGGGCCGCTCACAGTCTCGCAGGCGGGCGGTTACACGGCGACGGCCAGGGCTCGTGGCCGGGATGAGCCAAGAAGGTCAAGTCTCCAAGCTCCTGCAGGTCAACGCGTTCCGCGGACGCTGTCCGTGGCTGTCCGCGCAACGCTGCGGCTGGATGCCCACATTCACGGACGTATAGCGGACAGCGTCGGCGCAATGGATAGTGTTGATCGCCATTTACCCAGGTCAGGGCTGCGCGACGATACAGGGAGCAGCGGTCTGTAAAACCGTCGGCTCAGCCTACGTTGGTTTGAACGCAACACCTGCCACCACCTGCGAAAACGGCCCGCTGGCTGCGGATACGCGCCAGGCGGGCCGTCTTCTTCTCGTCACGCCGTGTATCGTGGTGCGTCACCGTGAGTCGATGCGTTGCGGTGTTCACGGACGCATAGCGGACGGCGGCCATGCCATCAGGACGGTCGGTGCGCACCGTCGGCTTTTCCGCGGACGGCCACGGACGGGCCGCGCTGGCGGCGTGTTTCCCGGCTTGACGCGCGGCGCCGAGTCGGGCGTGCATCCCTGTGTGCCCGCCGGCGCCCTGGGTGGTTTCCCGGGGGCGGGGCGGGACGGGGAAGGCGGATGGGTTGATGACCAAGGCGGTGCGGGAGAGCGTGACGATGGCCGGGCGGGCGGAGCGGGCCCGGGTTGCCCGGGTGTTCACGGCCGGGGTGCTCGGCCCGGGGCACCCGTGCGGGGACGACGCCGCGCTGCTGGTGAGCTGTTCAGCAACAGCATCCGGCACAGCGGCTCGGGCGCGGAGGGGGAGACGATCGCGGTCCGGGCCGCCGGCGGCGTGGTCCGGGTCGACGTCACCGACCGCGGCGGCCGGGGAGTGCCGCAGCTGCGGCCCTCCGGTGATGAGGCGGAAGGTGTCCGGGGGCTGGGTTGGTCCGGCCTGGGACGCCCGACCTGCCGCTGCAAGACCGCAATCTCATGGCGCAGCACTAGGATCTCAGCATCCTTGGCTGCGTCACTGCGCGCCGGAAGCGCCAGCCAGCCGGGTACCCGGACCATCAACAGGCAGATCAGGCGAATGAGCACGAACGCCGATCGTAACTAGCAGGTCGGGCCCTACACGGGGTTTTGGCACGGCACGGGTGGGCGAACTGCTGCGGCGCGGTGAGAAGATACCGGGCTTCGGCCATTTCGTGTACCGGAGCGGCGACCCGCGCGCCGTCGTGCTGCTCGGCCTGGTCCGCCGCGCCGCGCCGACGTCCGGGCAACTCGCGGTCGCCGAGGCCGTGCTCGCCGAAGTCAGGCGAAAGTCGCTGCCCGAGCCGAACATCGACTTCGCCGTCGCGACCCTGGCCCGGGTGGCGGGCAGGGTTCCCGGGGCCGGGGAGGCGGTATTCGCGGTCGCCCGCACGGCCGGCTGGATCGCCCACGCCCTCGAGGCCTGCGCGGCCGGCGGTCCGCTACGTCCCGGCGCTGTCTGCACCGGGCCGCCTGCGATCATCGACCCATGATGCCGTGGCCGCCTGTTACCGATTCGTGACCTAGCATCGCAGCGTGAGGCGTGATCTGAACGTCTCCCAGATATGGAAGCCGATCCGTCGGATGTCATCCGCAGCCCGGGGCCCTGGCCTGAGCGGGCCGGCTATGACCCGGCGGCCCAGATGACGGTCAACCCTGCTGAGTACGTGACCGAGTTGTTCCGGGCGCACCACCTGGAACTGGTCCGGCTGGCCGTGCTGATCGTGGGTGATCTGGCCACCGCCGAAGACGTGGTGCAGGACGCCTTCGAGCAGCTTCACCGGCGGTGGCGGACCCTGCGCAAGCAGTCGAGTGCTTTGGACTACGCGCGGTCCGCCGTGCTGAACGGCAGCCGGTCCGTGCTGCGTCGGCGGTCAGTCGCCCGCAGGCACGCGGCCCGGATCTCCGCGTCCAGTCATCAGGACACCGGCGCCGCCGTCGGTTTCGAGCAGCGTAGCGAGCTCATCGAGGCGTTCCGCAGGCTGCCCGCCAGGCAGCGCGAGGTACTCGCCCTGCGCTACTACGTGGACATGAGCGTGGCCGACGCCGCGGCCACGCTGCACATCAGCGAAGGCGCCGTCCGCTCGACCGCCTCCCGCGGCCTCGATGCGCTGGCCCAGATCCTCCCGTCCCGTTCCTCGAAGGAGGCGTGAGGCATGCCTGACCTCGAGAACCTGCTCCGCGAGGAGCTGCAGCGCGAGGCCCAGAAGGTCCAGCCCGAACTGCTCAGGTCGCTCCAGGTCCCTACCCGACGGCCCAGTTGGCGTCCGCGCCTGCTCCCGTTCGCGGCCGCGGCCGCGGTGATCGCCGTCATCACGGCGGGCGCGCTTGTGGCGGGCCTGACCGCGGCCCACAAGCCCGCCGCCCACAAGCCCGCCGCCCACAAGCCCGCCGTCTCCGGATCAGCCCCGGCCAGCCTGCCGCGCTTCTACGTCACGACCAGCTCCAGCCCCGGCGGCCGCGGGATACAGGCGGTGGTCCGCGCGTCCGCCAGCGGGAAGGTCACCGGTACCGTCCCTGTGCCGTCGGCCCTCCCTGTGGAGTGGTCTGACTCTGGCGGTACCTTCGTCACCGCCGCCGCCGATGACCGTAGCTTCATCATCGGAGTCCAGGGAGGCCAGGAACCAACCAAAATCGGCTTGGACCTCCGCTTGTTCCGGTTCGCTATCTCCGCTGCCGGTAAGCCCGGCCACCTGACCGAGCTGGCACCCGCTCCGATGCGCAACGAGACCACGGAGGGCATCGCGCTGTCTCCCGACGGCAAGCTGCTCGCGGTCTCGCTGATGCGCGACTCCCCGGCGGACGCCGTGGGCGCCATTCAGGTCCTCGACCTGGTCACCGGGGCCACCCGGACCTGGACCGCCCCGGCCCACAGCATGTATATTCCCGGGCCGCCCTCCTGGGCGGACGGCAGCCGGCTAATCGCGTTCACCTGGCTGCGCACCACCCAATCTGGCCTCATGTCCGCGCCGCGGGGAATCCGGCTGCTCGACACCGCCGCGCCAGGCGACAACTTGGTGGCGGGGACAGTGATCGTCCCGAGCGGCATGGTCGCCGCCGGTTCCATCGTGAGCGCGCTGATCACGCCCGACGGGCGCCATGTCATCGTGGTCACCTGGCGTGATCTGACTCCGCAGGCCAGTACCCACACCGTCATCGTGCGGTTCGCCGAGCTCAAGGCCGCCACCGGCAGGCTGGTCCGGCTGCTCTACACCCGGACGGAGCGGTACAACGAGGTCTCCTTCACCACCTTGCAGGACAGCCTCGGTGTGCTGTCGCTGGGGTCGCAGGGACGGTATGCCCTGGTCCAGGGCATCCAGTTCGGCTGGCTTGACGTCGGCGGTCCCGACTTGGGCCGGTTCACGCCACTGCCCGCGGTCCCTGCCGGCCAGTACGTCAACTTTGCCGCCTGGTAACTTGTGGGGTTCCAGAACTCGGCCGTGGGTGCTGAGCTGGGAATTTGGTCACAGGACCAGGCATCGTTTTGGTACACGACAGGTTCGCCTGAGGTCAAGGACGTCCGGATCGCCGGCATCGCCGGGCTCGGCCAGGAGGCCGGCGGCGGCCCGCGCGTGGCTTCGGCCCGCCAGGTCGGCCGGATCCAGGTGGTCAAGGCCGGCAACAGGGGGGAGGGCTTTCACGGCCTGCGCATCCGGGTCGCCGGTTGAGGCGCCTGTTTAGCGATCATCTCTCCGGGAAGCGCAGCCCAGGTCAGAAGGAACGGGTAAACCAGCGACGTAGGGGGCGCTATGCCTGACTTCGGTGAGATGGCTGACAAGGCCAAGGACTTCGCCGGCGACCACGACAAGCAATCCGACGAGGCCCTCGACAAGGCCGCGGACTTCGCCGGCGACAAGACCGGCAACAAGTACGACAGCCAGATCCAGTCCGGCGAGGACAAGGCCGAGGACTACCTCGGTGTCGAGGACCAGGACAAGGATCAGCAGAACCAGAGCAGCAACTAGCGCAAAGGTACGCAGCAGGGCCCCGCCCGTCGGGGTCCCTGCTGTATCCGGCGTGGTTCGCGACGGTGAGGGTACGCCCGGCGTACGTCACCGCGGACGTGGGCGGCCTGCCCGGCTCGGTGGGAGCACACGCTCGCGGACCTCGCCTGAAACTGCGGGCCAGCCAGCGGACATGGAGCCTGACGGCCAGCCATCTGCCCGCGAGGAGAGCGCATCCCGCGAGGGTCATCGTTCGGCATGTCTGCCTCGAACCGAATGCAGGACGACTTCGGCCGCTTAGACGGGTCCGGGGTGACCAGCCCGGCCCGGGCCAGGTAGCGGCTGACCGTCGCCGGGGAGACCTTGACCTGGTGCTGGTGCTCCCTCGTCTTCGGCCTGGGAGCGGGCCAGCAGCGCGTGGATCCAGGACCGGGCGACCCCGTAGGACCGCGCGACCTCGCTGACCGGGCGCTTCTCGACAGTGACGGCGGTGATGACGAGCCTGGCCTTCGACATCCCGGCAGCGTCCAGCCGGCCGGGCCGCCACCGGGGGAAGGCACGCCGCTAACTGTCCTGGATGTCTTGAGACACCCTGTCCTGGATGTCCTGAACCTAGACACAACACCTGCCACCACCAGCGAAAACGGCCCCCTGGCTGCGGAAACGCGGCCCCGGGGCCGTTTCTACACTGTCGCGCCATTGCGGCCGCCGATCTCGACCTGCCACGTCGAGCTCGCCGCCGAGAGGTCCAGGGCCTGCATGTCGGCGCCCTGGCTTACCGCACCCAGAGCTGATCGATCTGCGGGAGGCCGTTGGCATCGAGGGTGAAGTGACTGGCCCGGCGGGAGATCAGCTCAGCGTCGCGGGTGTTCGCCAGCGGCACCCACGCGGCTTGGTCGGCGGCAAGATGATCGGCCCTGGCCCAGATGCTCTGCGCGGCGGCCGGGTCGGTGAGCTGCAGCGTCTCGGCTTGCCTGACGAGGCGGTCGAACGTTGCGTTGCAGTAACCGCCGCCGTTGGTGGTACGCGTCGGGTAGTCAGGGTGGTAGTTCGCGCATGACAGGAAGTATTCGAGGAACTCGATGGGCGAAGGGTAGTCGGCGGTCCAGTCGCCATCGCTGATGTTCCACTGTCCGTGCGGGTCGGCAAGGCGCCGGCGGAACTGGGCGTCGCCGCTGATCACTGGCGGACGGTAGCCGATCTCACGGAGGGCATTTACGAGCGGGCCGGCTGCCGCGGCAGCGATGGGGTCGTTGCTGGGGCTGATGAAGTCGACGGTCGTTCCGGCGGTGCCCGAGGCGCGGACCAGCGCCCGGGCACGCGAGAGGTCTGTTCCGTGCCAGCGTCCGTCCTGCGGCGTGCGGGTCCAGGGACAGTAGGCCTGGTATCCAGGGAAGTTGGGGGGCAGCACCTGGCAGGTAGGGGTCGACAGGCCCGGGCCGCCGAGGCCGCGGGCGGCGGCCGACCGGTCGATGGCCAGGTTGACGGCGCGGCGGGCCAGCACGTTGCTGAACGGCGGCCGCCGGATGTTAAAAGACAGGAAGCTGGTGTCAGGCTGAGTGTCGAGCCGCAGCTGGGAGGCGAACTGGACGCGCAGCGGCGCGAGGTTCACGGAGCCGATCTCGAGCGCCAGGTCGGCGTCGCCCCGCCGGACGGCCTGGACCCGGTGGCGCGGGTTGTCGGCCATCCGGATATCGATGCGGTCGGGGTAGCCCTCGGGCTGGGCCGCCCGCGACCATTCGCGGAATCGCTTGTTGCGGACGAGCACGAGCCGTCGGCCGGGGATGAACTTGGCGACCTGGTAGGGTCCGGTGGAGGCGACCGGCTGTGCGGCCAGGTGGTGCGAGGGGTTCCGGGAGGCACCGGCCGGGCCGGGGGAGTGTCAGCTTGTACAGCAGGTCCGGGTCGGGATGAGCCAGGCGGAGGATGACGGTGCCGGTCCGGTCGTCGGTGATGACTCCGTACGACAGGTCGCAGGTCGCGGGCTGCTGCGTGCATTCCGCCGCTCCTTGCAGAGCGGAGTAGTAGAGGGTCGGCTGGCTGTTCAGGGTGTACAGTCGCTCGAGCCCGCGGCGCAGGTCGGATGCCCGCACTGGCACGCCGCTCGAATAGCGGATTCCCGGCCGCAGGCGGAAGACGTAGGTGCGGCCGCCATCGGTGGGCACCGGCACCGCGGTAGCGAGATCGGGGACCAGTTGTGCGACCCCGGACGCCTACGCCAGCGCCACGAGCCCGTCGCCCGTCGCCCGCCAGATCGCCGGGTGCACGGGGTACGGGTCCGCGGGATCGAGGTCGCCGATGGCGGTGTACTCGACCCGCAGTGTTCCGCCGCGGTGCTCCTGGCCCGCCGGCGCGCCCGCGGCCACCCATGGGGTCTGGCCAAGGAGCGTCACGGTGGCGGGGGCCGCGCCAGTGGAGTACCGCCGGCGGACCGTGCCGGTCCCCGGATTCACCGAAATCAGCGTTCCGGTGCCTTCATCCGTGACCCAGACTCCGCCCCCGCCGACCGCGACCGCGGTCGGAGCGTCGCCGATCGGCGCGGTCGAGGCGACGGCGTTGCGCCCGGGATCGACCCGTGAGAGCGTCCCGTCCAGCGTGTTGACCACCCACACCGCTCCGTCGCCCGCCGCGACTGGCCCGGCGCCTGCGCCGACGCCGATCTCGGCCAGGGTTTCACCGCTGACCGGATCGATCCTGACGAGCCTGTGAGCCAGCGGCTCGGTAACCCACAGCGCGCCGAACCCCACGGCCACCCCGCCCGCGGAATCCTCTAGCCGGATGAACCTGCGTGGCACCCCGCTGCGAGGGTCGAGGGCCACGATCGTGTCGTCCTTTGCGCCGGCCACCCATACCGCGCCCACGCCAGTTGCCACCGCGGTCGGGCGCCCGCCGATGCTGATCGTCTGGACTACCTGGTTGGCTCGCGGGTCAATCCGGGAGACGCTTCCGTCCAGTGCGTTGGTGACCCAGACCGCCCCTGCCCCATAGCCGACTCCAGCCGGCAAGCTCCCGACGACCAGCGTCTGTTCGACATGAGGACCGTTCGGGTCAATCCTGGTGACCGTGCCATCGGCGCCGTTGGTCACCCAGATGCTGCCGGCGCCGGTGGCGATACCGCCCGGCGCGGAACCGACGGGCACGCTGGCCGTGACGTGGCCGGTGGCCGGGTCGACGGCACCGGCCCCGTCCGCCATGATCGCGCGTCGCATGCTGGCCTCGCCGCTGGTGAGCGCGACTCCGGTGACGACCGATGCCGCTGCCAGCAGAGCGACGGCGGCCAGCACCGGCCAGCGTCTGCGCCGTGGTCGGCCTGGTGGCGTAGCGGCCCGGGAGCCGCGCGGCGCGGCTGGCCTGGCCGGCAGGTCGAGGGCCGGATCCTGCGCCAGCACCGCGGCCTCCAGGCGCCTCAGCTCCGGGCCGGGCTCCAGCCCCAGGTCCTCGACCAGCGAGCAGCGCACCGCCCGGTAGGCCGCCAGCGCGTCGGCCTGCCGCCCCGACCGGTACAGCGCGAGCATCAGCTGGCCTGCCAGCCGCTCACGAGTTGGCTCTCGTCTCACGAGCGGCTCGAGTTCGGGCACCAGCACTGCGTGCCGCCCGAGCGCCAGGTCGGCCTCGATCCGGTCTTCCGTGGCGGACAGGCACAGCTCCGCCAGCCTCCCGGTCTCGGCTCGTGCCCAGGGCTCGTCGGCCACCTCGGCGTACGCCGCTCCCCGCCACAGCGCCAGTGCCCCGGCCAGTATCCGCGCGGCCCGCTCGGCTTCGCCCGCGGCCAGCGCCTCCCTGCCCTCGGCCGCCAGCGCCTCGAAACGCCGTGCGTCGGTCTCCTCGACGTGCAGCACGTAGCCCGGGGCGCGGGTGACCAGCACGTCGCCCGCGCCTACTTCGCGGAACGCCCTCCGCAGCCGCGAAAGATACACGTCAAGGCTTGGCGGCCTGCTAGGAGGCGGCTCCCCGGTCCACAGCTCCTCGATCAGCCGGTCCCGCGAGACGACCTCGTCGGCGTGCACGAGCAGGAGCGCCAGCAGGGCCCGCTGGCGCCCGCCGCCCACTGCCACACTGCGCTCGTCCGCATACGCTTCGAGCGGCCCCAGGACACAGAACCTCATCCCCACCCCAACCTGGGAAGACGATTAGATGCTAGAGACCAAGGATCGCTAGGCCGTTGCGCTGGCCACCATCCGCGCCGTCGTCACCACGGCCCTAAAAGACGCCGGCTACCTGCACATCCCCGAAGGCCGACGCGACCACACCACCCCCGCCGAAACCCTCCGCCTCCACGGCCTCGATTAAGGACAGACACGGACATTCACGGAACTACGCCGGAGCCCTGGCACCCACCCGCCAGAATCAGCGCCTATTAGAAAGACCGGACAGGATCAGCAGCCATGAACCGGGATAAGGGCGTAACCTTGCCTGCTGTGGGGGTTCCGCGCAGGGTGTTTTTGAGTCACACAGGCGAGTTGCGAGAGTACCCGTCGGGCCGGTCGTTTGTGACGGCGGCTGGTGATGCGGTAACCCGGGCCGGGGACACGATCGGCGATATGGCGTATTTCACTGCCCGCGACGACAAGCCCGCTGACTACTGTCAAGCCCGGGTCCGCGACTGTGATGTGTATGTGGGGCTGATCGGCCTGCGGTACGGCAGCCCGGTGCGGGACCGTCCCGAGGTTTCCTACACCGAGCTGGAATTCGACACCGCGACCGAGGCGGGCAAGCCGCGGTTGATGTTCTTCCTCGACGAGGACGCAGCGGTGCCGATCCCACCAGGACGGATGCTGGACCGCGACCTTGACCTGCAAGCGCGGCAGCGGGCATTCCGGGACAAGGTGCTGAACGGCGGGGTGCTGGCGGCGAAATTTGCATCCCCTGAGCAGCTGGAGGTCTTGTTGCTGCAGGCTCTGCAAGCCCTCCTCTCAAAAGCCGAGCCTCCTAGCGTGAACCAACCGAGAGTCTGGCGTGTTCCGCCCCGTAACTCTGGATTTATAGGCAGGGATAGTCTGCTGACCAATATACGCGAGGCGCTCCAGGGCGCTTCGACAGGCATGGTAGTCCTACAGGGGCCGAGCGCCGTAGGCAAGACCCAGTTGTCTCTTGAATACGCCCACCGCTTCGCCGCTGACTACGACACAGTCTGGGTCATCAATGCCGAACAACCTGCGCTGATCATTAGCCAGCTTGCAAACCTTGCCGTCGCCATGGGCGTGGTCACCTCCGTGACCGATGCCCAGACCGCGGCAATGGCTGCGATTACTGAACTACGGACCCGGCCTAGATGGTTGCTAGTGTTTGACAACATCGACAATCCTGATGATCTCCCCGACTTCCTGCCAGACAGGGCCGGTCATGTGATAGGGACCACTCGGACCGGCGTGTGGTATGAGACTGCTAGCGTGATCCCCGTAGAGGAATTCAGTAGATCTGAATCAATCACGTTGTTGACAAGCAGAGTGAATGGTTTGACTCTTGCGGACGCAGATTCTCTCGCTTCTGCGCTCGGTGGGTTGCCACTAGCGCTAGCTCAAGCCGCGAGCGTCCTGCAATTGCTGCCCGCCACAGATTTTAAGCAGCTGTTGAACACTCAGGCCACACATATTCTCTCCCAGGGAAAGCCACGCTCCTACCCGGCGCCACTGGCCGCATCCACCATCATTGCGGTGGACAAATTGGCCCAGACCGATCCAGCGGCCGCGAATCTACTCTACTTGTGCTGCCACTTGGCACCGGAGTCAATCCCCGGGGCCTGGTTTTACAACGTGGGGAAACTCGACAGCACCTTCTTTACAGCGCAGGTAGGCCCACTACCGAAAGATTCGTGGGAGATAATCCAAGATTTTGGGAAAATCAGGGACATTGGGCTAGGTTGGGTCGATCAGGCAGGCCTGAGACTACATCGCCTCACCCAAGCCATCTTGTGCGACCACACTGCTGACTACCAGCCCGTTTATCAGGACCTAATCGTAGCAGTCCTCGTCGCTGCAGCCCCCAGCGACAGCGTTGATCCGACCTTCTGGCCGGACTGGTCACGGCTCGTCCCACACCTGCTCCCCGCGATTTCCGCCAACATGCCTGCTGCCCTCCGGCCCACCGCAAGTTCCGCCGTCCGGTACTTGATCGTCAGCGGGCAAGCCAAAGCAGCACTCGCAATGGCAGAGCACATGCAGCAACTGTGGGTTGCGGAATTGGGCCCTGACAACTCTGATGCTCTAACTGCAGCGCAGTACCTCGCGCATGCCCGTCACGATCGCGGAGATTACGAAGCAGCCCTTGAATTGCAGGAAGAAACACTAGAGCGTCGGCGCAGGGTGCTGGGTAACGATCACCCCGATACTCTCCAGTCGGAAAATGATCTGGCAGCCACCCTAGCATCGTTGGGACGGAGCGGGGAGGCGTTGCCGCTCAATAAGGACACCTATGATCGGCGCCGCAGAGTGCTGGGGGACAACCACCGCGAAACCCTCCAGTCCGCCGGTAATCTGGCTGGCACGCTGGTTGATTTGGGGCGGTATAAGGAGGCTTTGCCGCTTAGCCAGGAGGCTTACGGGCAGACACGCAAGGTGCTGGGGGAAGACCACCCTGACACCGTGGCCGCCACCAGCAATCTGGCTCGCACGCTGGTTGATTTGGGGCGGTATAAGGAGGCTTTGCCGCTTAGCCAGGAGGCTTACGGGCAGACACGCAAGGTGCTGGGGGAAGACCACCCTGACACCGTGACCGTCACCAGCAATCTGGCTGGCACGCTGGTTGTGTTGGGGCGGTATAAGGAGGCTTTGCCGCTTAGCCAGGAGGCTTACAGGAAGACACGCAAGGTGCTGGGGGAAGACCACCCTGACACCGTGGCTGACGTCAATAATCTGGCTCAGACGCTGGTTGAGTTGGGGCACAATAAGGAGGCTTTGCCGTTTACCCAGGAAGCTTACGACCGTGCTCGGAGGCTGCTGGGGGAAGACCATCCCACAACGGTGACCGCCACCAATAATCTGGCTCGCACACTGTTTGGGTTGGGGCACAATAAGGAGGCTTTGCCGCTTAGCCAGGAAGCTTACGACCGTGCGCGGATGGTGCTGGGAGAAGACCACCCCACAACCGTGACCGCCACCAATAATCTGGCTCAAGTACTGAGTAGATTGGGGAGGCGCCAGGAGGCTTTGCCGCTTACTCAGGAAGCTTACGACCGTGCTCGGAGGCTGCTGGGGGAAGACCATCCCACAACGGTGGCCATCACCAATAACCTGGGCGAGATCCTTTTTTCGTTGGGGGGGCACAAGGAGGCTTTGCCGTTTATACAGGACGCTTACGACAGTGCGCGGCGGGTCCTAGGGGCGAATCATCCAAGAACCCTGACCTACGCCCAAAACCTCGTGACAAATCTTGAAACTTTGGGACGACGAAATGCCGCCCTTCATGTTAGAGCACAAATTCCAAAGGGTCGGTACAGACGACCTCGCTAATGCAATTTGATCGCCAACGATATGCGAGCTAGAAGCAAGGGCCCAACCTCCGTTTGAAGGATGCCAGCCCAAGCCCAGAGCTCGAAGCCCTAACCGGTAACCGTCGCAAACGTCAGCAACAGAACGTAGTTACCTATGACCTGGAAGGTGCTGGGATCGGCCTTGGCTGGGAGCATTCGGACCAATGGCGTCGCATAAGATCAAAAGGCTGCGAATTCATCAGCAACGATGGCCTCTGAGCGTGCGGTCAAGGGCGGGCCGGAGTCAATACCCTCAACTTAAAGCTGCACGGGTGTAAGATGCCTGCGTGGCGAGGGCAGGGCAGCATGCAGGCGAGGCTGATGGCGGCCTGGAGGACCGGATCTCCGTCGGGGTGCTGGCGAAGGCGTTCCCCCGGGAGCTGGTCGATGAGGTCATTGACGCGGCCGGGGCGCGGGAGCGGCGCAGGCGGGTGCTGCCGGCGTGGCCGACGTTGTATTTCACGCTGGCGCTGGCGTTGTTCATGGACCGGGGCGCGGCGCGGGTGATGCGCAAGCTGGCCGGGGGTGCTGGCCTGGGCCGAGCGCGGCGTGATGGTGAAGGTGCCGTCGGAGGAGGCGCTGAGCAACGCCCGGGCGCGGCTGGGTGCCGAGCCGCTGCGGCTGCTGTTTGAGAAGGTGGCGGGGTTCGTCGCGCCGGCCGGGGCACCGGACGCGTGGTGGCGGGGGCTGCGGCTGGTGTCGCTGGATGGCACCACGCTGGACGTCCAGGATGAGCAGGCCAACTGGGAGCGGTTCGGCGGGCCGTCCACCAGGACCGCGGAGGGCAAGCGGCTGCGGGGCGCGTTCCCGCAGGTGCGGCTGGTGGCGCTGGCCGAGTGCGGGACCCGGGCACTGGTCGCCGCGGTGCACGGCGCGTTCAGCACGGGTGAGAAGACGCTGGCCCGGGAGCTGACCGGCAAGCTGGGCGAAGGGATGCTGTGCCTGGCGGACCGGAACTTTGCCTGCTGGGAGCTGCGGCACGCCGCCGCCGCGACCGGGGCGCAGCTGCTGTGGCGCATCGGCGCGTCATTCACGCTGCCGGCGGATGAGATCCTGCCCGACGGGACGTACCTGTCGCGGCTGAAGGCGCCCCGCAGGCTGCGCAAGGACGGCGCCGCTGACATCACCGTGCGGGTCATCGAGTACCGGCTCGAAGACGAGCACGGCGAGGTTACCGAGACGTTCACGCTGATCACTACGCTGCTGGACCCGGTGGCCGCGCCTGCCCGGGAACTGGCAGAGCTGTATAAGGCCAGGTGGGAGATCGAGACCGCGCTGGGCTCGCTTGAAGACCCAGATGAAGGGCTCCGGGGTCGTGCTGCGGTCCAAGACCCCCGACGGCGTCATCCAGGAGGTCTGGGCGCTACTGTGCGCCTACCAGGCTGTCCGGGACCTGACCGCGGCCGCGGCGGCCCTGGCCTGCCAGGACCCGCTGCGGATCTGCTTCGTCAACGCCCTCGACGTCGTGCGCGGCCCGGTCGGACAGCCGGGTCCTTTTCCCCCCTGACCGGCTGGCCCGGCTGGTAACCGCATCCCTCGGCGTCATCGCCGCGGTCGCAGAGCGCGAACGCCCGGGCCGGTCAGACCCCCGCCAGGCCAAGCGCAGCGCCAGTTACCCCGCCAGGCCCGCCGACCCCGACAAGCGCCCCAGACCGCGGGGACCGCTCACCCTGGCCATGCTGCCGATTACCGTAGGAGGAGAACCCTAAGTTGAGGGCATTGCGGCCGGAGTGGTCACTACCAGGCACGCAAAGTGGTAGCTCAGGCACGAGCATGGCCTGTTTCGCTCAGATTCCCAAGCTGATAGTGCGCGAATCTGCAAGAATCCGGTTCCGCCCGTCACCATGCAGGTGGAAATGTGGGTGGCCTCCCCGAACCCGCCGTAGGAGTACTCACGCCAGCGGAACCCGTCCAGGGCGCCTCCGGCGTCACTTCGTGATCGGCTACGGCGACCCTGGACAGAACCCGGCTGCCGTACGGTTCGGCAGCAACCGGGTTCGGCGGAGGGGTCTGGCAGCACAGGGCAGCAGCGCGTGCGGCGCACGGTGCAGGCGCGGAAGTGGTGACCAGGACCAGGGCGCCCAAGGTATCGGGGGCCGAGCACGACCGGGAGCCACACCGGGAGCGCCCATTCGAGCGGGCAACAAGGCAGACTGAGGCGATGAGGACCGAGTTTCTTGACTCTTCATATACGGCTTTGCCCGACGGTCCTGGACCGTTTCCGGGCGTCCTGGTCGTCCATGAGGCCTTCGGGCTCAACCACAACATCCGCGGCATCTGCGGTCGGTTCGCCGCAGGAGAATACGCCGCGCTCGGTGTCGATTTGTTCGAAGACCGCAACCGCGCCGTCTGCCTGGCGCGGATGTTCGCGGGCACGCTGGCCGGAAACCTCAACTACTACGGCGTTCCGGCGCTGAAGGCCGCCCTCGGGCAGTTGGCCAGCCATCCCGAGGTCAATGCGTCCTGGATCGGCGCTGTCGGCTTCTGCTCGGGCGGTTCCATCGTACTGACCTGGGCCTGCACCGATAACCGGCTGACTGCGATCGCCCCGTTTTACAGTTCCGCGCCCAGGCCGCGCAAGGCGATCCGCCGCCTATGCCCAGTTGTCGGCTCCTGGCCGGACAAGGACATCACCACCAAGGCCCGCCCGGGTTCTGGAAACCGAGCTGACAGCGGCCGGTATCCCGCACGACCTGAAGGTCTACCCTGGCGCCAAGCACTCGTTTTAAACGACCAGTGGCGCACCTACCATCCCGCCGCGGCCGCCGACGGGGTATCACTCCAGGGGCCTACGCCTCGTCGCGGACCGGCATCGCCCGAACGCGCCCGGAACTCCGCTGGCGGGATCCCGTACTCGCTGGCGAACCCAGCCGCCGACGGTCACCGGTTCGGCCTCGAACAGCTTGTACAGGTAGCGCAGCGAGATGTGGTGCGCGGCGGCGATGCCGCGCGGCGAGAGCCCGGGATCGGCGAGGTGCTGCTCGGTGAACGCGTAGCGCTCGGCGCCGCCGGTCGCCTAATCGGGCGCGCTGGCGATGAGTTTTCGCCTCGTCGCGCGTCCTAACCGTCGTTCCTGCCTCCGCGATAGGGAAAGCGGACCGCTACCTGAGACCAAGGAAAGGACGCTACGATGCCCGAACTCCTCATCGACTTCATCACCTCACTCGATGGGTACGCGGCCGCCGATGGCTGGCCGGGCTGGTGGGGGCTCGAAGGACCCGAGTACCTCGCGTGGCTGGGAGATCAGCCGGAAGCGGACTACACGGTCCTGATGGGTGCAACCACTTACCGCCTCATGTCGGGATTCGCCGCCGAAGGCGAGCCAGGCACCGATGCCCTGGCGGGCATGTCGAAGGTCGTCTTCTCGACCACGTTGAGCGAGCCTGTTTCCTGGGCGAACACGCAGCTCGTGGCTCAAGATCCCGTTGAGGCCGTACGGGAGATGAAGGACAAGGCCGCCAAGGCGATGCGCACCATCGGCAGCCTCACCTTGTGCCGCTCTCTCCTGAAGGCCGGTCTCGTGGACCGCTTCCGCGTGGTGGTCTTCCCCGTCATCACCGGAAGCAGCGGCCGGGAACGGATCTACGACAGCTATCCCGATGTTGCACTGGACATGATCAGCAGCCGTACCTTCGATGGTCGCATCCAGCTGCTCGAGTACGCTCCGACGGTTCTGGCTGGGCCGCCGGGCACCAGCAGGCCCAGCGCCTGACGGGCACCACCTGCGCAAGCCCGCTCAGGTCATCACGCTATTAGGTGCAAGATTGCCTGGCCGGCTGCTCCCAGGCCCGAGGCGATGCGCGTAAGGGGGTCGATCAGGGCTACCCCGCCAGCGGCGATTGCGCCAATATCCCTCAGCAGCCGGGTAAGGCGCTCAATCGGCCGCGCCACTTTCTTGGCATCGTGACGGGACTTGCCGAGCTCGCGGTCAGCATCGGCGAGGAGCCTGGCGGCTGCCTTCCTGGCGGCCGGATCAAGATTCATCGCCGAAATGATTCCTTGAATATTTCTTAGTTCCCGCCCGATCATGTCCGCAGGGAGGGCAGTGTAGTGCTGGCCGCCGTATACGGTCATGTCGCCGGCGACGTTGCTCACGTTGCCGTGCTGGCTTCCGATATTGAAGATCGCGTCAGGGCGTTCGCCGGACATCACCAGTCAGCTCCCAGGCGGCGGGCCTCTCTCTTCGCGCCGCTCCGCGCGATGAGGCCGAAGATGAACAGGGCGATACCGAGCAGGCTCATGAATGCAGCCAGCCCGACCAGCGGAATGAACTGGGCCGGGAGCTGGGGCTGACTGAAGCTGCTGGAATTGATGGAATCGAAGATCGTGTTGTCGAATTTGAGGACCTCGAAGAGGCCGATACCCTGCCCGGCCAGGAACAACAGGATCCCCCAGACGATAAGCAGCCGCGCCCGGCCTCGCCGTGAGGCGATATAACGCAGATTGCTCTCTTGGTAGTAGTTGGACTGGCTGCCCGCAATGTTGCTGATGTTGCCCTGCTGCCACCCGACGTCGTAATTGACCGCGCTGACCTGACGGCCCTGCGGGCCGAGGCCGGGCTGCTTCACGATGAGCTCGATCTGACCTAGGCGGATGCGGTCATCGGCGTGCAGCACCGCCTCGTTCGCCCTCGCCTCGTTGATGAAGGTCCCGTTGGTGGAGCGCGTGTCAACGATCGACCAGGACGGCCCGCGACGCACGAGCTCGGCATGATGCCACGAGACGCTGGCGTCGTTGACGTAGACGGCTGACGAGGGGTCGCGGCCAACCGCCATCCGGTCACCATCGAGTTGCCAGTGGCGTGACGAGGGCGGACGGACCTGCTCCAGGAACATCCCGTCCGAGCGGTAAATGACTTCCGTGTTCATGTAAGCCCCCGGCTCGTTCTCCCGAAGGTCTGACCTGGCCGCGGACGGCGGGCCAGCATCAAGAGGCCTTACTGGAACGGAGGGCTGGCACGCGACCCTGATACACCAACTGACCACGCGCAGGCAGATCGGTCAGCCCGCACCACCGTTCCGTTCGGTACGGAGCTGCTCCTCTGGCTGATGTGTGCCGGATACCCGGGCGGCCGGTTCCGTTCTTCGCAGTCCTGCTCGGGCTGGGTGGCGGGGTGGCCTCGTTCGTGGCTGCGGTCCGCGGTGGTCAGTGGAGGTAACGTCCGATGATTGCCAGGAGCTCCTGAATGTCGAACGGCTTGACCAGGAAATCCGCAGCGCCCGCCGCGAGGAGCTCGTTGACGGTCGCCGGGTTCGAGTCGCCGCTGAGGATGACGACCGGGATCGCGGCGGTGGCCGGGGCAGTAGAAAGCTGGAGCAGGACTTGCTCGCCGTTGGTGTCGGGAAGGCGGTTGTCGAGCAGGATGAGGGCCGGCTGGCCGTCGATCGCCGCCTTGATGCCGTCGCGACCGGTCATGGCAGTGTGCAGCTGGATATCCGGGCGCCTGTGCTTGAACATGCGCTGGAGGAGGAAGATGTTGTCCTGGTTGTCGTCGATGTACAGCACGACGCCGTTCATGGTGCCGGTACCGTCCGGGGGGGCGAGTCGGCCCTGTGGTCGTGCCCGGTCGCGAAGAAGTCGGGTAGCTGGCCCGGTTCGGTGAGGTCGAGTGGCTTGGTGGGATAAGCGATGACACCCCTGGTGCGCATGTCGTGAATGATGGCGGGCGAGGCCTCGGCGGACAGGATGGCGACGGGAATGCCAGCGATGGCCGCCTTATCTTTGAGCCCTCTCAGCACCTCGCTGCCACGATAACCGGCGAGGACGTGACCGTCTCCCCACACGTGCATTCCCTGTCCCCTTTATGTGTCCCTGTGCCCGGGGTGCCCTCAGGATCGGGGTTCTGTGACTCTTGCCTCGCCGCGCGCGGCGGTGAGCAGCTGGCGGATGCGGGTCATCGCCTCTTCGGCCGCGGCCAGTTGGCCGAGGCTCGCCAGGCGCTGGGCCTGCAGCAACTGGTCCTCGAGGTTGGCTAGCTGCGCCCGTTGCTCGAGCTCGGCCAGCGCGCGCAGGATAACCGAGGGCAGGCGGGCGGGCCGGTCCTTCAGGACGTAGTCGGTGGCCCCCTGCTTGATGAGCTCGACCGCTGCCTCGTCTCCGAGCACACCGGACCAGATGATGAACGGTGTGTCCGGGTAGAGTTCCTGGGCGATCTTGAGCGCCTCCTGGCCGGAGAAGCCGGGTAGGTGGTAATCGGACAGGATAATGTCTGGCCGGAAGGCGTCCATCTGCTCGATAAACGACGCCTTGGTATCAACGACGACGGCGACGAAGTTAAGGCCCGCGCTGACTAGGAGGCGCTGGGCCAGCGAGGCGTCCCAGGCTTCGTCCTCCAGGATCAGGATGCGCGCGCGTCTCGCTGAGTCCGCCTCGCCTCCGGTCTCGGCGTTCGCCTGCTTCGGAACGGTGATTGCCTCCGGCTGACCCGTCCCCGGCTCGTTGCGCTGCTGCTCGCTACTCATGGCTGTCCTACCCTAATCCGATTCCGGCCCGGGGCCGGGCGCGGGTTCATTCAAGCGCAGCCAGAACACGCCTAGGGCGCGGACTGCATCAGCGAAGTCGGAGAATCGCACGGGCTTGCGCACATACGCATTGGCGCCGCTGCGGTAGCTGTCCAGGATGTCCTCATCCAGTTTGGAGCTGGTCAGGACGACGACCGGGATCAGTCGCGTCCGCTCGTCGGTCCGCATCCTGCGCAAGACCTCCAGCCCGCCGACCTTAGGGAGATTCAAGTCGAGGAGGATGAGAGCCGGACGCGGCGCGCCGTCGCCGTCGCCTGGGAAGAGGTACGCCAGAGCCTCGGCGCCGTCTCGCAGTACGACGACCTCGTTGCGGATGTTGCTCTTCTCGAAGGCCCGCAGCGTCAGCGCCTCGTCGTCGGGATTGTCCTCTACGAGCAAGATAGTTTGGCTTGTCATGCGCTTTCCTTCTCGTCCAAGGTGAAGTAGAAGGTCGCGCCTGCTCCGACGGTGCCCTCGGCCCAGACATGGCCGCCGTGGCGTTCCACGATCTGCCGCACGCTGGCCAGGCCGGTACCAGTGCCGGGGAAGTCGCGGGCCGCATGCAGCCGCTGGAACGGCTGGAACAGCTTGCCCTCATAGGCCGGATCGAAGCCGACGCCGTTGTCCCGCACATAGCAGCACACGGTGGCGTACCCGTTCGGTACCGTCCCGAAATCGATCGACGTGTCGTCCCGGCCGAACGTGAACTTCCAGGCGTTGTCCAGCAGGTTCTGCAGGACCGTACGGATAAGCCGACGATCCGCCAGAGCCTGGACTGGCTTGGCGATGGTGAAGCAGATGCGCCGAAGCGGATCCCGGCGCCGGATCTCCTCGGCGATGAGGGCGGCCTCTTCGCCGAGATCGACCGGCTGCAGGTTCAACTCGGCCCGCGAGACGCGCGAATACTGCAGCAGGTAATCAATCAGCTGCCCCATGTGCTCACTGACGGCGACGATCCGCTCGGCATAACCACGGCCCTCCTCGCCGAGAACCCCTCCGTACTCCTCAAGCAGGAGCTCGCTGTAACCACTGAGCGACCTCAGCGGGGCACGCAAGTCGTGGGAAACGGTATAGATGAAACTCTCCAGGCCTTGATTCGAAACCTCGAGGTCCTTCATCCGAAGCTGGGCGGTTACGTCCCGGATGGCCGCGGCGACGAGGATGCCTTCATCGGTGTCGATCGCGGACAACGAGATCTCGGCCGCGAAGGTGCTGGCGTCGCGGCGACGCCCGGCGAGCGACAGGCCCGCGCCCATTGGCCGGTGTCGCGGGTCAGCGACGTATCCGGCCCGGTGCCCCGCGTGCGCGGCGCGGGCGGCATCTGGGACCAGAATCTCGACCGGCTGGCCGATAAGCTCCCCACGCTCATAGCCGAACAGTCGTTCCGCCTGGGCGTTGACCAGGGCGATCCGGCCGTCGGCGGCTATGCACACCAGCGCGTCAGGCATCGCCTCCAGGAGCGCGACGAACATGCCATCGGCGGACGGAACTAGCTGCCTCACGCTATGTATTGTAGCAGTCACTTAAGGTAATAACAGGGTAGCGTCGTGCCTCCTGCGCGTTCAGAGTGAAGTAGAAGGTGACGCCACGGCCCGCAGCGCCTTCGGCCCCGGCGCGCCCGTCGTGGCGTTCGATGATGC
>Ga0335081_10005331_pt1 | contig 20337 bp, 13 predicted proteins | sample Lox_Sample_35_FD_206713 | JGI IMG/M metagenome (GOLD analysis project Ga0335081, IMG submission 206713) | Soil microbial communities from Loxahatchee National Wildlife Refuge, Florida, United States - Lox_Sample_3.5 | ecosystem: Environmental > Terrestrial > Soil > Wetlands | place: USA... | reverse complement strand
AGCGGCGTGACTTATTTTCTTGACGGGACACTCTACAACAACCCGTTCGACGCCGTAAACATGCCGTTTCCCTTCCCCGACGCCTTGCAGGAATTCAAGGTCGAGACGAACTCGCTCACTGCGCAAAACGGGCTCCATTCCGGCGCGGCGGTCAGCGCCATCGTCAAGTCGGGCACCAACGAATATCATGGCGACCTATTCGAATTCCTCCGCAACGGCGACATGAACGCCCGCAATTCCTTCGCGCCCAAGCGCGACACGCTCAAGCGCAATCAATTCGGCGGCACCGTGGGAGGCCCGATTCGCAAGAACAAGGTGTTCTTCTTCGCCGGCTATCAAGGAACGAAGCTGCGCTCCGATCCATCGAATCTCACCGGCTTTGTTCCGACCGCGCAGATGCTGGCGGGCGATTTCAGCGGCTGCAGCACCTTTCCCGCCACCCTCAAAGATCCGAATGGGGGCACTTTCGCGGGTAGACAAATCCCCACGAGCCGTTTCAGCGCGCCGGCGCTGGCAATCGTCAAGCTGTTGCCGAAGTCCAACGATCCCTGCGGCCGGGTCTCATACGGTCCCATCCAACAGCAAAACGAGAACCAGGTGCTCGGACGTGTGGATTACCAAATCAGCGGACGCCAGATGCTGTTCGGACGCTATCTGGCGAGCAAGTACCTTCAGCCGCCTTCCTACAGCATCTCGAAGAACATTCTGGATACCACCGGCGGCGGGCTTGATGACCTGGCACAGACCGCTGCCATCGGTCACACGTTCCTGATTTCCCCGACTGTGGTGAACACGCTCCGCGTAGCGGCCAACCGGATCGCCGTCCACCGGTTTAATGACGATTACTTCTCCGGCTGCGACATCGGCGTGAACATGGCTTGTTTCGTGCCGCACCAGACCGTCGTGGCGGTTACCGGCGGGCCGACGATCGGCGTCGGTACTGCGATTCAGGCGTCGTTCATTCCCAGCTACTACACGTTGTCGGACGACGTCAGCGTGGTGCGCGGCTCCCACCAGTTCGGCTTCGGCCTTCAGGGTTTCAAGTACCAGCACAGCCAGCTGGCCAACGTCTTTTCGGCGGCTACATTCAACTTTAATGGACAAACAACTAACCTCGGAATGGCCGACTTCCTCCTGGGTCAGATGAGCTCGATGACCCAGGGCACTCCGAATTCGACGTTCACAACGAAGTGGTACTACGGCCTCTACGGCCAGGACGCCTGGAAAGCTACCCGCAAGCTCACCATCAACCTGGGCCTGCGTTGGGAACCGTTCCTTCCCCAGCGGATCAACAATGGCGCGGTGTACAACTTCAGTTGGGACCGGTTCACGAAGGGGATTCACAGCACCGTCTTCAAGAATGCCCCGGCCGGCCTGTTGTATGCCGGCGACCCCGGTTTCACGGACAAGACGGGCGTCGACAGACGCTATGACCAGTTCGCGCCTCGGATGGGAATCGCCTTCGATCCGAAAGGCGATGGCAAAACCGTAATTCGCGCCGCGTTCGGAATCTCTTACGATTTTCCCAACGTTATGATCATGTCGACCCCGACCACGGCGCCTCCCTTCGGCAACACCGTCAGCCCGACCGGTCCGCTGGATTTCTCCAATCCCTGGTCAACCTATCCGGGTGGGAATCCATTCCCCGGATCGTTCGGTCCCAACGCTCCGTTCGTGAATTTCGGGTCGTATATGGCGCAACAGCCGGATGCTAAGGCCACCACGGTCTATTCCTGGAACTTTAGCGTCCAGCGGCAGATCGCCAGTAGCTGGCTGGTTTCGGCGACATATCTGGGCACCGAGACCGCGCATCTCTGGGTGAGCTACCAACTAAACCCGGCCGAGATTGTTCCCGGTCCGATTGGCGGCACCTGCGCCGCGACGGCAACCAATTGCAACAGCACCGCCAATACCAATTACCGGCGGATTGCGTATCAATTCAATCCTACCGATGGCATCAAGCTCGGCCCCGTGGACGTCTTCGATTCCAGCGGCACGGTCAGCTATAACGGACTGATGTTGGTCATGCAGAAGCGGCTCAGTCGGGGAGTGAGCCTGAATGCAAACTATACCTGGTCGCACTGTATCGGCGACCTCACGCAGGCATCGTCGGTGGGCGGGGTGGGCGCCGGGTTACTGGATCCGAACAACCGCCGGTTCGACCGGGGCAATTGCCAGACTCCCACCCTGGCGGGAACGCAGGCGCTCGACCGGCGGCATATCGTCAATTTCACGGCGGTCTTGCAGGCGCCGCGGTTCAACGACCGGTGGCTGCGCGCCGCGGCCTCGAACTGGATGCTGTCGTCGAGTCTGCGTGTGCTGTCGGGCGCTTACCAGACTGCGTCGACCGGCATCGACGAGCAATTGCTGGGCAACGGTGCGCCAATCCAGCGGCCCAACCAGATTCTGGCTGACCCGCTTTGTGCCGACCCCCGGCCGTCATGCTGGATCAATCCAAATGCATTTGCGCAACCGGATCTTGGCACGCTCGGCAATTCCGGCCGGTCCAGTATTCCCGGCCCCGGCACCTGGGAGGAAGATATGGCTCTGTCCCGCATCTTCCACGTGCGTGAAAAGATGACGTTCGAAGCTCGCGGCGAAGCGTTCAACCTGACCAACAGCTTTCGTGCGGGTCCGGTGACCGCTGGGCGAAATAGCCCGCAATTCGGCCAGATCCTTACTGCTCAGGATCCCCGCATTCTCCAGGTGGCGATGAAGTTCGTCTTCTGATTTGCCTCGCGGGTTCTTCATGCCGCCTAAGAAGATCGACATCAACACCGTACGCGAAATCGGCCTCGCGCTACCCGGGGTCGAGGACAGCACCGCGTATGCAGCCTTTGCGCTCAAAGTTCACGGAAAACTCTTGGCCTGCGTGCCCACCCATAAGTCGGCGGAGCCCGGCTCCTTGGTGGTGCGGATCGATTTCGAGCGCCGCGCAGAACTCCTGGAGGCCGATCCGGAAGCTTACTATTTGAAGGATCACTACGTGAACTATCCGGCCGTGCTCGTCCGCTTGTCCAGGATTCATCCGGACGCGTTGCGAGGGCTGCTTAGCGACGCGTGGCGCTTTGTGACCGCGAAAGAAGCGGGACGCTCCAAGAAGTCCGCCCGCGCCAAAAAGCGATAGCCTACAACACGGCGATCTGCTCGATCATCGTGCCGACGTGCACGCGTTCCGGCCGATCTTCCGCTGGCGCAAGGCGGTGGATGCTGCTCCCGTTCGAATAGAACACGGTACCGTCCGCAGCCACGTCGAACGACAACACGCCTTTCGCGACTACGTCCTTGCCCGCGGCCGACTGCCGCACGAGTTGCCAGCTCGAAGGCACCAACGAAGGCGCATCCGGCTCGCCGTTGCGGTTCTCGCGCATCGCCTGCTCCACGTCGATCAAGTTGCCCCACACCATCATGCGCTTGAAGTCGGGCATCCGCTGCGCGGCGCCGCGGGCGGTCGAAAGCGGCCGGCCCGAGTATTTCATCGAGAAGAAATTGAAAAATTGGAAAATCGCGAACGACAGGCGGAAGGGAAACAGTGCGGTGTCTTTCAGGATGCCCAACGGATCGATACTCGCGTGGTGAGTGGGCCGCGGACGGCGAATGTAATACAGGGCGCCTTCAGCGGTTTTCTGCGGCCCCAACAAGTCCGCCTCCGGATCTTCGGCCAGACATTTCACGCCACCCGATTCCAAGTCGATCTCATGAACCGCAAAGGCGCCGGTTCCCGAGAATCGGCCGCCCGCGTCTCGGCCCAGCCCGGCGCTCTGGTACACCAGCCGCCGCTGCGATCCGGGTACCCAGCTCGGCGCCAGGTCGACCGAGTCGCCTTCGGAAACCTCCCGCAAATCCGACCCGTCGGCGTTCAAGACCGCGAGGTTCGCGATCAAGTCGCTATGGCACACCGATGCTGCAATCGCGCTTCCCTCCGGATGCATCGCGAGATGGCGAATGCGGAAATCGGCCGTGTGAAAGAGGCGCTGCTCGGCGCCGGTCGAGTCGACGGCAAAGACACCGCTGATCTCGTCAGTTTCCAGCGAATAGAGGATCTCGCCGGCGCAACGCCCCCGCGTCACGCTCGTCATGGCGATGCGGAATGCAGCCGGATCGCGCGGCGCCCCGCCCCATAGCATGCCGTGCATGAATTGGGCGCCGCTGCCTTGCATTTTCCAGGCGTGCCGGTTGTGAATCTGGGCCGCGCGATCGCGGAGCGACCGGCCGAATAGGCTCTCCAACTCGTGCGACAAGCCATTGCCGCGCCAGTGCAGCTTTCCTTCGGCCAGGTATGCCAGCGGGTGCGCGCTCACAGGCCTCCGGGTTCGATTTTGGGCGCGATCGCCGCCGGACACAAGTTATCCAAGGTTGATGGCCGTCAGCCCTCCCCCAGCTATTCCACAATGGAATCATGATCTTGTGCCGCAACCTGGCGCGCCGCTTCGGCGAATTCACCGCGGTTGATTCGCTCAGCTTTGAGGTCGCGCCCGGCGCCATCTGCGCGTTTCTTGGCCCGAATGGCGCCGGGAAATCGACCACCGTAAAAATGCTGACCGGCTTGCTGCCGCCGAGTTCGGGTTCTGTCGAAGTGTGCGGCCTCGATCCGGCGGCTAAACCGATCGAACTGAAACGCCAGGTGGGCGTTCTCCCCGAGGACCTCGGACTGTTCGACGACCTGACGGTCGAAGAGCACTTGCTTCTGACCGGAGCGGTCTACGGCATCGGTCGCCGCGACACTCATGCGCGCGCCGCCCAGCTTCTGCATGCCTTGAGCCTCGAGCACGGCCGCCACACTTTCGCCGGCTCCTGCTCGCACGGCATGCGCAAGAAAACCGCGTTCGCGATGGCGTTGCTACCCAATCCGCGCGTGCTGTTTCTCGATGAGCCCTTCGAGGCCATCGACCCGGTCACTTCGAAAATCATGCGCGACCTGCTCGAATCGATCGCGCAGCGCGGCATCACAATTTTCCTGACTTCTCACGTCCTTTCCGTCGTCGAGCAGATCGCCACACAGGTCATTATGATCCGCAAGGGCCGCATCGTCTGGGATTCTCCGGCCGCTGATCTGCCGCAGGGGCTCGAGCAGCATTATTTCGATCTCGTGGAATCGCCCGTTGTCGAGGAGTTGGAATGGCTCGGCTCGCCGCGGTCCTGAAGGCGTTGGCCCGCGCCGTGGCTCGCGATCAGAAATCGCTGCAATCGGTGGTTGCCAACAACTTCTTCATCGTGACCGCGCTCCTGCTACGCCAGGCCGGTACGTTCATTTACCTGATCGTCGGTCTGGTGCTGCTGTTTCCGTTGAGCACCGATCCGCTGCGAAAAATTCCACCTTCGCGGCTGGCGCTGTGGCCCCTGGAACCGCGCGAGCGGCGCCTATTGCGTGCGCTGAGCCCGTGGATCAACCCGATGACCTGGGTGATCGCGGCACTGGCATTATGGGCCGGCCGCGGCAAAATCACGCTCGGGCTCTGGGCGCTCGCCGCGGCCCTGGTCGCCGCCGGGTTCCTGCTGTCCGATCTTCCGTTCGCGCCCATGCAAACCGTGTGGCAGCGCATTCCCCAATTCCCGGGCCCGTGGAATCATCTGATCCGCAAAAACCTGCGCGAGATGCTGACGACGCTGGATTTCTATTGTGCCCTGATCCTCAGCTTGGCAACCCTTTTCTTTCGCAGTTTCGCGCCGCGGATGCCCCGCGAAGCTCTCTTGGCACTTTCCGTGCTGGTCGTGCTGGCGCTCTCCAGTTACGCTCAGTGTCTCTTCGGATTGGACGGCCGTGGCGGCCTCTCGCGCTATCATCTCCTGCCTCTGCAAGGCTGGCAGATCCTGGCGGCCAAGGACACAGCGTTCCTGCTGATCGTGATTCCGCTCGTTCTCCCGGTGGCTTCGCTCGCCGGATTGGGCGCCGCGTTTGTGGCGCTCACCATCGGGCATGATCCGTCCATCCACCACCTGCGTCCACAGTTGCGCTGGCGCTTTTCCAGCGGTTCGTCCGTGATGCTCGGCCTGGGACAAGCCGCCCTAATGGCGGTTGCAGCCTCGGGCATCTATTTCACAAGCGCTCTGTTCCTGATGCCGTGCCTGCTCGCGTGGCTCGTCTCCCTCCGGATTTCCGGCCGCGCCATTGATCGGCAAGCCGCATGGTAACTCCCCTGGTCGCTCTTCCCCTCCCGGATGATCCGGGAATGGGACACGATGTCCGAATCTTCCCGCAACTCATTTGGTTTCAAGCGGTGTTTTACGATTTGGGACATCGTGTCCCAAACGACTGCTTCGCTCCCCACAGTGGCAGGCCCTAAACGGTGTCTGCTTGCTGAAGCGAATTGTGTGGCAGAATCCCACCGCGCTATTTTGAATACAGAATATCTTCGCGTGCAGGCACTTTCTCTTTAGATGTCAAAAAGTTCCGCAATTTTTTCAAAGCACTTTCTAGGGCGGCCGTCGTCTATTTTAGTAACGTTCTTTGGAGACAACCCGCCTAAGGAATGAAAGGCCTCATGCGTCGCCATTCTCAACTCTCCGCTCTCATCGCACTGCTGTTTGCCTGCATGGCGGTGCCGGGGATTTCAGCGTCCGAACACCACGGCGTCGTTCAATCGGGTGGGCTGCCCGTGCCGGGGGCAACCGTGAGTGCAATTCAGGGTGACAAGAAGATCGTCACCACGACGGATGACCAGGGAGGCTACAGTTTCCCGAATCTTGCCGATGGCGTATGGACCATCGAGGTCGATATGTTCGGCTTTGCGAAGCTCTCGCGTGAAGTCGGAATCGCGCCGGAAGCACCCAGCCCCACTTGGCAATTGCAGGTCCTGTCATTGAGCGCGTTGAGCGCTCCGCCGCCTGCGCCAGCCAGAGCCCCGGCCGTCACTCCGCCGGCCGGTGGTCCGCCGCCCGGTGGTCCGCCGGCGCGACGCGGAGGTTTCGGGCGCGGAGGCGCTGGGCCGCGCGACGCACAAGGCGCTCCGGCTTCGCTCCGCCAAGCCCTCGCACAGAACGGATTTCAGCAAGCGAACGTCAACGCCTCGGCCGACGGCTCCGGGTTGCAAGTGGAGAATCTACAAAATGGCGGCGAGACATTCGGAGATCTGAATCAGAGCGCCTCCGACTCTCTGGTAGTCAATGGCAGCGTCAGCGGCGGATTGGGTCTGCCGCAGCAGAACGATTGGTTTGCGTTTGGACGCGGGTTCGACAACGGCTTCGGTCCGGGATTTGGTCCCGGCGGGCCAGGCGGACCTGGCGCCGCAGGCGGAGCCGACGGAGGCGGCGCGCTGGCCGCAGCCGGCACCGCGCCGGCGGCAGGTCAAGGAGGGCCGGGAGCCGCGGGACCGGGCGGGGGGCCCGGTGGTCGCGGTGGCGGAGGTTTTGGCGGCGGCGGATTTCCGGGCGGCTTTGGTGGCGGCCGCGGAGGACGCGGCGGATTCGGACGCGGAGGACGCGGCCCGCGCAACCTGAACGCGTTCGGCAATGGCCGCAGAAACCGGCGCCAGCAGTACAACGGAAACATCGCCCTGATCCTGGACAACTCCGCTCTCGACGCGCGGCCTTATTCATTGACCGGCCAGGACACGCCAAAAGCGGCGTATGCCCAGTTCCGCACCACCGGCATTATCGGCGGGCCGCTCAAGATCCCGCATCTGCTGAGCGGACAGAATACGTTCTTCTCGCTCAATTACCAGCTCTCGCGCGGGCGCAACGCCAACACTTTGTCGGGGCTGATGCCGACCCCGGAACAGAGGGCGACCGTCACCGACCCTCAGGCGCTAGCGCTACTGAACGCTAATTATTTCCCACTGCCCAATCTGATTGGCAATCCGCGGTACAACTATCAGATTTCGGCTCTCACGGTGACCAATCAGAACAATGTCAACGTGCGCGTGAGCCACACGATCAATTCCAAAAACCAAATCTCCGGAAATTTTGCCTGGCAGAACAGCGATGTCCAGACTCCGAACATATTTCAGTTCCTGGATACGACGGCCACGACCGGGTATAACACCGGGCTGAATTACACGTATCACTTCACCACGCGCCTGATCAGCAACCTGCGTTACGGCTTCAGCCGGCAGGCGGCCGATCAAACTCCGTATTTCTCTAACCGGCAGGACGTCGCTGGAGACGCGGGCATTCAGAAGACGGAACGCAATCCCCTCTTCTGGGGTCCTCCGACATTGACGTTCGCCGACGGCATCAGCAGCCTGACGGATGGCAACTACGCGCGCAACCACAACACGACACAGCAGGTCGGCGAAAGCCTGCTGTGGGTGCGCGGGGCTCATAATTTCACGTTCGGCGGGGATTTCCGCCGCCTGGATTTCAACCAGTTCTCGCAGCAGAATCCGCGCGGCAGCTTTTTGTTTAGCAGCTTTACCGGCTCCAGTCTCGGCGATTTTGCGGTCGGACAACCGCTCCAGAGTTCGATTGCCTATGGCAACGCCGATAAGTACTTTCGCACCTCCTGGATGGATGCGTTTGTGAACGATGATTGGCGTCTGAATTCGAAACTCTCGATCAACGCCGGGCTGCGTTGGGATTTTCAGGCGCCCGTCTCGGAGCTATATAACCGGCTGGTAAACCTGCAGATCGGGCCCGGGTTCACAACGGCCACTCCGGTGTGCGCCGCCGACAAGCCCGGATGTGTGCTGCTGGCCGGCCAGACCGGGTTACCGAATTCGCTCGTGAATCCCAATTACCTGCAATTCCAGCCGCGCATCGGCGTGGCGTGGCGGCCGTTCACCAAGGATTCCACCGTGGTGCGCGCCGGCTACGGGCTGTATTACAACACCTCGGTCTACCAGTCGTTGGTCAGCCAGATGGCACAGCAGTCGCCGCTGTCGTACAGTGTGACGCAACAGAATTGCAACCCCGCGCAGCAGAGTTGCGGCATTCAACCGTTCACCATGGCGAATGCGTTCACGTACCCCGCAATCGGAGTTACGCCGCAGACGTACGCGCTCGACCCGAATTTTCAGCTCGGTTACCTGCATTACTGGCAGCTTTCGATCCAGCACAACCTGCCGGCTTCCTTGGTCGCCACCGTCACGTATAACGGCAACAAGGGCACGCATCAGATTCAGCAATTCCTGCCCAACACGTATCCGGCCGGGGATGGGACGAGCGCCGCTCCCTCTGGATACGTCTACGTGACCTCGGGCGGCAACTCGAATTACAACGCGATCAGCGGCCAGTTGCAGCGGCGTTTCCGCAGCGGCCTCGCCGGTAACATCATCTACACCTTCTCGAGAGCCATTGACGACGCGCAGAGCCTTGGCGGCCGCGGCGCGGTTGCCGGCTTCTGCACGGCCACCGTCTGTGCGCAGAACTGGATGGATTTGGCGGCCGAGCGTTCGCTTTCGAGTTTCAACCGAACCCACACATTGAACATGAATCTCCAGTGGAGCACCGGCCAGGGCGCGGCCGGCGGCGGATTGCTGAGCGGCTGGAAAGGCGCCCTGGCGAAGGACTGGACGTTCACGACCGCGATTGTGCTCGGCAGCGGGCTTCCCGAGACACCTCTGGTGCTCAACAACGTCGCGCGCGGTACCGGCATTACCGGCACGGTCCGGGCGGAATATCTCGGCGGCTCGCTCACGCCTGAAGCCGCGGGCTACGGCTTCAATCCACTGGCGTTCGGCCCGGCACCGTCCGGCCAATGGGGCGACGCCGGGCGCAACATCATCAGCGGCCCAATGCAGTTCAGCTTGAATGCGGCGGCCGGCCGCGTGTTCCGCATCGCCGAGCGGCGCAGCATCGAGCTGCGGTTCAATTCCACGAACGTCCTCAATCACGTCAGCTTCACTTCCTGGGACACCACATTCGGGACGCCGCAATTCGGGCTACCGGTTAATACCGGCCAGATGCGCACTATGCAGGCGATCTTACGATTCCGGTTTTGAACCATGCGACCACTCACCGCCATCCTTGTTCTTGTTCTATTCGCCGTCGCGCAGCAGGGTCCGCAGACCGGCGGAAACCTGCAAAACGCTCCCGGGGGGACCGCGCGGTTCGGCGCCACCACGCAGCTCGTCGTGGAAGACGTGATCGTGAAAACCAAGGACGGCAAGCCGATCGAAGGTCTTAAGCCTTCCGACTTTACGATCACCGAAGACGGCAAGCCACAAAAGATCAGCGTTTTCGAATTTCAAACCCTGGAAGATCAGGCCGCGCCGCCCCCCGCACGCTCCTCGCCGCCGCCGGCTGAAACCGCCACGGCGCCGGCTCCCCAGGTCAAACCGGTGACCGCCATCCAGATCGCGCCCGAAAAACCCGGCGACATCAAATACCGCGACAAGCGCCTGATGGTGATGTTCTTCGATCTGACCTCGATGCCCATTCAGGATCAGATCCGCGCCCAAAACGCCGCGCTCAAATTCCTGCGCACCCAAATGACCCGCTCAGACCTGATGGCGATCATGGCGTTCTCCAGCGACGTCAAAGTAGTCGAGGACTTCACCGACGACCGTGACAAGCTGGAAACAGACATCAAGAAGCTGATCATCGGTGAAGGGCAGGGATTCGACGCACTCAGCACCGATGACAGCGCGGCCGATACCGGCGCGGCGTTCCAGCAGGACGACACCGAGTTCGCCATCTTCAACACCGACCGCCAGCTCTCGGCGCTCGAGACCGCCGTCCGGATGCTGGGCTCGCTCAATGAGAAGAAAGCCCTGGTTTATTTCGCCAGCGGCATGACGCGCAATGGGCCGGATAACCAGGCGCAACTGCAGGCAACCATCAACGCCGCCATCCGCGCGAACGTCTCGTTCTATCCGATCGACGCACGCGGGCTGGTGGCCACGGCGCCGCTGGGCGATGCCACCAAAGGCTCGCCGGGCGGCCAGGGTATGTACTCGGGCAGCTCCGCGCGAACCGCGCAGAGCAACTTCCAGAACCAGCAGGAGACGCTATACACACTTGCCGCCGACACCGGCGGCAAGGCGCTGCTCGATAACAATGATCTTTCGATGGGGATCGTCCAGGCGCAGAAGGACATCGCGAGCTACTACATCGTTGGCTACTACTCGACAAACACGGCGCTCGACGGCCGCTTCCGCCGCATCAAAATCTCGGTCAACGACAAAACGACGGCCGCCCGGATCGCCAAGCTCGACTACCGGCAGGGCTACTTCGCCGGCAAGCAGTTCAATAAATTCTCGGATACGGATAAAGAGCGCCAACTGGCCGAGGCCTTATTGTTGGGCGATCCGATCACCGATATGAGCCTGGCGATGGAAGTCGATTATTTCCGCCTCGCCCGCGACCGATATTTCGTTCCGCTGGCTGTGAAAATCCCGGGATCCGAGATTGAACTGGCGCGTCATGGCGGAGCCGAGAGCACGCGGCTCGACTTCATCGGCCAGGTGAAAGACACGAAGGGCGCAGTCGTGGGCAACGTGCGCGACAACATCGAGGTCAAACTCAAAGGCGAAACCGCACAGCAACTGGCCAAGACAACGCTCGCGTATGACACCGGATTTTCGCTCGGTCCTGGAAGCTACACCGTGAAATTCCTGGCGCGCGAGAACGAGACAGGGAAGATGGGCACGTTCGAAAGCAAGTTCACCATTCCCGATCTCACTGGCGAACAGAAGTATCTGCCGATCAGCTCCGTGGTGCTGAGCAATCAGCGCGAGCGGCTCGAAGACGCCGTCGCCACCGCCGAGCGCGACAAAAAACTGCTGGCGCAGCATCCGCTCATTCAGGACGGCCAGAAGCTGATCCCCAGTGTGACCCGTGTTTTTCGCAAAGACCAGAACCTGTACGTCTATCTCGAAGCCTATGAGCCTTCCGCCGCGACCGCACAGCCGGTGATGGCGCGGGTGAGCTTCTATCGCGGGAAAGTCAAGGCATTCGAGACCGAGCCGCTGCAGGTGGCCGACGGCCTGAACCCGAAGACCAAGGCTCTGCCTTTGAAGTTCAGCGTTCCCCTAGGCAAACTACAGCCGGGCCGCTACACGTGCCAGGTGAGCGTCCTCGATCCGACGGCGCAGAAGTTCGCGTTCTGGCGAGCACCGATCGTCCTGCTGCAGTAACGGCGACGCTAAGGTGCGACCGTTCCGGCCGCCGTCTCGCCCAGCACAGTCTTCCACAACTCGGCAAGCTCGCGCAGTGCCGCAGCGCCGTCCCCGCGAAAAGTCGAGCCGTGCTGGGCGGCGAGCGTTCGGGGGCCCAATTCCGCAAGGTTGTTCAGGATGCGCCCGGTTTGCGGCGTGTACGGCACATACCCGGCGAGCGGACCGGCCTGAACGCGAAGCAATGCCTCACGCGCGCGTTCCATCACCGATGACTCGGTGACCGGTTCGGGCTGGCCCCACTGATGAAACAAATCGGAGCAGAACAGCGTGCGGCCGGTTTCTTCGAACAGCACTCCGGCATCCCAGCCGTGCGGCACGTGCGGCGTAGCAATAAAGCGGAAACGATAGCGGCCCGTTTCAAGGGTCTGGTCGCCGGTGAGGGCACGCGGCGGACGGATGGCAAAATCATTCAGATTCACCATTGCGCCGACCAGGCCGGAGATGGCTTCGGCCTGCGAGGCCTGTGCCAGCCACTCGTTCAGAGCGCCGCATTCATCGCTCTCGAAATGACTGAAACCGACGTAGCGGATGCGCGCCGGATCCATCAGAGTGCGGACTGCCTTGTCCACTTCGGCGAAAGCGCGTTTATAGCCGGCATGAAATAGAAGCGGCTGCTCGTCACGCACCAGGAAATGACTGAATTGCAGATCGATATCGGGAACGTACAAAGTAATGCGAAAGATTTCAGGCGCGATCTCGGTAATGAGAGCCACGCCCCATTATCACGCCGGGCCACAGGGGCGACGATCGCCGTGTTCGAATCGGCCGAATCTTTCAGCTTGCGCCGCGGTGCGCACGCGGTTCATACTGATTTCCGGATTATGACGCCAGCCGATTTTCGTCGTATCGCACTGAGCCTCGAAGGCGCGGAAGAGGGTTCGCACATGGGCGCTGTCGATTTTCGTGTGGGCGGCCGAATCTTCGCCACGCTTGCTCACGTGAAAAAGGGCTATGGCAACCTCATGCTGACGCCCCAAATGCAGGCGCAGTTTGTGGCCGAAGCCCCCGACGTGTTCCTACCGGTCGCCGGCGGATGGGGACTCAATGGGGCCACCCATGTCCGCCTTACGAAAGCCAACGAAGACCTGTTGGCCGGTGCTTTGCGCGCTGCCTGGAAACTGCGCGTCGACAAGAACGCCGGGCCGCGCCGAAGCAAACCCACTCGATCGAAAAAAGTGTAGAATCGAGAGGTTCGAGGGGCAAATCAAAATGACCTGCAGGCGATTTATCGGAGTGGCGGCGCTCGGATTGGCATCGATTTTTTCGGGCCTGCTGCTCGCGGCGCAAAGCGCCGAGACCATGAAAGCGCGGCTCACCGCCGTTCCCGCCGACGCCCGTACGCGTCCGAGCCTGGCGGGCATCGGCAACGCGACCGCCAGTCTAAACGGTTCCAAGCTGTCGGTGACCGGATCGTTCGAGGGTCTTCTCTCTCCCGCCACCATGGCGCAGTTGCACAGCGCCGTCGCCGCGGGCGTGCGCGGTCCCGTGATCGGCGATCTGACAATTTCGAAAGCCACCAGCGGCACGATCAGCGGGACCTTCGACCTGAACCCGCAGCAGGTCGAAAGCGCGCACAAGGGCGGGCTTTATATCGAGATCCACAGTGAAAAAGCCCCGGATGGCGTCATCTGGGGCTGGTTGATGAAGTAGGAGGGTCAAAACCCATGTTTGGTTCGAAGCGATTTTTCGCGGCCACGCTCGCCGTCGCATCCGGCGTTGCTCTCATCATGGCGCAACAGGCGGCCACCGGGCCGTATACCTCCACGCAAGCAGCCGCGGGCCGGACCATCTATCAGGCAAGTTGCGCGGGCTGCCACGGCGCAGATCTCAGCGGGATCAATAGCGCATCGGCTTTGGCCGGCGGCTTGTTCATGGGCAGTTGGGGTTCGCGCACGGTCAACGACTTGATCGGCTTCATGCAAGGCGCGATGCCGCCCGATCGTCCAGGCGGCCTCGGCGACACGGCCTATATAAACGTGGCGGCCTTCATTCTCGACTATAACGGGGCGCGGGCCGGGGACACTCCACTTGCCGCCGGGAACACCACCGTGATCCGATCGGTTGCCACCGGTCAGCCGCGCCAGGTCGCGCAAGCCGGCGGGCGCGCAGGGCGGGGCGCCCGTGGCGGCGATCCCAACCAGCCGCTCGGCGGCCGCGCCGAAGCGCCGACACCTCCCACGCCGCGCGGGCTCACCGTTCATGGCGAGGTCAAGAACTATACCAACGTCACCGACACCATGCTGCGCAATCCCGATCCGAGCGACTGGATCATGATCCGCCACGACTATCACGCCAACGATTACAGTTCGCTCAACCAGATCAATACCTCGAATGTGAAGGATCTGCAGCTCGCCTGGGTGTGGGCCATGAACGAAGGTACCAACCAGGTCGCTCCCGTCGTACACAACGGCATCATGTTCATCAACAACCCGGGCAATATCGTGCAGGCGCTCGATGCGCGCACGGGCGAGTTGATCTGGGAAAACCGCGTCGGCGATACGCCGCAGGGCAATTCGCAGCGCGGCCTGGCTATCTATGACGACAAGGTGTACGTCACCACCGGCCAGGCGCATATCTTCGCCTTAGACGCCCGCACCGGCAAGAACGTCTGGGACACGCTGATCGGAGACCGCACCCACGGCCAATACAGCACCTCGAGCGGACCGCTGATCGCGAAGGGCAAGGTGATTCAAGGGCTCGGCGGCAATCTCTGCTCGCAGTACCGCGACGAGAAATGTTTCATTAGCGCGTATGACGCCGAGACCGGAAAGCTGCTCTGGAAGTTCCACACCATCGCCAAAGACGGCGAGCCGGGCGGCGATACCTGGGGCAAGCTGCCCAGCCTGTTCCGCGCCGGCGGCGACACCTGGATCACTGGTAGTTTCGATCCCGACCTCGGCCTGACCTATTGGGGCGTCGCGCAATCGAAGCCCTGGATGCGCGCCAGCCGTCAATCGGGCAACGGCGAGACGCTCTACGCCAATTCCACGGTCGCGCTGGACGTCGACTCCGGCAAACTCGCCTGGTATTACGATCACGCGCCTGGCGAATCGCTCGACCTTGACGAAGTCTTCGAGCGCGTCCTGGTGGACGACAACGGCCAGAAGCTGGTGTTCAGCGCCGGCAAGGCAGGCGTGCTCTGGAAACTCGACCGCAAGACCGGGAAGTATCTCGGGCACAAAGAAACCGTCTTCCAGAACATCTACGATTCCTACGATTCACAGACCGGCCAACCCCATTACCGCAACGACATCGTCGAAAATCAGATCGGTGAATGGGTGCAAAGCTGCCCGACCTCGGAAGGCGGCCACAACTGGCACGCCATGAGCTATCACCAGCCGACGAATCAAATCCTCATTCCGGTGGCGGAGAGCTGTCAGGAAATGAATGCGCAGAAGGTGGAGTTGACCGAAGGCGGCGGCAGCGCCGGCGGCGCGCAGCGGCGCTTCTATGAATCGCCGGGTTCGAACGGCAACGTGGGTAAGTTCGCCTCGTACGATGTGCGCACGCTCAAAGAGAATTGGAAGATCGAGCAGCGCGCGCCTTTCATGACCGCGATTCTCTCCACCGCTGGCGGAATCGCTTTAGTGGGCGACATGAACCGCATCTTCCGCGCGGTAGACGTGAAGAGCGGCAAGGAGCTTTGGCAGACGCGCCTCGGCACCTCGGTCCAGGGCTTCCCGCTGACGTTCAGCGTGGGTGGCAAGCAATACATCGCGGTCTCGACCGGGCTCGGCGGCGGCAGCCCGCGCATGGTTCCGAGCGTGCTGGCGCCCGATGTTCACTACCCGGCTTACGGCAACGCGCTGTACGTCTTCGCGCTTCCCGACAAAAAGTAGGGCTGGGGAGGGCTCCGACCTGTCCATATAGCCCGGAAGAGCCAAGCGGTAAACGGAACCGAGCCGAAGGGGCCGCCGTCCATGTCCTTCCGGTCGAAAATAGTGGAACTTTCCAGGCACGTCCTATTGCTCACCCTGATCGGGACCGCGCCGCTGTGGCCGCAGGCCACCTCCACGCTGTCGGGCGCCATTACCAATACATCGGGAGTGGCGGTTGCGAATGCCAAAGTATTGGCCAGGAACACAGCTACCGGCCAAACCATGGAAGTGCAGACCAATGCCGCGGGCGTTTACAGCGTGCCCAACCTGCCACCGGGCGACTACCAGGTTTCCGTCTCAGCGGAGGGGCTGAGCCCGAAGGCATCGAACGTGACACTTGCGGGCGGCCTGCCGCAGACCCTAAACCTCTCGCTCGAAGCCGCCGGCCCGGAAGCACCTTCGCTGAAAGATCTCGGCTTCACTCCCGAGCAGTCGCAGGGGAGCGCCGCCAACCAGGCGCTTCTCGATCGGCGCTCGCACATGCTCAGAATTCATCAGCGCCTGGGATTGATCACAGCGGCTCCGCTCCTCGCAACGGTGATTACTTCTAATGGCGCTGCAGGCCGCCGCAGCACGGCCTCTGGCCGGGATCTGCATGCGACCCTGGGATCGGTTACCGCCGGCCTCTATTTCACGACGGCGTACTTTTCGATCTTCGCGCCCAAGGTGCCCGGCACCCCAACGCGCGGGCCGATTAAGCTTCACAAAGTGCTGGCTTGGATTCACGGCCCCGGGATGATTCTCACTCCCGCGCTCGGCGCGATGGCGTTCGAGCAGCGCAGCAACGGCCAGAAAGTGCACGGTATCGCGTCCGCCCATGGGGTAGTGGCGGCCACAACGGCCATCGCGTATGGGCTCGCAATCGCATCGGTGTCGATCAAGTTCTAACCATTCCCATGAAGACGTTTGGCGTCACTATACTTTTGCTGGGGGCTCCCTGGATGCTGGCCGACAGCCAATGGGTTCTCGAGAAATCGACCCTCAGCTACCATATTTCGCACCCCCTGCACCAGGTCGATGGCGTAAGCCACGCGGCGCGCGGCAAAGGCGTCTGTCACGGCGGCCAATGCGATTTTCTCATCGCCGTGCCCGTGAAATCGTTTGATTCGGGCGACAGCAATCGCGATCTGCACATGCTTCAAGTGACGCGCGGCGGCGAGTTCCCGCTGGTTACCGTAAAGCTGCGCTTGGCGGAGGATGCGGCATCGTCTCCCACCATCCATGCCGATCTCGAGATCCAGTTCGGCGGCCAGACCGCGCATTACAACCAAGTCCCGTTCCAGCACGTAACCCAGGGAAACGAGAACAAAATCACAGGCACAATTCCGGCCACCTTATCGGATTTCAAAATTGATCCACCTTCGCTATTGACGATGCCGGTAAAGAACGATATTCCCGTCCGTGTCGAAATGACATGGCGGCCCATGTAAAAGGGGACGGACGCCTTTTTCTGGCTCACCGGCGGTGCTACTCTGTCTACATGTCTCGCATCGCGCCCGCCGCAGCGTGCAGCCTGACCCTCTGCCTTTGTTTTGTCGCCGCCGCGACCGATCTGGATCGCGATTTCAACGGCAAATGGACGCTCGACACCGCCAGCAGCAGCAATGCGCAGCCCGTTTCGTTTCAGGAAGACCGCAGCCTGACGGTGGCGCAGGACGATAACGCCATTCAGTGCTTGGCCTCCGGCACCGGCGGCGCTCCTGTGAAGTGGACTTACAAACTCGATCGGAGCGAAACGCGATACACGATCGGCGCCGAGTCGCGCAATAGTGTCACTAAGTGGGAAGGCGACGCCTTACTTATTAACACTCTTGTAACAGGGCCGCAGAATTATACCGTAATGGACCGCTGGAAGCTCTCGCGCGACCACGGGATTCTTACGATCACCCGGCAAGTGGAGCGAGGCACCAATCGAACGGAAGGCGTCCTGGTTTACCGGCGCGACGGGCAGCAGCCTTCGACACCGGTCATCACCGAAGCGCCGGCGCCCGCGGCTCCTGTTAACACGACGGCAGCGTTGCGCCGTCCCGCGGAACCGCCTGCACCGGCCGAGATTGTCGTTCCATCCGGCACACGTATCCCGCTTGCGCTACGCACTCCGGTGAATACGAAACACTCGCACGAGGGCGATCGGGTTTATCTCGAAACCCAGTTTCCGGTCACGATAGACGGCCGCATTGTAATTCCCGCCGGCAGTTACGTCAACGGAACGGTCACCACCAGCAAAGCCGCGGGCGTCGTGAAAGGTAAAGGCGAACTCTTCCTGCGCTTCGATTCGCTCACGCTGCCCAACGGCGTCACACGCGATTTTCGATCGCGGCTCGACCAAGCCGATTCCGCAGACGGCAAGGTGGATCGCAAAGAAGGCAAGATCACGGGCGAGCGCGATAAAGCCGGCGAAGCCAAGACCACCGCGGAAGGCGCAGGCATCGGCGCAGGGGTCGGCGGAATCGCCGGAGCCGCGGCAGGCAGGCCTTTAGCCGGGATGGGCATCGGCGCCGCTGCGGGCGCCGCCGCCGGACTGGCGTCGGTTTTGGTCAAGCACCGCCCTGACGCTTCCCTGCCCGCCGGCACCACTGTCGAGATGATTCTCGATCGCGATCTACGGTATCTCCCTACCGATTTGAAATTCTGAAAGGAATCCGCCGACTTGGGCATTCCTCAGTGACACGCGCTTAACGGTGCGCCGGAACTAATATCCGGCGCTCGCCGTCCAATTGGCGAGTGTTCACGAGGAGGTATCCAGTGAGCTTCCGGTTCTGGCTTGTTCCAGCAGCCCTGGCCTTAATCGTCATCACGCCGGCGCGCGACAACGAATCGATCTTCGCCACCTACAAACAGGGGACGCTACACGTCACGATTCCCTACCCCACCGGCCGTCTTGCAGCCGGCCAAATGACCGTCGACGTCCTAGACCCCGAAGACCGCCAATCGGGGACCGGCCACGCAATTCCCAATTTCCGGTCCTGGAAGGCGGACGTCGCACTCCCGGCTCACCTTTCGCTGGACGAACTGGTTTGGCATCGCTTGCGATATAAGTTCATCCCGAACGATCCAAAAGCCGTGCCTTTCGAAGGGATCGAATCGGTGTCCCAGGTGCTCCGCATGCCCGTGATTCACATCGTTGGCCAGCAGTCTTACCTGAGCGGCGGCCCCGCGGCCGTGCGCGTGGTGGCCACCGATTCCAGAAACGAGCCCATCCCTGGCCGCAACACGTTGCATATAGATTTGCTGATGCCCAATCACAACCCGCGCCTTCTCTTCACGGGCGTGCTCGACCGCCGCGGCACGGCCGAAGCGCAGTTCCGCATCCCCGCGGACATCAGCGGCCAGCGCTCGCTGCGGTACGCCGTGGATACGCCTATCGGCTCCACAGAGTTCACGCAACCGATTCGAATCGAAGACAAGGTCTCGATCCTCCTCACGACGGAAAAGCCGATCTATCAGCCCGGCCAAACGATCCACGCGCGCGCGCTCGCGCTGAATCGTGCGAATCACGCCGCTGCTGCCGGCCGCGAGTTAACGTTTGAAGTCGAAGACTCGCGCGGCAACAAGGTGTTCAAGAAGGCTGCTCAGACCGATACCTTCGGCGTGGCCGCGGCGGAATTCGCGCTCGCCGACGAAGTGAACCTCGGCACGTATCATCTCCGGGCCCTCATGGACGACGCCGAAACCCGGAACCACGCCGAGATCGCTTTGAATGTCGAGCGTTACGTGCTACCGAAATTCAAAGTGGCCCTCGAATTCACGGCCGCCGGCGTACAGGCGAAACACGGCTATCGCCCCGGGGATCACGTTACCGGAACCGTCAGGGCCAACTACTTCTTCGGCAAACCCGTCGATCGGGCGGCGGTGATCGTGAAGGCGTCGACGATGGACGTGGCAGTGAACCAGATCGGCTCAGTGGAAGGCAACACGGACGGCGACGGCGCGTATCGCTTCGATCTCCGCCTGCCGAACTACTTCGCAGGACGCCCCCTGAGTCAAGGCGCGGCGCGAGTGCTGATCCAAGCGGAGGTGAAGGATTCCGCCGGCCATACCGAGACCCGCGGAATTCCCATCACGGTCAGCGAATCGCCGCTACTTCTCACCGCCGTGCCGGAAGGTGGCAATCTGATTCCCAACCTGGAGAACCAGGTGTTTGTCGTGGCGTCGTATCCGGACGGCACGCCGGCTTCGGCTGAATTGCATGTACAGGCGGCGGCAAATCCTGATCAGACCGTCACGACAGATGCCGGGGGCGTGGCGCTGCTTCGCCTCAAGCCCGATACCGGCAACCGGCCGTTGACAATCGAAGCCCAAGATTCGGACGGAAACCGCGCCTCGGCCACAGTACAACTCAACAGTCGCACAGGTCTCGACCAGGTGCTTCTCCGCACCGAACGCGGCGTGTATCGTGCTGG
>Ga0335081_10005330_pt1 | contig 20337 bp, 13 predicted proteins | sample Lox_Sample_35_FD_206713 | JGI IMG/M metagenome (GOLD analysis project Ga0335081, IMG submission 206713) | Soil microbial communities from Loxahatchee National Wildlife Refuge, Florida, United States - Lox_Sample_3.5 | ecosystem: Environmental > Terrestrial > Soil > Wetlands | place: USA... | reverse complement strand
GGCGACCTCGCCGGGCTGGAGGACGTTCAACGAAAACGCGTTGTTCGGCTGATCGCCGGCACGGTACGTCACGGGGATCCCTGCCTTCAGGGAGAGCGCGGCTGCCGCGGAGGAGGAGACGCGCCCCTGCTCGCCGAACGTGGGGACGGTCTCCGCCAGGAGCGACGCCGGGATCCGGTACTCGTCCAGGAGAAACTCCGCGGGAGCGTCCGCGCTGAAATCCCACGCCATTCCCTCCGAGAGGCCCGGCACGGTGGTGGCGATCCTGCCCGTGAGGCGCATCGCGATATAGTCCCCGGGGAGCATGTACTTCCCGATTTTCGCGAAGAGGGAGGGCTCGTTCTCCCTGACCCAGCGGAGCTTCGAGAGCGTGAAATTGCCCGGCGAGTTCAGGATTGTCCCGAGGCACCTGTCGCGGCCGAGCCTCGCGAATGCCTCCCTGCCGATCTCGGTGGCCCTGCTGTCGCACCAGATGATCGACGGCCTGAGCACGTTCATTGCCGCATCGACCACCACCAGGCCGTGCATCTGGTACGAGATCCCGATCGCGCCGATCTCCTTCCCCTGCCTCCCCGTCGCGGCGAGCACTTCCGCGGTGGCGGCCTTCAGGTGGCCCCACCACGCCTCAGGATCCTGTTCGGCCCATCCCGCCTGGCGCGCGATAATGGGCATCTCCTGTTGCGGTGAAAACGCGGAACCGAGGAGGCGCCCCGATGCCGCGTCAAACAGGGCGACCTTGACGGACGAGCTGCCGATATCGCAACCGAGCGTGAGCATGGGAACGTCGGGCCGGAAAGTGAATGTGGTGGGGAATATACGAGAAAATTGAATCAGCGTCACATGCGTTGCCAATTTCGTTCTTTTTCCGCACATTGAAGAGGTCGAACTTCCGCCCGCAATTGTCAATCCTCCATTCTCAATCCTCAATTCTCAATTGATCCCTCCCCTCCGGACCATTCTCTTGTCGCTGGCCGCCACGGCACATCTCATGGGCCAGCATGCCCTCACGCCTTCACGCCCGTCGGCGTCGCTCGCGGGCAACGCGCTCGAGGTATCTGTAGGGGGAAGTGTGCGGCTCTCCGGCGGGACCCCGGGCTGGTCCGGCGGTCCCCTCGAGTTCACCGCGTCGGGCGGAGGGGAAGGCCGATACCTGTTCAGCGCTGGGGGAAGGAATGCACTCGTCCGCCTCGCCGTCGACTCCGCATCAGGCATATTGCTCTTCAGCATCGATCCTCCCGCCGGCGTGCCGGGGAACGCCGACGGGTTCATCGGCTTCTTTTTTCCGGGGCTTCCCTCGTATGCCCGCGGGGTTTCATTCTGGCGCTACAGCCCGTGGAAATGCTGGTCGAAGCCGGAGAGCGTTCCGGCTCCCTCCGGGCTCCGCACCGATGACATCCAGTTCTTTTACTGGCAGTATGCGGACGGCACGTACGGTGCGGCGATGCCCCTTTCCGGCAACGGGTACCGCTCGACGCTCGGAGCGGACCGCGGGCGTTTCGGCGCGAGGGCGGTGAGCGGGGACGACGCCGCCGGGAGAAACGGCATCCCGCTCCTGGCCGTCGGGTTCGGGCGGGATCCCTACGCGCTCTTCGCGTCGCTCTGGGGCGCGGGGATGAATGCCATGGGCCACCCGGAGAACCTGAGGAGCGCGAAGAAGTTTCCCCCCCTGTTTGAGCGGATCGGCTGGTGCACGTGGAACAGCTCCTCCCTGGGGAAGGACCTGAACGAGGATCTCCTCCTGAGGGGCGCCGCCGCGTTCCGGGACGCCGCCTTCCCCGTCGGGTGGTTCCTTGTCGACGACGGGTGGCTCGACAACACGCATGGCATGCTGAATTCTTTCCGCGCGGACACCGCGAGATTCCCCCGGGGCTTCCGGGGGGTGATCGAGACGCTCAAAACCGTGTATCACCTGGGCGATGTCGGCGTGTGGCACGCGATGAACGGCTACTGGAGGGGTGTGAACCCGGAGTCCGTGCTCGGCCGGGAGTTCAGGGCCGACCTGGTCACGTACAGTGAGCCGGAGAGGGCCGACAGGGATGATTCTCCCCTCAGAACGTGCGCGTTTGTCTCCCCCGCGGGAGACGCCCCCGGGAGGTTCTACGACGGGTTCCACGCCTACCTGAGCTCCGAAGGGTTCTCGTTTGTCAAGGTGGATAACCAGCTTGTCGTAGAGAGGATTGCGCGGGGGAATTTCCCGATCTGGGACGGTGCAGTCCGCTACCACGAGGCGCTGAATGCTTCCGTGGCGCGCCATTTCGGCGGCGTCATGATCAACTGCATGGATATGACGCCCGATGCCTGGGCGAATTTCGGCGCGACGGCCGTCGCACGGACGTCGGAGGACTACTTCCCCTACGAGCAGGGGGAGACATACGATCTCCAGCGCGGCAACGCGGCTGCGCACGTCCTGCAGGCGGTCTACAATGCCCTCTATTTCTCGCAGGTCGTGTACCCCGACTTCGACGAATTTCAATCGCACAACCCGAACGCCGTCCTTCATGCCATCGCCCGCGCCCTGAACAACGGGCCCGTCTACATTACGGACGAGATCGGCAGGAGCAATTTCGACGTTCTGCGCCCTCTCGTCCGGGGCGACGGGAGGATCCTCCGCGCCGACGACCCTCTCCTCCCCGCGGAGGACTGCCTCTTCCAGGTGCAGGATGCCCGGGTCTTCAAGGCGTTCTCCCGCGTCGGGGGGACCGGACTGCTGGCGCTCCTGAACTGCGCCGACGCCGACAGCGTGAGCGGCGTCTTCACTCCGACCGATGTCCACGGCATCAGGGGTGAGCGGTTCGCCCTCTATGAGCATTTCTCGCGGCGGCTCGCGCAGGCGGGACCCGGGGACGCAACGCGCGTGACGCTCGGGCGGATGGGGTACAGGCTCTACTATATTATTCCCCTCCGGGCGGGGAACGGCGTGATCGGGCTGACGGGCAAATACAACGGCCCGGCGACTGTGCGGGACGTGCGGGTCGCCGATGGGGCGATCGCGTTCACGCTCTGCGAGGGGGGGGAATTTGCCGCCGTGACTTCCCGCTCCCCGAAATCCGTCGGCGTCGGCGGGAAGGACGTCCCCTTCGAGTGGAGGGGCGGGCTGATGACCGCCGTTGCGCCCCCCGGCGGGCCCGGCTGGACAACACGCGTCGTCATCAGGCTCTGAGTCCGCATGGGTCCCCTCCTCGACGTCCGCTCAGTTTCGAAATCCTTCGGTCCCACGCGCGCGCTCCGCGGCGCGTCGCTCGAGCTGAAGCCGGGGGAGATTCACGCGCTCATCGGCGAGAACGGCGCCGGGAAATCGACGCTGATCAAGATCCTCTCGGGCGTCTTCAGGCCCGACGGGGGGTCCGTGCTCCTGGACGGGGAGACGTTCGCACCGGCGGGACCCCGGGATGCCCGCGCCCTCGGGATCAGCACGGTCTTCCAGGAGCTGAGCCTCTGCAACAACATGACCGTGGCGGAGAATATCTTCGTCAACCGCGAGCCCTCCCTGTTCGGCCTGGTGAAACGGCAGGCGATGGAACGGGCCGCGGCGGAGTATCTCAGGACGTTCGGCGTCCAGCTCGCTCCCGGCGACCGGGTGGGGGACCTGACGGTCGCGCAGCGCCAGATCGTGGAGATCGTCAAGGCGGTCTCCGCGAGCGCCCGCGTCCTGATCCTGGACGAGCCGACATCCTCGCTGGACGACCGGGAGGCGCAGAGGCTCTTCGACGTCCTCTTCAGGCTCCGGGACGCCGGGGCGGGCGTCATCTTCGTGTCGCACAAGCTGAACGAGATATTCCGTATCGCCGACGGCATCACCGTCTTCCGTGACGGGGAGACCGTGATGACGCGCCAGCGCGCGGCGACCACCCCCGACGAGATCATACATGGCATGGTGGGCCGCGAGATCAGCCAGGTGTTTCCGCCGAAGGGGAAGCGCGCCCGGGGGGCCCCGCGCCTGAGCGTCAGGGACTTTACGTCCCCGGGGAAATTCCGCGACGTGGCGCTCACGGTCTGCGGGGGGGAAATCCTCGGCCTGGCCGGGCTCACGGGGGCGGGCCGCACGGAGGCGATGCAGGCGCTCTTCGGCTACGCCCCGAAGGAGGGGGGCGTCACCGAGCTGGAGGGACGGGCCGTGAGCGTGCGGAGTCCCGCAGAGGCGATCGCGCACGGGATCATGTATGCGCCCGAGGACCGGCGGCTCCACGGGCTCTTCCTGGAGCAGAGCGTGGCGATGAACGTCAGCGCGGCGTCGCTCCGCGCCTGCAGCGGCCGCACGTTCATGTCCCGCCCGAAGGAGGCGGCGCTTGCGCGCACGATGGTGGAGGACTTCGGCATCAGGGTCGGCTCCATCGAGCAGGATGCCGGCGCGCTCAGCGGCGGGAACCAGCAGAAGGTCGTGCTCGCCAAGTGCATCGCCGCCTGCCCCTCCGTGCTCATCGTCGACGAGCCGACGCGGGGGATCGACATCGGCGCGAAGATCGAAATCTACGCGCGGCTCCGCGCGTTTGCGGACGAGGGAGGTGCGGTGATCCTCGTCTCCTCGGAGCTGCAGGAAATCATCGGCATGAGCGACCGCGTCCTGGTCTTTCGCGCGGGGCGGGTGACGGGCGAGGTCGCCGGGGAGCTGACGGAAGAGGCGGTCGCCACCCTGATGTTTGAACATGCACAGCACGGGGACCCGCAATGATCGCACGCCTGCTCAAGATCAGGGAGTTCGTCATCTTTCTCGCCGTCGTCCTGACCGCGGTGGCGTTTTCCGTTCTCCAGCCGGGGGGCGAGGGAGGCCACTTCGTCTCGCTCACCAACCTGGAGGCGATCCTGCTGGGGATGTCGCTCGACGCCCTGATCGCCATCGGGATGACGTTCGTGATCATCACCGGCGGGTTCGATCTCGCGGTGGGGTCGACGTTCGCGTTCGGCGGGCTCGTGGTGGGCCTCCTGCTCCAGAGCGGGTGGGGCGTCGGGCCCGCCATCGGCGCGGCCGTCCTTGCCGGGGTCGCGATCGGGCTCTTCAACGGGTTCGTCATCACGAAGGTGCACGTGAACCCCTTCGTGACGACGCTCGGGTCGATGACGATCATCAGGGGGATCGTCCTCCTCTCGACGCAGGGGGCGTCCATCACGGGTTTCCCCGACGCGTTCAACCAGATCGGTCAGGGAAAGCTGGGGGGGGTGTTTTATCCCATCCTGATCATGCTCGCCTTCCTCGCCGTGGCCGATCTCCTCCTCCGCAAATCCCGCTTCCTCCGGCAGGTCTACTACGTCGGGGGAAACGAGGAGGCCGCCAAGCTCTCCGGGATCAACGTCGACCGGGTCCGCATCTGGACGTACGTGATCACGGGCGCCCTCTCCGCCTTCAGCGGCGTGATCGCCGCCGCGAAGACCGCCTCGGCCTCGCCGATCGCCGGCAGCGGCGCCGAGCTCCGGATCATCGCCGCCGTGGTCGTCGGGGGGGCCAGTCTTTCGGGGGGGAAAGGGACCATATTCGGGACGTTCCTGGGGCTGCTCCTGACCAGCCTCATCACGAACGGCCTGGGATTTCTCCGGATCTCTTTTTATGCCGAGGGGATCGTCTCCGGGACGATCCTCATCGTCGCCGTCATGCTCGACCAGCTCACGCGTGAGCGCGCGCGGCGGCTCCTCGTACTCCTCACAACGACAAGGTCCAAACGCATGGAGAGGACACTCAATGTGGCTTTGGCACTCGCCCTGGCGGCCCTCCTCATATTCCGCCCGTGGGGCTCGGGGCGCCGCGACGAAGGGGCGCATGGAGAGGCCGCCGCGGCGGGCGAGCAGTACGTGTTCATCGGCGTGTCGGTCGGCAACCCCTACTGGGTCGACGCGCGGATGGGACTGGAAGACAGGGCGCGGAGCCTCGGCGTTCTCTCCGATTTCCGCGGGCCCACGGGCAACGACCCGAACCAGCAGGTGGCGGAATTCGAGCAGGTGCTCGCCCGCCGCCCCTCCGGGATCCTCATCGCCCCCGCGTCCGACGCGTTGCGGCCCGAGATCAACCGCGCCGTGGAGAGCGGCATCCCGGTCGTGTGCATCGACACGGACGACCCCTTGAGCAGGCGGTACACGTACATCGGGACGGACAACTACAATGCCGGGCTCCAGACAGGCGAGCTGCTGGCCCGCGCGGTGGGGGGGAAGGGGGAGGTCGCGCTCCTGATGATCCCCGGCCAGTCGAACCTCGAGGGGCGGGCCCGGGGGTGCCGTGACGCGCTGGCGAAATATCCCGGGATCTCGATCGTCAAGACGGGGAACGACCAGGCGCTTTCCGCCGAGGCGGAAAAAGTGGCGCGCTCCATCCTGCAGGCCTACCCCGATCTGGCCGGGTTCGCCTGCGTCGACGCGGCCGGGGGGGAAGGGTGCGCGGTGGCCGTGAAGGAGATCGGCAGGGGGGGCGCCGTGAAGATCATCGCGATGGACAAGAACGAGACGACGCTCCAGTACATCGAGGACGGACTCATCGATGCGTCGATCGCCCAGAGGACGTACACGATGGCTTACCTGGGCGTCCAGCTCCTGTACGATCTGCAGCATAACAACATCCGCCTGGTGAACGACTGGCGGAAGGCGAACATCATCCCGCTGCCCAGCTCGATCGACACGGGGACGCTCGTCATCACGAAGGCGAACGTGCGATCCTTCATGCAGGGAGGGAACAAGCAGTGAGCGGGCAGGCGTACGTCTGCGGCGTGGATTTCGGCACCGACTCGGTCCGCACCGTGATCATCGATGCGGCCGACGGGTCGGAACTCTCCGGCGCCGTCGCGGCCTATCCCCGCTGGGCCGGGGGGATGTTCTGCGACCCCGCGCGGAACATGTTCCGCCAGCATCCGCTCGACTACCTCGAAGCGTTCGAGTCGTCGATGCGCGAGGCGCTCGCGCGCGCGCCCCGGGGTGCGTCGTCGCTGGTACGGGCGATCGCCGTGGATACCACGGGGTCCACGCCGGCTCCCGTGGACGCGTCGGGGGCGCCCCTGGCGCTCTCGGGGGAGTTTGCCTCCAACCCGAACGCGATGTTCGTCCTCTGGAAGGACCACACCGCCGTGTGCGAGGCGGGGGAGATCAACACGCTGGCGCGGACCTGGGGAGGGACGGATTTCACGAAATACGAAGGGGGGGTCTATTCCTCCGAGTGGTTCTGGGCGAAGATCCTCCACGTGCTCCGCGAAGACGCGGCGGTGCGCGCTGCCGCGGAATCGTGGGTCGAGCACTGCGACTGGTTCGCCGCGGCGCTCACCGGCGTGACCGACGCCAGGCGGATCAAGCGGAGCAGGTGCGCCGCGGGCCACAAGGCGATGTGGCACGAGTCGTTCGGCGGGCTGCCGTCGGAGGAATTCCTCGTCCGCCTCGACCCGCTCCTTGCGGGACTCCGCGCTCGCCTCTACCGCGAGACGCTCACGAGCGATCAGGTCGCCGGTCTCCTTTCTCCCGACTGGTCGTCGAGGCTGGGACTGCCGGCCTCCGTGCGCGTCGGCGTGGGGGCCTTCGACGCCCACATGGGGGCCCTCGGCGGGGGGATCACCCCCTATACGATGACGAAGATCATGGGGACATCCACGTGCGACGTGATCGTCGCGCCGAAGGAAGACGTGGGGGAGAAACTTGTCCGCGGGATCTGCGGCCAGGTGGACGGCTCCGTGATCCCGGGGATGCTCGGCATGGAAGCGGGGCAGTCCGCATTCGGCGACATCTACGCCTGGTTCAAGTCCGTGCTGATGTGGCCCCTGGAGAACGTGCTCGGGGGATCTGTCGTGGACGCGCGCACACGGGAGCGGCTCCTGGCCGACGCCGACGGGCGGCTCCTGGACGTGCTGGCGGAACGGGCCGCGGCCATCCCCCCGGAGGAATCCGGCGTCCTGGCACTCGACTGGATGAACGGCCGGCGCACGCCCGACGCGAATCAGATGCTCAAGGGGGCGATCGCCGGGCTGAACCTCGGGAGCGACGCGCCGAGGATATTCCGCGCCCTGGTCGAATCGACCGCGTTCGGCGCACGGGCGATCCAGGAGAGGTTCTTGAGCGAGGGGATCCCGATCCGCGGGGTGATAGCGCTCGGCGGCGTGGCGAAGAAGTCCCCGTTCATCATGCAGACGGTGGCGGACGTCATGAACGTCCCGATCAGGGTCCCCCGCTCCGACCAGACCTGTGCGCTGGGTGCGGCCATGTGTGCGGCGGTCGTTGCCGGCGTCTACCCCTCGGTCCAGGCGTCGATGAAGGCGATGGAAAGCGGGTGGGAGCGCGAGTATACGCCGGACCCGGAAGCGGCGCGCGCGTACGATCGGCTCTACGGGGGCTACAGGAGGATCGCGGAATTCGTCGAGAAGGAAACGCTCGCGCACGGGGGTGGGCTGTGAGCGCCTACGCCGCACTGAAGGAGACCGCGTGGCGCTGCAACATGGACCTCCACGCGTTCGCGCTTGCCGTCCGCACGTTCGGCAACGCGAGCGCCGTGGACCGGGCCAGGGGAGTCATCGCGATCAAGCCGAGCGGTGTCCCGTACGCCGAGCTCCGGCCGGAGATGATGGTCGTCGTGGGCCTCGACAATACCGTCGTGGAGGGCTCGCTCCGCCCCTCATCCGACACGCGGACGCACACGCTCCTGTACAGGCAATTCGGGACGATCGGGGGGGTCGTCCACACCCATTCCCCCTACGCCACTGCCTGGGCGCAGGCGCGCCGGAGCATTCCCGTGTTCGGGACGACGCACGCCGATCACCTCCCCGAGCCGATTCCCTGCACCGCCCCGCTTGCCGACAGCGCGATCCGCGGGGACTACGAAGAGGAGACAGGGAATATCATCGTGAAGACATTCGCGCGCCGGTCGTATGTGGACGTCCCGATGGTGCTGGTGGCGGGGCATGGCCCGTTCGCGTGGGGGTCGACCCCGGAGGCCGCCGTGGAGAATAGCGTCATGCTGGAAGAGCTTGCGAAGATGGCGTACTTCACGCTGACAATCAACCCGTCGGCCCGGCCGCTCAAACGGTCATTGATCGACAAACATTTCCGGCGCAAGCACGGGCCGGGGTCGTACTACGGACAGCCCCGCGAGGGGCGGGGAAAAGGAGAGCAACGATGAACAATATTCCTCATGGCGTCACCGGTCTTATCGCGGTGAGCAGGGACTGCTTCCCGATCGAGCTGTCGAAAAAGAGAAGGGCGCAGGTCGCAGCGGCGTGCGCCGCCGCCGGCACCGCGGTGACGGAGCTGGAGACGGTCGTGGAGAACGACGGCGACGTCGTGAAAGCGCTGGCGGAGATTGCCGCCAGGAAGGTGGAGTCGCTCGTGATCTACCTGGGCAACTTCGGGCCGGAAGGCCCCACGACGCTTCTGGCGCAGAAATTCGGCGGGCCCGTGATGGTCGCCGCGGCGGCGGAGGAGAGCGGCCGCGACCTCATCGACGGGAGGGGGGATGCCTACTGCGGGCTCCTGAGCGCCTCGTACAACATCGGCCTCAGATCGCTCCGCGTCCACATCCCCGAGAACCCCGTGGGGGCGCCGGGTGAGATCGCCGCGATGATCCGGGAGTTCATCCCCGCCGCGCGCATCGTCGCGGGGCTCCGGCGGCTCAAGATCTTCTCGTTCGGGCCCCGCCCGTTCGACTTCCTCACCTGCCACGCTCCGATCAAGCCCCTCTTCGACGCCGGCGTGGAGATCATGGAGAACAGCGAGCTCGACATGTACGACGTCTTCCTGTCGAAGAAGGGGGATCCGCGCATCCCGGCCGTGGCCGCGGACATGGCGCATGAGCTGGGAAGAGGCAATACCTACCCCGATCTCCTCCACGGGCTCGCCCAGTTCGAGATCGCGCTCCTGGATTTCATGGAGAAGAATCTCGGGGCGTCGCAGTACGCCGTCTTCGCGAACAAGTGCTGGCCGTCGTTCGAGAAGTTTTTCGGGTTCGTCCCCTGCTTCATCAACTCGCGCCTCGCCACGCGCGGCATCCCGATCTCCTGCGAATCCGACATCTACGGCGCGCTGAGTGAGTATATCTGCTCGTGCGCCACGGAGCTGCCCGCGGCGATACTCGACATCAACAACACCGTCCCCGCCGACATGTACGCCGAGGCCGGTGTGACCGCCTATGCCAATAACGAACTGTTCATGGGGTTCCACTGCGGCAACACATCCTCCACGTGCGTGGCCTCCCCCGTGCTCAAGTACCAGCTCATCATGCACCGCCTCATGGAGCCGGGGAAAGACCCGGGGATCACGCGGGGAACGCTGGAGGGGACGATCAGGCCGGGAGAGATCACGCTCTTCCGCCTGCAGGGGACCGCGGAGGCCGAACTGAAGGCCTACGTCGCGCAGGGGGAGATCCTGAACATCGATCCGAAATCCTTCGGCTGCATCGCGGTCTTTGCCGTCAGGGAGATGGGGAGGTTTTACCGGCACGTGCTGATCGGGAAGCGATTCCCGCACCACACCGCCGTCGCGTTCGCCCATGCCGGGCGGACGCTCTTCGACGCGATGCAGCTGATCGGCGTTCCCGACGTCTCGTTCAACCTGCCGAAGTCCGTGCCGTACCCCGGGGAGTACATCGCGTGACATGAACGGGCGGACCTCCCCCACGGGGCTCCTCCTCGCGCTCGGGGCGGCGATGGAGCTCGCGTTTCTCGCCCTCTACGCCGCGCCCGCGGGCGCCGCGGGTGTCCTCTGGATGATCGGCGTGAACGTCGTCGCGTACGCGCTCTTCGCGCTGGCGGTACGGTTGCTCCGGCGCGCGGAGTTACCTCCCGGCGGCGGGGCGCTCGTCGTCCTCCTCTTCGGTGTGCTCTTCCGCCTCTCGCTCGTCCCGCACGGCGTCATCGGCTCGGACGACATCTACCGCTACCTCTGGGACGGCCGCGTTGCCGCATCGGGGATCAACCCCTATGCGTATACCCCCACGGATCCGCACCTCGCCGCGCTGGCAACCGACAATCTTCCATCGTCCGTTAACCATCCTGAATTGAAGAGCGTCTACCCCGCGCTCGCGCAGGGCTTCTTCCTCCTTGCGCACACGCTCTTCGGGGAGTCGGTCGCGGCCATGAAGGCGCTCCTCGTGCTTGCCGACTGCCTGACGCTGCTGGTGCTCTGGCGATTCGTCCGCACGCAGCGCGCGCCGGCCGCGGCGCTCCTCCTGTACGCCTGGTCCCCCCTTCCCGTCCTCTACTTCGGGCTCGACGGGCATATCGACGCGCTCGGCATCCTCTGCGTCGTCTGTGCCCTCGCATTCTTCACCCGGGAGAAGCCCTTCCGGGGAGCGGCGGCGCTCGGCGCGGGCGCGCTGGCGAAGCTCGTCCCGCTCATCATGCTCCCCCTCCTGGTGCGGAACCTGAAAGGGGCCCGGCGGTTCATCGTGCCGGCGATTCCCGTCCTGATGGTGATCGCGGGCGCGCTCATCTATTACGAGCCGTCCTGGGGGGTCGTCCAGTCCCTCTCGACGTTCTCTTCCCGCTGGGAGTTCAACGGGAGCGTCTTTTCCGTCTTCTACTTTCTCACGGGTTCCAACGAGGCGGCGCACATCGTGAGCGGCGGGCTTGCCCTGGTGGCGCTCGGGGCGATCGCGGCCCTGGACCGCCCCCTGGTGGAAAAGGTCTTCTGGTCCTTCGCGGCCTTCGTGCTGGTCTCCCCCGTCGTCCACCCCTGGTACCTGACCTGGCTCGCGGCGCTGCTTCCGCTCCGGTGGTCCCCCGGCGTGTTCGTCTTCCTGGGGACTTCCGCGGCGGCAAATGTCGTTGTCTACCAGTACAGGGCGTTCGGCGAGTGGCGCGACCAGCCGCTCCTGCTCGCCGTGGAATACATTCCCGTCTTCCTCCTCCTGGCCCGCGAGATCCGTCGCGGGGAGATCCTGCCGGCGGCTATTGCACCCGGCGGGATTCCTCGGGAGGGTAGCGCCTGAAGATCACGTAGGCCGTGTCCATGCGCACGGGGGGGGAGATCTCGTCCTCGCGGAGGCACCGGACGTGATCCCTGACTTCCCGGGAGAGCGAGGCAAGATCCACGGTGCGGATGTAGCCGTCCCGCCCGGGTGCGGAACGCCGGCTGGCTTCGAGGGCCAGCGCGTCAAAGTCGGCCCCGTTCTTCAGCAGCGCGTAGAGGGAATCCGCCTCATGTTCGGTCGCGGCCGGGAGTTCGCCCAGGCGCATGACCGCGGGCTCGCGGATTCCCGGCTGCACGACGACGGGGTAACGGACGACGCGGTCCGTGCCGCCGCCCGTGCCCGCTCCCCTCGAGAACCGCCACTCTCTCATGGCGACGAGGGCCAGGGAGTCCCACGCGGGACTCCCGCTGGAGGTGAGCAGCGACACGGCGCTCACGCTCCCGTCCGGGAGAATCGTGAACTGTGCATTCAGTTTAAGGCCGAGCGGTGAAACAGTCGCCGGGAGTTCCGGCAGCGGCGTCGAGCTCAGGAGATGGGGCGCGGGAGAAACCGCGAGCGTGCGTTCTCCCGACGAGCATCCGACGCACACGAGCACGATGACGAGCGCAGTGAGTTTCATAGATCACCTCGGGGAGAAGATTATGAACGGAGGCAAAGGAGCACCAGCGTCTCCTGCCCGATCAAACGTAGTCGGATTTCCGCACATCCGCAATGCGTCGCTCGCGCTCATTGCGTTGATCGGACTCCGCTCGGGCGCCGGGGCCGCCTCTGTGAACGTCGCGGATAGCGGCGCCGTGGGGGACGGCAGGACGCTCAATACCGCCGCGCTGCAGCGGGCAATCGACGGCTGCGCCGCCGCGGGGGGGGGCACGGTGGAGATTCCTCCGGGGGATTTCGTGACAGGGACGCTCTTCCTCCGGAGCAACATCCGCCTCGTGATCGACGCGGGGGGGGTCCTGCGCGGGAGCCCCCGCGTGCGCGACTACGAGGCGAGCGGGAGGCGGCTGGGTCTTCTCTACGCCGGGGACGCGGAAAATGTGACAGTCTCGGGTCCCGGGCAGATTGACGGGAATTGCGGGGCCTTTATGGACTTCCTGCACGCCAAGCGGATCGACAGTGCGACGGCGCTCAGGACGAGGCAGGGGGTCCGCTTCCGGGAGGTCGCATCCGGCGTCGGCGACGGCCCCGCCGTCCCCGGGGAGAGGCCGTACCAGATGATGATCTTCTCGTCGTGCAGGAACGTCGTGCTCCGGGACCTGCTGATCACCGATTCCCCGTTCTGGACGGTCCACTGCGCGGATTGCGACGGGGTCCTCATGACCGGCGTCCGCATATGGTGCAACCTCCTCGTTCCGAACAATGACGGAGCGGATTTCACGTCGTGCAGCAACGTCGTCGTCGCCGACTGCGATATGCGCACGGGAGACGACTGCCTGGTGTTCACGGGCTACTGCCGCCACTACGACCTCCCCGGGTTCAGGAACCTGCGGCACGCTTCGGAAAACATCGCGGTGGCAAACTGCACGCTCCAGTCCCGCTCCGCGGCCGTGCGGATCGGCGGGTTCGACCAGAACCCGATGCGCAACTACACGTTCACCAACCTGGTCATACACGATTCCAACCGCGGGATCGGGATTTTTGCCCGCGACGAAGGATCGATCGAGAACATGCTCTTCAGCAACGTGGTGATTGAGACGCGGCTGCACACGGGGGACTGGTGGGGGACGGGGGAGCCGATTCAGATATCCGCGGTGCGGCTGACGAAGAACGTGAAGCTCGGCCGCATCGCCAACATCCGCTTCCGCGATGTGATCTGCCGGGGGGAATCAGGGATCGTGGTGTACGGGACGGAGGAAAACGTCATCGAGAACGTGACGTTCGACGGCGTCCTCCTCCACATGAGCAATGGCCCGCTCGAGGAGCGTGCCGGGGGGAATTTCGATCTGCGCCCCGTCCTGGACCCCGGGCTCCAGCTGTTCGCGCACGACATTCCCGGGCTCTACGCCGGGTGGGTGCGCGGCCTCGCGATCCGGGATTTCCGTCTCACGTGGGACCCGTCCGTGCCCCCCTTCTTTTCGCACGGCCTGGAGATACGGCACTTCGACGGCCTGGCCATCGCCGGCTTCAACGGCACCGGCGCGCCCGGCAGGAGTTCTGCGTTTCCCGTCATGCTCGTCCACGGAACGCACCTCGCGAGCGGCGTGCCGGCGGGAATGATCCGCTCCCGCGACGTCCGGTAGCCGGCCGCCTAGCGGAGGAGGAGCATGCGCTTCGTCGCCAGGAACGTGCCGGCCTGCATCCTGCAGAAGTACGTCCCGCTTGAGAGGCGTGCGCCGTCAAATGAGACCGTGTGCGAGCCCGCCGCCCGGCGTCCCGTGGCCAGGACCGCGACCAGCGCCCCCCGGACGTCGAACACGTCGATCCTGACATCGGCGGCCGATCCCAGCGTGTAGCTGATCGTCGTGGAGGGGTTGAACGGGTTCGGGTAGTTCTGCCGGAGCGCGAAGCCGGCCGGCGAGGCCGCCGGGGGCACCGACGTCACCGCGCCCGGGCCCCGCACCAGCTCGATGCCGGCGCCCGTGCCGAGGTTCCGCGAGTACTGCTTGGCAACGGCGTTGTTCCAGTGCTCGTGAACGCCGAGGCTCTGGAGCCTGACGCTGTCCCCGCTGGGACTGTAGTAGGTCCCGGACGGGGGATTGTCCGCGAGGGCGGCTTCATGCAGGTAGTTGTCGACCGCCCCGTACGTGTTCGTGTAGTTGGGATTGACGGTCTGTTCCTCCCTGTAGAAATCGAGCCCGACCGATTCGATCGCGACGTTGTCCTGCGAGAAGAAGAGGCTCGACGTCCACCGGTTGTTGAAGGGGGGGGATTGCCACCGGCTGTTCAGCGAGACGTCCGCCGATTCCATTTCCACGCCGTAGAGCGCGTCGATCATGAAGAGGAGCGTTTTTGCACCGAGGTCTTTATGCCCCATCAGGTCGACGAGCGTGTTGTACGAGCCCATGGGTCTCCCGGTGAAGCTCCACTCCGCGCTCCCCGGGATCACGATGTCGTGCACGGCGGTGTAGCAGTGGAGGCCGGCCGCATGGGGGGCGTTCTGGTACGGGAGCCCGTCGGGCCCGTCGCAGGAGAGCGTGCCGAAATGGTTTTTCGAGCAGAACGTCACGCCCATGTACCTGTGCGCCTTGAAGCTCCCCAGGTTGATGATGTACGCCGCGTGCGTGACGACAGTGGGCAGATACGCCGGGTGTCCGCCGTTGATCTCCATCGTGAGCGCCTCGGACCAGTGCACGCGCGTCGTGTCGCGGACGTACTGCTCCCGCCCGTTGATCTGCTGCCACCCTGTGAAGTGGACGTGCGGAAACGCCGCGTGGACCTTGTTATACATGGGATCGGGGACGTACCTGTCCGTATCGTAGAACGTGATATCGCTGTCCGCGACGCCCGCCTGCGTGACAAGCTCCCTGGTGAGTGCGAGCACGGTCTGCGGGGCGGCGAAGGGGAGATTGCCGATCGAGCCCGGGAAGCTCGACGTGACGAGATTGATCTTCACGGCGATCTTCTCCCCGCCGCGGTACGGCACGTTACCCTTGCCGTGCCGGGCGTTGAAATACCGGAAGAGCGCGTCCCACGCCGCCGAGTCGCCGGGAGCGCCGGTCAGCGTGCAGAGTCCGCGCGAGATCATGGAATCGACCGCAGTCTGGTTCGTGGAGGCGTCGTTCCACCAGTTGCCCGTCTTCCCGTCCCACGTGGCCGCAGACGAATCCCACATCCAGACGACCCGGCCGGGGAATATGCCCCGCGCGACGCCCATCGGCGAATTCGGCGGGTCGGTCGGCACAAATACCGAGTCGGTGGCCAATCCGACGGCGCTCGCGCCGGTGTCCGTGATGAGAACGGCCAGTGCGCCCGCCGCCAGGCCTGCGAGCACGCACGCTCCCGCCAGCACGGGGCGGGCGGCGCGCATGTGATGCCGCGCCCTGCCGAGTGCGTGCGCAAGCCCGAGCGCCCCCAGGACGTACGTCACGAAGCCCCCGGCGACCGGGGCGGCGACCTTCATGCACGGGTACGTCGCGCGGCTGGGCTTGGGAATCACCCTGATGAGATACCAGAGCAGGCAGGCTGCGCCCGCGGCGAGGAAGCCGATGCGCGAAATGCCCTTTCCCCGCCGCGCGAGCGCGGCGTGGTGGAGGGCGTGGCGGTGGCGATGCTCGGAAGCGGTGTTCATCGAAGGCTCCTGGAGAAGAATCGTCGGCAAAAAAAATCGCCACGATCCCCGGAGGATGTGGCGATGAAAAGAGCATGATGCAATGTACTCTTCCCGGAAGGAATATTCAACCGATGAGTCCCCTTGAACGATACATGACGGTGCTCCGTGCCGGGGTGCCGGACTTCCTCCCCAGGATACCGATCGTCATGCAATACGCGGCCGAATACGTCGGTTCGGACTACGGCGCCTTTGCATCGGACTTTGCCGTCCTTGTCAGGGCTAACTGCGCCTGCGCGGCCGATTTCGGGTTCGAACAGCTCAGCGCAATATCCGATCCCTACCGCGAAACGCACGGTTTCGGGGGGGATGTCACCTATGTGCGCGACGGCGTCCCGCGGTGCACGACTGTCCTGGGATCGTCGAAAGACATGGCCCTCCTGGGGCGTCCCGACCCGCACGGCTCGGCCAGGATGCGGGACCGCCTGCAGGCGATCGAGGCCTACCGGGCGCAGCAGGGGGGCCGGTACTCCGTGATGGGGTGGGTGGAAGGGCCCGCCGCCGAGGCCGCCGATCTCCGCGGTGTGACGAATTTTTTGATGGACCTGGTGGACGACGGCGCGTTCGCCGCTCTCCTGATGGACCGGTGCCTGGAGGTCGGCGTTGCGTTCGCCCTCGCGCAGATCGCCGCCGGGGCGGACACGATCGGCATCGGCGATGCCGTCGCGAGCCAGCTCTCGCCGGCAACATACGGGTCGCTGGTGCAGCCGCGGGAGATGGCGCTCGTCCGGGCCATCCACGACGCCGGGGCCTCGGTCCGCCTTCACATCTGCGGGAACATCACGCACCTCCTGCCGGGAATTGCCGGGCTCGGCGTCGACATCCTCGACATCGATCACATGGTCGATCCCGTCCGCGCGCGGCGCGCCGCCGGGCACGTCGTGCTCTGCGGGAACATCAACCCGGTTGAGGGGGTGCTGCGCGGAACGCCCGCGTCGATCAGGGCGCACGTCCGCGCAACGTACCGCGCGGCGGGCAACCCCTTCATGGTGGGGGCCGGGTGCGAAATCCCCTCCGGGACTCCGGTGGAGAACCTGAAGGCGCTCTGCGAGCCGGTCCCGTACGACCCGCTCGCCGGCCGGTCCTGACGGATCATGCACATGACAACGACGAGGAGTGCAATCGATGACGCACACTGAACGGACGGGCCGCGGCGGGTACGCCCTCGGCATCACGCTCGTCGCCGCCCTCGGCGGCGCCCTCTTCGGTTACGACACCGCCGTGATCTCGGGCGCCGTCGGCGCGCTCAACTGGTACTTCGTCCTCCCGAGGGGCCTCCCGGAGACCGCCGCCAACTCGCTCCTGGGGCTCACGGTGTCGGGCGCGCTGCTCGGGTGCGTCATCGGGGGGGGAATCGCAGGGTTCATGGGGAACCGGTTCGGGCGCAAACGCTCGCTCCTGGTGAGCGCGCTCCTGTTCGTGGTGACGTCGGTCGGGTCCGCGATGCCCGAGTTGGGGTTCGCCCCCGTGGGCCAGGGGGGCGCCGGCGTGCTCACGCAGTTCATCCTCTACCGGATGATCGGCGGCGTGGGCGTCGGCATGGTCTCGCTCCTTTCGCCGATGTATATCGCGGAGATCGCCCCCGCCGCCAGGCGGGGGCGCCTCGTGTCGCTCAACCAGCTCGCCATCATCATCGGCATGCTCGCGATCCTCTCCGTCAATTACCTGATCGCGCGCCAGGGGGACGACGCGTGGATCAACCGGACGGGCTGGCGTTGGATGTTCGGCTCCGAGGTCGTCCCGGCGGTCCTGTTCGCCCTCCTGCTCCTCTGGATTCCCGAGTCCCCGCGCTGGCTGGTCATGAAGGGGAGGGAGGGAGAGGCCGCCCGGGTGCTCGCCCGCCTGCATGACGAAACACCGGCCGGCGCCATCGTTGCGGAAATCCGCTCGTCACTCGGCGCCGCCCGGGGCGCGCTCCTTGCGTTCGGGCCGCGCGTGATCCTGGTCGGCGTCCTTCTCGCGTTCTTCCAGCAGTTCGTCGGCATCAACGTCGTCCTCTACTACGGTCCCGAAATCTTCAGGACGATCGGCAACCCGACTGATGCGGCGATGCTCCAGACGCTGCTGGTGGGGGTGGTCAATTTCCTCTTCACCATCGTCGCCATCCGCTCCGTGGACAGGTTCGGGCGGAAGCCCCTGCAGATCGCCGGCGCCCTGGTGATGGCGGCGTCGATGGCGGCGCTCGGATTCGTCTTCCTCGCCGCTCACCTGGGGCTGGGGGCTCTCATCTGCATGATGGTCTTCATGGCCGCATTTTCATGCTCCTGGGGACCCATCGCCTGGGTCCTGATCGCGGAGATCTATCCCAACGTGATCCGGGGGAAGGCCATGTCGCTGGCCGTGGCGGTGATGTGGGTTGCGAACTACTGCGTCTCGTGGACGTTCCCCATGCTTGACAAAAGCACGCTGCTCACGTCCCTCTTTCACCACGGGTTCGCCTACTGGCTCTATGCCCTGATGGCCCTCCTGGCGGCGCTCTTCATGTGGAAGTGGGTTCCGGAAACGAAGGGGAAGACGCTCGAAGAGATGGAAGCGCTCTGGAGGCCGCGCACGGGCGCACGGTGACCGTGCCCCGGGGAGGAGGCTCTCAGCGCCCCCGCCTGAGGGCGTCCAGCTCCGGTCGGATGTATTTCTCGTAGCAGGACGGGCACGCCCCGTGCGAGAATTTTGCTTCCGTCCGGGAGCTGATGTACCCCTCGATCGGGACCCAGGAATCGTCGGGGTTGCGGATCTTCTTGCAGTAGGAGCAGATCGGGAGGAGTCCCTCGAGCGTGCGCATCTGCGTCTGCATCGAGAGGATCCGCTCGGCCACCCGGAGCCGGGCCGCAAGCTCATCCATGTCCACCGGCTTCTGCAGGAAATCGTCCGCGCCGGCGTCGAGTCCCTCCAGGAAGACCGCCTTCCCCTCCTTCGCGGTCAGTATCATGATGTAAATGTAGCGTTCAAACCGCCCTGCGCGTATCATGCGGCAGAGCTGGAACCCGTCGACGTGCGGCATCTCCAGGTCGGTGATGACGAGCTGGGGAGGATCTGCGCGGAACATCTCCCAGGCCGCGCCTCCGTCCCCGGCTTCGGCCACGTCGTGCCCCAGCTTCGCGATCCGCCTCGCGAGGATCAGCCTGGCAATCCCGTCGTCTTCGGCGACAAGAATTCTCAACGTTCATTCCTCCCGCAGGTCATGCGTCGTGGCCAGGAGCTCTCTCGTGGCGCTGTACGTCCGCTCCAGCTCCCTGAACGTCTCTTCGAGTGAGCGCGGGTCGCCCGTCTCCGCGGAGGCTTCCAGCGTCTTGCAGAGCGCGGCCACCGCTGCACAGCCGAGCTGGCGTGCCGACCCCTTGAGCTGGTGCGCGCGTTCACGCGCCCCCTGCAGGTCGCCCGTGCGAAGGCTCGACCTGATCTGCTCGATGCGTCCGGGAGTCTCCGAGACGAACATCCGGAGCAGCCTGCCGACGAGATCCGGGTCCTCCGTCCCGCCGAGGTCGCTGAGTTCCCGGAGCACCGACTCGTCCACCAGGGGCGCGGCGCCGGATTCGGGCGGCGCGGGACACCGTGCGGTCCGGCGGCGGATCGCGGCTGCAAGATCCGCCTGTCGCACCGGCTTGGCGATGTAGTCGTCCATCCCGGCCTCAAGGCACTTTTCCCTGTCGCCATGGAGCGCGTTGGCGGTCATCGCGATGATCAGCGTGTGCCTGGACGTTCCCTCCATCGCACGGATCTTCCTGGTCGCCTCGTAACCGTCCATCCCGGGCATGTGGACGTCCATCAGGATCACGTCGTACGCCCGTCGCTGGAGGGCCTCGAGCGTCTCCATGCCGTCTGCGGCGACATCGGCGCGGTACCCCATCCGGCTCAGCATCAGGAGGGCGACCCTCTGGTTGATGGCGTTGTCCTCGGCCAGCAGTATCCGGAGCGCGTCCGGGGCGGCGCCGCGGGCTTCCACCGGCGCAGCCGCCCGGGGCGCTGCGGCGCCGCGGCGCGGGCTCGCGAATACGCTGACGAGCGCGTCGTAGAGCTGCGACGGCTTCACCGGTTTGTTTAGAAACGCCGCCCATCCGAGGTCGCCATGCTTCTCCCGTAACTGCCGGGCGCTGGAGGAGACCGACGACAGCATCAGGAGCGGGAGCGACGGGGAGGGTGAATCCGTCCGGATCCGCGCCGCCAGCGTGGCGCCGTCCATGCCGGGCATCTGGAAATCCAGGATCGCCGCGTC
>Ga0335081_10005328_pt1 | contig 20338 bp, 19 predicted proteins | sample Lox_Sample_35_FD_206713 | JGI IMG/M metagenome (GOLD analysis project Ga0335081, IMG submission 206713) | Soil microbial communities from Loxahatchee National Wildlife Refuge, Florida, United States - Lox_Sample_3.5 | ecosystem: Environmental > Terrestrial > Soil > Wetlands | place: USA... | reverse complement strand
GACGGCCTGGACGGCGTGCTGCACTCGATCGCGTACGCGAACCCGGAGGAGGCGCTGGGCGGGAACTTCCTGTACACCAGATGGCCCGACGTCGCGACCGCGGTGCAGGTGTCCGCGTACTCGCTGAAGGCGGTCACGATGGCGGCGCTGCCGCTGATGGGCGGCGGCGGGTCGGTCGTAGGGCTGGATTTCGACGCGAGCGTGGCCTGGCCCGGCTACGACTGGATGGGCGTGGCCAAGGCCGGGCTGGAGTCTTGCGCCCGGTATCTCGCCCGCGACCTGGGGGAGAAGGGAGTGCGGGTCAACCTCGTGGCGGCCGGGCCGCTGCGCACCATGGCCACGAAGTCCATACCCGGGTTCGACCTGTTCCAGGACGTGTGGGGCACCCGGGCGCCGCTCGGCTGGAACATCACCGGCGCTGAGCCCGTGGCGCGCGCCTGCGTGGCGCTGCTGTCCGACTGGTTCCCGGCCACCACCGGCGAGATCGTGCACGTCGACGGCGGCGTCCACGCGATGGGGGCCTGATGACCGAGTTCGTCCTCACCCTCTCCTGCTCCGACCGGGTCGGGATCGTTCACGCGCTCGCGGCATACCTGCACCAGGCGGGCCGGTCATGACCGGCGGTCCCACCCGCCCCCTGCCTGAGCAGCGGAACGCGCAGGGACCGCCGGGTCCGCCTTCCCCGGCCCGCGGGCGGCGCAGGAGGTGGCCGATCATCACCGCGATCACGGTGGTCGTCATCCTGCTGCTCCTGGTGGTCAGCGACTTCGTGGCCAAGGCGTACACCGAGAACCAGATGGCCAGCCAGTTCCAGTCGTCGCTGGAACTGTCCGGTAGGCCGGACGTGACCATCCAGGGGTTCCCGTTCGGGACCCAGCTGATCGCCCGCGATTTCAAGACCGTCAGTGTTACCGCGAGCAATGAGACGATCAACGTCAACAGCGTCGGCTCGGGACTGCTCAAGATCGCCAGCTTGAACGCCACCCTGCACGGGATGCACATTCACCGGCTCAACAGCGCGACGGTCGATCAGTTCACCGCCACGGTACTGGTCACCTTCACGTCGCTGGGGAACGTCGGCGGCATCCCGTCGAGCATCACGATGACCCCCGACGGCCCGAACCAGGTCAAGGCGACCGTGAACGTCCTCGGCCTGTTCAGCGACTCGGCCACCGTCCAGGTCAGCAAGTCCGGGCCAAACCAGATCAGCGTCAAGGTCATCGACGCGGGCTGGATACCGTCGGACGTCCTGGGCAACCTGTTGAACTTCAGCGTCAGCATCCCGAAACTGCCGGCCGGAGTGACCATCCAGAGCGTCAGCGTCACCCCGCAAGGCGTCCAGATCACCATCACCGGCCAGAACACCACGCTCAGCCAGTAGGCGGGCAGCGTGGGAAGCTCGCACTGGTGAAGCCCAACGAGAAGGGGTACACATGAGTGGCGCGATGGACGCGATGGAAGAGACTCGGCAATTGCCGCCGCCTGCGCCGCCCCCGCCTCCCCAGATGCGGGAGCGAGTTGCCGAACTGCAGCACCTGCGCAACAGAATACGCAGCGGCACGGACGATCAAGCCACCCAGGCGCAAAAGGCCAGGGGGAAGCTAACCGTCCACCAGCGGGTCGGGTTCTTGTTTGACGAAGGCACCTTCACTGAGGTCGAATCGCTCCGCAGGCACCGCGCGACCGGGTTCGGGCTGGAGAAGCGCAGGCCGCACACCGACGGCGTGGTGACCGGCTGGGGTCTGGTGCACGGGCGGACCGTTTTCGCCTACGCGCACGACTTCCGGATCTTCGGAGGAGCGCTCGGTGAGGCCCATGCCGAAAAGATCCACAAGATTATGGACCTCGCGGAGACTGCAGGAGCACCAATCGTCGGGCTGTGCGACGGCGCTGGCGCACGAATCCAGGAGGGTGTCACCGCGCTGGCCGGATACGGCGGCATTTTCCAGCGCAACGTCCGCAGTTCGGGTGTGATCCCGCAGATCAGCGTGATCGTCGGGCCGTGTGCGGGAGGAGCCTCGTACTCGCCCGCGCTCACCGATTTCGTCTTCATGGTGCGCGATATCTCGCAGATGTTCATCACGGGGCCGGACGTAGTCCAGGCAGTCACCGGCGAGGTCATCAGCCACGAGGAGCTGGGCGGCGCGGATGTGCACTCAGATGTCTCCGGGGTCGCGGCTTTCGCCTATGACGACGAGGAGAGCTGCCTGACCGAAGTCCGGTACCTGCTTTCGATGCTGCCCGCCAATAACCGGGAACTCCCCCCGCCCGCGCCAGCGGTGGACCCTGTGAACCGGCGTACCGAGGCCCTGCTTGACCTGGTACCCGCAGAGACCAGCAGGGCCTACGACATGCGGGACGTGATCAGGGAAATCGCTGACGGCGGCGAGCTCTTCGAGGTACACGAGCGCTGGGCGGCAAACGTCATCTGCGCCCTGGTCCGGCTCGGCGGCCAGGTCACCGGAGTCGTTGCTAACCAGCCGGCCCACCTGGCCGGGGTGCTCGATGCCCGGGCCTCGGAAAAGGCAGCCCGCTTTGTCCAGACATGCGATGCTTTCAACATCCCGCTGGTCACCCTGGTGGACGTGCCCGGCTTCCTGCCCGGCGTGGACCAGGAACATGGCGGCATCATCCGGCACGGCGCCAAACTGCTATACGCCTACTGCAACGCCACGGTCCCCCGCGTACAACTGATCCTGCGCAAGGCATACGGGGGCGCGTACATCGTTATGGACTCCCGGTCCATCGGCGCGGACCTGTCACTGGCCTGGCCCACCAATGAGATCGCGGTTATGGGCGCCGAGAGTGCCGCGAACGTCATCTTCCGCCGGGAAATCAGCGCCGCGGCCGACGCTGAGGCTGTCCGCAGGCTGCGGATCGCCGAGTACCGGGATGAGCTCATGCACCCTTACCACGCCGCCGAGCGCGGCCTCGTGGACGATGTCATCGACCCAGCTGAGACCCGCTTCGTGCTTATCAAGTCCCTGGCGATGCTGCACGCCAAGCACCGGCCGCTGCCGTCACGCAAGCATGGGAACCAGCCGCAGTGACCGGTCTCATCAGAATCGTCCGCGGCAATCCCGATGACATCGAGCTAGCCGCGCCGATCGCGGTACTCCTGCGGCGCCATCGCCCGGCAGATCCAGTCCCGGCCAGGCGCTACCGGCCGACCGACCCGCGAGTGCGGGCCGGCGCCGTGGCGAGACCGGATACAGGTGACCTCGCTCGTGGAGTTCGCGATGACCGTGCGCAAAGTGCTCATCGCCGGAGGAGCGGCTCAGGCCAGGCATGCCCTCGAGGCGGAGCACTACACCTACCGCCGCGAGCTGAAGGAGCTGGTTCGCCGCTTCGGCAAGGCCGCTAGCGCGGCACGACCAGGCAAGCAACCCTCGCCGCCGGGCGTCCGTAAGGAGGGGCATGTTCATCGCGCTGGCTCGCTGGGTCACGAACCGGCCGGGCGTCCCGCTGCTGATCGCGATCGCCATCACCGGTGTGGCGGTGGCCTTCGGCACTCCGCTGCCGTCTCAGCTCACCGGCGGTTACTCGGACTTCGACACGCCGGGGTCGAGCAGTACGCACGCCTCGGCGACGATCGAGCGCGCGACCCATGCCCAGGACGACGGCGGTCTACTAGTAATGGTGCCGATCCCGTACGGCCCTGCAGCGCCCGCATCCCACGCTCTCGTGGGCCAGGTGGCCGCGCTCGTCGGCCAGAGCCCGGACGTGCTCGCGACCCAGACCGTTTACTCCACAGGCGACGCATGGATGCTGTCGCGTGACGGGCGGGCCACGTACGTGGTCGCTCAGCTGCACACGGACAGCCAGCCGGAGCGCGCGTTGAACGACGTCGAGCACCGGCTCCGGGGCATCACCGGAATCGCCATCGGCGGCAGCCCCGCGGCGGACGCCCAGGTGGTGCAGACCGTCCAAAAGGACCTCGCCCGCGCCGAGCTGTTGGTGTTCCCGGTGCTCTTCCTGCTCTCACTGTGGATCTTCCGGAGCCTCATCGCGTCCGCGCTGCCGATTGTGATGGGCGCGCTGAACATCACGGTGACCCTCCTCGTGCTGCGCGGGGTGAACGAGGCTGTACACCTGTCGATCTTCGCGCTGAACCTGGTCACCGGGTTGGGGCTCGGACTCGCGATCGACTACAGCCTGCTGGTCGTGTCGCGGTACCGGGCGGAGCTAGCGGCCGGCGCGACGGTCCAGGCGGCGCTGCAGCGCACCGTGGACACGGCCGGGCGCACCATCGTCTTCAGCGCCGTGACGGTCTCGGCTTCACTGGCCGCGCTGCTGGTGTTCCGGCAGCGATTTCTCTACTCGATGGCGATCGGCGGCGCTGTGGTCGCGCTGCTCGCCGCCATCTTCGCAGTGGTCGTGCTACCCGCGCTGCTCCAGATAATCGGGCGTCGCCTGGACATCCTCGCGCCCAGGCGCTGGCAGCGCGCACTCGAACAGCCAGACAATCAGGACGGCTGGTGGTTCCGGCTAGCACGCCGTGTGGTGCGCCGCCCGATCATCTTTGCGCTCACCGCCACGGTGATCCTCCTCGGACTGGGCTCATTCGCCTTCGAGGCCCGATTCACCTTCATGTCAGCCAGCCAGCTGCCACACTCGGCGACCGCGCGCCAGGTCGACGACCAGCTGCGGGCTGACTTCGTATATCGCCCGCAAGACGCCGTCAACGTCGTCGTGTCCACCCGTAATCCGTCAGCGGTCGACCGGCTGCAGGCGCGGCTGACCGCACTGCCGGGGCAGTCGGCTGTTCTCCCCGCGACCGCACTGGGACCCGACACCTGGCTGATCGAGGTGGAACCTGCCGGTAATCCGCTCGCCAGCCCGGCTCTCAGGCTTGTCGCGGACATACGGGCCCTCGACACCCCGCAGGCCCGCGTGTGGACATCGGGTCAGACCTCGGCCTTCATCGACTTGCGAGATAGCCTCTTGCAGCGGCTGCCGATCGCGATCGGGCTGATCTGCCTGGCCAACCTGCTCGTCCTGACGGCGCTGACCCGCTCACTCGTACTGCCGTTCAAGTCGCTGATCATGAGCGCGCTCACGATCGCCGCCACGTTCGGCTGCCTTGTACTCGTCTTCCAACACGGTTACCTGGCCCGCCTGCTCGGTACTACCGGCCAGGGCGCGCTCGACATGACCCAGCCGATCCTGTTGTTCGCCCTCGTGTTCGGATTGTCGACCGACTACGGCGTCTTTCTCCTGGCAGCGATCAAGGAGGCGCGCGAACGCAGCGGCGACCGCGAGGCCATCATCCTCGGCATGGGCCGCACCGGCCGGATCGTGACGGCGGCCGCCCTATTGTTCTGCGTCACGCTCGCTGCACTGACGACGTCACATCTCGTGTTCATCAAGGAGCTCGGGTTCGGGACCGCGTTGGGCGTGCTGATCGACGCGACGATCGTCCGGGCGATGCTGGTGCCATCACTCATGGCGATGCTCGGCGCACTGAACTGGGCCGCCCCGCGCTGGCTGCGGCACCGCGTGCGGCCGCCCCGGCTTGTCGATACCGGGCCGTCGGCTGGCGTGGCTTCCGCGAGCCACACGCTCGAGCTCCTGTCCAGCGCTGCCGTTACCGAGAAGACCCCTATCTTGGCGAACGCCGCGCGGGCGCACAACAACGACACCATGGCATCCCACCATCACCAGCTGCTGGGCGCTGGCACCCCCGATGCCCTGTCCTGGCTGGTGCACGAGGGAAGGGCTAATGTGACAACGCGAACCCACAGCACTCAATCGCAAGATATTCTGTGGCTGGACCGGGCCATGGCGGCATTCCAAGAGGCCCTCGGGTTGCTCGACCCTGAAAAGGACCCGGGCTTCTACGGGGTCGTACTGCACGACATGGCCTACGTGTACAAGGCCAAGGGCAACCACGACAAAGCAATCGAAACCTTCCGAGGCTCGGTCAATTGCAAACGGCGTGCTGGCGACTCCGCCGACTTGGCAACTACGCTGATCGCTTTCACTGGTCTCCTCATCGACAATCACGAGCTCACAGAGGCACGGACCGCGCTCGACCAGCTCAAGAAACTACTGCTAGAAGAAGACGCAGGCGGTGTTGAACCGCGCCAGCGTGCCGTTGCTGTCGGTAGAATGGGCGCACTCTATGAACGCCTAGGGGACGAAGGCCAAGAAGACGGCTACACCGAGGCCCTCGGAGCCTACGAATCCGCCCTCAAGCTAGCCGATGCCGATACTGATCCCGAATCGTACGCAACACTGCTCCGCTATATAGGCGACGTGCACATGGTCCAAGGCCAGCCGATGAAAGCTGTCACGCCGTACGAGGATGCGGTAGAACATATGCGCCGCTCCAGCTCACAAAGGGAGCAAGCGAGCATTCTTTTCGCGCTCGGAAGAGCTCGGCTCCAAGCTGGTTACGACCAGCAAGCCAGCCGTGAACCTGCATCAAAACAAGCGGCGGCGCGCTCTGTCCTGTTTACTGGCCAAGACGCGAAAGGACCTCTGAGACGATGACCGCCATTGCGAGGGGCGACCGCGACGTGTTCGCGAAGATTCGCAACAGCACACAGATGCAGATGCTTCACCTCGCGCGCCAGACCGAGATTCTGCCCTACTTCCGGGAGCTTGACGGCCCCGCCGGCCCGGTGGTCAGGATGGAAGGCGCCGAGCGCATCATGCTTGGCTCAAACAACTACCTGGGTCTCACCGAGGACCGGCGCGTCGTGGCGGGCGCGCGCGACGCGCTCGACCGCTATGGCAGCGGACTGACTGGCTCCCGCCTCCTCAACGGCACGATCCGACTGCATCGCGAGCTCGAGGAGGAGCTCGCTGCCTGGCTCGGCACCGAGGACGCGATCGCATTTACCACGGGGCACCACGCGAACCTTGGAGCCCTGAGCGCACTCGTCTCCGCGGAGGATACGATCGTCGCAGACAGCGCCGATCACGCCTCGATCGTCGACGGTGCGCTTCTCTCGCGGGCGAAGTTGCGCCGGTTCCGCCACAACGACGCCGATCTGATGCGCGCTGCGCTCGCTGGCGCCGCCTCAGACGGCGGAGGGGTTCTCCTTGTCGTTGACGGACTGTTCTCCATGGAAGGGGACGTCGCTCCTCTGTCGGAGATCGTGGAGGCCGCCGAGACGCACGGCGCGCGGGTCATGGTCGACGAGGCGCACGCGCTTGGCGTGCTCGGATCCCGCGGCGCAGGCACGTGTGAGCTCTTCGGGGTCGAGGACAGGATCGACGTCAGGATGGGTACCTTCTCGAAGGCGCTCGCCTCATGCGGCGGGTTCATCGCCGCAACGCGCGAAGTGACGGACTTCTTGCGCGTCAGCGCACGCACGTTCCTGTTCACGGCTTCCGGCGTACCCGCCTCCGCCGGGGCTGCGCTTGCGGCAGTGCGAATCTGCCGATCCGCCGAGGGTCCCGCGCTGTCCGCCCGTGTGGCCGATGCCGCGCGCCATCTGACGGAGGGGTTGAGCGCTCTAGGGTTCGAAGTCGTTCCGCCTGTGACGCTGCCCGACGGTACGCGCATCTTCACGCCGATCGTCCCCGTGCTGATCGGCGACGACGCAAAGACCGGGCTGCTGTGGAAGGCGCTCTATGACGTCGGCGTGTACGTAAACGTGGCGCTCCCTCCCGCAGTGCCCCACGGTCAAGCATTGCTGCGCACCAGCGTGATGGCAACGCACGACGAGGCGACACTCGATCGGGCGTTGAAGCGCTTTGAGCAGGTTAAGGAAGCTTTTGACGGCCCAGGGCCGAATGCCTCTGCCCCTCTCCGCTGGGGTGATCCGGCTGCCATGTGGCACTTCTACCAGAAGAACCGTGACAACATCCCGCTCAGCATGACCAGGCAGGAAATCACGGACCTGGCTTCGGGGCAGAAGTAGCAGCGGAACGAAAAGTGACGGTAGGGAACCCGTCCAGGGCAGGCTTAGCGTGATTGGTCGTTCCAGAACCACCGGCGGTGCTAGGGCGCGGCGAGTGTCTGTTTGGTTACCTGCAGCTAGTTAGCGGCTGGTCGGGCGTATCTTCCCGGAAATGCCGGTGGAGTTCCCGGCGGATGATTAGGCGGCCGGGTACGGCCGTTATGCGATGAGTCTGGCACGCGCCCGGCGTCTGTGCTACAGGCTCATTCAGGGAGGATGTCGTCATGGATGGATACGCGCCGGTCAACGGACTACGGATGTACTACCAGGTGCACGGCACGGGCCGGCCGCTGGTGCTGCTGCACGGCGGGCTGCTGACCATCGACCTGTCGTTCGGCGACATCTGGCCCGAACTGGCCCGCGACCGCCAGGTTATCGCCGCCGAGCTGCAGGGACACGGCCGCACCGCCGACACCGACCGGGACCTCGCCCTGCCCTTCCTGGCCTCCGACGTGGCCGGCCTGCTCGATCACCTGGGCATCGACCGGGCCGACGTGCTCGGCTTCAGCCTCGGCGGCGGGGTGGCGCTGCAGCTGGCGCTGGACCACCCGGACCGGGTCGGCCGGGTCATCCTGGCCTCGGTCAGCTACGCCCCGGACGGGTACCACGAGGAGATCTCCGATCCGGCCCGGCACGCCACCTCGACCCGGATGCCGACCGAGGAGGACTTCCGGCAGATGCGCGAGGCCTACGCCAGGCTGGCGCCCGACCCGGGTCACTTCGACGCGTTCGCGGCCAAGGCCTCGCAGGCCGCCGGGAGTCTCAAGGGCTGGACCGTGGCGGAGCTCGGCCGGATCAGCGCGCCCACGCTGCTCGTCTTCGGCGATCACGACTTCATCCGGCTGGAGCACGCGGTCGAGATGCACGGGCTGATCCCCGGCGCGCAGCTCGCAGTGCTGCCCGGTGCCACCCACATGGGCGTCCTGCGGCGCACCGACCTCATCCCGCCGCTGGTCCGCGACTTCCTGCGCTAGGCGCGGTTGATCAGCACCGGGCGGCCAGCAGATCGAGGCGGGCGCGCAGCAGCGCGCGGTGCGCCACCACGTCGTCGACCTGATCGGGCTGCTCGGGACACTCGCCCGCGCCGCTCGCGCGCTCGAGGCGGACCCGGGCGTCGGCGGCGCCGACCATCTCGAACACCACCAGCGGATTGCGGCCGGCCTCCCGCTCGGCGTCGGCCCGCAGGTCGGCCCCCTTGGTGACCCAGGTGTCCCTGATCTTGCCGCCGCGGCCGTGGTCGATCAGCACGCTGAGGGCGTGCTGCCGGTCGCCGTAGGCGAAGGTCATGGTCAGCGACTCCTGGCGGCCGCCGACGTCGGCATAGTGCCAGCAGTTCCGGACCTGGGGCGCGCCGACCCGGCCGGCCCACGGGGGATCGGCCACGTCGTGCGCGCAGAGTCGGCCGGCCGCCTGCCCGGCGGCCGCGCGCAGGGCCGGCGAGCCGACCGCGGCGAGCACGCGCAGCAGGGCGAGCGCCTCCGGGGTGGACGCCGCCTCGGCGGCGGGCACCAGCGACCGGGTGAGGGTCTGCATCAGCGAGGCCTGGCCCGCGGCGGACGAGGCCAGCGCGCCGATCAGGTCGGAGCCCCAGAGCTCGGCGTCAACCGGGTCGTCGAGCCGGCTCAGGACCTGGCGTGCCTCGGCCAGCACCCCGGCGAAGGTCTCCTCGACGGCGACCGGCGCGAACAGGCGGGCGACGTCGGGTTCGGCGGGCTGGTCCATGCCGTGCAGGATAAGCCAAGGACCCCCGTCCGGGACGGAGTCCTTGGCCCTGCTGGCGCCGTCCAGTTACCCGGGTACGCCCGTCCGGGGCCGCGAAGTGGATGAAGCGCGTGCTCACCGGGCTGGTGACCGCGGCCGGGTGGGTGACCGCGGGGGGGGTGGCCGCGGCCGGCTAGGCGTCGCGGCAGAAGCAGGCGGCCAGGTGGTCGTTGACGATGCCGCAGGCCTGCATGGTCGCGTAGGCGGTCACCGGGCCGGTGAACGTGAAGCCGTGCCGCCTGAGCTCGGCGCTGAGCGCCTTGGACGCCGGGGTCGCCGCCGGCACCTCGGCCAGCGTCCGCGGCGCCGGGCCCGGCTCGCCCGCGTGCTTCCAGACCAGCACGGACAGGCCGTCGGGCAGGCCGAGCGCGGCCCGGGCGTTGGTGATCACCGCGTTGATCTTGGCCCGGTTCCTGACGATGCCGGCGTCGGCCATCAGCCGGGCCACGTCCGCGTCGCCGAAGGCGGCGACCGCTGCGGCGTCAAAACCCGCGAAGGCGGCGCGGAAGTTCTCCCGCTTGCGCAAGATCGTCAGCCAGGACAGCCCGGACTGGAATCCCTCGAGGCAGAGCCGCTCGAAGATGGCCGTGTCGCCGTGCACCGGACGGCCCCACTCCTCGTCGTGGTAGGCGAGATATTCCGGCGCGCTCAGCCCCCAGGGGCAGCGCAGCTTGCCGTCGGGACTTTCGGCCGCGCCTCGCTCCCGCTCGGCTCGGGGCTCCGGCTGGTCGCTCACCAGCCCTGCTCCTCGGCCGCGGCCAGAGGGTCGTCCGGCTGATCCCTGCCGCCTGCGGCTTTTCCGCGTGTTTCCGGTGTTCCGGGTGTTCCGGGTGTTCCGGCTGGGCCCGCGGCGTCCTCCTGGCGTGCGGCCTCCCGTTGTTCGGCCCACCAGTCATGCGCGTTGAAGGCTCCTTGCGGACCTCGGGTGTCGTCCCGGGCTCCGGTCGGGGAGGGCTGGGCGGGATCACGGATCTCGGAGGGCTGGGTCGCGTCGGGTCCGGGGCCCTGGATGGCCTCCGAAGGCTCGGTCGCCTCGTCGGGTCCGGGACCCTGGATGGCCTCCGAAGGCTCCGTCGCCTCGTCGGGTCCGGGACCCTGGATGGCCTCCGAAGGCTCGGTCGCCTCGTCGGGTCCGGGACCCTGGATGGCCTCCGAAGGCTCGGTCGCCTCGTCGGGTCCGGGACCCTGGATGGCCTCCGAAGGCTCCGTCGCCTCGTCGCCCCCGGACGGCGGAGCGGCCCTGGCCGAAGACGCCTTGAGGACCAGCGGGGTTTGCGGCGGCCCGGCGGGCTGGGCCTCCGGTGGGCTGACGGATGCGGCGGGCTCGGCAGGCTGCGCGGGCTCCGCGAACTCGGCGGGCTCCGCGAACTCGGCGGGCTCGGCGGGCTCCGCGAACTCGGCGGGCTCGGCGGGCGGGGTCCAAGCGGCCGCGGCGGCCACGGCGGCCTCTGGGGTAGCGGGCGTGTGCGGGGGTTCGGGAGTCGCCGCGTCCCAATCCCAAGGACTCGCCAAAGGAGGCGGAGTCTCGGGCGTGCCGGCGCCGGGATCATCGGGCGTCTCCATGGCGGCTGGCGTACCGGTGGGGCCGGTGATCTCGGGCGCGTCAGCGAATGACGCGAGGCCCGGCGCCAGCGGGCTGTCCGCGGCCTGGCTGACGTACCCGCCCCTCGACTCGGCGTATTCCGGCTGGGAACCGCCGTGCTCGACGCTCGCGAGCCGATCGCGCAGGTAGGCGATGGTGACGTCGCGTTCGCGCATGGCGCGGGCGATCTGGTCCAGGGCAGCGTCGGTCACCTGCATGTTGTAGCCCCACAGGGCCGTCGGCGGGCGGAGCAGCGCGACGTCCGCCGAGGTGACCGGGCCGAGGTCGAGCGGCGCGTGGTCGGCATGCTCATAAGCCATTTCCCCGCCCCGTCCGGTCGCGGCGAAGAAGATACCGACCAACACGGCGACGATCGCGATCAGGAATACAACGGGCACATACGAATCGTGCCACGCTCAACCCGCGATGTCGCATCCGTGCCGCGACTCGCCGCGAATCGTGCGGCCGGACCCGGCTCGACGATGACGCAAGCGTCCAAGGCCGCTATGGTCGGAGCAGCGCCGACGCAAAAACGAACTCCAGTCACTCCAGCATCACACCCACCACATCAACGTGGAGCGTATGCGCGAATTTCATGATCACGGAAGTCAGGGGCCGCGCGGGGCGGAGGCGGTGCGCGGGCGGAGCCTGGGGCTGGGCTGCGCGGGGTTAGTCGCCCAGGCTCTGCTGGCCGGCATGCGCTTCGCGGATGATGCTGACCACCTCGTCGGGCTCGTCGGCCACGCTGATCAGCGAGAGCTCGGCGGTGCCGATGTTGGCCCGGGGCAGCATCGTGTCCCGCAGCCAGGAGAGCAGCCCGGACCAGTAGTCCCGGCCGACCAGCACGATGGGGAACTTGGTGATCTTGCCGGTGGCGACCAGCGTGAGCGCCTCGAACAGCTCGTCCATGGTGCCGAACCCGCCGGGCAGGACCACGAACGCCTGGGAGTACTTGATGAAGCAGGTCTTCCTGACGAAGAAGTAGCGGAACTCCAGGCCCACGTCGACGTAGTCGTTCAGGCCCATTTCCCTGGGCAGTTCGATGCCCAGGCCCACCGAGACGCCGCCGACCCGGGTCGCGCCCTTGTTGGCCGCTTCCATGATCCCCGGCCCGCCGCCGGTGATCACCGCGTAACCCGCCCGGACCAGGCCGGAGGCGACGCGCTCGGCGATCTCGTACTCGACGCTGCCGCGCGGGCTCCGGGCCGAGCCGAAGATCGAGACCGCGGGACCGAGCTCGGCCAGCAGGCCGAACCCCTCCACGAACTCGGCCTGGATCCGCAGCACACGCCACGGGTCGGTGTGCACCCAGTCGGACGGCCCGCGCCGGTCGAGCAGCCGCTGGTCGGTCGTGGTCGGCGGTATCTGCTTGCCGCGCAGCGTGACGGGTCCCTGCCGACGGACCCGCCGGTGCGGCTCGGAATTGACGCTCATGGTACTACCAACGGTAGTCACATCTGACTAGTGCTGGGACACGCAGTGCTGGCACTGTTCGGACGACCCCGCTGGCACCCCCCGATATGGATCAGGCGTCGACGCCGTGGTCCCGGAGGATGGCGTTCAGCTCCGCCTTGTCGTGCCGGACGCCCTCCGGCAGGCGCTTGAGCACCAGCAGGCACGGCATGCCGAACTCGCCGCCGGGGAACTTCCGCGGCCTGGTGCCGCCCACGCAGACCGACCAGGCCGGGACCTCGCCGCGCGGCAGCTCCTGTCCGGTCTCCACGTCGATGACGTGCGTGGTCCGGCTCAGGTTGGAGCCCGAGCCGAGCACGGCTCCGGTGCGTACCCGCGCGCCCTCCACGACCATGGAGCGTGAGCCGATCATGCATTCGTCCTCGACCACCACCGGCACCGCGCTCGGCGGCTCGAGCACGCCGCCGATGCCCACCCCGCCGGACAGGTGCACGTTCTTGCCGACCTGGGCGCAGGAGCCGACCGTGGCCCAGGTATCTACCATCGTCCCGGTGTCCACGTAGGCCCCGATGTTCACGAACGACGGCATCAGCACGGTGCCCGGGGCGATGAACGAGCCCCACCGGGCGATCGCGCCCGGAACCACGCGCACGCCGTCCAGGCGGGTCTTCAGCGGCACCCGGTCGTGGTACCGGAAGTCGGCCACCTGGGACTGGGCCATCGGCAGCACCCGGAAGGCCAGCAGGATGGCCCGCTTGGCGCGCTCGTCCACCACCACCTCGCCGGTGGCCGGGTCGACGCGGGCCACCCGGGCCTGCCCGGCGTCCACCGCGTCCACCGCGCCGACCACCGCCGAACGCGCCCGCGTGTCGGCCGGCGACAGTTCGGCCCGCCGCTCCCACAGCTCGTCGATCACCTCGGGGAGGGGGGAGGGCGAAGGGGGCACCGCGGGCGGGCGCGGGGACGGTGACTGGCTCATGTTGCGCGAGCTTAGCGGTACCTTCTGATGGTGTGCCGCTTAATCCTTCCAGGCTCCGGGCCAGGGCCGTCGTCGGCACCGTGCTCATGCTCGTGCTCGTGGTAGCCGGCTACACCATCTACCACAGCTTCCGCAGCGTCACCTCCGCTCCCCCGCCGCCCGGCTGCCAGGTCGGCACCGGCCAGCAGGCCCTCACGCTTGACACCGACCAGGCGGCCATCGCGGCCACCATCGCCGGCGTCGCAGCCAGGTACCGGCTGCCGCGGCAGGCGGTCGTGATCGCCTACGCCGCCGCGCTGCAGGAATCCAAGCTGCACAACCTGGACTACGGCGACCGCGACTCGGTCGGGATCTTCCAGCAGCGCCCCTCGGAGGGCTGGGGCCCCGCCGCCGAGCTCGAGGACCCCGTCTACGCGACGACCAAGTTCTTCACCGTGCTGACCCAGCTGCCCGGCTACACCAGGATGCCGGTCTACCAGGCGGCGCAGGACGTCCAGCACAGCGCGGACGGCTCCGCCTACGAGCAGTGGACATACCTGGCGGGGCAGCTGGCCGGCTACTTCACCGGCTCCTCGCCGCACGGCGTGTCCTGCTGGTACACCCCGGCCGGGAAGGCCGACCTGACGGGCGCGATGCGGCGGATGGCCCAGACGTTCGGGCCAGCTGGGCGGGAAGCCGTTGTGGCCAGGATCACCCTGGACCGTTCGGCCGGTAAGAACACCGGCAGCGTCACGGTCCTGCACGTCCAGCGGGACGCGGCGTGGACGGTGGCCAACTGGCTGGTCGCGCAGGCGCAGACCTACGGCCTCAGCCAGGTGCGGTACGCCGGTTATGTGTGGAAAGCCGCAGCTGGCAGTATGGGCTGGCAGCCGGGTTCCGCTCAGAACGGCCCGCCGCGCGGCAGTATTGTCGCGGGCTGAAAGCGGCACCGCAGGGCGACCCGCCATACTGTGTTAGCAGCAGGACGACGAAGGAGTTCACCCGTGACCTACATCATCGCGCAGCCCTGCGTTGATGTGCTTGACAGAGCGTGCATCGAGGAATGCCCCGTGGACTGCATCTACGAGGGCGAGCGCATGCTGTATATCCACCCCGACGAGTGCGTGGACTGTGGCGCGTGCGAGCCCGTCTGCCCGGTCGAGGCGATCTACTACGAAGACGACGTGCCCGACCAGTGGAAGGAGTACTACAAGGTCAACGTCGACTTCTTCGAGGACCTGGGCTCCCCGGGGGGCGCCTCCAGGACCGGCAAGATAGGCAAGGACCACCCGGTGGTCGCGGCGCTGCCGCCGCAAGCCGCTGAGGAATGACGCTCGCGGGCCGGCTCCCCGCCTTCACCTGGGACCGGATCGCGCCGCTGCGCGAGATGGCCGGGCTCCACCCGGACGGCCCGGTGGACCTGTCCATGGGCTCGCCGGTCGACCCGGTGCCTTCGGTCATCCAGGACGCGCTGGCCGCGGCCGCGAACGCGCCCGGGTACCCGGCCACCTGGGGCAGCCCACGGCTGCGCGCCGCGGCCGCGGGGTGGCTGGCGCGCGCGCACGGCGTCACCGTCCGGCCGGACGACGTGCTGCCGGCAGTGGGCACCAAGGAATTCGTCGCGTGGCTCCCGGTCATGCTCGGACTAGGGCCGAACGATGTGGTGCTCAAGCCCGGACTGGCGTACCCCACCTATGACATCGGCGCGCGGCTGGCCGGGGCCTCGGTCGTGGCCTCCGACAGCCTTTTTTCTGCTGGCCCCGCCCGGGTCCGGCTGGTGTGGCTGAACTCGCCGTCCAACCCGACCGGGCGGGTGCTGCCCGCCGAGCACCTGCGCAAGGTGGTGCGGTGGGCCAGGGAGCGCGGCGCGGTGGTCGCGTCCGACGAGTGCTACATCTCGCTGGGCTGGGAAGCCGCGCCGGTCTCCGTGCTGCACCCTGCCGTGTCCGGGGGGTCACACGAGGGCGTGCTGGCGGTGTACTCGCTGTCCAAGCGGTCCAACCTGGCCGGCTACCGGGCCGGGTTCGTGACCGGCGACCCGGCGCTGGTCGCGGACCTGCTGGCGATCAGGAAGCAGGCCGGGATGATCGTGCCGGGCCCGGTACAGGCCGCGATGACGGCCGCGCTCGACGACGACGCGCACGCTGCGGCGCAGTTTGAGCGGTACGCGTCCCGGCGCGGCGTGCTGCGGTCGGCGTTCGCCGGGGCCGGCTGGCGCGTCGACCACTCCGAGGCCGGGCTGTACCTGTGGGTCACGCACCCGGCGCACGACTGCTGGTCGGCAGCTGAGTGGCTGGCCGCCGAGGGCGGCATCCTGGTCGCCCCCGGTTCGCTGTACGGGGCGCCCGGGGCGGGGCATGTCCGGGTGGCGCTGACCGCCACCGACGAACGGGTCGCCGCCGCCGCGTCCCGGCTGCGGACCCTGACCGGCTGACTCCCGAGCAGGGCCGATGAGCCGGACTGTACGGCTGATCCTGGTCATCAGCCAAGAAGACCTCGACTGGGGCCTCGACCGCATCGAGGAGGCGATCCGGTCCTAGCGTGCGGGACGGGCGGGGTTAGTGTTCGGCGGGGCGCAGGGGGCGGTAGCGGCCCGCGTAATGGACCAGCGGGCCGCGGGGCTGCGGGTCCACCACACCGGGCTGCGGGCCGCGTGGCTGCGGGTCCACCACACCGGGCTGCGGGCCGCGGGGCTGCGGGTCCACCACACCGGGCTGCGGGTCCGCCGGGCTGCCGACGGCGACCACCCGGCCGACGATGATGCTGTGATCGCCGCCGTCGTACACCGCGAAGGTCTGGCATTCCAGCGCGGCCAGCGCGCCGTCGAGCAGTGCCGCGCCGGTGGCACGCCCCGCATGGTGCGGCACCCCGTCCAGCTGCCCGGCCAGCGGACGGCCCCGGGTGGCCAGCCAGCGCGCCGTCTTCTCCGCGTCCTCGGCCAGCACCGACACCGCCCAGGCGCCGGCCTCCAGGACCGCGTCATGGAACCGGGCGATCTTCTCCGCGCAGAACAGCACGAGCGGCGGCTCGAGCGAGACCGACGTGAACGCGCTGACCGTCATCGCGTGACCCGCGCTGGTCGTCACCACCACGATCCCGCTGGCGAACTGGCCCACGGCCCGCCGGAACGCGGCCCGGTCCACGTTGCCCGGGTGCGGCCCGCTCATCGCGGCCGGGTCCCGCCCGCGCGGGCCAGGCCCGCGAACGACAGGATCACCGCGACCGCCACGCTCAGCGTGCCGCCATACAGATACCACCGGCCCGGCGTCGTGGCGGTGATGATGACGCTGCCGTTCGAGTCTGGCATAGAAAGCACGAACGACGCGATGATCCAGCCCATTCCGGGCAGCACCGCGCCGCTGGCCGAGCGCATGGCCCAGGCCCCCAGCAGGCACGTCGCCAGGATGGCGGCGCAGCACACCAGCGCGGCCGCCGGCACCGGGCCGGCCGTCCGGCCGTACTGGAAGCTGCCGATCACCCCCTGCACCACGCCGAGCAGGAACAGCACGGCGTACACACCAACGGTGACGAGCGGCCGCGGCCCGCCCTTGCCGGTGGTGTCGTTCATGGGTGCAGGCTACTTGGCCGCCGCGAACAAATCTGTCTCGCGGCCGCCGGGGCCGTCGGCCGGACCGCGGGGCCCGGGCTTCGGGTCCAGCAAGGTGTAATACTCCACGCCGAGCGCCTCGTGCCTGATCTGGTTGGACAGCGCGAAGAACGGGGCGTCCACGGTGATCTGGGTGGCGTGCGCGCGCATGGCGGCCAGCTTGCGACCCAGGTAGGCGGTGGCGTCGATCTCGGTGGTGAGCGGGGCGTAGTCGGGCGCGGCGGTGGCGTAGAACTTCGCCGGCCCGACGTCGCCGGCCTGCTCGAAGGCGTGCCACGCGACCCGGTGCGCCTGGATGTGATCGGGGTGCCCGTAGCAGCCGTTCGCGTCGTAGGTCACCAGCACCTGGGGCCGCACCTCGCGGATGACGTCCAGCAACGCGTGCGCGGCCTGGTCCACGTCGGCCCGCCAGAAGCAGCGCGGGTCGTCGTTGCCCGCGGTGCCCATCATGCCCGAGTCGCGCCAGCGGCCGGGACCGCCGAGGAACCTGTGGTCGGTCACGCCCAGCTCGGCGCAGGCGGCGGCGAGCTCCCCGATGCGGTACTCGCCCAGCCGCGCGCCGTCCCCGTCGGCCAGGTGCGCCAGCGGCGGCGGGATGACCTCGCCCAGTTCGCCGAGCGTGCAGGTGACCAGCGTGACGCGGGTGCCCTCGGCGGCGTACCTGGCCATCGTCGCCCCGGTCCCGATCGACTCGTCGTCCGGGTGCGCGTGCACGAGCAGCAGCCGCCGCTCGCCGTCAGCCGACCCCATGGGCGCGAGCCTACCGGCCCCCCGGAACTGGCAAGATGGCGGGCATGACCGAGAGTTTCCCGCGGCAGGAAGCCAGGACCAGGCGGTTCACGCTCGGCGTGCCGCGCGCGTTCCGCATCTCGCCGGACGGCACCCGGCTCACGTTCCTGCGGACCCGGAGCGGCGGAGACCCGGTGACCTGCCTGTGGCAGCTCGACGTCGGGCCCGGTCCCGGACAGCAGGGCGCCGAGCGGCTGGCGGCGGACCCACGGGCGCTGGGCGGCGACGAGGAGGACTTGCCGCCGCAGGAGCGGGCCCGCCGGGAACGGGTCAGGGAGCAGGCCGGCGGCATCGTGGCCTACGCCACGGACGCCGGGCTCACGGTGGCGGTCTTCTCCTGGTCGGGACGGGTCTATGCGGTGGACCTCAGCCGCGAGGACGCCGCGCCCCATGAGGTCGCGCCCCATGAGGTCGCGCTGCCCGCCCCGGCGCTCGACCCGCGGCCCGACCCGGCCGGCCAGCGGCTGGCCTACGTCCACGCCGGCGCGCTGCGGGTGGCCAGCCTAGGCGGTAACACCGCAAGCGGGGCGGCGGGGGACCAGGTGCTGGCGGACCCGCGGGGGGCCGCGGGCGTCACGTACGGCCTGGCCGAGTTCATCGCGGCCGAGGAAATGGACCGGCACCGCGGCTACTGGTGGTCCCCGGACGGTTCGGCGCTGCTGGTGGCGCGGGCGGACGAGTCGCCGGTGAACCGGTGGCACATCGCCGACCCGGCCAACCCGCAGCGGCCGCCGACCGTGGTGGCCTACCCGGCCGCGGGCACCCCGAACGCCGAGGTGTCCGTGCTGCTGGCCCGGCTCGACGGCAGCACGGTGGAGGTGGACACCGGCGGCGCCGCGTTCCCCTACCTGGTGACCGCCTGCTGGGAGGGCGGGCACGACCCGCTGGTCCTGGTGCAGAGCCGGGATCAGCGTACGATGCGGCTGCTGTCGGTCGACCCGGGCACCGGCCGGGCCGAGCCGCTGCACGAGGACACCGACCCGCGCTGGCTGGAAATCGTCCCCGGCGTGCCCGCCTGGACCGCGGACGGCCGCCTGGTGTGGACGGCCGACCGCGAGGACACCCGGCGGCTGCTGATCGGCGCGCCCGGCGCGCTGCACCAGGCCGACCCGGTCACGCCGCCGGGCCTGCAGGTGCGCGGCGTGCTCGGCGTCGACGGCGACACCGTGCTGTTCCAGGCGTCCGCCGAACCGACCGAGCTGGGCCTGTACACCTACGGACCCGGCGGGCTGAGCCGGGTCGGCCGGGGCGGCGGCATCGAGGCGGGGGTCCGCGCGGGCGGCACCACCGTGGTGTCCAGCCGCGGCCTCGGCGACGACGACGTGACCGTGCGGGTGTACCGCGGCACCGAGCCAGCCGCCGAACTGGCCTCGCTGGCCGAACGGCCGGCGCTGCCCCCGCCGCGGCCGGTCCTGTTCGGCGCCGGAACGCGGGAGATCCGCACCGCAGTGCTGTTCCCGTCCTGGCACCAGCCCGGGCAGCGGAAGCTGCCGGTGCTGCTCGACCCCTACGGCGGACCGCACTCCCAGCGGGTGGTGCAGGCCCGCGCCGCCTACCTGACCGCGCAGTGGTTCGCCGAGCAGGGCTTCGCGGTCGTTATCGCGGACGGTCGCGGCACCCCCGGGCGCGGCCCCGGGTGGGAGCGCGCCGTGGCCGGCGACCTGGCCGGGCCGGTGCTGGAGGACCAGGTGGACGCGCTGGGCGACGCCGCGGCCCGCTTCGCCGACCTGGATACCGGCCGGGTGGCGATCCGCGGCTGGTCGTTCGGCGGCTACCTGGCCGCGCTGGCCGTGCTGCGCCGCCCGGACGTGTTCCACGCGGCCATCGCCGGCGCGCCGGTCACCGACTGGCGCCTCTACGACACCCACTACACCGAGCGCTACCTGGGGCACCCCGATCAGGACCCGGAGGCGTACCGGCGGTCCTCGCTGATTCCTCTGGCCGAACGGGCGGGGGTAACCCGCCCCGGTGACGCCGCCGCGCCCGGGGACACCGGGGATGCCGGGGACACCGGGCCGGCCGGCGAGGCCGGGCCGGCCGGGGACACCGGGCCGGCCGGCGAGGCCGCGGCGTCCGGGAAGGCCGGCCCGCGGGCGCTCATGCTGATCCACGGGCTGGCGGACGACAATGTGGTGGTGGCGCACACGCTGCGCCTGTCCGGCGCGCTGCTCGGGGCCGGCTACCCGCACGCGGTGCTGCCGCTGTCCGGCATCACCCACATGGCGTCCCAGGAAACGGTGGCGGAGAACCTGCTCCTGCTCCAGCTCGGCTTCCTCCGCGGCGCGCTCGAACCCTCGGTTTCATGATCATGGGCA
>Ga0335081_10005327_pt1 | contig 20340 bp, 16 predicted proteins | sample Lox_Sample_35_FD_206713 | JGI IMG/M metagenome (GOLD analysis project Ga0335081, IMG submission 206713) | Soil microbial communities from Loxahatchee National Wildlife Refuge, Florida, United States - Lox_Sample_3.5 | ecosystem: Environmental > Terrestrial > Soil > Wetlands | place: USA... | reverse complement strand
ACCGTGACATCGCGTCAGGTTTGGGAGTTGAACTGTGCGCCGGCGGAGTTCGATGCGTCTCGCGATCTTCCAAAGGGCTTTGTAGAGTTTCTGCTTCCGCTCAGCCGAGAATTCACGCTGCGACAGCGCGATCTCGTCCAGAAGCGGGCCGCCGCGCTGGCCGCGGCGCATCGGGGCAGACTTCCGGGATACCTGCCACCCTCCGCTGCAACGCGAGATGAGTGGCGGATCGAGCTGCCGGAGTGGTGCCAAGACCAGCGCAACCAAATGACTGGCCCGGCGGACGACGCCGAGCTGGTCGTCAAGATGCTGAATTCCGGAGCTCCGGGCGTCATGCTCGACCTCGAAGACTCGATTGCCAATACCTGGCCTCACCTGATGCAGGGAATTGAAAACGTGCTCGCGGCGTTGCGGGGTGAACTGAGCTATTTCGACCGGAAGCGCAACCGCACCGTTTCAATTCAGCCCAGCAAGACCGTTTTGATGTTTCGTCCGCGCGGCTTGCACATCCATCAGGCGGGTGTCTTGAGCGGCGAGATTCTGCCGGCGTCACTTTTCGATGTGGCACTGATCGCTTTTCGAGTCAACCTCGCCGCGCTCAACCGTCCGCTGACGGTCTACATCCCGAAGTCAGAATCGGCGGAAGAAGCGCTGTGGTGGCGGGACCTTTTTCAGCAGATCACTCAGGCAAGGGGCTGGCCCAAGAACGCCATCCGGTGCATGGCGCTGGTGGAATCGCATCCGCTCGCTTATCAGATGGAGGAATTTGCGCACAATCTTCGCGAGTACATCATGGGATTGAATCTGGGCCGCTGGGATTACATGGCGAGCCTCATTCACTTCAATTTGCATGATCCTCAGTGGGTTCTTCCCGATCGCAATACGATCCCGCACGACGTGGCGTTCTTCCAGAACCTGCGCAATCTGATGCCGGAGATTTGCCACAAGCATGGCCTGCTTGCCATCGGCGGCATGACGGCTCTTTATCCCAGCCGCGAAGATTCCGAGCTGAACGCCCGCGCCCTGGCTGTGCTCGAGAAGGACAAGAAGAACGAGGCAACGTGCCTGATGGACGGCGCCTGGACCGGTCATCCTGACCAGAACGAAATTGCGGTCAGGCAGTTCCCGTTTCCGAACCAGTTGAACGCGCGGCCGGCAAATCTGGATTCGCAGCCCGACCTTCGACCTGTTCCGGAAGGCGTCGGCAAGAAGAGTCTCGCAGGCACTCGAGCGGCCATTCGGACCGTGATTCGGTATCGTCAAGGAGTGCTGGCAGGCCGCGGCGCCAGTCTCCTGGACGGATACATGGAGGACCTAGCGACAGACCGAATCTACCGGCTGATGATTGCGCAGCGCATGCGCCACCGCGATGCCGTCCGGATTGTGGAAGACACCGGCCAGCCGGCGCCGCACGCACCCGAACGCGTTACCCAGCTTTTCGATGAAGAGCTGGACCGCATTCTCCACGAGCTTCCGCCGTCAACTCCCCCGGAAACGATCGAACAGTACAAGCGCGCCCGCGCGATCAGCGAAAAGATGATTCTCGCGGGCGAATTTACGCCGGCGTAGATCCAGCCGCGACGGCTCACTTCGCCTGTGGATGGTCTCCAGGCTCTTACGAAAGATGATGAGCTTTCCCCTGTGGCCGAGCCGTTGCTGACTTCTGCTGGATCATCTCCGAAATGGCCACTCCATCAGGCTTGAGCAGTTCGGCGACACGCTGCTTGTCGACTTGCGCGACGATAATTTGGCCGACCTCGGTCTGAACGTCAGAGAGGATTCCCATGCTTTTCATTTTCTGCGTCTGGAACTGGTTGTCTTCCGTCGGAGTCAGGTAGTGCACGGCGCTTGCCTTGTAGCGATGAATCAAGAACAACTGGACAAGCGTCATGAGCCGTTTCTGGCGCAGCTGTGCGACCGTGTGTTGGTCGCGAACCAGCAGGAAGTTCCGGCCGCGACGGTCCTGAGCATTGGCGAAGACGATATTCGCGAGCTTCTCCCGGCTGACACTATCGAGCACATTGAGTTCCAGCAGCTCGGAACCGGCAGTGTGCGGGCGCAGCTCGACTCGGAGCTTCGCCGGGTGCTCCCAGTGTTTTCGCCACGTCGAAAGCCATTCTTCGAGGAGCTTCGGAGGAACCTCGGTTTGGACAAGGTGCTGGTAGTGGGTCGACCCCTTGCCCATCGCCTTGGTGGCCGCAGTGCGCCCCGAGGAAGCCATCAACGCGCCGTCGAGGCGCGATCCTCCCACCAACACCTGTGGGGTCCGATACGGAGACTCCAGCAGCCGGAACTTACGCTGTAGTCGGGCCAACGCCAGCATTCCATCTTCCTTGAGCGCCGTCGCAAACTCTTCCGCGGCCATGCCATCAATCTGGTGACCGCCGTAGGTAATGAAGTTAAATACGAAGCCGAGCTTTCCAAGATCCTCGGGGAATCGCCTCATCTCGTCTTCGCTCATGCCCGTGGTGTCCCAGTTGAAGGAAGGCGATAGATTGTACGCCAGCATCTTGTCGGGATACGCCGCGTGGATCGCCTCTGCGAACGTCCTCGCGTCGTTCAAGTCCGCTGTTTTCGTTTCCATCCACAGAATGTCCGCGAAAGGCGCAGCCGCCAGCGATTTTGCAATCGCATAGTCGATGCCGCCCTGGACTTGGTAGAAGCCCTCGGGCGTCTTGGGTAATTCACAATCCCAGGTAATCTGGATGCCCATTGATCTTGCCCGCTCGCGCGCCTCATACCAGGAAGCGCGTTTCGAGAACTCCAGCCATTTCTCGACGGTCATTTCAAACTTTTCGCCTTCGTCCGTGCGGGACTTCATTGCGTCGGCGACAGCCTGCCCGTAAGTCTTCAGCGCGGCTTCCACCTGCCAGATCTCCATATACCGCGTGTCGATCTTGTCGAGCCCTTCTTCGAGCTCTATCGCCGACGCGCCCCTGAGATTCTGGGCGGCCGCGGTGATCATGGAGATGAGCCCGACTTGGCCGAGCCAGGCAAAGGCCGCCTGATATTCGACTTCGGACAGGCCGAAAAGGAGGTGGCCTCGGACTTCGGCTCCCAGTTCATGCAGCTTCTTCAGAATGGCCAAATAGCCGGTCCGGTAGCTTGGCAGATCGATGTCGGTTGCTCCGAGCACGAAGGGCTGGTCTCGTTCATCGCTCCGATTGTCGAGGAACGTCGCCGCTTCGGCATCGGTGCGAGCCACAATGATTCCCGGCACGCCCATAATGTCGAGCTGCAGACGGGCCGCGTTGAGACGCCTGATCTGTTCGTCCTCGCCAACGAGAACCTTGCCGCTTTGATGCCCGCACTTCTTCGCGCCGGGCTTCTGATCTTCAATGTGGTAGCCGGGGACTCCGACCTCGACGAAGCGGCGAATCAAGTTGCGCACATGCGCGTCTCCGCCATGGCCTGTGTCGGCGTCAGCAATGATGAACGGCCGATAATCAACCGCTGGAATTGCTTTACGCTGTTCTTCCGTCATGCGCGAGCGCGCGAAGTGCTGATTCTTGTCGGCGGTAAGAAGCGCACGCACGAGCCCCGCCGCCTCGTCGGGCACCTGGCTGAGCGGGTAGCTTGCCAAGTCGGGTCCGGGATCTTCGGAGCTGGAGCCCTTGGCGGATGTCGCCCAGCCGCCAAGGTAGATTGCTTCAATTCCCATGCGCTTGAGGGTCACTGCTTGTCCCGGTGAATACGGACCGAAGGTAGTGATCTGTTTTCGCTGCTGAAACAGCTCGCTGAGGCGCTGATAGAACTCCTCGGCAGCCTGTCGCGCGACAGGGTAGTCGTTGGGGATCGTGCCTTGTTGCTCGGCCACTTCTCGCGCCGAGTAGAGACGAACGATTCCAGCGAATCGAGGGCTTGCGAACCACTGCTGTGCAGCCTGCACCTGCTGGTCGAGTTTGGTCATCTCCACTCGCACCTCGCTGTGGTTCTTCGGTTCCTTCTTCGGTCGACTCCCTGGCCACAAAAGACTAGAAGAGACGGGGGAAGCAGTCGGTGACTTTTGTCACATCCTGTGCGAACCTCCGGACGGCCTACGCCTTGCCTTCTAGCCCTGTTATCCGAATACCGCTGTGATGAACACGATAGCGCCGATTCACCGAGATCAAAAGAGCTGTTAGGCCCTCCACAATGCCGGACATTTCCAAAGGGCCTGCGTCGACCGGACGCAGCCCGGGGATTAGCTTGACGAAACGGAATAGGGTCTGTTTGGCCGATTCGTCGTCGCCACATGTGAGGATGTCGCAATCGGGTGTTGCGGCGAGATTCTGCAAGACGACGGCGGACACGTTGTGGAATGCCGCCAGAACAGGGATCGTCGCTGGTACAAGTTCGCGAGTCTGTCCGGCGGCGGAGCCTTGCCAGAGCTTCAGCAATCGAGTCGGTTTGCCGCCCAAGGCCGCAGCGAGGGGCACGGTTGCATCCACCAGGATGCAATCTCGCAGCGAGCCTCGAATGCTTTTCAGAATTTCGACTTGGGCTGTGATCGGTACGGCCAATACCACGAATGAAGCCTGCGCGGCCGCTTCGGCGTTCTCAAGGCCACTCACCGAAACACGACCTGACTCAGTCGGCGCATGTTGCTTGATGGTTTCGCCGACGCGCTGCGCCGCTTCGCGCGCCTTGCTTGGATCGCGGGAACCAACGACTACGGGGACACCGGCGCGGGCCCATCGTAGCGCCAGGCCAAATCCCAGGTCACCGGTTCCTCCGATGATGGCAATCTTCTCTTCTCCCATATTCCCTCCTACAAGACTTCTGAGAACTCACTTGGTCGGGCTTGTTCCCGGTGCTAGTCTTTGCGACGTTGACTCCCTCGTCGATCCAGATCGTTCCGTTGGCGGGTCTGCCCGAAATTGCTCAGGGCGACAACCTCGCTCAGCTGCTCGTTGAAGCCGTTCAGCGGCAAGGGACCGTTCTCAAGTCCGGAAACGTCTTCGTCGTAGCGCAAAAGATCGTGTCGAAAGCCGAAGGCAGAATCGTGCGGCTCGATTCGATCCAACCTTCCGAGCGAGCAGAGCGCTGGGCCGCAGAACACCAGAAAGACGCTCGCGTGATCGAACTCGTGCTGAGGGAAGCAAGCAGTATCGTGCGGATGGAGCGTGGCGTGATCATCGCCAAGACCCGCCACGGCTTTGTCTGCGCCAATTCCGGCGTAGATGTTTCCAATGTCTCGAACGGAACTGCGTCGCTCTTGCCCGAGAATCCGGATCGCTCCGCGGCCGAGCTTCAGCAAGAGCTGACCGAGGCATTCGGAGTTCATTTGGCGGTCATCATTTGCGATACGTTCGGGCGCCCGTGGCGGGAAGGCTTGGTTAACGTCGCGCTGGGCGTGGCTGGGGTGAAACCGTTGGTCGACTATCGCGGGCAGCGCGATGAGCACGGCAAAGAGTTGCATGCCACCGTGATTGCGTTGGCGGATGAACTGGCCGCGGCGAGCGGACTCGTGATGGGCAAGCTCGACCGCATACCTGCGGCGATTGTTCAAGGCATGGCGATTCCGGAAGGAATCGGAAGCGGAGCCGAACTGATTCGACCGAAGGAGAAAGACCTTTTTCCGTAGCAGCTCTTGCCTCCGCACGTTCACGCTTTGCTCCACTCCAGCCCGATGCTAAGACCCCCTAGACGTATCGGACGTCCCAGCTTCCGGAGACCTGGGCGCTTGGTCGTAAACGGCAGTCGAAGAGTGGCCTGCATCGCCCGCGCCCTGACCGAGCGACAAGAACTGCAGCCCCTCGTCGATCTCACGGGCTGCGGCCTGTACAAGTGCCGAGAGATTGGCAACGAACTGCGGAGTTGCTTCATTCTCGGGAATAGCCATTGTGATGCTGCCGATTACCGTCCGATCGCGGCTGAATACGGGTGCCGCGATTCCCACGCGTCCTGCGTCCACTTCTCCCCTTGTAATGTGTAAACCAGCTCGTCGGATCCGACGAAGATTCGCTTTTACCGTCTCCCAATCGGAGCCGAGCTGCGCAGCGGCAATCTCCTCCCCGTGTTTCTGGAAGAACCACTTCGCTGTTCTGGATGGAAGGTTGGCGAAAATAACTTTCGAAGACGCACCGCGAAACATCGGCATTGGCCGACCACGTTCGTAACTCGTCGTATTTTCCGGAACAGCCTCGGGCTCCTGGTGCACGCACATGACGCAGTTCCGGTAGATCCGGCACAAAAGCGCAACGCCCACACCTGCGGAGCGGCTAATCAGACGTTGCATGGCGGGCCGACCGACCTTGATCAACGGATCGGTCAGTCGAATCTTGCGGTCGTTTTCTATTACGGCAGGCCCCAGTGAATATCTGCCGCTAGAGAACGGCTCGAGAAAACCCGCTTTCGACAATTCCCGGAAGTACCGATAGGCCGTGCTTACGGGAATGCTCATCTCCTTCGCGGCCTCCTCTACGGTCCATTCGGGTTTTGGCATGGTGAAGAGGCCGAGAACTCGAAGGAGACGATTTGCCGTAGTTACCTTTGACGCAGTCATTTCGCCACCAACCGTCGGCGCAGACCCGGTTGGGCTGCGCCCAAGTTCGGCTCCATCTATAGCAGATTTATCATATACTCCGCGTGACGGCGGTCACAGACTACATAGCTCTCACAACATGAGAATCCAGTCCACAAGCTATGGCCCGCAAGAGCAAGGCGGTTACTGAGGTCGTTCGGTCGATTCCTTCGGGAAGCTACATGGCGCTACGTGTCCTTCATTGATGTGACGATTGCGGACCGCGATGGAAATTTGTCAGATTAGCGGAGCTCGCTAGGAGGAGTTACGGCTGTTGCGAGAGGAAATCGATTCGACAGGCACGCATTTGAAATGGGGAGGTGGTCCACATGATCGCTTCCTCAAGAGGGGGAGATCGTGCAGTACGACATCGAGCTAAATTCCGCCGCACATTATCCCGTGGGCGGGATCGTGGAATTATCGCCGTTGATCGAGCAGGCGGGATTTGGTGCCTTCTGGAAGGGCGAATCGAACAGCACCGATCCTTTGGTCATACTTTCCGGCATCGCAGCCCGTACCCGCACGCTAAAGGTGGGAACGGCGATCTATCACATCTACGGTCGCAGCGCCGTCACGCTGGGAATTCAATCCGCCACGTTGCAGGACCTTTCCGGCGGCAGACTCCTTCTGGGTCTCGGAGTCGCTAACAAGACGATCGCCGCGTGGCACGGCGGAACTTTTGATCGTCCCTTGCGGCGTGCCAAGGAGTACATCGAGATCGTTCGCAAGACTGCGGCGGGCGAGCGTGTTGAGTACCAAGGGGAGATCTACTCCACCGGACAGCGCTTTCAGCTCTCTTGGAAGCCGTCTCATCCGTCCTTTCCCGTCTATCTCGCAGGATTGGGGCCGCAGATGACGCGGCTGGTCGGGCAGATTTCGGACGGCGTTTTTATCAATATGGCCACCCCGGCAACGATTCGAGAGATCGCGGGCCGTGTCCGCGCCGGTGCCGTTGAGGCAGGCCGCGATCCCAGCAAAGTCGAGATCATAGCCAAGGTTCGCGTCTCACTACATCCGGACCGAGCCATGGCGAGATCGCGCATCCGCCAGGTGCTGACGTTCTACAACATCGCGGACCACTACAAAGACATGCTTCGCGCGTCGGGTTTTGAGGAGGAAGTGAACGCAGTCCAAGCAGCCTTCAAGGAAGGTGGATTCAAAGCCGCGAGCGCCAAGATCACGGACGCTTACATGGACAAATTGCCGGTGATTCCTGCGACTTCCATTCAGGAAATCAAAGACCGGTTGATTCCCTTTGTGGAAGCGGGGGTCGATCGGCTAATCGTTCCGTACGTTCCCGTGACTGAGCCGGTGATCGAGGACGCGCGCCGGTTCGTGGAAGCGTGGGGAAATTCGTAAGTCAGATCATACAGGGAAGCAGACGGACCACCGTTTCGCGAGCACGGAGGAGCTCATGGCATCAACGGCAGAGGATCTTCAGGCAATCCGAGAAAATGTGCGCGCGCTGTGCCGCGACTTTCCTGATACCTACTGGCGGGAAGGCGACAAGAAGGGTGAATACCCGCAAGACTTTGTGAAGGCTCTCACCGAAAGCGGCTATCTCGCGGTGCTGATCCCGGAAGAGTACGGCGGCTCAGGATTGGGGATCACCGAAGCTGGGATCATTCTCGAAGAGATCAACCACTCCGGCGGCAATTCCGGCGCCTGCCACGCACAAATGTACACGATGGGAACACTGCTGCGTCATGGCAGCGCGGAGCAGAAGCAGCGCTATCTTCCCGGCATCGCCAGGGGAGAATTGCGCCTGCAAGCGTTTGCCGTTACCGAACCGAACGCAGGGTCAGAGACAACGCGCATTGAGACTCGAGCTGTTCGCAAAGGAAACAGTTACATCGTGAACGGGCAGAAGATCTTTATTTCCCGCGCGAAACAGTCCGACTTGATGCTTCTGCTAGCCCGGACCACACCCTACGGCGAAGTACAGGACAAGACCCAAGGGATATCGGTGTTTGTCATAGACATGCGGGAGGTAAAGTCAGGCCTCGAGATCCGGCCCCTCGATGTGATGGTGAATCACCACACCAATACGATTTTCATGGAGGACGTGGAGATTCCCGCTTCTAGTCTCATCGGCGAGGAAGGGAAAGGTTTCCGTTACATCATCGACGGATGGAACGCCGAGCGCATCCTGGTCGCCTCGGAAGCAATTGGAGACGGCCACTGGTACACCGAGCGGGCGTCATCGTATGCGCGCGAACGCGTCGTTTTCGGCCGGCCCATCGGCGCGAATCAAGGCGTGCAGTTTCCCATCGCCAAGGCCTATGCGCATGTGGAGGCGGCCGACCTGATGCGTTTTGACGCGGCCGCGAAGTTCGATCGCAAGGAAAAATGCGGTGCGGAAGCGAACATGGCCAAGTTGCTCGCTTCCGAGGCTGCCTGGGAAGCAGCCGAGATCTGCCTCACCACCTACGGGGGATACGGATTCGCTCGCGACTACGATGTCGAGCGGAAGTTTCGCGAAACGCGCCTTCTTACCGTGGCGCCGGTAAACAACAACTTGATTCTGGCTTTTCTCGGCCAAAACGTGCTGAAAATGCCAAAGTCTTATTAGAAGCGAGGTCGAGCGGGCACCGGTAGTTCAGAAGTTTGCGAAGGAATTCATGGGTCGTCGAAGGAGGACCGAATGGGCGAGAAAAACGTCTTGCTACGCTCCTGGATGTTCGTACCTGGCAATCGCCAGCGCATGATCGAGAAGTCGCTGGGCGTTCCGGTAGGCGCCGTGATGATGGATATCGAAGACGGCGTAGCTCCCGCCGAGAAGGATCTGGCCCGCCAGCAGATTGCGGCCAGCCTCGATCAAGTAGCCGCGCGACTCAAGAGCGAGAAGCAGTTCCGCACGCCGGCGCGGTATGTGCGCATCAACGCCGTCGGGCACGAGCGTTGCAAGGACGATCTCGCGGCGATCGTGCGCCAGGGGCTCGAAGGTCTGGTCCTGCCGAAGGTCGAAACACCAGAACAGGTCAAAACGGTCGAGCAGCTCTTGGATCGCCGCGAACCTGAAGTAGGACTTGCTCGGGGCAGCGTGCGATTGCTGCCGGCCTTGGAGAGCCCACGGGGATTGTTCAACGCCTATGCAATCGCCTCGGCTTCGCCGCGAGTGATCGGATTGCTCTTCGGTGCGGAGGATTTTTCGAGAGAACTGAGCTTGCCACTGCGACGCGAAGGTGAAGCTCGCGATCTGATCTACGCCCGGTCAGCGTTGGTCACAGCCGCCGCATGCGCCCACGTACAGGCCGTGGACGGTGTATGGCCCGATCTTCAGGATACCGAGGGGTTGAAGGTATTTGCCTTGCAGTCGCGCCGACTGGGGTTCTCTGGAATGTCGGTCATTCATCCCGCACAGGTTGAAGCCGTGAACACCGCGTTCAGTCCGACTGCGGACGATATTGACTACGCGCGAAGAGTGCTGAAGGCGTTTGATGAGGCCAATGCCCGCGGTGAGGGAGCTGTCGCTTTCGGCGGTCAGCTCCTCGATCTCCCGATTATCGATCGGGCTCGGCAAACTATCGATCTCGCGGAATCGCTGGCCGCCCACTCCTCCTAGCAACGGGACCTAGGGTAGGAGAGCAGAAACGCCGCAGTTTAAGAAGTGGCGCGTGGACATTTCATTTCTCTGCGAATTGGTTCAAGACATGTACGTGGGAGGAGTCGAAATGGCAGTCAAGCCTGGATGGGAAGGGCGATTCTTTGAGGATTTTGAAGTAGGGGACGTTTACCGCTGCCGCCTCGGACGGACGGTGACGGAGAACGACAACATCTGGTTCACGCTTCTCACAAACAACACGAATCAGATTCACTTCAACAACGAGTACGGCAAGCGCACCGAGTTCGGGAAGTGTCTGATCAACAGCGCCCTCACGCTGGCCATTGTCGCAGGAATGGGCGTGGCGGATGTGAGCGAGAACGGCTTTGCGCTCGGTTGGGACGAAATCAAGTTGCCCAACCCGCTGTTCGCCGGAGACACGCTCTACTCCGAGTCCGAGGTTCTGGAGAAGCGTGAGTCCAAATCCAAGCCTCAATGGGGAATCATCAAGGTGCGCACTCGCGGCGTCCAGCAGGATGGCAAGGTGGTCATCGACTACAGCCGGAGCGTTATGGTGTGGAAGAAAGCGTTCGCGCCGAAGCAGAATCTGTTCCCCGAGGTCAAAGCTTGACGGCGGAAGTCCAGCCGAGTGAACCGTCCCACGCGCTCACAGGCATTCGCGTCCTCGCGCTCGAGGCGTCAGTCTCCGGCCCTCACTGTACGCGCATCCTCGCGGATATGGGAGCGGAAGTCATCAAGGTTGAAAAGCCGGGCTCGGGAGACCTCATCCGTTCTTGGGATTCGGTCGTAAAGGGCCTCTCATCCGGCTACGTTTGGCTGAACGGCAACAAGCGCAGCTTCGCGATCGACATGAAGAAGCCCGCGGGTCTCGAGGTAATGCGGCGCCTCGCAGATCGCGTCGATGTTCTGCTCGAAAATTTCGCGCCGGGAGTCGCGGACCGTCTGGGTTTGGGAGCAGCGGAGCTCTGCGCGCGCAATCCCCGGCTCATCTACTGTTCTCTTTCCGGCTACGGCCAGGACGGCCCTTACCGTGACGTGAAAGCCTACGACCTGCTCATTCAGGGCGAAGCTGGAATTATCGCCACCACTGGCTATCCGGATAAGCCCGCCAAAGTCGGAGTGCCCATCACCGATCTCGCCTCGTCGATGTATGCAGCGGTGGGAATTCTCTTGGCTTTGTATCAAAGGGAAAGAACCGGCCGCGGACAAGTGATCGATATCTCGATGTTCGAATCCGCGCTGGCCTGGCTCGGATACTTTCCGCATTACTATTGGCATCGCGGAGAGGAGCCGGAACGCGTCGGCATGCGCCACCATTACATCGTTCCGTATGGCCCCTATATGGCGGGAGATGGTGTCTACGTGAGTCTCGCCGTGGCTACGCCGCAGGATTGGGATGTATTTTGCCGCAAGGTCGCGCGACGCCCGGAATTGCTCGAAGACGCACGCTTCCGCACCGCGCCGGATCGTCGCAAGAATCGAGGTGTGCTCGAGGAGTTGGTGGAGAAGCTTTTCCTGGAACAGCCGCACGACGAGTGGATGCGGCGTCTTCGGGAAGCCGAACTGCCTCACGGGAGGCTAAACGGGATCGGCGAAGTTTTGGCCCATCCGCAGGTGATTGCGCGAAAGATGGTTCGAGAGATGGAGTCACCGGTTGGAAAGGTACCCGTTATGGGAAGTCCTCTACGTCTTTCCGAGAGCCCGGTGCGCTTCGATCCTATTCCAAGTCTGGGGCAGGATACAGAGCCGATTCTTCGAGAGCTTGGTTACACGACCGCTGAGATCGAAAAGCTACGGAGTGATCAAGTCGTCTGACTGCCGCCCGCTTGAACCTTTACCGTCTCGAAATAGATGTCCCTCTCGACCAACCATCGAGCAGTAGCAGAGCCGGGTCTCAGCTCGTTCTGAAGCTTCTGCAGGTCGTCAAGCTCATCGATATCGAGCTCCAGCCGATCATTGCGTAGGACGTGGATACGTGCACCGCATCCCTCCGCCTCGGCCAAATGGCGAGGGAAACTGTTCGGGCCGAAGTGAGAGGGAAACAGCACAGCAGGCGACCGCAGCAGCGCGTTCGTCCCCGTGCCATCGCTTGATGGAACGATAACCATGGACGGTGCAGCACTCAGGTGCTCAAAAACCGCCTTGATGTCATTAGGTTCCACGACCGGGAGGTCGACTGGCAGCCGAAGCAAAGCCTCCACACCCTGCTCGGCGCAGTAGCGTGATCCCGCATCGATGGAGCTGCTTTCCGAGACTTGGTGGGACTCCACGATCGTTTCCCATCCGCGCTCTCTCGCGCGAGAAAGTGCACCCGGTTCCTTGCTTATGACAAAGACGCGGTCCGCACAGGTCGTTGCGGCCACGACGTTGAAAAAATCCTCGCACATCGCTTCCGCCAGCGCTGCGCGGTCGGCTGGCGAGAAATACGGAGCTAAGCGCTTCTTCGCTTCATGAAACTCCTTCACAGGTATCAGGATTGCCTTCATGCAGACGCTCCCGCTTTCTTTTTCTCGGTCAACTGTAGGATCTTTCGCGCGAGTCGCTCCTTGTCTCCTAGGTTCTGCATCACCGTCGGATGGATGACGACGCCGACGCCGAGCGCCTCGATACCTTCACGCTGAGTGCTATCCACGGGATCGATCAGCATCGTTCCGCAGATGTCCCGATACATCCGAGCCACTCCGAGGGCCGACACCTCGTACCCGAGTTGCGCGAGCATTCGATCGGACGGCCCCTTCAGCGATTTGCCTCCCACGATTGGACACACAGCAAGGACGTCGCTCCGACGCTCCTGCAAGGCTTTTCGCACGCCCGGGACTGCGAGAATCGGTCCGATGCTGATCAGAGGGTTACTCGGGCAAATCACGATGGTACGAGCGCTTTCGAGAGCTTCCAGAACGCCCGGGGCCGGATGCGCGTGCTCGATTCCATCGAATGAGATCGCCTGAACGGTAGGTTCCGCGCGTCGCTGAACCAGATATTCCTGGAAGTGGAGGCGACCGTCACTTGTTTCGAGCATCGTCGGCACGGGCTCATCACTCATCGGCAGGATGCGAGCCTTGACGCCCAACGCTTCTCGGATGGAGTTCGTCGCGTCCGAAAGACGCGCTCCGGCGCGAAGCATCCCTGTCCGGTGAATGTGCGTCGCCAAGTCTCGATCGCCAAGATTGAACCATTGAGGCCCGCGGTACACGGCAAGTTGCTGGAGAGCGCGAAACGTTTCGTCGCCGAATCCCCAGCCGGTGTCAGGATTTACCAGTCCAGCCAACGTGTAGGTGACGATGTCCAAGTCCGGCGATATCGAAAGGCCGTGCAGGACAATGTCATCTCCCGTATTCACGATGACCGTCAACTCGTGCGGATCCATTGCGTGGTTGAGTCCCAGCAGAAGTTTTGAGGCTCCGACTCCGCCCGCTAGCGCCGCGATTTCCATCAGTATCCAACCCCGTCGCGAACGGCAGGAGTCTCGACTTTTCCGGCCATGCGCTCCACCGGCAAGGATTCGGCTGAATCGGCACGCTCGAAGACTCGCCGGATCTTGTAGGTTGTGGTGCGTTCGGCAGGCGTACGGCCAATCGTTCGGATGAGTGCGCGAATCTCACCCGGCGAAACGGATTCGCCGAAGTGGGACCCCGCTGCCTTCGAAATGCTCTCTTCCATCAACGTCCCGCCGAAATCGTTCGCGCCCGCATCGAGGCAAGCCAGCGCTCCTTCGAAACCCAACTTCACCCAGGACACCTGAATATTCCGGATATGGCTATTCAAGAGGATGCGGGCGAGCGCATGCACGAGCAGGTGTTCTTCAAGTGAACTTCCCGGACGAGCGCGGCCGCTGCGGAACAGCCTGGTCTGCGAGTGGATGAAGCCCAGTGGGACGAACTCGGTGAACCCGCCTGTCTCCGTCTGAATCTCGCGCAGCAACATCAAGTGCCGTACCCAATGCTCGGGCGTTTCCACATGCCCATACATCATGGTGCTTGTAGACGGAATACCAAGCTCGTGCGCCGTGCGAATCACCTCGATCCATTGGGGGACCTTGAGCTTATTAGGGCTCAGGAGCCGGCGAACCTCGTCATCCAGGATTTCGGCAGCCGTTCCTGGAATGCTGCCGAGGCCCGCTGCTTTGAGCGTTTGCAGATGCTCCCGGAGGCTCATGCCCGTTTTCTCAACGCCATAGACGATTTCCATGGGCGAGAAGGCATGCAAATGAAGGTCGGGCAGCTGCGATTTTATGGCTCGTAGGAGATCGGCGTAATACGCCCCGTTCAGGTCGCGGGGCAGGCCGCCTTGGATACACACTTCGCTAGCGCCGCGCTCGACCGCTTCCACCGCCTTGGCAACGAGCGACTCAGTTGAGTGAAAGTAAGCATCCGGCGAACGGGGGCCTCGGCCGAAACCACAAAACGCGCAACCGACCACGCACACATTGGTGAAGTTCAGGTTCCGGTTCACAACGTAAGTCACCCGGTCGCCGACCGCGCGCCGACGAAGCTCATCCGCGACCCTTACGACGGCGATGAAATCGTCGTCTGTCGCATTGGCGAGAGTAAGTCCGGCGCTCTCATCAAGGTCCTGTCCGGCGAGGGACCTTTCGAGTATGTCGGCGACGGTTGGGCTCGATGCTCTGAGAGCCTGCTCCGGAGAAACTTCTCGCCACCGAGGATCCTGGATATTCGCCATGGTGTCTTACTCAGTTCCGAGCATAACCGTCCTGCCCCTGAAGTTTCTGCAAGCAGGGTCTGACGCGCTCATCGACAAATCCGGGCCGGGAAGAGAACTCCGGATAGATCGCCAGGCGCTCCCGTAAAACGAATCCAGAGGCCGCCGTCTTCTCCGTCAGAACGGAGATCTGCGGCCAGGCAGCCTCCGGATTGATGAAATCCTTCGTGACAGGGGAAATTCCACCCCAATCATTGATTCCAGAATCGAGCAACACCGGGAAGTCGCTGGATAGCAAATTGGGCGGAGACTGAATATTCATCTCACCGCCGAATATCAACCGCGCGATTGCCAGGGTCCGCTGCAGGTCCTCCGTGGACGGTTCGGCTGCGCCCGCCATTCTCGTGCCAGGCTTGGCGCGGAATGGCTGCACGATGACTTCCTGGATGTGGCCGTATCTCTCATGAAGGTCGCGAATGGCGAGCATGGAATCGACGCGTTCTTCGACGGTTTCGCCGATGCCGATCAGAATGCCCGTCGTAAAGGCGATCGATAAGCGCCCCGCCTCTTCGATTGTCTTCAATCGTAGCGATGGCACTTTGTCCGGAGCCTTCCAGTGGGGACCGCGTGCTTGGCGAAGATTGGAGCTCGTGCTTTCAAGCATAAGGCCCAGGCTCACATTGGACTCTTTCAGGCGCTCTAGATCGCGGGCGCCCATGATCCCCGGATTAGAATGGGGAAGAAGGCCAGTCTCATCGAGGACAAGTTGAGTCATGGCTGCCAGGTATTCGAGCGTGCGCTCGAAACCCTGCTTTCGCAGAAAAGCCCTAGCCTCTGGGAAAACCGCTTCCGGCTGATCGCCAAGGCTGAAAAGCGCTTCCTTGCATCCAGCACGCCGCCCAGCCTCGGCCACCGCGAGCACATCGTGCGGTGTCATGAACAGTTCGGCGTCGGCCATCGGGTCCGCTCGGAACGTGCAATAGCCGCAATAATCCCGGCAAAGGTGTGTCAGAGGTATGAAAACCTTCTTCGAATAGCTAGCCGTGTGTCCCTTTGATTGAATGCGAACGGCGGTGGCCGCCTGAAGGAGCGAATCGAGATCTGCCTTTTCGATTAGCAAGAGTGCTTGGTCGCGGGATATGCCACCGCCTTCGATCCCGTGTTCGAGGGCGTCCGTCAGGTTCTCGAAAGGCCCAGTCGTGCCGCTGCTAGAGTTAGTCAGACCCATTCTTCCCCATCATCGAAGATGCAATCACAGCAAAGGAGTTCACCACCGCATACGGGGCATTCTTCGAAATCGCATCCTGGCACGTGAAATTCGCCCCTTAGAACGTGGCAATCCGGGCACGTATTTGTGCGCACCCCCCAGTCATCGTGCTCGTCGCCATAACGAATGCGAGGAATGGCCCGCCCCTCCTGCATGAGCGATACGATCTTTTGAGCTGCCATAATCTCCTCAGGCCAACCTTCAGGCATCGGAACGCCGCGGTAAAGGATTCTCGTCAGTTGGGTCATAAGTAGTTGATTCCTCGTTTACGAAGATCTTACGACCGACTCCTGGTCGGTCGAATGACCGGACACTTTCGGCCTGCAAGCGGACATGCTCCTCGCCGGGCAGTATACTCTTACCCGTCACCGCACGCTGCCAGAATGAGGTCGGCCCTAACTCCTGATAGGTTTCTCCGCGACCCCAGCGGCTAGGGCACCCTACGATCCTGGCCGGTAGTTGCAGTCAGTGACGGCCAAGAGTATGTTACTGGGCAGAACAGAACCGATTCCCGATATCGAGGACCAGTCGTCATGCTGCTTCAATTCTTTCGCCCTGAATACGGAATTTCTGAATAGAAAGCCAAGGGCCGGAAATGAAACCAACCAAAGAGAGGAAAAGTGGCAAACCGACGAAGGCTCAGATTCGCCTGCGCGTGAATGGTGAGCCGGTCGAGGTGGCGTTTGCCCCACATAAGACGCTCTTGGAAGTCCTTCGCGAAGACTTAGGCCTGACCGGCACGAAGCACGGCTGCGAGTTAGGGGAATGCGGATGTTGCGCTGTGCTGGTCGATGGACACCCGGTGCTTTCCTGCCTGGTCTTGGGGGTTGCCGTGGACGGACACGAAATCTCCACGGTCGAAGGCATGGCAGCGGGAGCGAAGCTCCATCCTCTGCAGGACGCGTTTGCTGAGCTCGGGGCTGCCCAATGCGGATACTGCACACCGGGATTTCTCCTGACGGCAAAGGCACTGCTGGAGGAGACCCCGCAGCCATCTCGGGAACAGATCAAAGAGGCTCTCGCCGGCAACATTTGCCGCTGCACCGGCTACATCAAGATATTCGAAGCAGTGGAGCTGGCTGCCGCACGGATGGCCGGCAAGCCGGCCGAACCCAGCAAGGAGAGTATTTATGGGCGGCGGTAACGGATCGGAGCGAAGGAACCTGCGCGTCATCGGAAAGCCTCATCGCAAGGTTGACTCTGCATCGAAAGTCACAGGCCAGACGAAGTACGCCGACGACCTCGTCTTCCCCCGCATGCTTTACACCAAGATTTTGCGCAGCACCGTCCCGCACGGCCGCATCCTGAAGATCGATACTTCCAAAGCGGAAAGTTATCCAGGCGTCAAGCAGGTGCTCCTCGGAAAAGACCTGCCGATCCCATACGGGGCTCTGCCCGTCAGCGAAGATGAACATGCGCTGGCGATCGGGAAGGTCCGCATGATGGGAGACCCGGTGGTCGCCGTCGCCGCAGTGGATGAGGATGTGGCAACCGAAGCGTTGGGGTTGATTGACGTCGAGTACGAAATCCTCCCAGCCATCACTTCGATCCAGGGTGCACTCGACACCCCCGAGCCTCGTATCCATGAATATGGGGAATACGGCAACATCCATCGGAGACAGGTCTACGAGTTCGGCGACGTGGAAGTGGGCTTTGCCGAGGCCGATTTCGTCCGGGAAGATATCAGCTTCTATGAAGGCAGCACCCATCTCGCGCTGGAGCAACACGCCAGCGTGGCTCAGTTCGGCCATGACGGCAAACTCGCGCTCTGGACTTGCACCCAGGACCCGCACTACCTGCACCGGTCGCTCGCGAAAGTGCTTGGCCTCCCGCAGAGTCATATCCGAGTGATCGCTACCACCAACGGTGGCGGCTTCGGAGGAAAGTGCGATCCCTTCGCGCACGAAATTATCGTTTCGAAGCTCGCGATGATGACGGGGCGCCCCGTCAAGATCTGCCTCACGCGCGAGGAGGTCTTCTACTGCCATCGCGGCCGGCATCCCGTTCTCATGTCCACCAAGACCGGGTTCAAGAAGGACGGAACGATCACGGCAATGCACCATCGCACGATCTTGGACGGCGGAGCCTACGGCGGACACGGCGTGGCCAGCACGTTCTACACCGGGGTGCTGCAACCGACGACCTATGCGATGAAGCGCTACAAGTTTGAGGCCGTCCGGGTGTTCACCAACAAAGCTCCCGGCGGCCCAAAACGAGGACACGGGACTCCTCAGCCGCGCTTCGCGCAGGAAATTCAAATGGACAAGATCGCGGAGCAGTTGGGGCTCGATCCGGCCGAAATGCGCAAGAGGCACTTGGTTCCCCCAAACTCCCTGACCGTGAACTGGCTTCGCATCGGCTCCATGGGCTTGGGCAAGTGCATTGACAAGGTCGTGGAAGGGTCCAACTGGAAGGAGCGCTACCACAAGCTCCCCTACGGAAAAGGCATCGGTTTGGCGTGCAGCGGCTACATGTGCGGGGCCGGCACTCCCATCTACTGGAACAACATGCCGCACTCCGGCGTGCAATTGAAGCTGGACCGCAGCGGAGGCGCGACCGTCTTCTGCGGCTCTACAGAGATCGGCCAGGGCTCCGATTCGATTTTGGCGTACATCGTCGCGGAAGTGCTGGGGATCGATCCCTTTGACATCCGCGTCGTTACGGCAGACACCGATCTGACTCCCGTCGACCTCGGCAGTTACTCCAGCCGCGTCACGATGATGACCGGCAATGCCGCTATCCAGGCGGCAGAACGGGCCAAGGATTTGTTGATTCAAGCGGTGTCCGCGAAATTGGAGGTTCCCGCCGACCGGCTGGTGCTTGCAGATCGCCGCGTGTTCGACAGGGAGAATCCAGAGAAAGGTGTGACGTTCGTGGAGGCCATCTGGCTTGCCGAAGCGAAGTTCGGCACGCTCGGCACGGTTGGCTCCTACAAACCGCCGGCGGCGCCTGGAAAGTTCAAGGGATCGGGGGTCGGCCCTTCGCCTGCCTACAGCTATTCCGCGGCAGTGGCCGAAGTAGAGGTCAATCCCGAAACTGGCGTTGTCGTGGTCCCCCGCGTCTGGATGGCGCACGACATCGGCCAGTGCATCAATCCCGTGGTGGCGATGGGACAGATAGAAGGCAGCATCTACATGGGCTTGGGTGAGGCTTTGATGGAAGAGATGGCCTACCGCGGGAATCGCAACGTGGTTCACAAGTTCCCCTCTTTCCTCGAATACAAGAGTCCCACCACCAAGGAGATGTGCGACGTCGTCACCTATCTGATAGAGGATCAGGATTCCAACGGTCCGTTCGGGGCCAAGGAAGCCGGACAGGGGCCCCAATTGCCGGTTCCGCCCGCAATCGCCAACGCGATTTACGACGCGGTAGGAGTTCGCATCGATGAGGTGCCGATCACACCCGACAAAGTGCTGAAAGCGATTCGGGCGAAAGCCAAGGGACAAGAAGGCAGATACGGACCTAGCGCGTTCCCGCGGTGCGACATGCCGGCCGCGATTTTTGTGCCGACGCCGGAAGAAGGCGGCGACGGCAAAGCGGTTGAACGCCAACGTGTTTTGGCATGACCGCAGGCTGTAGCGAAGATGACTGTTCAAGGCAAAGCATAGAATGCTGAGACTTCCCAAGTTTCGCTATCTGCAACCCAAGTCTTTGACTGAGGCCGTCCGCATGATGTCGGATGAAGGGCCTGATGCCGCGTTCGTAGCCGGCGGTACGGACCTCTATCCCAACATGAAGCGCCGCCAGCAGGTGCCGAAGGTGGTCATTGGGCTGGCGCATCTTAAGCAACTCCGCACCGCCAAGGGCAAACCGGCGGAGGGAATGGTCCTGGGGGCGGGTCTAACGCTTACGGAGGTTGCGGAGGACCGGCGCATTCAACGTGCCTATCCGGTCGTGTCGAAGGCCGCCGAGTTGATCTCCACGCCGTTGCTTCGCAACATGGGCACCATTGGCGGAAACCTGCTGCTCGATACGCGCTGCAATTATTACGACCAGAACTACGAGTGGCGCAAGGGAATTAACTTTTGCATGAAAAAGGACGGCGAGATCTGCTGGGTGGCTCCCTCCAGCCCGCGCTGCTGGGCCGTACAGTCGAGCGACTCCGCTCCGGTGATGGTAGCGATCGGAGCGAAGGTAAAGCTGGTTTCGACCTCGGAAGAAAGACTGTTGTCGGCGGCGGACCTTTATAATGACGACGGAATCCAGTACCTCAATAAACGGCCCGACGAACTGCTGACCGAAATCCATCTGCCGCCGACGAACGGATGGCGGGCGACGTATTGGAAGCTTCGCAGGCGCGGCTCGTTTGATTTCCCGGTCCTCGGCGTGGCTACTTGTCTGCGC
>Ga0335081_10005326_pt1 | contig 20342 bp, 18 predicted proteins | sample Lox_Sample_35_FD_206713 | JGI IMG/M metagenome (GOLD analysis project Ga0335081, IMG submission 206713) | Soil microbial communities from Loxahatchee National Wildlife Refuge, Florida, United States - Lox_Sample_3.5 | ecosystem: Environmental > Terrestrial > Soil > Wetlands | place: USA... | reverse complement strand
GGTCTTTGACCTCCTGCGCCCGCGCGCGCGGCACCACCATCACCGCATCGGACGTGCTGACCACCACCAGGTCCTCGACGCCGAGCATCGCCGTCAACCGGCCGTCGGAATGCACGATGCAGTTCCGCGCATCCATGGTGACGACTTCGCCTTGCAGCACATTTCCTTGCGCGTCGTGCGGCGTGATGTCGAACAGCGCGTCCCAGCTGCCGATGTCCGACCAGCGGAAATTGCCAGCCACCACAGCGGCGCGGTCGGTCTTTTCCATCACCGCATAGTCGATCGATTTCTGCGGCGCGCGCGCGAATGCGTCGGGCGCCAGCCGCAGAAAACCGAGATCTGTTGTCGCGTTCTTGACTGCGTCCTCGATCGCCGCCGCCATCTCCGGCTCGAGCCGCGCCAGTTCCGACAGCAGCACGTCGGCGCGGAACAGGAAGTTGCCGGAATTCCACAAATAGCCGTCGCGCACGTAGCGCTCCGCGGTGGCAGCGTCGGGCTTCTCGACGAAGCGTTTGACCTTGTAAACGCCGCCGCCGATTTCTTCGCCCGGCAGGATATAGCCGTAGCTGGTCTTCGGCTCGCTCGGCTTGATGCCGAAGGTGACAATGTGGCCTTGCTCAGCGGCGGCGCGCCCCGCCAGACACGTGGCGCGGAATTCTTTGACGTCGAGAATGATATGGTCGGCCGCCAGCGCCAGCACCACGGCGTCCGGATCGCGCGCCCGGGCAACCGCGGTCGCCGCGGCAATCGCGGGGCCTGAATCGCGCCGCATCGGCTCGATCACCACCGTCGCCGTAACACCGACTTCCTCGGCCTGCCGGCGGGCGAAGAAGTGGAAATCCGGCCCGGTAATGACGATCGGCGCCGCGAACATGCCGTCTTTCACCCGCAGCAAAGTTTCCTGGTAGCTCGAACGCTCGCCGACCAAAGGCAGAAATTGCTTGGGCAGGGCGTCGCGCGAGACCGGCCAAAGCCGGGTGCCGGCGCCACCAGCCAGCAGAACGGGAATGATCGGCGAGGGCATGAAGGGCTGAGGCTCTATTTTCGGTCCTAGAATCGTCTTAAGCCAGTTCGGCCGGTCTGCCTATTGCTAGCATTTAATTCCGGCCAAATCGGCAATAACGCGGCGGTCAGCTCACTTTGGTACCACAGACTGATGATTGAGCGCATCCTCACGGTCGGCGGCTATACGCTGCTCTCGCGCGTCACCGGCTTTTTCCGCGACATCATGCTGGCCGCGGTGCTCGGCGCAGGGCCGGCGGCCGACGCCTTCTTCGTGGCGCTGCGGCTGCCCAACCATTTCCGCGCCATCTTCGCCGAGGGCGCCTTCAACGCCGCCTTCGTGCCGGCCTATGCGCGCATCCGCGAGCAAGGCGGTGCGCGGCGCGCCGGCCTCTTTGCCGGCCGCATCTTCACGTTGCTGCTGGCGAGCCAGATCGTGCTGCTGGCCCTGGCGCTGCTGTTCACGCCGGAGGTGATCGATATCTTGGCGCCGGGCTTCTCCAAGGATCCGGGCCGCTATGGACTGGCGGTCGATCTTACCCGCATCACCTTTCCTTATCTGCTGCTGATCACGCTGGTGACGCTCTACGGCGGCATCCTCAACGCGCTGCAACGGTTTGCCGCCGCCGCCGCGGCGTCGATCTTTTTAAACCTCGCCATGATGGCGACGCTCGCGGTCGCCTGGGCCTTTCCCAGCGCCGGGCACGCGGCGGCCTGGGGCGTGCTGATCTCCGGCGTGCTGCAGGCGCTGCTGGTCGGCGGCGATGCCTGGCGCGCCGGCGCGCTGCCGGGCTTCAGCTGGCCCGAGCTCGATGCCGACGTGCGCAAGTTCTTCCGCGCGCTCGCCCCCGCCACCGTCGGCTCCATGGGGGTACAGCTGGCGCTGTTTGCCGACACCATCATCGCGAGCTTCCTGCCGGCCGGCGCCATCTCCGCGCTGTATTACGCCGACCGCATCAATCAATTGCCGATCGGCGTCATCGGCATTGCCGCCGGCACCGTCGTTCTTCCCGAAATGTCGCGCCGGCTTGCCAGCGGCGATCACCAAGGCGCAGCCCACGCGCAGAACCGCACCATCGAGTTCACACTGCTGCTGTCGATCCCCTGTCTCGCCGCCTTCTTCACCATCCCCGAGCTGATCATGCGTGCACTGTTCATGCACGGCGCCTTCACTGCCGCGGATGCAACGGCGGCCGGACGAACACTCGCCGCTTACGGCTTTGGGCTGTTGCCGTTCGTGCTGATCCGCAGCACGGTCGCGACGTTCTTTGCGCGCGGCGACACCGCGACTCCGGTGAAGGCCGCGCTGATCGCTGCCGCCGTCAATATCGCCTTCAAGATTTTGCTGATGGGGCCGCTCGCGCAGGTTGGCCTTGCGCTCGCCACCTCGATCGGCGCCTGGATCAATCTCGGCCTGGTGATCTGGTTCGCGCACCGCGCCGGCCACGACCGCATCGACCAGCGTTTGCGTCAATCCACGCTCAAGCTCGCCGCCGCCGGCCTCGCAATGGCGGCCGTGCTCTGGCTCGGCCAGGCGCCGCTCGCGCGCGCTTTGGCCGGCTGGCATCGCTGGCAGGATTTGGCGACGTTGCTGACCTTGGGCACCGTTGCCAGCGTCGTTTATGGCGCGATTGTTATTGCCATGTTCGGCCCCGCTTGGCTGACAAGGTTCCGCGCCGACAAGGGCCGCTGAAACGAAGCTTCATAACGCTAATGTGCAGCTGCGAAGGTGGACATAGCTCGCCCCCGACGCTATGGGGACGGACCGGATTTTGCAGGTCTACATGAACGTCACGCGGGCAATCCCATCAATTTCCCTGATGCTTGCGCTTGCGACTTTGGTTGCAGCCTGCGGCCGAAGCCAGCAAGGCGGGGTCCCGCCGCCGCCGGCGGTGACGGTTGCGACGCCCACCAAGCGCACGGTGTTCGATTTCGACGAATATGTCGGCCGCTTCACGGCGATTAATTCGGTCGAGGTGCGCGCGCGCGTTTCCGGTTATCTCGACGGCGTGCATTTCAAGGATGGGCAGATCGTCAAGCAGGGCGATCTGCTGTTCACCATCGACAAGCGGCCGTTCCAGTATACGCTCGACCAGGCGCGCGCCAATTTGCAGACCGCGCAATCCAACCTTTCATACACCGATGCCGACCTCAATCGCGGCCGCGAGCTGGTCGGGCAAAAGACCATCACCGAGCAGATCTTCGAGCAGCGCGCGCAGGCCTTCCGCAATGCTCAGGCGTCCGTCAACGGCGCGCAGGCGGCGGTGCAGCAGGCCGAGCTCGACCTGCAGTTCACCGAGCTGCGCGCGCCGGTCGACGGCCGCATCGGCGACCGCCGCGTGTCGCCCGGCAACCTGGTCACCGGCGGCAGCGCCGGCAACACCACGCTGCTCGCCACCATCGTGTCGACCGATCCGATCTATTTCGAGTTCACCTTCGACGAGGCTTCCTACCTGCGCTACGAGCGCTTGGCGAAAGGCGGCGGCAGCGACGTCGCCAGCCGCAATGCCATGGTCAACGTATCGCTCAAGCTCATCGACGAGACCGGCTTCCCGCACGAAGGCCAGATGGACTTCGTCAACAACGTGATCGATGCGTCCACCGGCACCATCCGCGCGCGCGCGGTTTTCAAGAATCCGAACGGCGTGCTCACGCCCGGCATGTTCGGGCGCGTGCGGGTGCCGGCCTCGCCGCCTTATGAGGCGCTGCTGGTGCCGGAGGAGGCGATCGGCAGCGAGCAGACGCGCAAATACGTGCTGGTCGTGGGCGCCGACAATGCCGTGTCCGAGCGCTTCGTGACGCTCGGCCAGGCGACGGCCGACAACATGCAGGTGGTCAAGACCGGGCTCGACCCGGACGACCGCATCATCGTCAATGGATTGATGCGTGCGCGGCCCGGGCAGAAAGTCACCCCGCAGCAGCAGGGTGCACCGCCGCCGCCCGCGCAACCGACCGCGCAGAAATAACGCGCCACGCCATGCGTATCTCGCATTTCTTCATTGACCGCCCGATCTTCGCTTCCGTCGTCTCGATCATCTTCGTGATCCTTGGCGGCGTTGGCTTCACGCGCCTGCCGGTCGCGCAATATCCCGAGATCGCGCCGCCCACCATCACCGTTACCGGGCAATATCCCGGCGCCAGCGCCGACGTCGTCGCCGCCACGGTGGTGACGCCGATCGAGCAGCAGATCAACGGCGTCGAAAACATGATCTACATGTCGTCGAACTCGACCAGCGACGGCGCCTTCACCATTTCGGTGACCTTCGACATCGGCACCAATCTCGATATCGCGCAGGTGCAGGTGCAGAACCGCGTTTCGGTGGCGCAGCCGCGCCTGCCGGCGGACGTGCGCAATATCGGCGTCACGGTGAACAAAGCCTCGCCCGATATCATGATGGTCGTGCATCTTTATTCGCCCGACAATTCGCGCGACACGCTGTTCATCTCGAACTACGCTACCATCGAGATCACCGATGCGTTGTCGCGCATCGACGGCGTCGGCTCGATCACCGTGTTCGGCAGCCGCGACTACGCCATGCGCATCTGGCTCGATCCCGACCGCCTGCAGTCGGTCGGCTTGACCGCGGGCGACGTGGTGCTCGCACTGCAAGGCCAGAACGTGCAGGTCGCCTCCGGCGTGCTCAGTGAACCGCCGGTCGATCACCCGCACCCGTTCCAGATTTCGGTGCAGACGCTCGGCCGCCTCAAGGACCCGGGCGAATTCGCCAATATCGTCGTCAAGCAGTCGGGCGACGCCGTGGTGCGGCTCAAAGACGTGGCGACGGTCGATCTCGCCGCGCAGGACTACACCACCAATTCCTATCTCGATCTCAACCCGGCGATTGCGATGGGCATTTTCCAGCGGCCGGGCTCGAACGCGCTCTCCACCGCCGCCGCGATTCAAAGCACGATGGAGCAATTGTCGAAGCGGTTCCCGCCAGGCATCAAATACACCATCGTCTATAACCCGACCCAATTCATCCAGCAGTCGGTCGACGCGGTCGAGACCACCATCGGCGAAGCAATCGTGCTGGTGGTGCTGGTCGTCATCTTGTTCCTGCAGACCTGGCGCGCCGCCGTCATCCCGATCGTGGCGATTCCCGTGTCGCTGATCGGCACCTTCTTCGTGATGTCGCTGTTTGGCTTTTCGCTTAACAACCTGTCGCTGTTCGGCCTGGTGCTCGCCATCGGCATCGTGGTGGACGATGCCATCGTGGTGGTGGAGAACGTCGAGCGCAACATCGAAGCGGGCCTGAGCCCACACGATGCCGCGGTCAAAAGCATGGACGAAGTGGGCGCCGCGCTGATCGCGATCGCGCTGGTGCTGTCCTCGGTGTTCATCCCGTCCGCCTTCATCACCGGCATTTCCGGCCAGTTCTACCGGCAATTCGCGCTCACCATCGCCGGCGCCACTATCATCTCGCTGATCGTCTCGCTGACGCTGTCGCCGGCGCTGTGCGCGCTGCTGCTCAAGCCGCACACCACCGATCGCCGCGACCGCTGGTGGGAGGTGCCGATCCACGCTTTCTTCGACTATTTCAACCGCGGCTTCGACGCTGTGACGCATTTCTACGGTCGCTTCTCGGCCCGCGTGGTGCGCATCTCGGTGCTGATGCTGGTCGTCTACGGCGTTATCATCGCCTTCGGTCTCAACGAGTTCCGCCTGACGCCGGTCGGTTTCATTCCGCAGCTCGATCGCGGCTATCTCATCGTCATCACGCAATTGCCGCCGGCCGCCTCGCTCGATCGCACCGACGCCGTCAACCGCCGCACGGTCGAGATCGCGCTGAAAGTGCCCGGCGTCGAGCACGCCGTGAACATCGTCGGCTTCTCCGGCGCGACTTTCACGCGCGCGTCGAATTCGGGCGCGGTCTTCCTCACGCTGGCGCCGTTCGAGCAGCGTGCGCGCGATCCGCGCCAGTCCGCCGATGCCATTGTCGGCGAATTGTTCAAGCGGCTGTCCGTCATCCAGGAAGGTCTGATCATCGTGGTGGCGCCGCCACCGGTGAACGGCATCGGCAATGCCGGCGGCTTCCGCATGATGGTGGAGGACCGCGCCGGCCGTGGCTCGCAGGCGTTGCAGGCCGCCACCTACGCCATGATGGGCGCCGCCGCGCAGACGCCCGGCCTGTCGCAAGTGTTTTCGCTGTTCGAGACCTCGACGCCGCAAATCTATCTCGACATCGACCGCACCAAGGCGCAGCTGCTCGGCATCAACATCCCGGATGTGTTCGCGGCGCTGCAGGTCTATCTCGGCTCGGTCTACGTCAACGACTTCAATTTGCTCGGGCGCACGTTCCGTGTCGTGGCGCAGGCGGCGGCCGAGTACCGCAACGATACCAAGGACATTCTCAATATCCGCGTGCGCAACAACAGCGGTGGCACGGTGCCGCTCGGCGCGTTCACGACGGTCGAGAATATTTCCGGGCCCTACCGCGTGCCGCGCTACAATCTTTATCCGGCCGCCGAGCTCGATGGCGCCGCCGCGCCCGGCTACAGCCAGGGCCAGGCCATCCAGATCATGGAGCAGCTCGCGGCCAAGGTGCTGCCCGATGGCTTCAGCTATGAATGGACCACGCTCGCCTTCCAGCAGATCCGCGCCGGCAACACCGCGATCTTCGCCTTCGTCCTGGCGGTGGTGTTCGTGTTCCTGGTGCTGGCCGCGCAATTCGAAAGTTTGACGCTGCCGCTCGCCGTCATCCTGATCGTGCCGATGTGCCTGATCGCCTCGATCATCGGCGTCGTCATCCGCGGCATGGACAACAACTTGCTCACGCAAGTTGGCTTCATTGTGCTCATCGGCCTTGCCGCCAAGAACGCGATTCTGATCATCGAATTCGCCAAGCAGCTCGAGGACCGCGGCAGCGACCGCTTTGCCGCAGCGGTCGAGGCCGCGCATTTACGGCTGCGGCCGATCCTGATGACCTCGTTCGCCTTCATCCTCGGCGTCACGCCGCTGGTCTGGGCGGTGGGGGCGGGCGCCGAATTGCGCCAGACGCTCGGCACCGCGGTGTTCTCCGGCATGATCGGCGTCACGCTGTTCGGCCTGATCTTCACGCCGGTGTTCTACGTGGTCACGCGCTGGCTGGCGCTGCGGCTTGCGCGCCGCCGCCAACCGCCGGCCAATGAAAGCGTACGGGGCCCGCGGCGGCGATGAAATTCGGGTTCGGTCAAGCCGTTAAACGCAAAGAGGACGACGCGCTGCTGCGCGGGCAGGGGCGCTACGTTGCCGACGTGGCGCCGGCCGGCGCGCTGCACGCGGTGATGCTGCGCTCGCCGCACGCGCATGCCCACTTCGGTATCGGCGATTTGTCCCGCGTGCGGGCGATGCCGGGCGTACGCCTGGTGCTCACCGCGAGCGACATCGGCAAGCTCGGCCCACTGCCGACTCCCGGCGTCATCCCCGACGTCGCGATCAAGGTGCCGCCTTATCCGATCCTGGCGCGCGACGAAGTGCGCCACGTCGGCGACGCCATCGCTTTCGTGGTCGCCGACACGCTGCCGCAGGCGAAGGACGCCGCCGAAGCGATCGTGGTCGATTGGCAGCCGCTGCCGCATGTGGTCGGCGCTGCCGCCGCATTGGCGCCGAAAGCGCCGCAAGTCTGGCCCGATCAGCCTGGCAACATCGCCTTCGAGGTCGAAGCCGGCGACGCCGGCAGGACCAAAGCCGCCTTCGCGCAGGCCGCCCGCACCGTCGAGCTCAGCGTGATCAATCAGCGGCTCGTCACCAATTACATGGATACCCGCGGCGTGGTCGCGGAATTTGACGGCGAGCGCTACACGCTCACGCTCGGCAGCCAGGGCAGCCACATCATCCGCGACATCATCGGCGGTGAGGTGATGAAGCTCGCGCCTGACAAGATGCGCGTCATCACCCCCGATGTCGGCGGCGGCTTCGGCACCAAATTGTTTCCCTATCGCGAATACGCGCTCGCCGCGGTCGCCGCCGAACGGCTGCGCAAACCGGTGAAGTGGGTGGCCGAACGCACGGAGCATTTTCTCGGCGACAGCCACGGCCGCGACAATGTCACCACCGCGCGTCTTGCGCTCGATGACAAGGGCCGGTTTCTCGCGCTCGCGATCGATCTCGCTGCCGACATGGGCGCCTATCTGTCGTGCTACGGCCCTTATATCCCGTGGCTCGCCGTCGGCATGGCGACCGGCGTCTACGACATTCCGGCCGCGCACGTGCGGCTGCGCGGCGTTTACACGAACACGGTTCCTGTCGACGCCTATCGCGGCGCCGGCCGCCCGGAAGCCTCCTACTTGATCGAGCGCCTGGTCGATGCCGCCGCGCGCGAGCTCGACATCGCGCCCGACACGCTGCGCAAGCGCAACTTCATCAAGCCGAAGGCGATGCCCTACACGACGCCGGTCGGCAAGATCTACGACTCCGGCGATTTCGTCGGCACCATGGCGCGCGCGCAGGAGCTGGCGGACTGGGACGGCTTTTCCAAGCGCGCGGCGGCCTCGAAGCGCGCCGGGCGCCTGCGCGGCATCGGCTTAGCGACTTATGTCGAAGCCTGCGGCGGCAACGGCCCGGAAACCGCGACCGTGCGGCTCGACAAAGACGGCGGCGTCACCGTGCTGATCGGCACGCAATCGAGCGGGCAGGGCCACGCCACCGCTTACGCGCAAATTGTTGCCGACAGACTCGATCTGCCGCCGGACAAGGTACGCGTCGAACAGGGCGACACCGACACGATCAAGACCGGCGGCGGCACCGGCGGATCGAGCTCGATTCCTGTCGGCGGCGTGTCGGTCGACCGCGCCAGCAAAAAGCTCGCCGACCAGATCAAGGAGCTTGCCTCGGAGAGACTGGAAGCCTCCGCCGACGACCTGGAGATCGCGAATGGGGCGGTGCGCATCGCCGGCACCGATCGCATGATTTCCTTCGGCGACCTCGCGGCGGACGCCAAGCCCGAGCGCTTGCGCGCCGACAGCGATTTTGCTCCCGACCAGCCGACGTTTCCGAACGGCACGCACATCGCCGAGGTCGAGATCGATCCCTTAACCGGCGCCACCAGGATCACGACATATGTCGTCGTCGACGACTTCGGCGCCACGCTCAATCCGCTGATGCTCGCCGGCCAAGTGCATGGCGGCACTGTCCAGGGCATCGGCCAGGCGCTGATGGAAGACACGGTCTACGACACGGACTCCGGCCAATTGCTCAGCGCCAGCCTCATGGATTACGCGCTGCCGCGCGCCGTCGACGCGCCGGACTTCGTGTTCGAGACCCGCAACGTGCCGTGCAAGAACAATCCCATGGGCGTCAAAGGCGCAGGCGAGGCCGGCGCCATCGGCTCCTGCCCCGCCATCATGAATGCCGTGCTCGACGCGCTCTGGCGCGGCTACAAAATCCGCCATCTCGATATGCCGGCGACGCCGGAAAAGGTCTGGCGCGCGATCACGCAAGCGCAAAAAGCATAAGCTTCGCGGGTCTTTTCGCGATCGCGAAGTTGTGATCAACGGCGGGCATCGCCGCATAAAGGCGCCGCGGGTGGAATAATGTTTTTGTCCTAGGGTTTTTGCAGTGCCCTGAAAAAACAACAGGTGGAATCGATGCGACTCCGAATAGCGCTTGCGGTCAGTGGCCTCATCATCAGTGTCGGCGTCGTACTCGCCCAATCCGATCCTGTGAAAGAGCGCGAAGATCTCATGAAGGGCAATCAAAAAGGCGCTGACGTCGTGGTGGCGATGATGACGGGCAAGGCGCCATACGACGCCAAGGCGGTCGATGCCGCCTTCGCGCAATGGGCCGACACCGCGCAGAAGCTGCCTGGCCTTTTCCCCGATGGCTCTCAGACCGGCGGCGACAACCGCGCCTCGCCAAAGATCTGGCTGAACAAGAAAGACTTCGACGCCAAGGCCGCGGCGTTCGGCAAGGCCGCTGCCGATAATCGCGCCAAGGCGACCGCCTCGCTGGAGGGCTTGCGCGCGGCCATTCCCGCGGTCGGCAACGGCTGCGACAGCTGCCACAAGGAGTATCGCCTGTCGCGCCACTAGGCAGCGCTTATCCAAACGCCGCCGCGATGCCGTCGCGGCGGCGTTTTGATTCCGCTATTGTCGCGTCCCGGGGACTTAGCCGATGATTCGAAAATTGGTTCTGTTTGCGGCCATTGCCGCCATGCTCGCCATCGGGGTGTTCTGGATCCTCACAATTCCGCAGACGGTGCCGGCGAGCGCGCTCGGTTCGCACCGGGTCGATCGCGCCAACGGCAAGACGCTGTTCTTGATCGGCGGCTGCTCGTCCTGCCACATGACTTATGGTGAAAAGGATGCGAGCAAGCTCGGCGGCGGGCTGGCGCTTGAATCCCCGTTCGGCACTTTCTATCCGCCCAATATTTCGCCCGACCCGAACGACGGCATCGGCTCGTGGAGCGAGGCGGATTTCGTCACCGCCATGACCAAGGGCACGTCGCCCGACGGCGAGCATCTCTACCCGGCGTTTCCCTACACGTCCTATCAGCGCATGACTTTCAACGATTTGCGCGACCTGTTCGCCTATCTCAAGAGCTTGCCGCCGGTACAGGGTCGCACGTCCGAGCACGAACTGTCGTTCCCGTTCAACATCCGCCGCCTGATCGGCGGCTGGAAGCTCTTGTTCCTCGATGGTCTGCCGTTCCAGCCCGACCCGCAGAAGCCCGACGATTGGAACAGAGGCGCTTACCTGGTGAACGCGCCCGGCCATTGCGCCGAATGTCATTCACCGCGGAATTTCCTCGGCGCGATCAAATCCGCGTTGCGCTTCACCGGCGGGCCGACCCCGGACGGCAAGGACTGGGTGCCCAACATCACCCAATTCACCTTGAGTAAATGGTCGGAGGCCGACATCGCCGAGATGCTGGCGAGCGGCAGGATACCGGGTGATCGGATCGGCGGCGCGATGGTGGACGTGGTGCGCAACACTGCCCAGCTCACGCCCGACGATCGCGCCGCGATTGCCGTCTACATCAAATCGCTGCCGCCGGTCGAAGGCTATGCGCCGCCAAAGCGGCAATAATGAATCTGTTCAAAGGCATCGGGCTCAAGCTCGCCTCCGCGCTGCTGTTCGCGGCGATGTCGGCGCTGGTGCGCGATCTCGGCAAAGTGGCGCCGGTCGGGCAGATGGTGTTCTTCCGCTCGGCCTTCGCCATCCTGCCGGTGGTAGTGATCTACGCGATACGCGGCGAGCTCGGCACTGCGGTGCGTACCTCGCGCCCGCTCGGCCAGCTCGGCCGTGGCCTGCTCAGCGTCGCCGGCATGTTCACCAATTTCGCCTCGCTGGTGCGGCTGCCGCTCGCCGACGCCACCGCCATCTCATTTGCCTCGCCGCTCATCACCGTGGCGCTCGCGGCGCTCATCTTGAAGGAGCGCGTGCGCATTTACCGCTGGTCGGCGGTGTTCGTCGGCTTTGCCGGCGTGATCGTCATGCTTATCCCGCATTTCGAGGTCGGTCATTACGCCGCCATCGGCGCGACTGCCGCCGCCGTCGGCTCGCTGCTCGCGCTCACCTCCTCGGTGTGCAACGCCGGCACCGTGATCCAGACACGACGGCTGACGCAAAGCGAGACCACGTCGTCGATCGTGTTCTATTTCTCGCTGGTCTGCGCCATTGCCGGCGCGCTGACGCTGCCGTTCGACTGGTACACGCCGACGGCATCCGAGTTCTCCGGCCTGATTGCGCTCGGCGTCCTCGGCGGCCTCGCGCATATTCTGCTCACCGAAAGCTACCGCTTCGCCATGGCGTCCGTCGTCGCCCCGTTCGACTACACCTCGATGCTGTGGGCGCTGCTGCTCGGCTATTGGCTGTTCGGCGAATTGCCGGAGACGTTGGTCTATGTCGGCGCCAGCATCGTCGCCGGCGCGGGATTGTTCGTGATCTGGCGCGAGCGCCAGCTCGGCCTTGCCCGCGCGCGCGGTGGAAGGGCCGCCGCAAGCTGCGTGAGCTAGGTCTGAAATGCCTTGAAGGTGATGATTGTGTGGGTGTCCTTGATGCCCGGAATGCACTGCACCTTCTCGTTGACGAAGTGTCCGATATCGGTGCCGGCATCGACGTAGAATTTCACCAGCAGGTCGAAGTCGCCCGCGGTCGAATAGATTTCGGAGGCGATCTCGGCTTCCGCCAGCGCGTTGGCCACCTGATAGGATTTGCCGAGCTCGCATTTGATCTGGACGAAGAAGGGGGTCATCGCCGGCCTCCGATTTGACGGCCAATCCAGCAAATACGGCTTGCGCTGGCAAGGCGCTCTTGCCTTCGCTTGGCGCGCGGATTAGTTATTTCGACAGCAATCTCGTGGGGTGTCCGGCATTCGGCCGGACTGAGAGGCTTGAAAGCCAACCCAACGAACCTGATCCGGGTCATGCCGGCGGAGGGATGAGAGATGCACCACCCCGCTCAAGCACGCGACGACGTGGCGCAGGCCGCCTGCGTCACGCTCGATCGCCTGCGCGCAAAGCCGCCGCGGGTGCACTGCATCACCAACGCGGTAGCGCAGAATTTCACCGCCAATGTGCTGCTGGCGGCCGGTTGCGTGCCCTCGATGACGCTGTCGGCCGAGGAAATCGGCGGCTTCGTCGCGGGCGCGCAGGCGCTTCTGGTCAATCTTGGCACCTTCGACGCCGAGCGGCGAGAGGCCACCGAAATTGCCGTCACAGCCGCCTCTGGCAATAAAATTCCATGGGTGCTCGATCCAGTGTTCGTCGACCGCAGCGCGCTGCGCGCCGATTTCGCGCGCGAGCTGATCGGCCGCGGGCCCAGCGTGGTGCGGCTCAACCGCGCTGAATTCTCCGCGCTGGTCGGCGGCGAACCATCGCCCGAAGCGCTCGCCGCCTTTGCGCGCGCCAGCAAGACCGTGGTCGGGCTGTCGGGCGAGACCGATCTCGTTGCCGACGGTGCGCGGCTGGCGCGCGTCGCCAACGGCCACCCGTTGATGAGCCGCGTCACCGCCATAGGCTGCGCGGCGTCTGCGCTCACCGCCGCATGTCTCGCAGTCGAGCCCGATGCATTCCGCGCCGTTACCGCCGCGTTGCTTATCATCGGCGTCGCCGGCGAACTGGCCGGCGCAAAGGCTGCCGGCCCCGGCAGCTTCGCAATCGGGATCATCGATGCGCTCTACAATCTCGACGCGGCAACGCTTGCAGCCCGCGCGCGGGTGACGGCATGAAGGTCGATCTGCGCCTCTATGCACTACTCGATCCCGCCGTCGCCGGCGGCCGCGCGCTTACCGATTTGGCGTCGCTGATCGCCGGACAGGCCACGCTGGTGCAATTGCGCGACAAGCATGGCTCAACGCGCGCCATGGTCGAAGAGGCGCGCGCGTTGCGCGACGTGCTCGAGCCGAAGGGCGTGCCGCTGCTGATCAACGACCGCGTCGATGTCGCGCTCGCCGCCCAGGCCGACGGCGTGCATATCGGCCAGGACGACATGCATGCCGCCGATGCGCGGCTGCTGCTCGGCCGCACCGCCATCATCGGGCTGAGCATCAACACGGTGGCGCTGGCACAGGCCGCGCCGCTCGATCTGCTCGATTACGTCGCCATCGGCGGCGTCTACGCCACGATCTCTAAGGACAGCGCCAAGCCGCCTATCGGCATCGCGGGCTTGAGCGAGATCGTGCGCAGCGTGCGCGCGCGCAAGGCCGGATTTCCAATCTGCGCCATCGCCGGCATCAACGCCGGCAACGCCGCCGACGTCATCGCCGCCGGCGCCGACGGCGTGGCGGTGATCTCGGCGCTGTCGCTCGCGCCAAAGCCGGATGAGGCGGCGCGCAATCTGCGCGGCGTCGTCGACACCGCGCTGTCGCAGCGGGGCGCGCCATGACCGCGATCGCGCTCACCATCGCAGGCTCCGATTCAAGCGCCGGCGCCGGCATCCAAGCGGACCTCAAGACCTTCGCCGCGCTCGGCGTTTATGGCGCTTCCGTCATCACGGCGCTGACCGCGCAGAACACGCAAGGCGTCAACGCTATCCACAACGTGCCGCCGGATTTCATCGTTGCGCAGATCGACGCCGTGTTCTCCGATCTCGACATCGCCACGGTGAAGATAGGCATGCTGTCGCGCGTCGCCGCCATCGAAGCGGTGGCGCGCGGGCTGACCCGGCACAAGGCGAAGTGCATCGTGCTCGATCCGGTGATGGTTGCGACATCAGGCGATAAACTGCTGGCGCCCGATACCGTCGGCGCGCTGCGCCGCCTGCTCATTCCGCGCGCGCTGATCGTCACGCCGAACCTGCCGGAAGCCGCCGCGCTCTCCGGTGCGTCCGTTGCCCGCAACGAGAAAGAAATGGAAGCGCAGGCCCGCGGTATTCTCGAGCTCGGTGCGCGCAATGTGCTGATCAAAGGCGGCCACGGCGAAGGCGACGACAGCGTCGATCTCTTGATCGGGCAGGGTGAGCTGGTGCGGCTCTCCGCCAAGCGCATTGCGACCAAGAACACCCACGGCACCGGCTGCACGCTATCGTCGGCCATCGCCGCCGAGCTGGCCAAGGGCGCCGATCTCATCACCGCCGTCCAGCAAGCCAAAGCTTACGTCACCGCCGCCATCGCCGCCGCCGACCGTTTGCAGGTCGGCCACGGCCACGGCCCGCTGCATCATTTCTATGCACAATGGAGTTCGTCATGAAAACGACGCGACGCAATTTCGCACTCGGCGCCGGCGCGGCGACAGCCGCCACCTTGTCCGCGCCGGTGATCGCCCGCGCCGACACGCTGAAATGGAAAATGGTCACCTCGTGGCCGAAGCGGCTGCCCGGTCCCGGCATGTCGGCCGAGCGCGTCGCCGAGCGCATCCGCGCGCTGTCGGGCGGCCGCATCGACATCACTGTCTATGCCGCCGGCGAAGTGGTGCCGGCCTTCGGCGTGCTCGATGCCGTCGGCAACGGCGTCGCCGACATCGGCCACACCGCGGCCTTCTACTGGCAGGGCAAGATGCCGGCCGCGGCCTTCTTCACCACGGTGCCGTTCGGCCTCACGCCCTCCGAGCATGTCGCCTGGATCGACGCCGGCGGCGGCCAGGCGCTGTGGGACGAGCTCTATGCGCCGTTCGGCGTCAAGCCGTTCATGGGCGGCAATACCGGCGTCTGCATGGGCGGCTGGTTCCGCCGCGAGCTGATAGCGCTCTCTGACCTGCGCGGACTTAAGCTCAGGTCGCTCGGCCTCGGCGGTGAGGTCTATCGCCGCCTCGGCGCGACGCCGCAGACCACGCCGCCGGCCGAGATCCTCACCTCGCTGCAATCCGGCGTGCTCGACGCCGCCGAGTTCGTCGGCCCCGGCACCGACATCGCGCTCGGGCTCTATCGGGTGGCGCCGTTCTATTATTATCCCGGCTTCAACAAGCCGAACGGCACCGGCGAATGCATCGTCGCGCTGAAAGCCTGGAATGCGCTGTCGGATGAACTCAAGGCCATCGTCGCGCACGCTTGCGCGGCGGAAGCGAACTATGCGCTCGCCGAAATGGAGCGTTTAAACGCCGTGGCGCTCGACGCGCTCACCAGGCAGCACAACGTCAAGCTCACGGCGTTTCCCGGCGATCTCGTCACCGCCGCGCGCAAGCAGGCCGACGATGTGCTCGGCGAGCTGGCACTGCGCAACGCGATCAGCGCTAAGGTGCATGATTCCTACGCCGCCTTCCGCGCGCAGACCGCGCCCTGGTCGCGCGTATCGATCGAGGCGGTGCTGTCGGCGCGCGGCGCATGAAGCGATTCTGCGCGCGAAAATCGTAGCGGTCTCGGTGGCGCGCCTGCGTGAAAGCGCCCGCATTGCGGGCCTTTCCATGGTTAACCGCGCCTTAACCATTCTCGGGCTCTGATAGCGGCATCTTCGTACCGGAATGCGCATCCGCGCATTCGCCTTTCTGTACCAGTTCGCGTTGCCTACCGGGTGGATCGATGTGATCGCCCGCTTGCAACCATGCCACGTCAAGGGGCCGATAGACATGAAGACCAGATTGATCCTCGCCGGCATTCTCGCGCTGCTGACGGCGCCGTTCGCCGCGCAGGCGGCGGATCTGCCGCAACCCTATAAGGCGCCGGGCGGCATCGTCGCGCCCGCATACGCCAACTGGACCGGCTTCTACGTCGGTATCAACGCCGGCTACGGCTTCGGCAAGTCCGATTGGGATATCCCTGCCGTGCACCCGGATCCGAAGGGGGCGCTGGCCGGCGGCACCCTCGGCTATAATTTCCAGACCGGCCAATGGGTCTGGGGCATTGAAGCCGACCTCGACTGGGCCGGCATGAAGGGCGACGCCACCTGCGGCGCCGGCTCCTGCACCACCAAGAGCGACTGGCTCGGCACCGCGCGCGCGCGCCTGGGCTATGCCGGCTGGAACAACTGGCTGCCCTACCTCACGGCGGGCGCGGCCTTCGCCGACGTCAAGGCGGAGAACCCGGCCGCCGTCTCCGTCAGCAAGACCCAGCTCGGCTGGACCGCCGGCCTCGGCCTCGAATACGCGCTCAAGGCGAACTGGAGCGTCAAGGTCGAATATCTCTACGCCGATCTCGGCAAGTTCGACTGCAGCACGACCTGCAGCGGGGTCACGCCGGACAACGTCAGCTTCACCACCAACATCGTGCGCGCGGGCGTCAACTACCGCTTCTAAAGCCGTCCCCCGCGTCACTGTCGGCCACACGGCGAAACCCCGGGCGCGGAGCCCGGGGTTTTTTTGTCGCAAGTCCGGCGGCGGCGCCGCCGCTCAATCGGTGCGGCTCAACTGATACTCGTCGGCTGTGCGCTCGAAGGTCTCGGCCACGCTTTTGATGCGGTAGATGATGCGGTTGTCGCGCTCGACGGGGAGCTGCCGCGTGATCTTGTACTTGCCGCGCGCGCCCGGCGTCTGCGTGCCGCCCTCGTAATGGACGTCGGCGCCGAGAGGGAATTTGTGCATCGTGACTTGCGCTCCTGCTGCGCGGGGTGTGAGACGAAAACGCCCGGCGCGAAGCCGGGCGTTGGAAGCGCGATGGGGTGCGTTGACGCGATCAGGCGTTCTGCAGATTGCCCGCCGCCTGCTTGCCGCGCTCGGTGACGATCTCGAACGACACGCGCTGGCCCTCGTTGAGGGTGCTCATTCCGGCCCGTTCCACGGCGCTGATGTGAACGAACACGTCCTTGGAGCCGTCGGACGGAGTGATGAAACCGAAGCCTTTTTGGGTATTGAAGAACTTCACGGTACCTGTAGCCATAGTCGCTGTATCCTTGCATGAACTGCGTTATGTGTGAGCTTCGCCGATAAGCGAATTCCCGCTTTCAGCGATCGAAACATCCGGATTTTCAGGGGTGTCTTGATAGGCGCCCGTTCGGGCAGCGCAGCAAGGCAGATCTAAAAAACATCAGTTTCAACAGGGCGCTCATACGCGTAATGGGGTTCCCGGTCAATGGGATTCGGGGACAGGCTTAACCCGGCGGTCCGCTGAGCCCTCCAGCCTCATGGTGAGGAGCGCCGATAGGCGCGTCTCGAACCATAAGGCCCGAGGGCGTCGCCATCCTTCGAGACGCCCGCCTTCGCTAAAGCTTCGGCGGGCTCCTCAGGATGAGGGCTGAATTTAGACATGCGTCATCGCCCGCATTCTTTGCGGCCCCGGGTAGGCCGTCGTCAGAACCCCCGGGCCCTCGGCAAGCCGAGGGCGCGCGGGACGCCAGGGCCCCGAAGGACCCACGGGCCTCGACACCTCGCGATATCGAGGCTTATCGAAGCCAAGCCGCAAGTCCGCCAAAACCCAAGGCGTCCCGCGCGCGGTGTTTGAGGTTTGCTCCGTATCGCCCCCGGTGGACTGACCTTTCAGGCGTTCTCTTGCTCTAGACGCGCCTATCCACCGCTTTAGGCCCAGGTCGGGACCGGCAAACCAGCGACCGGCTGCCGTCCCCGCCGTCGCGGGGCCCCGTGGCGCACGGCTGGTGCGCCAGGACGATGCGGCTTGGACCGCCGGGCCGTGGTGCTCGCATCTCCGGCACCACGTCATTCCCCGGCCACCGCTCCCTGCCTCATGTCCGAGATGCTGATCAGACACCCCTCGGTAGAAGAGACAGGATGCGCGGACTATAGTCATAGTAGGATTTAAGTCAAGAGGCTGTGGAAAAGATTCTTATGAGTACTCAAAAATATTTCCTGGCCCTAGAAGCGATTGAAATGAGGATGATTTCGCGCCCGAAGAATATCAGGCGTATATCGGCGACGCTGCCGCCAATGAAAACTGAAGTTAAGCCGAAGGTGCGCCGACAGTTCGCTTAAACGTTTATTTCCCCGCCACAACCCTCTAGCGCTGCTCGCCCAGCCCCTGGATGCCCAGCGTCACCACATCGCCGACTTTCAAGAATTGCGGCGGCTTCATGCCGAGCGCCACCCCCGGCGGCATGCCGGTGATGATGATGTCGCTAAGGCTCCATGACGAAGACCTTTGAGCACGCGCGGCTCTATTTCAGCATCCGTTGTGCTTCCTCGACAGTAATCATCAGCGTCATCGGCTCGACCGGCGAGGCACGGAAGCCGTGCTTTTCATAAAACGTCTTCGCTTTCTCCGAGATCGCATGCACGAAAATTGCGCGCACACCGACTGTCTCGGCGGCGGCGACGATTCGTAGTACCGCGTCCCTGAGCAGGTCGGCTCCAAGTCCTTGGCCCTGCCAAGCCTCGTCGACCGCGAGGCGGCCGACGAGGACGGTCGGCACCGGCTCGGGCATGTTGCGGCGTACTTTGCTCGTGGTGGCCCCGCGCAGCACGGAAGCCGCCGCGAGGCTGTAATAGCCGACCACGCGCCGGCCGATGCAAGCGACGAACGTGCGCGAGGCGCCTTCCGCTTCGTTGCGCCGGGCGCGGCACTTGAGCCATTCGTCGAGCGGCGCCACGCCGGACGAAAACGCCTCAAGTTCATGGTCGGGAGCGAGCGGCGCGGGCGCGCCCAGAGCGTCTTTTCCGCCGCTCACGCTTTCCAGGCCGGCTTGCGGGCGAGCAACTTGCGCAGGCGCGGATTGTCCTTCGGCGGCTTGGCCAGCGCCGCCATGAATTGGTCCCAGCGCTTGGCGTCGATCTGAAACACGCGGCGGTCGGCCAGCGCGTCGAACGCGGCGTTGAGCCCGGTGTCGAGCAGGAACTCGGTCAGCGTCTTGTTCCTGACCGTCGCCGCCCGTTGCAGCGTGCGCTTGGCAGCGGGCGTCATGCGCAGATCGACGCGCTCGGAACGGGTGTCGGCATCGCTCATGGGGCTTCTCCTTCAAGCCCAATATAGCAACCGTACATTGTCAGGACAACACCGAATTCGTGGCGCCCCGCTATTTCCCCGCCGCCACCTTCTGCCTCTGCTCGCCCAGCCTCTCGATGCCCAGCGTCACCATCCGACTTCGCCCTGCGGGCTTCGGCGGACAAGTCGGCGGACAAGCTGCATCGCTCCCTGCCACCCCCGGCGGCATGCCGGTTGAAGAAGCCCGCGGTCTTTGCTAGCGGCTTGTCCGCCATCGCCAGCGTTCATCGCCAGCCCGGAAAAGGCCTTCGTCCCAGCATGCGTATCGCAGCAATCCACGACCCGGCCGGCAAGATTTTTGGGACAATCCAGGACGACCGGTTCCGCCCGCTGTTGGTCGGCGGTTCGACGCTCGGCGATTTGCGCCAGGTGATCGCGCTGATGAGCGCGCGCGCGCCGGCGCTCGACTATGGCGCGCCGCGGCCCCTGCACAGCGTGAAACTCGCGGCCCCCGTCGGCCCGCTGGCGAAGAACGTGATGGCGGTCGGCAAGAATTATCACGACCATGCCCAGGAATTCGCGCGCAGCGGCTTCGACCAGTCCGGGGACAAAGTGGACGTGCCGGAGGCGCCGGTGGTGTTCACCAAAGCGGTGACCTCGCTCGCCGATCCGGGGCAGGGGCTGCCGGCCTCCTCCGATCCGACCAACTCGACCGATTACGAAGGCGAGCTCGGCGTCGTCATCGGCCGCCGCGCCGACCATGTGAAGCGGGCGGACGCCTACGACGTGGTGTTCGGCTATACGATCGTCAACGATGCGACCGCGCGCAGCGTGCAGCAGCGCCACAAGCAATGGTTCCTCGGCAAGTCGCTCCCCGGCTACTGCCCGGTCGGCCCGGTGCTGGTCACCGCCGACGAGTTCGGCCGGCCCGACCAGCAGGAGCTTGCCACCACCGTCAATGGCGAGCGCCGCCAGTTCGCCAAGCTGCGCGATCTGATCTTCGACGTGCCGGCCATTATCGAGGCCATCAGCGCCTATGTGCCGCTCGACCCCGGCGACCTCATCGCCACCGGGACGCCGGCCGGCGTCGGCATCGGCTTCAAGCCGCCCAAATATCTCAAGCCCGGCGATGTGGTTAAAGTGGCGATTTCCGGCATCGGCGAGCTGGTCAATCCAGTGGTCT
>Ga0335081_10005324_pt1 | contig 20345 bp, 15 predicted proteins | sample Lox_Sample_35_FD_206713 | JGI IMG/M metagenome (GOLD analysis project Ga0335081, IMG submission 206713) | Soil microbial communities from Loxahatchee National Wildlife Refuge, Florida, United States - Lox_Sample_3.5 | ecosystem: Environmental > Terrestrial > Soil > Wetlands | place: USA... | reverse complement strand
GGAGCTAACACCGGACCAACGGGAGTATCTGAACGTCGTAAAGGGTTCCGGTGAGGCGCTTCTCGGAGTGATCAATGACGTACTCGATTTTTCTAAAGTCGAATCTGGGAAATTGGAGCTGGAAAAAATCGAGTTCAACCTATACAGCTGCGTCAGTGACACGATGAAAACCTTTGCTCTTCGGGCTCACCAGAAAGGACTCGAGCTGGCCTATGACATACATCCGGAGACGCCTGCGAACGTGCTCGGCGATCCGGGCAGACTACGACAGGTGCTGGTAAACCTGGTAGGAAACGCGATCAAGTTCACTCACAAAGGTGAGGTCGTGATTGTGGTTGAAAAGCGGCAAGAGGACAGCGGCACAGCGGAGCTGCATTTCCAGGTCTCCGATACCGGTATCGGAATACCCGCAGAAAAGCGCTCATTCCTCTTTCAGTCATTTTCCCAGGCGGATAGCAGCATGACGCGTCGCTACGGCGGCAGCGGGCTAGGACTCGCAATCTCGGCACGCCTGGTATACATGATGGGCGGAAGCATCTGGGTTGAAAGCCAAGAGCACAAAGGCAGCACGTTTCACTTCACGGTACGCCTTTCTATTGCGCCTGTGGTGCACAATTCGGCCCCCCCTGCAGAGGAAAGCGAACTGCGTGGTCTGCGGGTGCTCATTGTTGATGACAACGAGACCAATCTTCGCATTTTGGCCGGCATGACCCGTGAATGGGGATTGCAGGCCACTAGTGTGGGTGGTGCGCGCGAGGCGCTCGAAGCCGTTAAGAAGTCGCACGGCTCAGACGGGCAATTCAGGTTAATTTTGCTCGATGCGACCATGCCGGAACTTAGCGGCTTTGAGCTGGCGCAGCAGTTTCGCGAAGATCCTGCGCTCGCGGAGGCGATGATCCTACTACTCACCTCTTCAGGACAACCGGGAGAGGCGGCCCGCTGTCGCCAGCTCGGAATTTCCGCTTATCTCCTGAAACCGGTCTCGAAGTCCGAACTGTTGGCGGCCATCCTCACCGTGTTGGGCCACAAACAACAGGAGCCTACGCAGCCGGTCAACCTGGTGACACGTCATTCTCTGCGCGAAGCACAGCGTGCGCTTGAAATCCTGGTGGCAGAAGATAACGCAGTGAACGAACTTCTGATGGTCCGGGTGCTGACAAAAATGGGGCACCGTCCCACCGTGGCGCACAACGGCAAAGAGGCTGTGGAGCTTTCTGCGAGCCGGCGATTCGACCTGCTTTTCATGGACGTGCAAATGCCCGAGATGGATGGCCTTGCCGCCACCGCTGCAATCCGCGATCGAGAAAAGGCAATCGGAACTCACCTCCCGATTTTCGCCATGACGGCTCATGCGATGAAAGGTGATCGGGAACGTTGTCTCGCCGCAGGCATGGACGGCTACATCTCTAAACCGGTGCACTTTGCGGATATCGAACAAGCTCTATCTCAACTCGCTGACACCGGTTCACTAAGGCCGCAGGCGCACGAAACATTATGGAAGAAAAGCGAGGCTCTGGACCGCATGGGGGGCGATGAGGAGTTACTGGCGGAGCTTTGTCGCATCTTTCTGGATGAATCACCGCGATTGCTGGAAAATTTGCGCGTCGCACTCGGATGCGAGGACACGGATGCCGTGATGCGCGCAGCGCATAGCCTGAAAGGTGAAGCCGCCTATCTGGGGGCATACGCCGCGAAACAAGCGGCTCAGCAACTTGAACAGATGGCGCAGCAGGGGGATCTCTCGTTGGCAGAGCGAACATTCGTCATCCTGAAGAGTGAACTTGACGCCCTCTACTCCGCATTGAGCGATACCTCCGGAGTAAGCCATTGATTCAGCCGTCGAGCAATCACGAAGACAGCAACTCCCGAGTGCAGCCGGGCAGCAGGGTACTGATTGCGGAAGATGATCCGATCTCGCGCCGTGTGTTGCAGACCTGGCTTCAGCGGTGGCATTACGCAGTGACCGCGGTAGAAGACGGGGCAGATGCGTGGAACGTGCTGCAGAACCAAGATGCACCCAAGCTGGCGATATTGGATTGGGTGATGCCCGGGCTCGATGGCATTGAGCTCTGTCGCAGAATACGACAACTACCTGAGCCATATCGCTACGTGATATTAGTGACCGGTCGAGGCGAGAAGCAGGATGTGATTACGGGACTTGAGGCCGGGGCGGACGACTACCTGACTAAACCCTTCGATTCCGAAGAACTGCGGGCCCGGCTTCGCACCGGTGGCCGCATCCTTGATTTGCAGGACGCGCTATTGAATGCGCAGCACGCGCTGGAATTTGAAGCCGCTCACGACGCACTCACCGCTTTATGGAATCGGAGGGCAATTCTCTGCTGCCTGGAGCATGAACTGAACCGCGCGAGACGGGGTGGTAAGACATTGGGCGTGATGATGGCCGATCTGGACCACTTCAAAATCATCAATGATTCGCGGGGTCACCTGGTAGGAGATGCGGTGCTGCACGAAACCGCTCGACGCCTGCAATCCTCCGTTCGCAGTTATGATTCGGTGGGGCGCTACGGAGGAGAAGAATTTCTTGTCATCATTTCTGACTGCGGGAAATCAGCTCTCCTCGACAGTGCAGAACGCCTCCGCCATGCGGTTACCGATTTGCCCATCCCAACCAAAGCAGGCGACGTGCAGGTAACGATCAGTATAGGACTGGCGTTGTCGTCGGAGTGTGGTCCCGACTGCGAGGCCGTTGTACGTGCTGCCGATGAGGCGCTCTATCTGGCTAAGGCAAATGGCCGAAATCGTGTGGAAGTGGCCGGAAACAAAGTAGTACGGCTGAGGTAAGCAGCATAGTTTTGCCCTACAGCTTGACCTTAAGTGACTAACGATGAATTACCGCGACCCTGAGCCGCTTACCTACGCGGAGCGAGAGCCTAATCGGCAACTCCGTTACTAGGATGTACACACTGTGCTCAACGCCATTGTTAACCTTCACAGAACCTTGCTTGATCTTTCTTGCCGCGTCCGTTCCCGAATCGGCGAGACCGCATTTGACCAGCAGACGGTCCAACCGGACACCCGGATATGACTTTCCAATGGCAATGGTGCCCGTGAGCGCACTGACAGACCACTGCACATCAGAAATCGGCACAGTGATGATGTCCTCGAACTTGATTGGTATCTCCTCTACTTCCTCCGGCACCTCATCCTTCTGAAACTGCTTTGCCCAGTCCTCACCAGCTTTAACCGCGGCCTCTGCTGAATGGAAATCCGTCACAATCCTGCGGGCGAGATCTTTTTTCGCCTGCATGGGATGAGCCTCGCTTTTCATCTTTTCGACATCTGCCAGAGAAACATCCGTCAGCAGCTCGTAGTAACTCCACATCTTCTCGTCCGAGATCGCCATAATCTTGCCGTATATTTCGAGCGGGGGTTCGTGTATCCCGACCGCGTTGTCGAGGGACTTCGACATTTTTTCGGTTCCCGCCCGCCAGCCCTCGAGAATCGGCGTCGTGAGCACCACCTGCGGCTCCTGGCCATAAGCGCGCTGAAGCTCGCGCCCGACGAGTAGATTGAATTTCTGGTCCGTGCCGCCGAGTTCAACATCGGCTTCCAGTGCAACCGAGTCATACCCCTGCACCAGCGGGTAAAGCAGTTCATGCATGGCGATCGGCTTCTCTTCGCGAAATCGTTTATGGAAGTCCTCTCGCTCCAGCATCTGTGAGACGGTGTATTTGGCCGTAAGACGGATAAAATCTTCGGCCGTGAATCTTCCAAACCAACGCCCGTTGAAATCGATCACCGTTTTCTGCGGATCGAGAATCTTGAAGACCTGCTCTTTATAAGTTTCGGCGTTTTGCTGAACTTGCTCGCGGGAAAGCGGCGGACGAGTGGCCGACCGCCCAGTTGGATCACCGATCATTCCAGTAAAGTCGCCGATCAGGAAAATTGCCGTGTGCCCGAGGTCTTGAAAATGCTTCAGCTTTCTCAAAATCACCGTATGCCCAAGGTGAAGATCGGGCGCTGTCGGATCCATACCGAGCTTTACCCGTAAGGGTTTGCCGCTGGTCCTTGACTTCTCAAGCTTGGCGCGCAACTCGGACTCTTTGACGATCTCGGCCGCGCCCTTCTTTAAGTAGGCGAGCTGCTCGTCGATGGGCGGAAATTGAGACATTCCGGTTCATTATTGCAGATCGCAAGTTTTATCCTGTTCACGTTCCAGTTACTTTTCTTCCGACGATCTCAAATTTCCCACGCAGAACGACGTTGATGGCCTCGCTATATGCGATGTGCTCCTGTTCGAGAATGCGCGCAGCGAGAGTTTGTTCCGTATCGCTTTCTAACACCTGGCAGGCGCGCTGAACAATGATCGGCCCATGGTCCAATTCCTCATCCACGAAATGCACGGTGCATCCAGTCACCTTGACTCCATATGCGAAGGCCTGCTCCTGAGCTTCAAGGCCGGGAAAGGCGGGCAATAAAGAGGGGTGAATATTGAGGACTCGCCGCGGGAACTGCCGCACGAACCAGGGCGAAAGCAGCCGCATGTACCCGGCGAGGCACACAAGATCGACTTTGTGCTTCTGCAAAGCTGCTACAAGCTCGTGATCATGCTCTTCGCGCTTCTGGCCTTTTGAAGGAATGACGGCAGCGGCGATCGCGAACCGTTTTGCGATTTCGAGCCCGCCCGCGGGCGCGCGATTTGAAATCACAATTGCGATTCGCGCGTCCGGAATTGTTCCATTCGCAACGTTATTTGCGATGGCTTCGAAGTTCGAGCCACGCCCGGAGATGAGAATGCCGAGATTGGTCATGGGGCATTCTCATCATAGCCGAGCGGGGAGGCATCACTAATTGTGCGCGGACATCATTTAGCCGCTGCCGTTGTAGTTCCCTGAATCGGCTGACCATTGGCCTGCATCTCCCCGAGCAGCTTCTGGTCTTCGTCCGCGAGCGTTGAGGGGAGTTTAGCGTAGTAGAGCGCCTCCGCCGGCTGTTGCCCATCAGTAATGATGTACTCGATAAAACTCTTGAGTAAACCGCGCTTGGTACCATCTTGCCCATCTTTCGGCACCAGAAGGTAAGTGAGACCGCAGATCGGATATGCATCCTTCGCGGAAGCCGGGGGATCGACGATAGGAATCCGCGGGTCCTGACTAAGCTGATCATGAAATGCATCGATCGCTGCAGTGGTTCCCGCTGCAGTGGGGTCTTCCCAGTTGCCAGCACGATTCTTAATTTGCGCCACCGGAAGATTGTTCTCCTTGGCGTACGTCAGTTCAACGTATCCGATCGACCCCGGAGATTGCTTCACCACTCCGGTTACACCTTCGCTGCCCTTGCCGCCGAGACCAACCGGCCAACTCACGGAGATTCCTTTGCCGACCTTCTTGTCCCAGTCGGGGCTGACTTGGGCGAGATAATTCGTGAAAATGTTCGTCGTACCGCTGCCGTCGGAGCGATGAGCGACAATAATCGGCTCCTTTGGCAGCGACACACCCGCATTGTCTTTCCTTACCGCCGGATCTTGCCAGGTCTTGATCTTGCCCATATAGATTCCGGCCAGAGTTTCGCCGCTTAGTTTTAGCGGCTGTTTCAGTTCCGGCAAGTTGTAGGTAATGCAGACCGGTCCGGCACTTTCCGGAATTTGAATGATCGGCGGCATTTCCTTGAGTTGTTCGTCATTCAGAGCAGCATCGCTGGCGCCGAAGTCGACCAGACCTTTCTTAAGCTGCTGAATTCCCCCGCCGCTTCCAATGGATTGGTAATTGATCTGTACTCCTTGATGGGATTGCTGAAAGGTGCTGATCCAGCGCGTCATAATCGGGTAAATAAAGGTGCTGCCCGCGCCTGTCAGCGAATTACTTCCACCGTTGGGCCGGACCACCTCGCTCTTGTTTGAGCTAGACGTGCATGCAACGAAACCTGTGAAGGCGAACAGGGCGAGTGAGAGCGGGAAACTTCTGAAATATCGAGAGTCCATGCTGATTCTCATTTCTTGTCTTGGTAGAATGGTGAAGCTCCCCAACGTAGAGCACTTATTAAATGTCCAATGCGCAAGCGCAATTGTTAAAAGCTGATGAATTTTTCCGGCACTCGTCACTGTAAGACAGTACCCGCCACTTTGGGTGTGTTGCCCGCGTTGATGCCAATTGTTTATATTTTCGGTAGATCATGTTGAAAGATTTCCACGCGGTGGATCGCTGGACGAAAAAGAAGCTCCACTGCATGTATCAGGCGCTTATCGTCGCCGTGGCGACCCGCCACGCGGACGCTGTGGACGTCAAATTCTTGGTTGACGGCCACCCAGTCTGGGTTGCTTTGCCACTCCCTGCCTGGGGAGAGTATCAGACGCGCACTGGGAAGGTAATAACCGATCCGCTCACCATCGAGATTGCTGGACATTTTTTAAAGACCGCCCTGGAATCAGGCGACGGACTGGGCCGCGAAATGTACTCGCTTACGGTTGAACAAACACTCGCTCATCTTGATGCAGTTATCAAGGAAGAAGTCCATTCGCCCGAACCGCAAGGCGAGATTCTCTTTTCGCGCGCATAATCGGAGGGCGCAAGAGCCCGTTCAATCTGGAGCAAAGATCATCAGTTCACCGGTGTCCCGGTTGAGCACCCGCCAGACTCTTGGCTTTATGCCCAAAAAGAGGGACAATAAACCGTCTGTTTCACGATGCGCTGGTTCCTGCGTTATTGGGTGGCGTACGTTTGATCGCTTTCTGATGGGTTCGCAGCCAACCTACTCGGCCCGTTGTCATCCTTAGTTTCCTGTATTAAGGGAGGTCCGTCCCGGTTGGGATTGATCGTGCTGCCGAGGTCCTGAAAGTGCTTTAAGGAGAAGAGAATGTCCAGTCTTGCCATGGAAGTGGAAGCCCCACCCAGTGACAGGAACCGGAGGCTGAGCCAGTGGGTCGAGGATGTGGCCCGCATGTGCAAGCCCGACCGCATCCATTGGTGCGATGGCTCAGGGGCAGAATACCAGGCCATGATACGGCTGATGATCCTCAGTGGCGTGGCCATTCCTCTTAATTCTGAAAAGCGGCCGAACAGCGTCCTGGTACGCTCCAATCCGGGTGACGTGGCGCGAGTGGAAGACCGGACATTCATCTGTTCCAAACGCAAAGAGGATGCTGGTCCAACCAACAACTGGGAGGACCCGGCGCAGATGAAGAAGACGCTTTCCGCGCTTTACGAAGGGTCAATGGTCGGCCGGACGATGTACGTCATCCCCTACAGCATGGGGCCGGTCGGATCGCACATCGCGAAAATCGGCGTAGAGCTCACCGACTCGCCTTACGTCGTTGCGAATATGCACATCATGGCGCGCATCGGCACTCAAGTCCTCGATGTCCTCGGCTCAGACGGCGAATTTGTGCGTGGGCTGCACTCAATCGGCGCGCCGCTCAAACAAGGCGAGCAGGATTCCCCTTGGCCTTGCAATGCGAGTCACAAATATATCTGCCATTTTCCTGAGACGCGCGAAATCTGGTCCTACGGCTCCGGTTACGGCGGCAATGCCTTGCTCGGAAAAAAGTGCCACGCCCTGCGCATTGCTTCAGTACAGGCTCGAGACGAGGGCTGGATGGCCGAGCACATGCTGATCCTGAAGCTCACCAATCCCCAGGGCCAGTCCAAATACATGACCGGCGCGTTTCCATCCGCATGCGGAAAAACCAATCTTGCCATGCTGATCCCAACTATTCCAGGATGGAAAGTCGAAACGGTGGGCGACGATATCGCGTGGATGAAGTTCGGCCCGGATGGTCGGCTTTACGCCATCAATCCGGAAGCTGGGTTCTTCGGCGTCGCCCCAGGTACGAGCATGAAATCGAATGCTAATGCCATGCTGACCGTGACCCGCAATTCGATCTTCACCAATTGCGCCATGACAGTCGATGGCGACGTGTGGTGGGAGAGGATGACCGACCAGAAACCGGAGGAACTGGTGGATTGGCTTCGGCGCCCCTGGACTCCCGAATCCGGTCACCCAGCAGCGCATCCAAACGCTCGATTTACAACCCCTGCGAAACAATGCCCCGCGATTGCGCCTGAATGGGAGGATCCCAAAGGTGTTCCGATCGACGCCATCTTGTTCGGCGGGCGGCGCGCTGGCATCGTTCCCCTGGTGACCGAGTCATTCGACTGGCAGCATGGGACATTTCTCGGCGCCACTGCCAGCAGCGAGACCACTGCGGCAATTGTGGGTAAAGTCGGCCAGCTTCGCCGCGACCCTATGGCCATGCTTCCCTTCTGCGGATATCACATGGGCGATTACTTCGCACACTGGTTGCGCATTGGCCAACAGTCTTCCAAGCTGCCAAAGATTTTCTACGTCAACTGGTTCCGGCAGGATGAGAATGGCAAGTTCCTCTGGCCGGGCTATGGCGAAAACAGCCGCGTGCTGAAGTGGATTTTCGAACGTTGCGATGAGAAAGTTAACGCCGTCGATACGCCCCTTGGCCGTGTGCCTGCGCCCGCCGATCTAGACACGCGCGGTCTGGATATTCCCGCGACAAACGTCGCAGAACTGCTGGGCATTGATATCGAAGGCTGGAAGGCCGAGGTGCCGCGGATTAAGGAACACTTCGCGAAATTTGGTGACCGTCTGCCCGACGGCCTCAAGCATGAAGTAGAACAACTCGAAAAAAGACTGAACACCGCACACTAGCTTGCGAGCCGCGGCTGCTCTTCCGGTACGTCAGCCGAACTCTGCGAGTGTTTTGACCTCATCGAAGTCCACGAATTTGTAAATACCCAAAGAAATCAGATTTGACACGTCCGGTTTGCCGCATCATGGCGGAGGGTGATCGGGATTGCCGGCAACGTCGCTTCGCAAATATTTTCCCAGCAGGACTTACATCATTGCTCTGCCTTTTGATTACCTGGTCGACAAGCAATTGCAGGATCTGTTTGTCAAAGTTGGTTCCTTCCATCTCAAAAGAGAGAATTTGCGCTTGACGCCTGAGGGGACGGAGAAGTTCACTGAGAGGCTGCGGGCTGATCCACAGGAATTCGCCCTCGGGGACCGACCCGTGGTTTGAGTTTGTTCCGAGGCCCGGGAGCGATCTGGCAAGGCTCAGCGTAGCGGCCATGCAATGGATTTTCGAATAAAGAGTCTCAAAGCAAAGCGCGCCCCGAACATTGCGGTTCTTCCATGCCAGGAAAAACTGCATATACTCGTTGAGCGCGCCCCCGAGGTTGAGGCGTGCTTAGGACGCACAATTGAGAGACTGAGTCCGGCAGTCGATCGTGTTTTCCGCATACGCCGGCAACTGGCGACCGGGGCTGTTGCACTGCTTACCATCTGGCTCTTTGTGCACGTGCTGTTCGGCGCCAACGGGATGGTGGTTTACCGGCAGAAAAAAAATGAAATACAGGACCTGCAGACTCAGGTAAGTACGCTACAGGAGGAAAACGACCATTACTCAACGCAAATCAAAGCTCTGCAGACCGATCCAAAGATGATTGAAAAAGTGGCACGGGAGCAGTTGCAATACACCCGCCCGGGGGAAGTGGTGTACGTCGCGCCGGACCCGGTTCGGCCTGAGAAACCGGCTATCAACGCTGCGAAGAAATAATCTTCAAGTTCCCACCGGCACCTTCGGCACATCCGTTCCTACCAGTTTCAGCTTCGGGTCGTGCTCAACGGTGGCGAGTAATTCTTTCATGACAGCGTCAGTAATCTCTCCGGCCTTCTGTAGAACGACCGGGAATCGTACGAGGACCTCAATCCCCGACGCGGTGAAGTGCAATCGTACTCTGGGCTTGAGTTCGGCCGCAGAAACAGAACTCAGCGACATCTCCAGCTGCCGCCGCTGCCGTTCGATGCCCTCGTGATATTCCGCTAACGCTCTTTCCACTGCTTCGAGAACTTCCTGTTTCAGTTTGTGATAGTCGGTATCAAGCGAAAAGGTGAGAGTAATTTCGTGCCACAGAAAACTCGTGCCCGGGATTTGCTTGAACAGTCCTGCCGTGGGTTGAAAAACGATGGCATTGGAAAACGCCACCACTCTGCCTGTGGGCTGCACGTCGATCCCATCACTGCTCAGTTCCATCAAGTGCATGCGCACAAGACCGACATCAACCACCTCGCCGTTTACGCCAGATATCTGAACGCGGTCGCCCACGCGAATTCCAAACTTTCCGATAAGAAAGAAGTAGCCCACGATTGAGACAATGACATTCTGCAATGCCACGGCGATCCCGGCGGTGAGCAGACCGGCAAAAGTCACTACCGAGCTCAGCTGGGTTGCGAAAGTTAGCGCTACCACTATCGCGATCGCGATCCAGAGGGCAATACTTCTGAGAAGCAGGAATTGATATCGGCGCCGTCCATCCTGCACGTACTTGTAAATCGCTTTGCGCCAGAGCTCGCCCAGGCCGATAACAATAAGAATCAGAATGGCGAGTCCGCCAGCTCGTGTCAGCAGGGCACGCAATTCCGTGCTGAATTCGCTCTTGACTGCATCTTCCCAGTTAGCAAGATTGCGCTTGTAGAGGTCCAGCAATACATTCTGCTTGCCCAGCGGAAGCAACGCGGCTGAGAGCTGTTTGAATTCTGCAGTTAGGGCATCGAGTTGCTGTTTCTGCTGCGCCAGCGCTTTGGGATCACCGTTCTTCGACTGATTCGTCAGATTGTTCCCCGCCTGAATCAGACTTTTTAGAGCTGCCACCATCGGGGCCCGCAATTTTGCCGAGCTCTGCTGCAGAGCGCTTGTAGCAGCGATCTCCTGTTGTAAAGTGTGTTTCTTGCGCGACAGAGAGAACAGATCCTCGCCAAGTCCCCATAATCCACCTGGCTCTGGTTTCTGGGCAGCGGCTTGCGCCTTGGCCGTCTCGGCAGCTGCTGGTTGGCCACTGGCGTTCTTACTGCCAGACTCATTCAGGGCCGCGGGAACAGACCGGGCGAGTTCTTCAATTTGCGCGCGCAGACCGGTAGCCCCGAGTCCGCCCGCACTGGCGCCGTTGATGAAGTCCAGCATGCTATTCAACGTATCGCGGCGCGCTTGTAGCAGGCCAAGGTCACTCTGCGCGGCAGCGATTTGAGATTCCAGGTCGGAGCGCCTTCTTCCCATGCTCGTTTCGAGCTTTGCCTTCAGTTCATCGAGGTTATTTTGCGCCTGCTGAACCTGCTGGTCGGCTTGCCCTGCTGCCTGCGCCAGCGATTGGTACTGGCTTGGAGCATTAGCCGGTGCTGCTGTTTGAGTTGACTTGGGCTCTTTGTTTGCGCTCTGGGCCTGTTGGCGCGCGAAATCGAATGCCTGCTGCACCACCTGAGGCGCCACACGCTGATCTTCATCAACGAATGTCACATCTGCCGGCTCGTTCGCGATCTGTTGCTCCGCTGCTGTCTGGTGGTACCAGTCAATCGTTTTAGTCAGGAACCCGATAATTTCCCCGGACGCGATCCTGGGCGGCGGAGGCGAGTTCTGCGATAGAGCGGAAAAACCTGCGAGTATGATCGCGAGCGCCGCAACGATTACTGCCCCGCCTTCTGGCGGCTTGGAAACCTTTCGATGAAAATTTCCCGTAAGCAGAAAAATGCTTCGCAAAAACCAGTCTCCTGAGCAGTTTTTCAGTTTAACCCAGGACACTGGGGTAAGATCCGAACCAGACGACGGAGGCAGTGACTCACCAATAGCTGAATGTCAGCTTATCCAGCCAGACGGAGTACTGCTTCTGGTTCGCGTTACCATCCTGCTGATAATTGATCGTCACGCCATACCAGTTCGTCGAACTCGGCTCCTCGTAGTAGTTCAGGGTTGCGGTCTTTCCGTTCAGTGTAATGGATTGAAAAAGTAAGTGACCGTCGGAGGTCCTTTGTACCTGAATCGTCAGATGGTTCCACGATTTGTTCTGCGGCCAGCAGCCGACGCCGGTCGGATGCCATTTCTGCTTTTGATCATCCCAGATGTCCCACTCATTACCGGCGGCAATCCGGCACTCGTGGCCCCAGATGTACGACTTTCCGTCGACAAACTGGTTGATGTCAAACTCGAGGGCCTGAGATTTCGAGAAATCGCTCGCGTAGAAATAAACGTCGTAAGTAAAATTGTGCAGGCTTGGAGCAAGCGTCTGGTCGCTGTCAGGTAGATCCTGAGAGGAATAATCTCCAATCAGGTGATTGTTCCAGAGCACGTCGGCATAGGCGGTCGTGCCGCCAATGGTGTGCTCAGTTGAGTTTCCGCTCAGAGATGGAGAGCTTACTCCGGTTGTCCGTGACCAGGTTACCTGTGGTCCGCTGGGCTGGCACGAAGAGCAGATACTGTAAGCGCTCGGCAACAGCGCGTAGCCCGTCCAACCATTCTGCTGATCCAGATTCGAGAAGCTTTTTGCGTCAGAGTTTCCATTGCCAGAGCTACTGCCTGAGTTTGAGGTGCCGCTCGAACCGGTTCCGGATCCTCCGCTTGAACCCGATGAGGAGCCTGATCCGCTGGAAGGACCATTTCCGCTAGAAGTGGTCGATCCGGCACTGGGATCACCCGCAGATGAGCCCGGCGATGATGTCGAGGCCTCAGGCTGGATGCTGGGGGTAGCTTTTGCCTGCGCCGCTGAGGAGGAGCCTCCGCAACCCAGTTGGAACAACGCTGCGCTGAATACTAAAAGAATGGCAAAGGAACAAGCTTTCATCCTGATTAACTCCTGAAAATTTGTCGGAAGACTCGGACTTTAGAGATGGATCTTCTCTGGATCAATCAGATTCGAGAGCAGCACAAAATAATTAGGGCAGGGCGGGAGCGCCGAGAACGTCATTCTGCCTCGCACGCGGTATGGTCGTCGCACTTAGGGGCTTAGATTGCTTTAACTTACGCCACTTTTGACGGCGGCTGAACCTTGATCGTCTCAGGGAACACATATGTTTAACGCCACACTTGACGCTGAGCTCTTGTTGCCTCTCAGGATCGCTTGAAATGAGAGCGACGAGTTGGGAGTTTTCGGCGTTGGCGAATGCCGGCAGAACCGCTACCTGAACGATGTGCCCTAAGCCGACAACTGCATAACGGATTTTTCTCAGCGGCTGCGCCGGGTCACTCATGCGTTTTCTCCTGACTATTTGGACTCTTAGAGGGATAGGGCGGTGAGAGAGTTGTGCGAGCAGGCGCAACTATACCGTCATGCTCTAGCCTGGAAGGCTGACCTGAAGTTGCGCGGGAGCCCGCGCGCCCAGCTGCTCCAGAATAAGAGGCCCGAGCTGCGATACACTTCCCGCGCCCAAAGTCAGGATCATGTCACCAGGTCTCGCGATTGCGACGGCCTTCTCTACTGCCTGCTCGAAAGAACAAACGTATGCGGCCTTGCAGTCGATTTCGCTGATTTTTTCGGCGAGTGCCTGAGACGTAATTCCTTCAATAGGCTTTTCACTCGCGGGATAGATATCAAGGATGAAAAGCGAGTCACAGCCCTGAAAGGCCTTTGCGAAACCATCCATCAGATCGCGAGTCCGCGTGTAGCGATGAGGCTGGAAGATTACGTGAATCTTGCCGAAGCCACACTGCTGTGCGGCCAACAGAGTCGCGCAGATTTCCGTGGGATGATGCCCATAATCGTCGATGACACTGACCCCGGCTGCTTTACCGCGAAGCTGAAAGCGGCGATCGACGCCGCGGAAATTCGCCAGCGCGGCGCGAATCTGCTCGGCGCTGATGTCAAGCCCAATTGCAACCGCGATTGCCGCCGTGGCATTGAGCACATTGTGCACACCGGGCACATGGAGTTCAAAACCTTCCAGCGATTTCTTTTCGAAAACCACCTCAAACCGGCTGAATGGACTGGCCTCGCAATTGACCGCAGGCGTTTGCAATTTGATCCAGAAATCTGAACCTCGGCGGGTTCCATAAGTAACGATGCGGCGGCGGACCTGAGGCAGAATCCGCCTTAGCAAAGGATCGTCATTGCAGGCCACTACCATGCCATAAAATGGCACACGATCCATGAATTCGAGAAACGTGTGCTTCACGTCCTGCATGTTGCGGTAGCAGTCCATGTGCTCGCGATCGATGTTGGTGACTACGGAGAGAATCGGCGAAAGCTTCAGAAACGAGCGGTCGCTTTCATCGGCCTCGGCAACAAGATATTGCGATTTTCCGAGCCGGGCATTCGAGCCCATAGCATCCACACGACCGCCGACAACCACTGTCGGGTCCAGGCCGCCGGCGGCAAGCACCGCCGCGATCATCGAGGTGGTTGTAGTTTTCCCATGCATTCCCGCTACGGCGATGCCGTATTTCAGCCGCATGAGTTCGGAGAGCATCTCCGCGCGCGGAATCACCGGAATCCTGAGCTTGCAGGCTTCGATGACCTCGGGATTTTCAAGGCCAATGGCGGTGCTGGTCACGACGACTTCCGCGCCAGAAATATTTTCCGCCGCGTGACCTTCATGAATGCTTGCGCCAAGGGTTGTGAGACGATCCGTAGTTGCCGAGCGCTTCAGGTCGGAGCCGGAAACCTTGTATCCAAGGTTAATTAGCACTTCGGCAATGCCGCTCATGCCAATGCCGCCGATCCCAACAAAATGAACGCGTTGTATTTTTGCAAACATCGAAAGTTACGTCTTCGGAATCTGCAGACTCGGGGAGCCAGTCGCATGAGCAATCAGCTTTTCGACTATCTCTGCAATGTCGTGCGCCGCGTTTGGATGGGAGAGGCTCCGGGCCGCAGCGCTCATCTTGTGAAGCCGCTGAGGATCCTCGAGCAATGCCTTCACCGTGTCGATCAACCAGACATCGTCCAGCCTCGTTTCTTCGAGGACCACTGCCGCACCCGCACGCTCCAAAGCTTCGGCATTTTGGCGCTGATGATCATCGGCTGCGTGGGGAAACGGGACGAATATGGCAGGCTTTCCAGCCGCAGTTATTTCGGCTACGGTGCTGGCTCCTGAGCGGCAAACGACGAGATCCGCCCGCGCAAAATATGCAGGCATGTCATGAATAAAACGATGTACTTCGACCTTGTTTCCGAAACCTGCGTAGGCGGCCTGCGCTTCATTATAGTCGTGCTCTCCGGTCTGATGGATGACGTGCAGGTTGGGCATTTGCCCCAGCAATTGCGACATGCTTTTGATCATCACTAGATTGATCGCACGGGCGCCTTGACTGCCTCCGAAAACTAACAGCGTCGGATGATCATGAGGTTCGCTCTTGATCTCAAAAAATGCATGCCTGACGGGAACCCCCGTTACTGTTGCATTGCGGAAATATTGGGTGGTCGGTTCGAAGTGCACAGCGGCCGCGGAAACAAAGCGCCCAACAATCCGGTTGGCAAGTCCGGGGACCACGTTCGGCTCGAAAGCAAGGGTGGGGAAGCGGTCAAGAACCGCGGCCATCATGGCTGGGCCCGAGGCATATCCACCAACACCGATCACGATATCGGGCTGAAATCCGGAGAGAATGCTGCGCGCACTGAACAACGCTAGGGGCAGCGCGAACATGGTTCTTACGCGGGTGAGCACCGTAACGTTCTTCAAGGCGCCAACCTGAACCAACCGCAATTCGAATCCAGCTTGCGGAACCAGGCGAGTTTCTATTCCCCGCGCCGTCCCGATGAACAGTATTTCAGCGCCATATGAGTTTTGTAATTCCTGAGCAATGGCAAGCGCGGGGATAACGTGTCCTCCGGTGCCACCTCCCGCCAGAACTGCGCGCATGATCTGACTATAAATGGGGCGAAGAAAAATGCAGGCCCGGCGTAGCCGATCAGGCAACCGGAAGCAGATCGTTCAGGAAGCGATCAGCGGCACGGCAGCCAGAGCGGCGAGAATCCCTATCAATTTCCAGCGGGTGAAATGCTCTCTAAGGAAAATGCGCGCAAGCGTAACGGTGACGGCCGGATAAAGCGAAGTCAGCACAACCGCCTGATCCAGCCGCCCGATCTGGTTGGCGCGGAAAAACAAGAAAGTCCCGGTTACATCCAGCCCGCCCGCGACGACACCGATCAGAATTCCCCTCGGAGTGATCTGGCGGAAATTGCGACGTAAGAGAACAACCCCGCCCGTTAAGCCGAATGAAGCAAACTTCTGTGTAGCTGCCAGCCAGGCCGCTGATCCATTACCAGCCTCGTGAGCACAAATGTAGAAGCCTGCAAATCCGCAGCCCGCAGCGATCGCCAGCCCGATACCTTCAGCCGGCTGTCCGTCTTCGGTCCGCGAGATAAGCCAGATCCCCAGGCCTGCCAGGGAAAAGCCGAAAATCGGCGAAACTCCCGGAAATCCCTGTGTGAGAAAGCCAAGAGCCGTCGGAATACCGGCACCGAGTACTGCGGAGACTGGAGCCGTCAACCCCATTCGTCCCGAGGCTAACGCGCGGTAAAAGATTGCCAGCGCCACTCCACCCGAAAGCCCGGCCAGAAGCGCCCAGTGAATGCCTTTTTCATCAGGGAAAGGTGAAGCGCTCGCAAGCGCCAATGTCATCATGAGGAGCGCTCCGCTGACATGAGCAACGGTCGTAAGCACAAAAGCATCGGCCTCCCGGGCGGCGTAGCCGCCGAGGAAATCGCTGGTGCCCCAGGCAAGGACGGCCATCAGGCTCAGGCCAACTGCACCGGCCTGTGTATAGTTAAATATCACGGGGAATTGAGCTTACCATGCAGAGAAGACCCCGGTTGGCAGACCGGCAGCGCAGTGAATGCATTTACAGTTTTGTTCCAAGTTCTTATCCGCGGGTACGACCGTTTTGGCCTTCGTAACCTTAGGTAACTTACTGTGTTAAAGGAGCTTATGGTAACTTTGCCGTTGGCACAGCAAGTGCTTTGTTGAGGGTGAAAATATAGTCACGGGATTTGCTCCCAGCTGTTGTGCTTGGCTTTCATCCGTCGGCTCGGGCCTTCCCAGCACAGAATTGAACGAATAGGAGACATTGAGCGCATATGAGCTTTTCTGTTCCTGATTTTGACGTGGGCATTATTGGTGGCGGTCCTGCCGGATCCAGTATGGGAGCGTACCTCGCGAGGGCGGGGGTTAACTGCGTTATCTTCGAGCGCGACATTATGCCCCGCCCGCACGTAGGCGAGTCTCTGGTCCCCTCTTCCAACCGCATTTTCAAGGAACTCGACTTCCTGCCCAAGATGGAAGAAGCCGGTTTTCCTCATAAGTACGGAGCCGCCTGGACAGCGGCCCATGGCGGGAGCGCCTACGATCACAACTTCGAAGGCTTAATGCGCAATGACGAAGCCGACATCACCTTCGCCGAGCGCGACCAAGGCATCGGCCAGAACTACACTTATCACGTGGATCGCAGCAAGTTCGACTTGCTGCTGTTGCAGCATGCCAACGAGTACGGCGCAAAAGTCGTTCAGGGCGTCGGCGTAAAGGGCGTCGATTTTTCTGACCCGGATGCCGCGCACATCAAGTTCACTGTCGGCAAGAAAGAGATGAGTGCCTCCTGCAAAATTGTGGTGGATGCCAGCGGGCGCCGCACGCTTATCGGGAACCAGCTGAAATGGCGCATTCAGGATCCGATCTTCGACCAATACGCGATTCATACCTGGTTTGAAGATTACGATCGAACCGCGATGGCCTACCGCGATGGTATGAACAATTTCATCTTCATCCACTTCCTGCCTGTGACCAACACCTGGGTATGGCAGATTCCCATCACGGAAAGGGTCACCAGCATTGGGGTAGTTACTCAGAAGAAGAATTTCGCCCCCAACAAAGATGAGCGCGAAAAGTTCTTCTGGGATTGCATCGGCAGCCGCCCTCCGCTGTACAACGCTTTGAAGGCCTCGAAGCAGATTAAGCCCTTCAAGGAGGAGGGTGACTATAGTTACGCCATGAAGCAGCTCACCGGTGATCGCGTGGTGCTAGTGGGCGATGCGGGCCGTTTTGTAGACCCGATATTCTCGACGGGCGTCAGTATCGCCCTCACCTGCTCGCATTATGCACACAAAGACATCCTGAAGGCGCTCGAAACCGGTAACTTCAAGCGGGATGCGTTCTCGGAGTATGAGGCGACCATCCGGCGCGGCACCAAGAACTGGTACAACTTCATTAACGTTTACTACCGGCTCAATGTGCTGTTTACCGCGTTCATCATGGATCCGAGGTATCGCGTGGACGTGATCAAATTGCTTCAGGGCGACGTCTATGATGAAGCGGAACCAGCCGTTCTGACGCGCATGCGGAGCATCGTGAGCGAGGTCGAGAAGAACCCGAAGCACATCTGGCACAAGTTGCTGGGCGACCTGACTTCGAACGTGTTTGCAGAAGCGGCAACCGTTTAGCTGTTTTTAACTGCCGCGTTCTGCATGCGCAGAGGTGCGCACTCCGGCACTCGCAGTCAGGGATGAGAAACCAGACGGCATGGATGCGCAGATGTGCGCGGAGGCCGCCATCTCAGCTCGAGGACCAGGCGTCCAGGTTCTCCGGAGGAATTAATGCGATCTTCCCTTAGGCTCGTCAGTCATCTCATATTGGGTTTGATAGGCTTCGCGGCTCAACTGGAGTGTGCAAGGGCGCAGGTTACTATCACACCCACGAAGATATCCTTCGGGACAGAGACCGTCGGACTTGAGACGATCGCGCAGTACGTGACCGTGAGCAACGGCACCAGCAGCAAAGTCACCGTCTCGTCATTTTCGCTCTCCCTACCCCAGTTTCAAGTTGTTCAGGGAATCGTGCCCATCTCGATTCCGGCGGGCGGAAATGCACATTACGAGATAGTGTTCGCGCCCACAGCCCAGCAGCAATTCCCCGGAAAGTTCACCGTAAATGTCACCGGGCAAAAACCGTTAAGCGTGGGACTGACAGGCACGGGCAAAGTGACCGGCGCAATCGCGAGCGTCAGTCCCATCGCACTTGGTTTTGGAAGTGTGCCCGAAGGTACAAGCTCGTCACCGCAAAGCGTGACGATAACCAATACGGGGACGAGCAATGTAACCTTGTTGTCGGCATCCGCCGACCCGCCGTTCAGCGTTACCGCGTTTACCTCCACCGTCCTGCAGCCAGGCAACTCAACCCAGGTACAAGTGGCACTCACTCCTGATGAGGTCGGTAATTCCAACGGCGAGCTGACGCTGACATATGATGTTCTGCCTACACAAGGAGTAGATCTGACGGGCTCTGGCACTGCTGCGGCTACGCTTGCCGTCACCAACTTCCCACAGCTTGCGGTTTCAACTCGCGGCGCAGCGTATTCGGCCCAACTTTCCGCCGCGGCAGGAACCAGCCCTTATACATGGACTGCATTGTCCTCACTTCCTGCTGGATTGACACTGTCGAGCAGCGGCCTGATCTCAGGTACGGTCTCAAAAACTGGCAAGAAAGGTGCTTACACGGCATCCGTTCAAGTGCAGGACTCCAGTTCCCCGCCGCAAACCGCCACGCAATCCATCACCATTCCCGTTTCTCTCCCCTCGGGAGCTTCTTGCAACAACATTTCATGGGATGTTTCCGGTACGAATACGCCCATTGTTCCGATTGACGTACTCGGCGCAGGCACTTATCTGGACGCGGAAGGCGGCCTCTATCCCGATGGTAGCAACACACGCCCAGGCGACGATGATGCCTACGGTGTGGGACTGGCGCAAGCCATTGTCCCGCTGAACTCGCAGGGACAATACGATCCGGATGGCAAGGAGGTCGTGTTGCTGCTGGGGTCTTCTGAAGCGTATGTTGAAGGCGCGCAGTTGGCCACGGATGCCAACGCCGATCCGGCCAAGAATCCAGCAGTGGTTCTTGTCAATGGCGCTCAGGGACAATCGGTGGCCGCGTTCGCCGCTCCAGGATCGGCATATTGGAATACCATCATGACAACTTTCCTGCCCAATGCAGGAGTAAACGCAAATCAGGTTGTTGCTGCGTGGTTCGAGCCCGCAGATGCGCAGATCACCGGGACGTTTCCGGATGACATCAGTTCCGTTACGACCGATGTCGAAGACGTCGCCCGAGACCTTCTGACTTTGTTCCCTAATATCAAGCTCGTGTATTTCTCCAGCCGCGCGTATGGCGGATACGCCAATGGGCTGAGAAATCCCCTTAATCCCGAGCCCTACGCATACGAAGATGGTTTCGCGGTGAAATGGGCGATTCAGGACCAACTGGATGGTGATCCATCCCTGAACTACAATCCGCAGAATGGCGCAGTTACAGCACCGTGGATGAGCTGGGGGCCGTATTACTGGGGAAATGGACTGACTCTGCGCCCGGATGGATTGGCTTGGTCTTGCCCGGATTTCGTTTCCGATGGCAATAACCCGTCAAACACGGGTGTAGAGAAGGTTGCCAACGAGCTGCTGAATTTCTTTGAGAGTGACGACACTACCACCCCCTGGTTCCTTGCCCCTCAGGACCGCGACGGAAGGTAAGTTTCAACACGTTGGGGAACTATGCAAAGGGCCACCAAGAAGTTTGTCGTAGCCTACATAACTCTCGTCGCCTTT